>Ga0207691_10000909_pt1 | contig 29346 bp, 26 predicted proteins | sample KBSM13metaG_FD_184327 | JGI IMG/M metagenome (GOLD analysis project Ga0207691, IMG submission 184327) | Miscanthus rhizosphere microbial communities from Kellogg Biological Station, Michigan, USA - KBS M1-3 metaG (SPAdes) (version 2) | ecosystem: Host-associated > Plants > Roots > Rhizosphere >...
ATCAGCGGCGGACCGCTACTCCATGGAAACGACCCCCCAGTAAGTATCAGGCGGCGATTGCAGCAAGCAGGCTGTCAAGAACCAGTCTTCCTTGTGGTGTTGCGCGGATGCGGCCTCCGTCGAATTCGAGAAGTCCAGTATTAGAGTGATGCTCTACGGCCGACCAATTCACAACGGGAACGGCGAAACGCTGCTCCACGGCTGCTACGTCGATGCCTTCTGACAGCCGCAAGCCCATGACGAGAGCTTCGTCAGATGCTTCGCGTGCGGTCAACGGCTCCTCCTCCACAATGCCGTGGCCGTTTCGGCGCATGCCAGAAAGGAAATTTTCGGGCTTGCGATGCCGGACGGTACGCATTCCGAGCCGCCGCCCATGCGCTCCCGGACCGACGCCGGCATAATCAGCATAGCGCCAGTAGGTCAGGTTATGGCGGCTCTCATCGCCCGGGCGGGCATAATTGCTAATCTCGTAGCCCGGCATCCCGCTGGCCGCAGTCATCTCGGAGGTCAGCTCATAGAGGCTGGCCGCAGTATCGCTGTCGAGCGGATCGAACTCGTGCTTCGCGACCATCGAAGCAAAGCGCGTGCCCGGCTCGATCGTGAGCTGGTAGAGCGAGAGATGCGATGTTCCGAGCGATAAAGCTCGATCGAGGTTCGCCGACCAGCTTGCCCCGGTATCGCACGGCAATGCGTAGATCAGGTCGAAGCTGACGCGTCCAAAATGCTTCTGAGCGATCTCCAGCGCTTGCTGCCCCTCTGCTGCGGAGTGAGCCCTGCCGAGGAACGCGAGATTCGCATCGTCGAAGCTTTGCAGGCCGAGCGACAGACGATTCACGCCAGCGGCGGCGAGATCGGCGAACCGGGCGGACTCAACCGAGTTCGGATTGGCCTCCAATGTGATTTCGAGGTCATCGGCAGCATTCCAGTTCGCTCGAGCCCCATCGATGATCGCTGCTGCGGTCGATGGCTCCATCAGCGACGGCGTCCCGCCGCCGAAGAAAATGGACGTTAGTTGTCGGCCCTGAAGGATGCGCGCCTCATGCGCGAGGTCCGTCAGCAGCGCCTTACGCCATTCGTCCTGATCAATGTTGGAGCGAACGTGGCTGTTGAAGTCGCAGTAGGGACATTTGCTGATGCAGAACGGCCAATGGACGTAGAGCGCCAAAGCATCTTCGGGGCTCCGAATGTTCCGAATGTTCGCAGTGACGGCGATGTTTTCGGAGTCCGATTTCGTCAAACTCAAGCTCGGCCCGGACATGGCGTGAACGGCTATCGAAAAAGTCCCGCGTAGGACAGGGCCTTAGCGCAATGCAGCCACAAGCCTCCGGAAGGCCTCAGCCCGGTGGCTCATGCGATGCTTGTTGGTTGGCTCCATCTCGCCAAACGTTACGTCATGGCCAACCGGGACAAAGATGGGATCGTAACCGAAGCCTTTGTCGCCGCGCGGCGGCCAGGTGAGCGTGCCGTCGACGCGGCCTTCGAAGTTTTCGGCCTGCCCGTCGTTCGGCCAGGCGATCGCCAGCGCGCAGACGAAATGCGCTGCGGGTGCAGCGTCCGGCTCGGTCGCCTCCGTTTCGCGCCAAACACGCTCCATCGCGCGCATCCAGTCGCGATTGCCGTCGGCATCCTCAGCCCAGCGAGCTGAGAAGATGCCGGGCGAACCGTGAAGGGCATCGACGCAGAGGCCGCTGTCGTCGGCGAGCGCCGGCAAGCCTGACAGATCGGCTGCCTCACGAGCCTTAAGGTCGGCATTATCGACGAAGGTGTTGCCGATCTCGTCGGGCTCGGGAAGATCGAGTTCCTTCGCGCTGACGCATTTGATGCCCAGCGGCTCGATAAGAGCGGCGATCTCACGCAGCTTGCCCGGATTGTGCGTCGCGATGACCAGCTTGTCGCCGATAGGTCTCATTGGCCCACGGCCTTCCTCTGGGCCTCGAAGATCTCGCCGCAACCAATGCGCGCCAACCGAAGCAGCCTCAATAGACCTTCCTCGTCATAGCATTCGCCTTCCGCCGTCACCTGCGCCTCGACGATCGAACCGTCAGCCGTCAATACGAAGTTTCCATCGCAGCCGGCCTGGCTATCCTCGTCGTAATCAAGATCGAGCACGGCGGTTCCCTGATGGATACCGCAGCTGACCGCTGCGACTTGCGTGCGGATCGGGTCGACGGCGAGCGCCTTGGCGTCGAGCAGCTTGTTGACGGCGATGCGTAGCGCCACCCACGCGCCGGAGATAGCAGCCGTGCGAGTGCCGCCATCGGCCTGGATCACGTCGCAGTCGACGATGATCTGTCGTTCGCCGAGCTTCGGCAGGTCAACGACTGCACGGAGGCTGCGGCCGATCAGCCGCTGGATTTCCTGAGTGCGGCCCGACTGCTTGCCCTTTGCCGCCTCCCGATTGCCGCGCGTGTGCGTGGCACGCGGAAGCATCCCATATTCGGCGGTGACCCAGCCCTGGCCTTTGCCACGAAGGAAGGGCGGGACCTTCTCTTCGACCGAAGCGGTGACAAGTACGCGAGTGTCGCCGAACGAGACCAGACATGAGCCCTCAGCATGGCGCGTGAAGGCGGGTTCGAAATTCAGCTGTCGCATCTGGTCGGGTGTGCGGCCGCTCGGGCGCATTCATGATCTCCTGATACTGGTGTGGGCGCTCCCCTAGACCGGGCGGGACCGCAATCCTAGATGCTGGAGCATATGGCCGAGCATATCGCTGAACTCTCCGAACGGATGCGCGACATCTTCGGCCGCGTTGTCGAAGCCTACCTCGATCGCGGGCTGCCGGTCGGATCGAAGGCGCTGACGTCGACCATCAATCTCTCGCCGGCCTCGATCCGCGGCGTAATGCAGGAGCTGGAGGAGCGGGGCCTCCTGACGCACCCGCACACGTCCGCTGGCCGTATTCCCACCGAGAACGGCCTGAGGCTGTTCGTCGACGGGATCATGCAGGTCGCTGCCCCCGACCCGGGAGAGCGGGCCGTGATCGAACGGCAGATCACAAGGGACCAACCGATCGAGGACGCATTGGCGGCCGCTTCGGCAGCGCTGTCGGGTTTGTCGCAAGCAGCCGGCGTTGTGCTTGCTCCGAAGCAGGAAATGCGCCTCAAGCAATTGAACTTCGTGCCGTTGAGTGAGACGCGCGCGCTTGCAGTCCTGGTCGGCGCCGACGGGGCGGTCGAGAATCGGGTATTGACGCTCGACGGAGCAACGACCCCACAAGCACTCATCGAGGTCGCCAACTTCATCAATGCGCGGCTGTCCGGCATGACCCTTGCCGAGGCCCAGTCTCGATTGCTTGCCGAGATCCGCGATCATCGTGAGGCTCTTGATCGAGCAGCGGCCCAGCTTGTCGCCTCCGGGCTTGCGGCATGGACCGAGGACCATGCGCATCGGCCCGTGCTGATCGTTCGCGGCCAGGCTAATCTAATCGACGAGAGCACAGCCCTGGATCTGGAACGGGTGCGCAGCCTTTTGGAAGAATTGGAAGATCGCCAGGAAATCGCCCGCCTGCTGGGCGAGGCTCGTGACGCTCCGGGGTGCCGCATCTTCATCGGCAGTGAGAACCGGATGTTCGCTCTTTCGGGCTCTTCCGTGATCGCCGCACCCTATCGCGGGAGCCAGGGCGAGGTCGTTGGCGTTGTCGGCGTCATCGGCCCTACGCGGTTGAACTACGCCCGCGTAATCCCAATGGTAGACTTCACCGCGAAGGCCCTTACGAGACTGATGGCATGATCGAGAACGAAGACAGACTGGAAGAAGAGGCGGAGGAAATCCGCCGGGAAACCGCCGAAGGCTCGCCCGAAGTGGCCGAGCACGACCGCATCGCGGAGCTCGAACGGCAGCTGGAGGAAGCGAACAACAAAGCTCTTTACGCTGCGGCCGAGATCCAGAACGTCCGCCGCCGGCTGGAGACCGAGAAGACTCAGGCTGCCAATTACGCAACGACGCAGTTCGCGCGAGACATGCTGGCGATCAAGGATCACCTGGAGCGTGCTCTCGACGCCGTCACCGAGGAGCTTCGTGGCGACAAGGTCGCGAGCAACTTCCTCGCCGGTATTGAGTCCACCTCGCGCGAGCTGGACCAGGTTTTCACCCGTCACGGAATCACCAGGGTGGAAGCGATGGGCGAGGCGCTCGACCCGCATAAGCATCAGGCCATGATGGAAGTGCCGACCGCGGACGTCGAGCCGGGGACGATCGTTCAGGAAATGCAGCCGGGCTACATGCTCAAGGATCGCTTGTTGCGGCCTGCACTCGTCGGAGTGGCGCGCAAGCCCTAATGGACTTCGCGGTGCTGCGTTTCGCCCTTTGTCGACAGGCTGAAGCGCGGTTCCTCCTTCGCGGCTCCGAAAAGACGCGAGGCTGCGTAGCGGCCCACCTCCGGCCCATGCTTGAAGCCGTGCCCTGATCCGCCGCCCACCAGAAGCACGTTTTCGAGCTGGGGGTGCAAGTCGATCAGGAAGTCGCCGTTCGAGCTATTCTCATACTGGCAGACTTCGGCGCCGGTGAGCTGAGCCCCCCTTAGCGCGGGGAAGCGGCGATCGCGAAAGGCGATGATCTCGTCGATTGCTGCCTGCGTTGGACGGCGGTCCTGAGTGTCGGGGTCGACCAAAACGCCGTGCTGGTCATGGGCGAACTTCACTCCGCGGTTCTCAAGGTCCGGAAAGCCGTAGAAGATGTCGCCTGCGTTAAAGTCTGCCCAGCCCGGCATGGCGTCGGGCAGGAAGCGGCGATCGCCGGCGGGCGTCGCGAAGTAGAAGACTTCCTGCCGCGTCGCGAAAATTTTCTTGCCGAGGACGCTGGGGAAAATCTTGGGTAGCCATGGCCCAAGTGCGAAGACAAAGCGGTCAGCTGAGAGTGTCTCGCCAGATTGGAGCCTTATGGCGTCGAGCTTGCCGCTTCCATTCACCGGCAATGCGAAGCCGCGCCGATATTCGCCTCCTGAACGAACGAAGCGGTCGACGAGCGTCTGTACGGAGCGGCGTGCCATCAGCGCACCGAACTTCGGCTCGAAGAAACCGACTTCGACCCCGTCGAAATCGATCACGGGGAAGCGCGACTGCATCGCGCTACGTCCGAGACGCTCGAACGGCAGGCCGAGCTCGCGGTGTACGTCCATGCTCCCGCGGAAATAATCGTCTTCGACGGCGCCAAAGAAGACGACACCGCATTGATGAAGGATCGGTAAGCCGGAGACGGCGCTGAGCGCCTGCCATTGCGGCAGGCTGTCGGTTGCGAATCGCGTGTAGATTGCGTCGCGGCCGTATCCGGCGCGAGTCAGCCGGGATTCGCCGCCCGACGATGCACGGCTGTGAGATGCTCCCCACGCATCGATCAGCGTTACCCGGTGACCCGCATTCTGCAAATGATGCGCGGTCCAGGAGCCGAAGACGCCGGCTCCGACGACAAGGATATGTTCCTTCGAACCCTGCGCTGCCACGCCGCTGCTTCCTGCCAAGACGGCTGCGCCGCCCGCTCCACGAAGGAGCGAGCGGCGCGTCACGTCAAGACTCATTGCTTTAGCCGCGTTCCGGCGCAGGCGGTGGCGGAGGAGGCGGAGGCGGCGGAGCCGGGCAGGCATCCGTCGCCAGGATCGTCGATCCGTCGGCGCAGGTCTGCGTCGCCGGAGGCGGCGGAGGCGGTGGTGGCGGAGGCGGCGGTGCGGCAATAGCAGGCGCTGCGAAGAACTTGTACCGGGCTGTCAGGCCGATCGTCCGCGGTTGCCCGACCAGATAGCCAAAGCGTGCGCGAAGGCCGCGTTCGCGGTCGATTGCGAGCTTCGGATTCTCGTCGAACAGGTTCTTGATGTAGACAGAGACATCGAAGCCGCTGTCCCACTGAACGCCGGCCGACAAATTCGCGATCGTGTACGCCGGCAGGCGAAGCGAGCCGAAGTCGACCGCTACGCCCGGGCTGTTCGCGCCGGTGGCCGGATCGAAATAAATGGCGTTTCCAACGAAGCCGGCACCCGGAACCTGGTCAGCCGGTTCGCCGAAGCGATTGCCGATATGCTGAACGCCTGCCGTTACCGACCAGTCCGAATTGGAGCTGAGGCGCGTGCCATAGGTGGCGCTGCCCGAAAGCTGGAACTTGGGCACGGTCGGAAGGCGGTTGCCCTCTTCGATCCCACCGAGGACGGCGCCAGCACCGGTCAGAACGGTCGAGTCGAACTTGGCGCTCTGGTAGTTGCCGGAGAGCGAAAACTCGAGGCCCGGCAGCGGATGCGCCGAGAACTCGGCTTCGATACCCGTCGAGTGCGCCTTCGGCACGTTGAACACGACGCGTGACGAGCAGCTTCCGGCGGTCAAGGTCACCTGCAGGTCACGAATCTCGTTGTGGAAGATCGCCGAATTAAAGGTGAAGCCGTGCTTCGAATATTTTACGCCGGCTTCATAGTTCCACAGCGTTTCATCGTCGTAGGTGCCGTAACCGTCGAAGATCGTGAGATCTTCAGGCGTGCAGAGCGGCCGGTTCAGCGGATCGTTGACGCCTCCGAGGCGGAAGCCCTTGGCGGCCTGGATGTTCACGCTGAGATTGCTGTTCGGCTCCCAACTCGCAATGAAACGCGGTGAGATGCCGTTCGAGCTGGTCTTGTCGCCGAGGTTCGTATTGCCATCGGAGAAATAGCCGCCGGAAACGAAGTCGCGCTTTTCGTTGAATTTGTACCAGCGGGCGCCAGCGGTCAGTTTGAACTGACCGAACTTGTAGCTGCCTTCTCCGAACAGCGCTCGCTGATGGATTTTGTAGGGCAGAGCCGCATTGTACGGCGAGTCCGGTCCGTACCCGTTCCTGAGATCAGCGGCCGTGTAGGGCACGCGATTGGCAGGGTTTGGATCGTTCGTCGCGCAAGTGGCATTGTCCGGAAGGACATAATCGAAGCAAAGCTCGGCGAGATACAGGTCGCCGACGTCATCCGATCCGGGCGTCGGCAGGACCTGCTGGTACTTGCGATCGACGTTCGAGAAGAAGCCGCCGACAACCCACTGGAACGGCCCTGACCCCGTCGAAGCAAGCCTCAGCTCCTGAGTGAACTGCTTGAGGTCGGTGGTGTCACGAAGGTTGGACGGGTTTGCCGCATGGGCGAGGATCGCCGCAGACCGGATCGGATCCGCTACCGTATCCAGCGTGTCGTCGACGTCATCATGTGCATTCAGGAATTGATTGCCGAAGCTGACGAAGATGGAATCGCTGAGTGCCGAAGCATCGCGGCTGACCAGGATGTCGCGCTTCAGATAGCTGGTGACGCTGGTCAGTTCCGCAGGGCCGAAGTCGTAGCTGACGACCAGATCGCCGAGCTTCGTCTTGTCGCTGAACTTCTCGCGGAAGAGCAAATACTGCTCGCGCCTGTCGAGCGTGCCGCCCGATGATGTGAACTCATTATCGAAGATGATGTAGTGGTCCTCGCGGTTGAAGCCTCCGGCCTCCACCTTCTGATAAACGAACCGAGGCGTGATCTTCAGTTCCGGCGTCGGCTCGAAGAGCAGCGAGACGCGCGTGCCGATACGGCTGCCGTCATTGACGTTTTTCTTGAAGTACGGACCGACCGAGTCGATGAAGCCGCCGAAGTGCGTGCCGTAGCCGACGACGCGCAGAGCTGCGATCGGGGCCAGAGGTACGTTGATCGCACCTCTCAGCGAATAGCCGGCACTCCCATCCTTCAGGAAGTTGACGTCACCCTCGACGGCGCCTTCAACTCCATTGAGATTGGGCTGGTTGGTGATGTAGCGCAGCGTTCCGCCGACCGAACCCGAACCGAACAGAGTACCCTGCGGTCCGCGCAGAGTCTCGACGCGGTTCAGATCGAAGAGATCGAAGTCGGGGGTGAAGAGCGAAAGCGACGCGATACTTTCGTCGAGGTAGACGCCGACCTGTTCCTTCACGCCCGGTTGGTCGCGAGCAATCTGACCGGCAGAGACGCCGCGCACCGATACCTGACTTTGGCCGGGCCCGAGGTTCTGGACTGTTAGACTCGCAACGTTGCGAGCGATGTCCTCGAGCGACTGGGCGTGCGCCCGCTCGATGTCCTCCTGGGTTTGCGCGTTGATCGAGAACGGTACGTCCTGCACCCTCGTGGCGCGCTTCGTTGCCGTAACGATGATGTCCGCGCCCGTCGCTTGCGTTGCCTGGGGCGGGTTGGCGGCCTGCGCAGCCTGCTCCTGTTCCGTCTGTGCGTAGGCTGGAGTTGCAAGTGCGACGGTGGCGGTGCCGATCAGCAGGAAAGCCGAACTGCGCATGATTTCCCCCTATGTTCTTTGCGCGTAACGAACTTGAGATATTCGGAACGGCCGCCCTTGCGAAGGCATCGCAGCGAGTTCGTGCAGCTTTCTGGCCGCTATGTTGCACTGCGGTGACGGGTAAGTTTCCTAGGAAAACGGAAGCAAGTCGCTCGAAGGACACACCGGCGGTTTTCGCCCTCGGTCGGCGAGGAAGCGGTGGCGGACGATTTCTGCCTGCTGTTCGATCCCGTAGTCTTCGAAGGGTCGTCCGTCTTCGAGCTGATAGGAATAGCGGCAGAAAGGGTGGCGCATCAGCGGAAGATAGAAGCGGCCGCGGGTCTGGGATTGCCAGACGTGCGTCAACTCATGGATGAAAAGACCCTGACGATGCAGTGGCTCGCGACCAAAGTCCTCAGACCAGAGGTCGGAGCGCGGATGGAAATGGATATTGCCCATTGGCGCCATAGCGACGCTGCGCGGCTGGAAGGGCCACCACCTGCGGCGAACCATTCGAACGCTCGGATAGTCAATCGCGTCACCGAAGACAGATCGGGCAAGTTCGATCTCGCCAGTCGTGAGCGGACGCGACACGTTGTTGCGATCCATGGTTTCCCGATTGCTTTGCTGCGTGTGCGATGACAAGGCGCGGCCTACTTGCCGGGCGACGACTGCGGAGCTAGGGCAGGCCCAAATTAAGACAAAACGGAGGAAGCTTCCATGAGCGAGACTGCCGATCGGGTGAAGAAGATCGTCGTCGAACATCTTGGTGTTGAACAGGAAAAGGTCACCGAGGACGCGAGCTTCATCGACGATCTGGGGGCCGACAGCCTCGACATCGTCGAACTGGTGATGGCGTTTGAGGAAGAGTTCGGCGTCGAGATTCCGGACGATGCAGCCGAGAAAATCACGACCGTCCGCGACGCGATCGAATATATCGATCAGAACAAGGGCTGATTTGGCTCGGCCCTGAGCGTGTCGAAGGGCTGCCCCGTGATTTCGGGGCATCGTAAGATTGCAAGACTTCGACAGGCTCAGCCCCTACAGGGCTTGGGCCTGTTGTATTTGGAGTGACAGCATGCGCCGTGTCGTGGTGACTGGACTTGGCCTCGTGACGCCCTTGGGCTCCGACGTCGAGACGAGCTGGAAGAACATCCTGGCGAGCAAGAGCGGTGCCGGGCCGATTACGAAATTCGATGCCAGCGACCAGAAATGCCGCATCGCCTGCGAGGTGAAGCCGGCTGATCACGAATATGGCTTCGATCCGAATAAGCGCGTGGACTTCAAGATCCAGCGCCAGGTCGACCCGTTCATCGTCTTCGGGATCGATGCTGCTGGTCAGGCGATCGAGGATGCGGGCCTCACGGACATGGACGAGGCGACCAAGTTTCGCGCGGGCGTTTCGATCGGTTCGGGCATTGGCGGACTGCCTGGGATCGAGAAGGAAAGCGTCAATCTCTTCCAGAACGGTCCTGGACGCGTCAGTCCCCACTTCGTCCATGGTCGGCTGATCAACCTCATCTCCGGGCAGGTTTCGATCAAGTACGGCCTGATGGGTCCGAACCATGCAGTGGTCACGGCCTGCTCGACCGGAGCGCATTCGATCGGTGACGCTGCTCGGATGATCGCGATGGACGACGCGGACATCATGCTCGCCGGCGGTGCGGAAGCGACGATCTGCCCGATCGGGATCGCGGGCTTCGCACAAGCGCGGGCGCTTTCGACCAATTTCAACGATCAACCAGAGAAGGCCAGCCGGCCGTACGACAAGGACCGTGATGGTTTCGTCATGGGCGAGGGTGCAGGCGTTGTCGTGCTTGAGGAATATGAGCACGCGAAGGCGCGCGGAGCCAAGATTTACGCCGAGGTCGTCGGCTACGGCCTCTCCGGCGATGCGCACCATGTGACCGCGCCGCATCCGGAAGGGTCAGGCGCCTATCGCTCTATGGAAATGGCGCTCCGCAAATCGGGACTGCAGCCGTCGGACATCGACTATATCAACGCGCACGGGACCTCCACGCCGCTTGGCGACGAGCTCGAGCTTGGGGCTGTCCGGAAGTTGTTCGGCAATGCGATCGGCAGTCTTTCGATGAGCTCGACCAAGTCTGCCATTGGCCACCTGCTCGGCGGCGCAGGAGCAGTCGAGAGCATCTTCTGTATCCTGGCGCTCCGGGACCAGATCGTTCCCCCAACGCTCAACCTGGACAATCCCAGTGAAGGGACGTCCGGGGTCGACCTCGTTCCTCACAAGGCGAAGGAGCGGACGGTGCGGGCGGTGCTGAACAACAGCTTCGGCTTTGGCGGCACCAACGCCTCGCTCATTATGAAGGCTGTATGATGCGTTCCCTCTGGCGCCGGACGGCGCTGGGGATTTTGATCGTTCTTGGCGTGCCGCTTCTGGCGGTACTTTGGTCTTGGTATGGGCCTGGCCCCGCCGAGCGGTCCACCACGATAGTCGTCCCCGAAGGCAGCTCCCTCGCTGCCATTTCCATTCCGCTCGAACGGAGTGGAGTGATCAGGTCCTCCCAGATCTTCAGGGTAGGAGTGCGCCTGTTCGCTTCGTCGGAGCCGATCCAGGCTGGCGAATTCGAGGTCCCAAAGGGAGCTAGCGCTGCAAGCATCGTCGATCTGCTCCAGCATGGCCGACCGGTGCAGCGCCTCGTCACGGTCACTGAGGGAATGCCCTCGATCCTGGTCGAGGAGCGATTGGCGGCGAACAAGCTCCTTACCGGTCCGACGCCGTCGATTGCCGAGGGCTCGGTGCTTCCCGACAGCTACAGCTTTGAACGGGGCGAACAACGCGCCGCCGTCGCGAAGCGGATGCAGGCTGCAATGAAGAAGACCCTCGATCAGCTGTGGCCCAAGAATAGCGGAAGATGCCCGGTGACGACGCGAGAAGCGGCAGTTGTTCTTGCATCCATCGTCGAGAAGGAAACGGGAAAAGCGTCCGAACGCCGGATGGTCGCGGGTGTGTATTGCAACCGCCTCCGCATGGGGATGAAACTCGATGCCGATCCTACGGTCATCTACCCCATTACCAGAGGGAAACCGCTGGGCCGTCGCATAAATCGATCGGAGCTGATGGCTGAGACAGGCTACAATACCTATCGCCGGGCCGGCCTACCGATCGGTCCTATTGCCAATCCTGGACGGGAAAGCCTTGTCGCGGTCCTGGACCCCGCGGATACAAAGGCAATTTACTTCGTGGCTGACGGTACAGGCGGTCACGTTTTCGCCGACACATTTCAACAGCACCAGGCGAACGTCCAGCGCTGGTATCAGATTCGCCGGCAGCGCGGAGAAATGTAACTAGGCCAGAGCGTCCGAGCGCACGTACCCGACGAGCCGGTCACGGCCTGCATAGCCCCAGGCCCAGCCGAGCGTGTCATCGAGCATGCTGAAATCGTCGTCCGGCTCCATGAGAGCGAGTTCCTCGGCGCTTTCCGATGCCGCTGACCTCAGAAGCGTGCCGGCCACCACTTTCCTGGCCACCGCGTCTGCATAATGCGATGCGATTACTTCGTTCGCCAGAGCGACGTCAGCGAGATCAGGTCGGTATGCATGATAGCGGGGATCGGGCCGAAGCGACGGCCCGCTAAGTGCGAATTGCTTAGCGGTGGGCGAAGGCGGGCTGCTGCTGACCGATGACGGGCCGGTGTTGCGCGGCGACGCGGTCGCTTTCGCGGAGGTTTCGTTTGAACCCTTCAAGAAAATCAGCCCCACTGCTGGTCCGGACGACGAACACGTTTCGGCGATCGTCTTGGTCTCTTTCACGGCGCAGATAGCCGAGTGCTCCGAGAGTGTTCAAGGCGCGCGTCACGACGGGTTTGGAGACCCCGAGGACCTTCGCGAGACCGCGCACCGTGTGCGGGCCGGGCGTGAGATAGACCAGCATGAGCAAGCCCATCTGGCGATTGGTTAGATCCGGCTCGCCTGATCGCACATACGCAATCAGCGCCCGCATCCAGCCAGCCAGTGATTCGTCGCCCATTGCGGCACTCTCTCCAGTCCGACGTTTGATCGCGAAGTAAACCGGCCAGAGCGCGAAATGTTGCAGATCAGCTTGAGAATAAGACCAGAAATTCTAGAGAGAGCGCCTTTAAGACGGCCGATAACGCGCTGTTAGTGCTGTAAAAGCCGCTCTCAATCCCAGGGCCTCACCGCCTTTTGGACGTCCCGGTTTGGCAGCATCCCGCCAAGCATAGGTATCGAAATGCGCCCAAGGCGTGTCTGCCGGAACGAAACGCTTCAGGAACATTGCAGCTACAATCGCGCCGGCCATGGGAGAACCGCCTGCCGCATTGGCAAGATCGGCGATGTCGCTCTTAAGCATCTCGTCATAGGCATCCCAGAGCGGCAACCGCCAAATGGGGTCGGTGATCGCTTTGCCTGCCGATGCGAGCTGATCTGATAGCTCATCGTCGTTGGAGAAGAGAGCCGGAAGGTCCGGTCCCAGCGCAGTGCGCGCGGCACCGGTCAGGGTAGCGAAGTCGATGATGAGCTCCGGTCCACTTTCGCCGGCCTTGGCTAGGGCGTCGGCGAGAATCAGTCGGCCTTCGGCGTCGGTATTGTCGATTTCGACCTGCAGTCCGAGGCGCGACTTGACGATATCGCCTGGGCGAAGCGCGTTCCCGGACACGGCGTTCTCGACCGCCGGAATGAGCAAATGTACGCGAACAGGCAGCCGCTCGCCTGCGATCAGCCGGGCAAGTGCCAGCGCGTGAGCGGCGCCGCCCATGTCCTTTTTCATCAGTCGCATCCAGCTGGCGAGCTTGATGTCCAATCCACCGCTATCGAAGCAGACGCCCTTGCCGATGATCGCAATGCGCGGATGTTCGGGATTTCCCCATTCCACTTCAATCAAGCGCGGAGAACGCTCTCGCGTCGCCGCAGCGCCTACGGACGCAATCAGCGGATAGCCGCTCGAAAGCTCATCGCCGGAAATGACCCGTACGACACCACCGAACTTCTCGGCTTCGTCGCGAACGACTTGCTCAAGCTCGCCCGGGCCAAGGTCCATTGCCGGAGTGTTGACCAATTCTCGAACGAGAGCCGTTGATTCTGCCAGACGGATGGCGGCATCGGACCTGGCGGGTTCTCCGGTGAGGAGAACGCGAGGACCGCGCTCGGACTCCTCCGCCTTGCGATAGGTGTCGAAGCGATGCTGGGCGAGAAGCCAGCCGAGCGCCGCCTGTCCCGGCTCGCCGTCGGCAAGCCTGTAGGTACCTTCGGGAAGACTCTCCCCGAGCTTGGTGAGACACCAGGGGGAGAGAGATTTCGCATCTGCCACCGCGCTGACAACTTCGAATTCGTCAGCCCCGCGAGGCAGGATCGCGAAGGCGAAGCCGCTTTTTCCATTGAAGGCGTGTGCCTTGAGAAGGGCACGGTCCTCGGCAGGCCGACTCTTGGCCCACTCATCGAAGCTCTCTTTATCGACGAGGTGGATGATGCGCGCCTTCTGGCCACGATCCGCAACGAGCAGCTTCGAGAAATCGGTCATGCCGCCGCCCTTAGCGAAAGGTCGGCGCAGGCGCTATTCGCCGGGACTTACGAGGAATTGCTCGATGCGACCGGCCGATCCCGGCTCATAGAAGGTCGACAGCTTCAACGTGCGGCCGGGGTATTTGATCGTGTAACCCTGGATGACAAAGCCGCCGCGAAGCACCGGTTTACCGTCCGGGTCGAATGACTGAGGCTCGCCCAGCGGTGAGAGGCTCGACTGATAATCGGCGATCGCTTGCGCCGTGAAATAATAGTTCGCGTTCTCAGTCAGCAGATTCCGGTCGAGCTTTCCTGCGCGCAGCGCGTCGTAAACCGTGCGCGCGCGAGCAGCCTGCGCAATCATAGTCGCGTCCTGCGCAGTCGATGCCGGCAAGACGATCTTCGCCAGATCGCGAGCGATGCGGCTGTAGGCGTCGCCTGACCAGCTGTTGGTCATGACGACGATGGCTGCCTGCTCGGCTGGAAAGACCTGGTTGGTCGAGAGAAAGCCTACGGATTCGCCCCCGTGGGAAATCCGACGGCGGCCGTCCACGTTGCCGGCATAGACGCCGAGTCCGTAGCCGCTGTCCTTCCCGTCGTTGAGCTTGACGGTCTTCTCCTGTTCTTCCCAGTCCTCCGCGGGGATTACCGTTCGGTTGATCCTCGCAATGTCCCATTTTGCAAGGTCCTCGGCCGTCATCGACAGCTCGCCCGCCGCCCAAAGCCAGCCCGGAGCGGGCGGCATTACCTGCCGCACGGGCCCGAGTGCGTAGCGGCCGTAACCGTGAGGAAATGCAGGACCGTTTGTGTCGTCGAGGTCGTGCACGCTGTTCATGCCCAGCGGATCGAAGATCCTACGCTTAAGGTAGCTTAGCAGAGGTTCGCCCGACGCCTTTTCCGCGATCATGCCCGCAACGACATAACCGGTGTTCGAATATTGCCACTGGTCCCCCGGCTGGAAGTCCAGGGGCTTCTTCGCCCAGCGGTCCGCGATGTCCTGCGGCGTTGCAGGCCGAAACATGGCAGCGAAGCTGTAGTCCTGCGGCCAAAAGTCCTGGATACCAGACGTATGACTGAGGAGCTGGCGAATGGTGATCTTGTCGCCGCCGCTGATCCCCGACAGCCATCTCGACACCGTGTCGTTCAGCGAAAGCTTGCGCTCGTCCTCGAGCAGCAGCAGCGCCATTGCCGTGAACTGCTTGGAGTTGGACGCGATCTGGTAAGGCAGGTCAGGCTTGGCCCCCAGTGTCTCTGACGCCTTCCCGTAAGCCTTGGTGAGGACAATCGTACCGTTCCGAACAACCGCAATGGATGCGGACGGGACCGATGTGTCCGCGAGCGCCTTGGCCACGGCCTTGTCGATCTGCGCGATCTCGCCTGCGGTGAGCGGTTGGGCAGTTGCGGGGACGGCGGCGACAAACGCGAGAAGCGCACAGGCATGTTTCAGCATCGCGGCAGCCTAGCGGCGGCTGTTCAGCTGTCGAGTCAGGCTGTCTCGGGTACCCCGTACAGGTCGTGCTCGTCGCTATCCTCGACGTTGACGAGAACGATGTCGCCCGGCGAGAGGTCGCCGGCGTCGCGAAGATGGACCTCTCCGTCGATCTCCGGAGCGTCGGCTTTGGAGCGGCCAGTCGCTCCAATGTCATGATGATGCTGAGGATGAGGAGCGTCGAAGTGACCCCGGTCCGCGCCTTCTCCCTGGGCAGGAACTTCGTCCACTCGATCGATCAGCACTTCAATCGTCTTGCCGACCTTGGCAGCTAGCTTTTCGGCGCTGATCCGCGCGGAGAGTGCCATCACGCGCTCGTAGCGATCCTGCTTCACCTCTTCGGGCACAGGATCGGGGAGGGCGTTGGCCGCCGCGCCGGACACCGGCTCGAACTTGAAAGCGCCGACGCGGTCGAGCTGGGCTTCCTCAAGCCAGTCGAGCAGGTATTGAAAATCTTCTTCCGTCTCGCCGGGGAAGCCGACGACGAAGGACGAGCGTACCGCAATGTCCGGCACGATAGAGCGCCAGTTCTTCAGGCGTTCCAACACCTTCGCCTCGTTGGCCGGGCGCTTCATCGAGCGGAGCACCTTCGGGCTCGCATGCTGAAACGGGATGTCGAGGTATGGGAGCACCAGACCCTCGGCCATCAAAGGAATGACCTGGTCGACGTGCGGGTAGGGGTAGACGTAGTGCAGGCGCACCCACGCGCCGAGCTTGCCGAGCTCGCGGGCCAGGTCCGTCATGTGTGCGCGGACCTCGAGTCCCTGCTCGGCATTCCTGGCCTTCCACATGCGCGGCTGGTGTCGGATGTCGACCCCATAGGCCGACGTATCCTGGCTGATGACGAGCAATTCCCGTGTGCCCGCCTCGACGAGCTTCTCAGCCTCGCGGAGGATGGCGTCGGGACGGCGGCTGACGAGGTCGCCGCGAATGCTCGGGATGATGCAGAAACTGCAGCGGTGATTGCAGCCCTCTGAAATCTTCAAATAGCTGTAATGGCGCGGCGTGAGCTTCAGACCCGCTTCCGGAACCAGATCCAGATAGGGCGATCTGGCCGCTGGTGCAGCATCGTGCACAGCGGAGACAACTTCCTCATATTGCTGCGGGCCAGTGACCGCGAGTACGTCCGGAAAGCGCTTGCGGATGATCTCCGCCTCATTGCCCATGCAGCCGGTGACGACCACGCGGCCATTCTCGGCGATTGCCTCGCCGATCGCTTCCAGGCTCTCTTCCTTGGCGGAATCGAGGAACCCGCAAGTGTTCACGAGGACGACGTCCGCACCCGCATAATCGGGGGACATCTGATATCCGTCGGCGCGCAACTTGGTGATGATCCGCTCGCTGTCCACAAGCGCTTTGGGACAGCCAAGCGACACCAGGCCCACACGCGGGGGTCGAGGCAGAGTGGTCGTTTCCATCGGGAAGGCGGCGCCTCTAATGGAAAAGTGCGGCTGAATCGAGGCTTAAGATGATTTCACCTCGACGGCGACGATGCGAAGGTCGGACGCCCCGACATTTTCCACGGAGTGGGGCGGCAAAGGTTCGATCCAGAGCGCTGTTCCGGCGGGAGGGGGCGTCTGACCCCGGCTGTCGGCGAGGACTTTTCCGGCTTCGTCGCGCCGGATGAAGTCGCTCCAACTCAGGACATAGAGCGCTGCTGGCCATTGGTGTGCGTGGACCGGTGTTCGATCGCCGGCGGCGAGGCAGGTGTCCAGGATCCTGACCCTATCGTTTTCGTAGAGCACGCCGTGATGGTTCGGAGCGGCTCGTATGGCGTCAAGTGGATGCACTGCCATGACGCGACAATGTCCTACGACAGGGCTTTCGGCAATCTAGGTTGCAGCTCGCAGGCCCGTCAGCTCCGCCGTGCTCATGATCCGCGCGAATTCGAACCCGAGCGTTGCAACATGGGCCCGATGTACGTCCTCGGCGGAGACCGTCCCGCCCTGTCCATCGGGCAGGTCGAAGCAATCGCAAGCGTCGGGAACGAGGATCATGTCCCAGCCCATGTTCGCGCCGGTTCGAACGGTCGTGGACACGCACATGTCGGTGGAGATGCCGAAAGTGACGACATGCTTTGCTCCGAGCCTCTTCAGACGAAGGTCCAGGTCCGTTCCAATGAAGGCCGAGTTGACGCTCTTGGTGACGAGCGGCTCGCCGTCGAGCGGCTCAAAGCCGGGTCGGAAGGCGTTCCCAGGGGTGCCAGGAGCAAGAGTAGAATTCGGCTCAACAGAGTCGTGACGAACATGGATGATTGGGCGTCCGGCGGCGCGCCAAACGTCAAGAAGCGCGAGCCCGTTTTCATCCGCCTTGGCGTTCCATCGTCGAGGCCAGCCCGGTGCATCGAAGCCTTGCTGAACGTCGATGGGCAGAAGCACGGCGCGATCGAGATCGAGATCGAGTGTCACGGATGAACTGATATCTGACAGCGCTCCTCGCCGCTTATAAAATCAGCAGTGGCTCCGATAAGCACCGTTCAATTTAGACACACAGTCGAGATGCTTCTATGGCACCGCTGGCTTTGACCATGAGTGGCGATTAAGAGCCGCATTTCAAGCGTTTTCAGGAGTAATGCATGCGCATCGCGATGATCGGTACGGGTTACGTCGGACTCGTTTCGGGCGCCTGCTTCGCCGATTTCGGGCACGATGTCGTCTGCGTCGACAAGGATGCGGCCAAGATTGAGGCGCTGAAAAACGGCATCATGCCTATCTGGGAGCCGGGCCTGGAAGCACTGGTGAAGGCGAATGCCGAGCGCGGCCGCTTGAGCTTCACGACGGACTTGCCGGAGGGCGTGGACGGCGCCGAGGCGATCTTCATTGCAGTCGGAACTCCTGCGCGCCGCGGCGACGGTCATGCTGACCTGACCTACGTGTTTAACGCAGTGAGCGAGCTTGCACATGCAATGAAGGCTCCGGCGGTCGTTGTTACCAAGTCCACCGTCCCGGTAGGGACAGGTGACAAGATCACGGAGCTTCTCAAGAAGGAAGGAGCGCCCGCGGGAACGAGCGTCGCGTCCAACCCCGAATTCCTTCGGGAGGGAGCAGCGATCGCCGACTTCAAGCATCCGGACCGCATCGTCGTCGGAGCCGAGGACGAGAAGGCCCGTGAGGTGCTCCGCGACATCTATCGTCCGCTCTTCCTCAACAAGGCGCCGATCCTTTTCACTGGTCGCCGCACAGCCGAACTGACGAAATATGCCGCGAACGCCTTTCTCGCGGTGAAGATCAGCTTCATCAACGAAATCGCGAACCTGTGCGAAGCCGTCGACGCGGACGTCCAGGAGGTTGCTCGCGGCATCGGCCTCGACAATCGCATTGGACCGAAGTTCCTGCACCCCGGGCCCGGTTATGGCGGGAGCTGCTTTCCGAAGGACACGCTCGCCTTGCTGCAGACCGCCAGCGAAGCCGGCATCGAGCAGCGCATCGTCAAAACGGTCGTCGAGGTGAACGATCATCGCAAGGCGACCATGCACGAGCGTGTCGTCACGGCGCTCGGCGGCTCGGTCGAGGGCAAGCGCGTTGCGGTACTCGGTCTGGCCTTCAAGCCGAATACGGACGATATGCGCGACGCTGCTTCAATTCCGCTCATCAAGGCGCTCGTTGATGGCGGCGCCTCGGTCGCTGCCTTTGACCCGGCCTCGATGAGTCACGCCAAGGGCCTGCTTCCGGACATCGAGTTCGCCAAGGATGCTCACGCAGCGGTGAAAGACGCGGACGCTCTGGTTGTCGTCACGGAGTGGGACGAGTTCCGCGCACTGGATCTGGATCGCATTGCGAAGGTCATGCGTGGCCGCGTGATCGTTGACCTGCGCAACGTCTACGATCGCTCGGAGGCCGAGGAAGCCGGCTTCCAATATTATGGTCTTGGTCGCGGACGCATCGGCGGCAATGGTTCGCATCTCAAGCTGGTCAGCAATGGGGATGCAGGCGTCAAAGCCGCACGCTAGTCCGCAGCAATGCAAATCGTCGTTGTCGGCCTCGGCTATGTTGGTCTGCCTCTTGCCATAGCTCTTGCTCGGAAATTCGAGGTCGTCGGCTTCGACATCGATCCGAACCGCATCGGTGAGCTTCGCGAAGGCTTCGACCGCACTCGCGAAGTCGAGGCGGCCGACTTGACCGCTTCTCCGATCAGGCTGACGAGCACCCCGGACGAATGCGCCGGAGCTGACGTCTACATCGTCACGGTTCCAACTCCGGTCGACAAGCAGAATCGCCCGGATCTCGCTGCCGTGATGTCCGCAACGCACATCGTCGCTAAGGCGCTCGATGCCGCTCGACGGCCAACGATCGTTTATGAAAGCACGGTCTATCCGGGTGTTACGGAAGACATTTGCGGACCGGAGATCGAGCGCGTCTCGGGGTCGAAGAGGGGGGCCGATTTCCGCCTCGGCTACAGCCCTGAGCGCATCAATCCTGGCGACAAGGTGCACAGTGTCGACAAGATCACCAAGGTCGTCGCCGGCGAAGACGATGACGTTCTTGAGCAGCTTGCGGAAATCTACGGTGCGGTGACCAGCGCGGGTGTGTTCCGCGCCGCCTCGATCAAGGCCGCCGAAGCCGCCAAGGCGATCGAGAACGCGCAACGTGACATCAACATCGCTTTCATGAACGAAGTGACGCAGATCTTCTCGCAAATCGGCGTGTCGGTGTGGGATGTCCTCGCCGCAGCGAAGACCAAGTGGAACTTCCTGCCGTTCGAGCCCGGCCTTGTTGGCGGGCACTGTATCGGGGTCGACCCGTACTACCTCAGCCATCTTGCGCAGCAGCTGGGCCATGACCCGCAGGTCATCCTCGCCGGACGCGGAACGAACGATGGTATGGGCAGGTGGATTGCCGATACGCTTCATAACCGCCGCGAAGCGAAGGCTGGGACTGCGCTCGTACTTGGCGTCACGTTCAAGGAGAATGTGCCGGATTTGAGGAATAGCCGTAGCTTCGACCTCGTGCGGCGGCTGCATTGGCTTGGGCATTCGGTGGACGTTGCCGACCCGCTCGCCGATGCCGACGAGCTTCGTGCAGAGCAGGGGCTAGAGCTCACGGAGTTGGAGGAGAAACGGTACGACCTGGTGATCGGTGCCGTACCGCACGATGCATATCGCGATTTGTCGGACAACCGGCTTGCTGGCCTCCTCAATCCCCGCGGCACGCTTGCCGACATAAAGGGCATGTGGCGCGACCGGCGGCTTGATCCGGAGATTGATCGTTGGTCACTTTAGCTGACTAGGCTTCATCCCCGCTTTGCAAAATGTCGGCGGAAAGTAAGCCACGTATCTGATGTTGCGTGGTATTATTGCTTGCTGTTAAGTTACCTCTCCCGAGTCCTTGGGGGGCGTTATGAACAAGGAATCCGTGGGTAGCGTGCGTGGCCTTGATGGGTGCGTTTCTCCTTAGCCTCTGCATCGCTGCAGTCATCATGAGGTGAGGGAGGTTGGTTAGGGATTTAATCCCTGGTTCGCGGCGCGATCTCGTCCAGATGGGCGAGCATGTCTGCCGGATCGTCGTAGACGCGCAAAGCGCCCGCATCCATCAGCTCTTCACGGCCGTAGCCGCCTGACAGGAGACCGATACCGAGCGCTCCGCAGCGAGCCGCCGCGAGCATGTCCCAGATGCTGTCGCCAATGACGTAGGAGCCCTGCGTCGCGGTTCCGAGCCGGCGTGCTGCTTCCACGAACAGGTCGGGGTCGGGCTTTGCGTAATTCACCTGATCCCGGGTCACGAGGGTGATGTCGTCGATGGAGAAGCCCAAGCTGCGAACGTTGGGTTCCGCGGTTACCATTCGTCCGCTCGTGCCGATCGCCCACGGAAGATCCAGATGGTTCAAGGTCCGAAGGAGCTCTACCGCTCCCGGCAGTGGTCGAACCTCGTGCGAGAGAGTGAGATAATGGTCGGCGTGCCGCGTGCGGAGGTCGGCGATGGTCTCGGCATCAACCTGACGCCCGAGTTCGCGCAGCAGTTGGTTGGTGAACAGGCCGCCGCTCATGCCGATCTTGCGGTGGATTCGCCACACCGACAGGTCGATGCCTTCATCTCGCAGTGCGAGATGCCAGGCGCGGACATGCTGGTAGACACTGTCGACCAGAGTGCCGTCCAGGTCGAACAGGAAAGCTGTCGTCACCGCGGAGCTGTCTCTTTCATCGTGAGGAAGATCGGTAGGACACAAAGACTCACGAGTGCGATCATTGCTCCTGGGGCCGACGACCATCCCGTGCGTTCGACCAGAAGCTGAGCAATGTAGGGCGTAAGCCCCCCGAACACCGCCGTTGCCATCGTTGCTCCGAGCGCGAGGCCGGTCACGCGCCCTTCGCCGGGAAACTGTTCGGCCGTGGCCACGGCACCCACGGCGCTGACGCCGCCGGCGAGAGCGGCGAGAACAAGAGCGCCATGAAGCGTCGCGGCATGCGACCCGCCGGCCATGAGCGAGAACATCGTCGAAGGAAGAAGTGCGGTTCCCACGGCGAGAAGAAGAAGCACCGGCTTTCGGCCATAGCGGTCGGACGCCAGTCCCACGAAGGGGGTGACCAGGATGACGGCGATGGCCGCGATCGTCGAAAGCCACAGTGCCTCGCTTTCGCTGAGCGATCCGGCCGATGTCAGGAAGGCGGGGACGTAGGTGATCCCGACGTAATACGTGATCGAGCCAAGTGCTGAGATGGCGAATGAGCGCGCAATGGCTCCGCGATGGTTGGCGATGCTGTGACGAAGTGGGCTTTCCGGAATGGTCGCTTCGGCAATTTGCCGATGAAACTCCGGCGATTCCTCCATCGCCGAGCGAGCAATCCATACGCTTCCCGCAAGTGCCGCACCGACGAAGAATGGAATGCGCCAACCCCAGGACGCAAGGTCCGCCTCGCTTAGTGACGCGACTGTGATTGCCGAAACACCGACGGCAAGGAGCGCACCGACCTCGCTCGCGGCCGATGCGGACGATGCGATCAGTCCGCGCCGATGGGTCGGAGCGCCCTCCAGCAGGTAGGCGACGACGCCGGTATATTCACCGCCGACGCTGAATCCCATCACGCAGCGCATGAGGAAGAGCAAAACACCCGCAGCCGGCCCTATCCGCGCGTAGGTTGGAAGGAGGGCGGTGACGAACATTGCCGCGGTCATCAGACTCACAGACAGAAGTAGCATGTGCCTTCGTCCACGGCGGTCGCCGATATGGCCGAAGAAGACGGCTCCAAGCGGCCGCATCAGATACGCCACTGCAAATCCGCCGAGCGTCACCAAAAGGGATGTCTCTCCCGGACCGAAGAAGACCCGCGCCAGGACAGTCGCGAAGTATAGGTATAGGGTGAAGTCGTACCATTCGACGATGGTCGAGAAGGCCGCGATCGCGAGCGATGCTCGGGAAAGAGGCGTGTGCCGGAGGTTAGAATCGACCGGAGTCACAGGTCCACCTCCATTACCCCGCATGAATAACCGAATTTAAACGATGATATTTTACCTTTCGGCCCAATTGGAGCGACATGGTCGGAAGCATCAGAAACCTGTTGAGGACGGGAGGCGGTTCTTCGCAAGAGGAAACACGCTCTGGAGCCGCACGCGCCGAAGCCCTTCTTCACGAATTCGAAAGCAGCGGAAAAGGCTGGTTCTGGGAGACCGGCAGGGACGGCGACCTTACATTCATCAGCGATAGTGTGGCCGCCGCTCTCGGTCGCGAGGCAGGCGACCTTCTCAATCGGCCCTTCACAGACCTGATCTCGACCGAAACCGCTGACGGAAGCGCCACGTCTGAAAGGACGCTCGGCTTCTACCTGTCATCGCATGTTGCCTTTCAGGATCTTATCGTTCGCGCAAAAACCAAGAGTGAGAATTGGTGGTCGATCTCCGGACGCCCGATCCATGACGAGATCGGACGATTCTTTGGATTCCGGGGCTTCGCGTCAGACCTGACCAAGATCCGCCAGTCGGAGGTCGAGCTCGATCGCCTTGCCCGGCAGGATTCGCTTACCGGCCTAGCGAATCGCGAAGCTCTTCGGCGGGCTCTCGATGACGCTTTGATCAGCGCATCGCGGAGGAAGCATCGCTGCTCGGTGTTTCTCATGGATCTCGACCGCTTCAAGGCCGTCAACGACACGCTCGGACATCCTGCCGGAGACACCCTGCTCAGGCTCGTTTCCTTAAGACTGCGCGATGAAGTCGGTGAACTGGGCCAGGTCGGGCGCCTCGGCGGCGACGAATTTCAGGTCGTGATCCCCACGGCTCCGTCGAAGGAAGACCTCGCCAAGCTCGCCCAAGGGATCATCGACAATCTTTCCCGGCCCTACACGATCAATGGCACGATGGTTTCGATCGGCGCATCGGTTGGAATCGTCACCTCTGACTATGACGATCGCAAGTCCGACGATCTCATGCGCGACGCGGATCTGGCGCTCTATGCGGCCAAGGCGGCGGGGAAGGGCTGCTTTCGGTTCTTCGCAGCCGAGATGCATGAGGCGGCCCGCGAACGGCAGCTTATGGAATCCGACTTGCGCGTCGCGATGGAGAAGGGTCAGTTGAGGGTCGTTTTCCAGCCCTGCGTCGATTCTTCGAGCGAGGCTGTCACCGGGTTCGAGGCCCTGATCCGTTGGGACCATCCGGAGCATGGGCCGGTGAGCCCGGCCGACTTCATTCCGATCGCCGAGGAAATCGGGATGATCAACGAGATCGGCGATTGGGTGCTTCGCACGGCCTGTGCCGAAGCTGCAAAGTGGCCCACGAACGTGTCGGTTGCGGTCAATCTGTCACCGATCCAGTTCAAGTCGCACGCATTGCCGTCGACGGTCAGGGCGATCCTGGGCGAGACCGGATTAGCCGCCAAACGGCTGGAGCTGGAGATCACCGAGGGCCTGCTTCTCAGCAACGACGACCACGTCCATCAGATCATCCACGATTTGAAGAATATCGGCGTGAAGCTGGCGCTGGACGACTTCGGGACCGGTTATTCCAGCCTTAGCTATTTGCTCCGGGTCCCGTTCGACAAGATCAAGATCGACCAGTCTTTCGTCCGCGGCGCATCCGATCCGGACAGCCGGAACGCGGCCCTGATCCGCGCGATGATCGGTCTCGCCCGCGATCTCGACATGCAAACGACTGCGGAAGGCGTGGAGACCACCGAGGAGCTCTTGCTCGTCAGGAATCTCGGCTGTTCGCTGGTGCAGGGCTACATTTTCGGCAAGCCGATGCCACCCGAGGAGGCCGAGGCGCTCGCTGCTCAGGGTGCTGCGACATTGCCGGACGCGCATCTAACACCCCGCGAGCCGCGCATGCGCATCATCCGGGCGGCGCTGTTGCATTATGATGGGGAAGTGCGGGGCGCGCGTCTGCGCAATATTTCGAGCGGCGGCGCATTGGTGGAATGTCGCCAGCCGGTGGAGATCGACAAGGAAATCGAGCTGGACTTCGCTGCTGGTGGCCTGATCGCGGCACGCATCGTGTGGGCAAAGGGCACGCAGTTCGGCGTCCAGTTCAGAGAGAAATTCAATCTCAAGTTGTTGCAGCAAGTCGCCAAGCCAACGCCGAAAGGCGCGAAGTTCATGACGCCCGACTATATGAAGAGCGACGCTTCGGCGGCCAAGTAACCCTAGCGCTCCGAAATTGCTGCAATTACGCGGAGTGCCTGCTCGTTCGTCAGGTGCGGCCCGATCGGGACGCTGAGCACGCTTCGCGCGAGCTTCTCCGCTATGGGCAAGCTGCCCTCGAGCATTCCCATTTCCGCATATGCTTGCTGCCGGTGGGGAGGGATCGGGTAGTGGATCAAGGTTTGAACCCCTGCTCTCCCAAGCCGTTCGGCAAGCTCGTCGCGCCCATCGGACTGGACGACGAATAGGTGCCAAACGGGATCTGCCCAATCCGGCACGAATGGAAGTGTGATCCCGACAGCGCCTAGCTTCTCTATGTACAGGGACGCGATCTGGCGGCGACGATCATTCCAATCATCCAGCAAGTCGAGCTTGGCCGAGAGCACGGCGGCCTGGATCGGATCCAGCCGGGAATTCACGCCTTTGACCTCGTTCACGTAGCGCGTCGCAGAACCGTAATTGCCCAGTTCGCGAATTCGGCGGGCGATTTCCGCATCATTCGTCGTAACCGCTCCAGCGTCGCCCAAGGCGCCGAGGTTCTTACTCGGATAGAAGCTCCACGTGACGGCGTCCCCGTGTGATCCGACACGCCGTCCCTTGTAACGCGCTCCATGGGCCTGGGCGGCATCCTCAACCAGACGGAGGCCCCTCCGTCTCGCGATGTGGAGTAACGGATCGATATCGGCGGGCTGGCCGTACAGATGTGTCGGCAGGATGACTCGGGTTCGCTCGGTCACGGCCGCTTCGACGAGCGCAGGATCGAGATTGTGCGTTAGAGGGTCCGGCTCCACTGCGACGGGTGTCGCGCCCGTCATGCTGACTGCCAGCCAGGTCGCGATGAACCCGTTGCTCGAGACAATCACCTCGTCGCCGGGTCCGACTTCCATGGCGCGCAAGGTCAGGTGAAGAGCGTCGAGTCCGTTCCCGACGCCGACGCAATGACTTGAACCGCAATAGTCCGCATATTTCTCTTCAAAAGCACCGACTTCAGGGCCGCCGATGTACCAGCCAGATCGGACAACGCGGTCGATCGCGGCATCAACTTTCGCCTGAACTTCGGCAGTCGCGGAGGCGAGATCGAGGAACGGAACGTTCACCCTCGGCGCTCTCCGGTTTCCGTATTCTCGGCGAGCAACATCAAGACCGCGTCGGCAGAGAAATGGGCTGCCTCGCGCCTCACTTTCGGTTCTACTTCCAGCGCCTTGTCTGCCCGATCGAGTAAGACTTCGGCTCTCCGCACGCCGTCATCGACCAACAAAGTGCATGAGCCGGCGACTGCAATGATCCACTCGCGCGAACGTGCCGGAAAACGAACCGTTTCACCGGCGCCCGGTCTCGTTGCGAAGACGTACGAGACGCCTCCAATCGAAAAGGGAAGAAGGTCGCCGGGCTCGATTGCGATCAATGAACCGCGCTCGTCGCCGAGAACAGGCAGGTCGATCATTCGGCAGCCGGCAACTGGCAGAACGGACAGAGTGAACAATCCCTCGCTGACTTTGCCGCTATGTCTTGCGGACTTTCCGTTGGCAATCATCGTTTCGGGCGAAGTGGGCTACTGCTGTTGTTGCCGTTGGTTTCGATTGCGTTTACCGGTGCGAGGGCTCGGGAGTTAACGCCTAATGTGCGGAATCGCCGGAATAATCTCATCCGACGCAGTCCCTCCGGAGCTTCCAGCGCAGATGGCGGCGACGATCGTCCACCGGGGGCCTGACGACCACGGAATCTGGTCGGATACCTCGGTTGGGCTCGCGCTGGTCCATCGGCGGCTTTCCATCGTCGACCTTTCACCGCAGGGGCATCAGCCGATGGCGTCGGCCGACGGCCGATGGGTGATCGTCTACAATGGCGAGGTCTACAATCACGCTGCTTTGCGCGCTGAGCTTGAGGTGAGGGGGGGTGCCCCGGAGGTCGGGTGGCGCGGGCATAGCGACACAGAAACCTTGCTTCAGGCAATCAGCGTCTGGGGCCTGGAAGGTGCGTTGGAGCGCCTGGTCGGCATGTTTGCCTTCGCGCTTTGGGATCGCCGCGAACGCTTGCTGAGCCTGGTACGCGATCGCTTCGGAGAGAAGCCTCTCTACTACGGCTGGGCGGGCCGGGACTTCGTTTTCGGATCTGAGCTGAAGGCACTTCGGGTGCATCCGCGATTTGCAGCAGAGATCGACCGGGCAGCACTGCAAGCCTATGCTGCACGCACCTACATTCCGGCGCCTTTGTCCATCTATAAGCGGGTGTACAAGCTACAGCCGGGCTGCATCCTGACCATTTCGCCAGAAATTGCGGCGAGCCCGCTGAGCGAGCCGCCCGAACCGGGATGGCAAAGAGGCCGCTCCAACCTGGTCCGATACTGGTCATACCGGGACGTCGTAACGAGGGGGATCGCCGAGCCGATTGCGGACGAAGGCGACGCGCTCGACGAATTGGAGGACGTGCTCGGAAAGGCGATCAAGGGCCAATCGATAGCCGACGTCCCGGTTGGCGCCTTCCTGTCCGGCGGCATCGACAGCTCGACTGTCGTCGCCCTCTATCAAAAGCATTCCTCGACGCCCGTGCGGACATTCTCAATCGGCTTTGAGGAAGGCGGATTCAACGAGGCGGAAAGTGCGCGCCTGGTCGCCAGGCACCTCGGTACGGTCCATGAGGAGCATTTCGTGCGGGTCGAGGAAGCCCGCGACGTCATCCCGCTCTTGCCGCAAATGTACGACGAGCCTTTCGCCGATTCGTCGCAAATACCGACCCATCTCGTCAGCCGCTTTGCGCGAGACCAAGTCACCGTCGCACTTACCGGCGACGGCGGCGATGAACTCTTTGCCGGATACAACCGCCACTTCCTCGCTCCGTGGCTGTGGAAGTACATGCGGGTCATTCCCTTGCCGATGCGGGCCGCTGCGGCCGGGCCGATGGGGCGGGTCCCGCCGACGGTGTGGCAGAGCGTTGCGCGGGCGTTGCGCGGACAGGCGAATCCGCACTTTGGCGGCAAGTTTCAAAAGACCTTGCGGGTTGCAGGTAGCGCACGTCGCTTCGAGGACGTCTATCTCAGCTTTCTAGACGAATGGACTCTTGCACAGGGCCCCGTCGTGGGGGCGCCGGGCAGCCCGCCGGGGTTCGACTTGTCCGTCAGCCAAGCAGCGCCGCCGGGCTTGCGCATGATGTATTGCGACGCAGTCACCTATTTGCCCGACGACATCCTCTGCAAGGTCGATCGCGCGTCCATGGCGGTGAGCTTGGAAACGAGAGTTCCATTTCTCGACCATCGCGTCGCCGAGGTGGCAGCGCGTATTCCGCTCGAGATGAAAGTGCGTGGTCGCAGCGGAAAGCACATTCTCCGCGAGTTGCTTTATCGGAACGCGCCGCGTGAACTGTTCCAGCGTCCCAAGGCAGGCTTTGCCATCCCGGTCGGCCAATGGATCAGGGGACCGCTCCGTCCTTGGGCGGAAGATCTTCTGGACCCCAGCCGCATGGCATCGGATGGCTGGTTCGATCCGGCAATCGTGCAACGACGATGGCAAGATCACCTTCAGGGTCGAAGTGACTCGACACCGGCAATCTGGGCGATTCTAATGTTCCAGGCTTGGCAGCGCGAGCAGGCGCAGCCTTTGGCGCGAGCTGCCTGACCCTTACTTCGCCCCGTATCCAGTGAGCATCGTCTTGATCGTCCGGAACAGGATCAACAGGTCGAGCCAGGGCGAGAAATATTTGATGTAGTAGAAGTCGTACTGCAGCTTCTCGTGAACCTGTTTGACGTCCGCGACATGACCCTGGTTGACCTGCGCCCAGCCGGAAATGCCCGGCTTCACGACATGCCGGTAGCGATAAAACGGCAACTCCCGAGTGTACCAGACGGACAGCACCTCTGCCTCGGGTCGTGGGCCGATCCAGCTCATCTGGAACTTGAGGATGTTGAAAATCTGCGGAAGCTCGTCGAGCCGATAATAGCGCAGGTAGGCGCCGACGCGCGTGATCCGATCATCGCCCTTGCTGGTCATGGCAGCCTGCAACTCGTCGTCCATCCGAACAGCGCGCATGGTACGAAACTTGTAGACCCTGATCCTTTTGCCTGCGTGGCCCGTCCGGTTCTGACGGAAAAGGATCGCGCCTCCATCTTCCAGCCTGATCGCGAGCGCGCACAGCGCCATGAGTGGCAACGCTGCTGGAAGCAGCGCGACCGCTACGATGAAGTCGGCGACGCCCTTCAGATGGAACCAGCCGCGCATCGGGACGAGCGAGCCGAAATTGTTCTCGGAAAGGTGCGTGAGCTCGACCCTTCCGGTCAAAGACTCCGAAAGCTGCTTGTGCTGGTAGACGATCCGGCCGGCGAGGGCGGCATCTGCCAGGAAGGCCTCCCATTCATCGGGCATTTCCGCGGAAAAGTCCGCGACCAGCGCATCGCAATTCAGCCCTTCGAGCCGGGGTGACGTAACTCTTGTCCATTGGACCTGGTCAATCGCGTTGAGCCGCTCTGCGTCGCCGAAGGGAACGATTGCGATCCGGGGCCGCAATCGGCGTTCCACAAGGAAATAGATGGAATAGTTCCACAGCGCGTGCAGCAGGAAGCCGGACAGGAGGGCGAGCCGATCGTATGGCAATCGAGCCATCAGCAGCAGAAC
>Ga0207691_10000910_pt1 | contig 29340 bp, 22 predicted proteins | sample KBSM13metaG_FD_184327 | JGI IMG/M metagenome (GOLD analysis project Ga0207691, IMG submission 184327) | Miscanthus rhizosphere microbial communities from Kellogg Biological Station, Michigan, USA - KBS M1-3 metaG (SPAdes) (version 2) | ecosystem: Host-associated > Plants > Roots > Rhizosphere >...
CACTCACCGATGCCGGCGCCATCGGACGCCGGCATGACGCCGTCGCATTTTTCGTGACCAGCGCCGGCGCACGCGCGGACATACGGGAGCGCCTCAAGGCCGCGCCCGATCTGGCCCGCTCGCTGGCGCGGCTGGTGGTCGGCCGCGGCGGCCCGCGCGACCTCGCCGCCATGCGCGACGGCGTCACCGCGGCTGCGGACCTTGCGGCCGAGCTGGAAAAGTTTCCGGAACTTGCCGCCGAGCTTGCGCAGGCCATGCAGTCGCTGCGCCGACCCGATCCTGCGATCGCGGCCGAGCTCGCCGCGGCGCTGGCCGACGAACTGCCCCATCTCAAGCGCGACGGCGGCTTCGTGCGCGCGGGCTATGACGCCGCGCTCGACGAGGCGCGCGCATTGCGCGACGAGTCACGCCGCGTGATCGCGGCGCTGCAGGGCCGTTACGCCGACACGACAGCGGTGCGTGCGCTGAAAATCCGGCACAACAACGTGCTCGGCTATTTCGTGGAGGTGACGGCCCAGCACGGCGACAAGCTGATGGCGCCGCCGCTCAACGCCACGTTTATCCATCGCCAGACGCTCGCCGGCCAGGTGCGCTTCACCACCACCGAACTTGGTGCACTCGAAGCCAAGATCGCCAACGCCGCGGACCGCGCGCTCGGGATCGAGCTCGAGAGCTTCGACAAGCTCGCCGCCATCGTGACGGCGGCATCCGCCGCCATCAAGGATGCCGCCGGCGCGCTTGCCATCCTCGATGTCGCCACCGCCTTGGCGCAATTGGCGGTCGAGCGCCACTACGTGCGGCCGGAGATCGACGGCTCACTCGATTTCATCGTCAAGGGTGGACGCCATCCGGTGGTGGAGCAGGTTCTCGCCGGCGACGGCGGACCGTTCGTCGCGAATGATTGCGACCTGTCGCCGCCCCCGCAGGCGCCGCACGGCCGCATCTACCTGCTGACTGGGCCGAACATGGCGGGCAAGTCCACTTACCTGCGCCAGAACGCGCTCATTGCCATCCTTGCGCAGATGGGCAGCTTCGTCCCCGCGCGCCACGCCAAGATCGGCGCCGTCGATCGGCTGTTCTCCCGCGTCGGGGCAGCCGACGACATCGCGCGTGGGCGTTCGACCTTCATGGTCGAGATGGTGGAGACCGCGGCCATCCTCAATCAGGCGGGCGAGCGCGCGCTCGTCATTCTGGATGAAATCGGACGCGGCACCGCCACTTTCGACGGCCTCTCCATCGCGTGGGCGACGATCGAGCATCTGCACGAAACGAACCGCTGCCGCGCATTGTTCGCCACCCATTTCCACGAGCTGACCGCGCTCGCGGCCAAGCTGCCGCGCCTGTTCAATGCCACGGTTCGGGTCAAGGAATGGCAGGGCGAGGTCGTGTTCCTGCACGAGGTGGTTCCGGGGGCCGCCGACCGCAGCTATGGCATCCAGGTGGCAAAGCTCGCAGGCCTGCCAGCGACCGTGATCGAGCGCGCAAAGGTGGTTCTCGCCAAGCTCGAGGCCGAGGACCGCGCGTCACCGCGCGGCTTCGACGATCTGCCGCTTTTTGCCGCAGCGCCGCGACCGTCGTCGCCCGCAACCCACGACTCGGCAGTGGACAGTGTGGTCGCCGCGCTGGCGGCGCTCCATCCCGACGAGATGTCGCCGCGCGACGCGCTTGAGGCGCTCTATGCGCTCAAGACGAAGGCGGCCGTCCAGGGACGCTAGTGTCCCGGTTCACGCTCGCAGCCCGTTGCAACGTCAAGGCCGCCACACTCCCGGATGTGATACGCTCCAACGACGCGCGCCTGCCGCAGAAGCAGCCGTACAACCGAGGGAGCGAGCCCATGAAGCGGTTTGCATTGATCTTGCTGGCTTGCCTCGCCGGTTCGGCCGGGGCGGCGGCGCAGTCCTATCCCACGCGGACGATCACGCTCACGGTCACCGCGGCCGCCGGTGGCGTGACTGACGTGGTGGCGCGCGCGCTCGGCCAACGGCTATCAGAAACGTGGGGCCAGCAGGTGGTGATCGAAAACAAGGGAGGCGCCGCCCACGTGCTCGGCGCGCAATCAGTGGCCAAGGCGGCGCCCGACGGCTACTCGCTGCTGGTGGCCGAGGCCGGGACCTTCACTATCAATCCGACGCTCTACGGCAAGGGCAAGCTCCCATACGACGAGGAGAAGGACTTCGCCCCGATTACCGGCATCGTTCGTATCAACCAGGCGCTGCTCGGGCATACCTCGGTCCCTGCGACCAACGTGAGCGAACTCATTGCGCTTGCGAAGAAGAAACCGGGCGAGCTCACATACGGCACCGCCGGGGTGGGATCCGCGCCGCACATGAACATGGTGCTGTTCGAGAGCATGTCTGGCGCGAAGCTCCTTCCCGTTCACTACAGGGGTGCGGCGCCGGCGCTGACCGACGTCATCGCCGGCCACGTCAACCTGATGTCGGTCAGCGTGAGCCTCGCGCTGCCGCCGTTCCGCACCGGGCAGATCAAGCTGTTCGGCATCGGCAGCACCAAGCGCCTCGGGCCCGCTGCCGACATCCCGACGGTCGCCGAGAACGGCCTGCCGGGCTACGAAGCGGCGACCTGGTTCGGGTTGTTCGCCACCGCGGGCACGCCGCGCGACGTCGTCATGAAGCTCAACGCGGAGATTCAAAAAATCCTGGCCGACCCGGACTTCCGCGAAAAATTCCTGGCGCCGCAGATGTTCGAACCGATGGGCAGCACACCTGAGGAGTTCGCCGATCACATCAAGGCGCAGACCCAGAAATGGGCCACGGTGATTCGCGAGCAAAAGCTCTCGATCGACAAATAGCGCCGATGCGACACTCGCTGCCCCATGGGGCCGCGCTCCAGCGGCCTTTTCCCCGCTTTTTACGACACCTCGGCCTCTACCGGTCGCATTGATCGATTCATGCGTGGCGTCGCCGACTTAGGCCCGTGTGCGCGGATCAGACCGCAAAGGATGTTGGAGGATTTCCGGGAAGTGTGGCTTTCGGATTACAGCCATTGAACCGGATTCAGGATTTACTCGACCAAACAGAATCTGATTGGTCACCGGATCACAGCTAATGGCTCACATCTCGCGATTGCATTGGCTACCGATTGCCGGTCTGTTGGCAACGCTGACGATTGCCGGCGCTGGTTGGGATCAGGCAGAAGCGCGTTCCGCGCGGCCGCGGGCAATTCACGGGCCTAATTATCGACCGCCATATGCGGCGATCGTCATCGATGACAAATCCGGCCAAGTCCTGCACGAGGACCACGCCGACGAACCGCGGCATCCCGCCTCGCTGACCAAGATCATGACGCTTTACCTGCTGTTCGAGCAGCTCGAGGCCGGCACAGTCAAGCTCGACACGCCGTTCTCGATCTCGACGCAGGCCGCGATTCAGAACCCCACGAAACTGGGGCTCAGGGCGAATCAGACCATCAAGGTCGAGGACGCGATCAAGGGCCTGGTGACGAAATCGGCGAACGACGCCGCGGTCGTCATCGCCGAAGCCCTCGGCGGCTCCGAAGAGGAGTTCGCCAAGCTCATGACCCTGAAGGCGAGAATGCTGGGCATGACCAGCACCACCTATATCAATGCCTCGGGGCTGCCTGCAGTGGAGCAGGTCACGACCGCCCGCGACCAGGCGCTTCTCGGTCATTCGATTCAACACCGGTTTCCGATCTACTATCAATATTTCGCGACCCCGAGCTTCCTCTGGCGGGGGGCCGAAATGCGCAACCACAACAACCTGCTTGGAAACGTGAGGGGCGTCGACGGAATAAAGACCGGTTACACCGAGGCCTCCGGGTACAACCTGGTGTGCTCGGTGCGCCGTGACGACCGGCACATCGTCGCGGTCGTCCTGGGCGGTACCTCGAATGCGGCGCGCGATACCCGCATGCGGCAATTGATCGAAGCAAATATCACTCTTGCGTCGACTCAGCGCACCGCGCCGATCGTTGTCGAGGGCAAGGAACTGGACAGCGCGCCCGTCACCGCCATGGCTCCCGCGCCCACGTTCGCGCCGGCGTCGGCGCACAGCAAGCCGGTCCGGCTCACGGGGCCGAAGCCGCAGGTCCAGGCTGCAAAGCCCGCGGCTAATCCCACACTTCAGGCGGCGGACACCAAGGCCGCGCCCCGCCCTGCGCCGCGGAAATTGCCGCCGTCCAACAAGACGTCGACGGGAATCATGGTGCCCGAGACGATTGCCAACACCGCTTTGCGGCAATCGCAACATGTCGAACGCAGGCTGAACCTGCCTTCCTCTCCCTGACGAGCGAGACGTTTTTAGCAGTCGCGTCGCCGCCCGCGCCGCGTTGCGTGGCGTGGCGTTGCGCCCGAGGAGGAACCGCGCCACGCATAACTAGCGCGGGGGTTGCTTGCCGCAGCAGAAATTATCAGTGTACGGGATGGCTGGGCATTCGAAGGGGATTTCATGCGCACCCGTATCACCTGTGGCTGGCTGGTCGCGCACGCCGACGGACATCATACACTGTGGCGCAACGCCGAGCTGGTCTACGAAGGCAATACGGTGCTGTTCGTGGGCGAGCGCTTCGAAGGCGCGGTCGACCGCGAGATCGACGCCCGTGACAAGCTGGTCGCTCCGGGCTTCATCGACACCCACGTGCATTCCGGTCACCGCGCCTCGCACCGGCTCATCTCCGATGTCGGACGCGGGGATTATTTCGGCCAGCCCTTTCTGGAAATCAGCGTCGCCCGCGAAGGCACCCGCGTCGGCGGCGATCCACGCTACGTGCGGCCCGACGACAATTCAGTGATGGATGAACTGCTTCTCAACGCGCGATGGACGGTCGCGGAACTCCTGCGCAACGGCATCACCACGTTCGTCGAATTCGGGAGCCAGTTGCGCGTCCAGCAGGCGCTGCTCCAGGTCGTCGGCGAACTGGGCATCCGCGCCTATCTCGGCCCAGGCTTCGACAGCGGCCGCTGGATCGGCGGTGACCAGGGCAAGCTCGTGCGCGTGATCGACGAAGCCTCGGGCGAGCGCGAGTTCGACCTCGCGCTCGAGTTCATCGGCCGCTACCAGGGCGCGCACGGGGACCGCGTCCGCGGGATCCTGGTGCCGCGCGAGATCGAGACCTGCACCGTCCCGTTGATGCGCAAGGCGGCCAAGGTGGCGCAGGAGCGCGACCTGCCGGCGGCGATCCACGCCGCCTACAACATCCACGAGGTGTTCGACATCATCCGCGAGCATCAGATGACGTCGGTGGAATTGCTGCGCGATGTCGGGCTGATGTCGGACACGCTCAATATCGGTCACGGCAACTTCACCTGCGACAACCCGCTGATGAATTATTCCGGCTCGCACGACCTGGAGATCATGGGCTCGCACCACTGCTCGATCTCGCACTGTCCGGTCAACGTCGCGCGGCGCGGACGCTTCCTCGACAATTGGGAGACCTATCGCAAGGCCGGCGTGAACATCGCGCTCGGCACCGACACCTATCCGCGCGACATGATCCTGCAGATGCGCAACGCCTCGTACTTCGGCAAGGTGGCGAGCCGCAATCTGAAGGCCGCAACGGCCGCGCAAGTGTTCGAGGCCGCGACGCTCGCGGGCGCGCGGTCAGTCGGTCGCGACGATATCGGCCGGCTCGCCCCCGGCACCAAGGCGGATATCGTGATCATCGGCCTTACCGGCAGCGATACGCTTCGCCTCGGCCCGGTGCGCGACCCGATCAAGAGCCTGGTGGATTGCGGGATCGGCGATGACGTCGATACCGTGATCGTGGATGGCGTGACCCGTATGGAGAACGGACGCATCCCGGGGGTCGATTTCGCGGAGTTGCGGCTGCAGGCACAGGCGGCCGGCGAACGGGCCTGGAGCAACTGGCAGAACTGGGACCCGCATGGGCGCAGCGCGGACGAGATGAGCCCATTCTCATTCCCGCGCGCCAACTGATGGAAGCAGGTCGGCGAACCCGGGCTCGCCGACCTCAAGCGATTATTTCTTGTCCGCGATTTCCTTGATCAGCGGCTGCCACTGCGCCATCTCCTGCTGGATCTGCGCGCGGAATTGCTCGGGCGTGGTCTTGACCGTGCTGGCGCCGGCCTTGCGCATGGTTTCCTTGGCATCCGGGTCGTCGGCCATCTTGATCAGGACCTCCGACATCTTGCGGATGATCGGCTCCGGCGTCTTCGCCGGAGCCATGATCGCATTCCAAGTTTCCACCACGAAGTCCGGGATGATCGTCTCGTGCACCGAGGGCAGGTCGGGGAAGTAGGGACTGCGTTCGCGCGAAGTCACGGCCAGGCCGCGGACCAGTCCGGTCTCGATCTGCGGCAGCGCGTCGGTCATGTTGGCAAAAGAAAAATCGACCTCGCCGGCGAGCACCGCCGCAGTCGACTGTGCACCGCCCTTGAAGGGAATATGCACCGCCTTGGTGCCGGTGCGCGCCTGGAACAGCTCGACGGAGTAGTGCGTCAGGCCGCCGACGCCGCTGGAGCCGTAGTTGAGCTTGCCGGGATTGGCCTTCGCGTAGGCGACCAGCTCGGCCATCGACTTAACCGGCAGATCCTTCTTGACGATGACCGCCTGCACGATCGTGCTGACGATGCCCACCGGCGCGAGATCCTGCACTGGATCGTATCCGAGCTTTTGGGCAAACGGCGCGATCGAGACGGCGCCGACGCTGCAGACACAGAAGGTGTAGCCATCCGGCGCCGCGCTCGCGACGTACTGCGTCCCCACGATGCCGCCGGCGCCCACCCGGCTTTCAACAATGACCGGTTTTCCCAACGCCTTTTCGACGTAACGCGCGGTCAGGCGGCCGACCAGGTCGGTGTAACCCCCGGGGCCATAGGGCACAATGAAAGTGATGGCCCGACTCGGCCATGCATCCTGCGCTTGCGCCCCGTTCGACGCCAACGCCATCCCCAGCGCCAGCGCCAGTGCTCCAACATGCTTCATCGAGTTCTCCTTTTGGCTCTCGGAGCCCGACAAGCAAGTTCCTTGCCGTTGCGCGAATTTATGGAACCGCGATCCCTTGGCAAGCGCCGCCACGTCGCACGCGCAGGCGTTGCAACCAGTAGGCGGGGACGCTGCAGCCCCTTTCGGGTGGAACTTGGGGCGGATCGAGTCGCCGCGCAGGCCTTGGAAATCCAGGAGAATCGAATTCGGAAACGCTCCCGCGTGGCCCCCTGTTGAAACCATGTCACACGGTCACGAGAAAAGAAGTTACGGGCTGTCGGCCTGCCGTCCGGGCGTTGTGCGCCGCGGTCGCTCCATGTTAACGCTGGCTGAATATTGCTGGCCGATATTATCCCTCGCAAGTCTGGAGAGGGAGGGGGACAGATGAGCGGTCGGCGCGCCGCGATTGCTGGTTTTGTGGCCGCGCTGCTGATCCCCTTTGTGGCGTCCGCGGCCTATGCCGACCCGCGCGTCTACACCTCGCCAACGCCGGCAGCCGACTGGACCGTCACTATCGGCGGCGAAGCCAGGCTCGAGCCGATCTTCCAAGGCTCCAAGCGGGACCTCGTGCTGCCCTATCCGATCCTGGCGGTCCGCCGTTTTGGCACGCCCGAACCCTTCCGCGGTCCGCGCGACGGGGTCAGCATCGGCTTGTTCGGGGACAACGTTTTCCAGGTCGGACCGGTCGGCCAGCTCAGGATGCCGCGGCGGCAAAACCTCGACGGGGCATTGCAGGGCCTCGGCAACGTGCCGTGGGCCATCGAGCTCGGCGTGTTTGCTGAATACTGGATGGTTCCGTGGCTGCGCACCCGCGTCGAAGTACGGCAGGGCTTCAACGGGCACCACGGGATCGTTTCCGACATCTTCGTGGACGCGGTCGTTCCTGTCGGCACGCAATGGACCTTCTCCGGGGGGCCGCGCGTCACCCTGGCGAGTACGGCCGCGACATCTCCGTATTTCGGCATCAATGCGGCGCAGTCTGCGGCATCGGGCCTTCCGCTGTTCGACGCCAAGGGCGGCGTGCGCTCGGTCGGCGCGGGGACCCAGGCGCGTTACTCCTGGACCCCGCAGTTCGCGACGCATGCCTTCGTCGAATACGAACGTCTTAACGGCGACGCGGCCAGCTCGCCCCTGGTCGAGCAGCGCGGCACGCCGAACCAGTTCACGTTCGGAATTGGAGCAACCCACTCCTTCGACATCAAATCGCCCTGGTAGCCCGGCGTAGGTGCGGCATCAGCCGCACCTTGTGTGGATCGGAGCGGAGATGGTCAAGCAAGCCGGCGTTGCTGCCTGGTTGATCGGAATCGCCGCCGTCATCGCCATCACGGCGTGGTCCGGGCTGGAAGCGGTCGGGCACGCCGTGGCCAGCGTCGGGTGGGGAATCCTCCTCGTCGTGGTGGTGCGCGGCGTCACGGTAGCGGTGGCCGGAGCGGGCTGGTGGCTCATCTTTCCGCCACAGACGCGTCCGCGGCTGCGAACATGCGTGCTCTTGCGATTCGTTCGTGAGGCCACCAATGTCCTGCTGCCCATGGCGCAGGTCGGCGGCGACGTCATCGGCGCGGGGCTGCTGAGGCTCTACGGGGTTCCCGGCTCGCTGGCGGCCGCCAGCGTGATCGTCGACGTTCTGTTGCAGGCGGCAACTCAGTTTGTGTTCGCTATTGTCGGCCTTTTGCTTCTGATCGCGCTTGGAGCGGACGCGACGCTGGCTTGGGTGGCCGCGACCGGCCTGGGCCTTGGCGGAGTCATGCTCGGCGGCTTCTATCTGGTGCAACGTCGTGGCGGGCAACGCATTCTGCACGTCATCATCGGGCGCCTTACTGGCGACCGGCAGTGGCGGGTGCTCGGCACGATCGATGCCGTCTACCAAAACCTCGCCGCGATCTATGCCAGTCGTTCCGATCTCCTTGCCAGCACCGTCGTGCACATGGCCGGCTGGATCATCGGCGTCGCCGAGGTCCTGATCGTGTTTGCTTGCATGGGTCATCCGGTCAGCATCGTCGAGGCGGTGGTCATTGAAAGTCTCCTCCATGCCATTCGCGGAGCGGCATTCGCCATTCCCGGCGCACTCGGGGCGCAGGAAGGCGGCCTGGTGCTGCTGTGCGCCGCGTTCGGGATTCCGCCGGAACAGGCGATCGCGTTGTCACTGGTCAAGCGCGCCGCCGATCTCGTGCTCGGCGTGCCCGGCCTTCTCGGCTGGCAGAGGCTGGAATGGCGACGCCTCGTCCCGAGCTACTCCCTCGAGTCGCGGCAGCCGCGCGAGTCCGTCAATCCCGGCGCGCAAGACCGCTGAACCATGATGCTGTTCTGGTTATCGGTCACGGCATCGCTGGTCGCGGTCGCCGGCTGTGGTTTCCTGGTCACCGCCACGATTCTGGTGGCCCGCGCGGCAGGCAGCCCTGCCCGTCCGCGTGCCGTGGTCGTGCCCGCGGTCACCGTCCTCAAGCCGCTGCACGGCGACGAGCCGGGACTGCTCGACAACCTCGGCTCATTCTGCAGCCAGGACTATCCCGGCCCCATTCAGGTCGTGTTCGGGGTGCAGGATCCCGGCGATGGCGCTGTCGCGGTGGTCGAGCATCTGCGGAAAACACAGACCGGGCGCGATCTCGATCTCGTGATCGAAACCAAGGTGCACGGATTGAATCGCAAGGTTTCCAACCTCGTCAACATGGCGCCCCGCATCCGTCACGACGTCGTCGTCCTCGCCGACAGCGACATGCGGGTCGACCCCGACTATCTTTCTCGCGTCACCGCTGCACTGGATGAGCCCGGCGTCGGCGCCGTGACCTGCCTCTACTACGGCGTTCCCGTCGCCGGCATGTGGTCGAGCCTCTCCGCGCTCGCCATCAACGCGCATTTTCTGCCGGGTGTCGTGTTCGGTTCGGCGCTCGGCTTGGCGCGCCCCTGCTTCGGCTCAACCCTGGCGCTTCGGCGCCAGACGTTGGGCGAGATCGGCGGCTTTATTGCCTTTGTCGACTGCCTCGCCGACGATTACGCCATGGGGGCAGCGTTGCGCGCGCGGGGATATGCGATTTCGATACCGCCCTTCGCCGTTGCCCATATGTGCACCGAGGCATCGGCGCGCGACTTCTGGCGCCACGAGTTGCGATGGGCACGGACGATCAAGAGCATCGATCCGCTCGGCTATGCCGGTTCGATCGCCGCCCATCCGCTGCCATGGGCGCTGATCGCCGCGCTGCTCGGCGCCGGCTCGACCGCGTTCCTGCCGGCGATCGCCATCGCCGTGGTGTCCATCGGATGCCGGGTGGCGCTTCTGCGGCAGGTGGAGAGGGCATATGCCCTGCCTTCGCAAGCGTATTGGCTTGTGCCCGCGCGTGACCTATTGTCGTTCATCCTTTTCGTTGTGAGCTTTTTCGGCCGGGACGTGAGCTGGAAGGGCCACCGCTACCGCATGGTCGCGGGCGGGGGTTGGGTTTCTGATCGGGGATCGCACGCACCATGATGAAGACACTATTCCTGCAGGCGCCGTCGTTCGACGGCTTCGACGGCGGAGCGGGCGCGCGTTATCAGGCACGCCGCGAGATCCAATCGTTCTGGTACCCGACGTGGCTGGCCCAGCCGGCCGCTTTGGTCGAGGGCTCGAAGCTCATCGATGCGCCGCCCCACCGGCTGAAATTCCAGGACATCGCGGCCGACGCCGCGAAGCACGAACTCGTGGTGCTGCACACGTCCACGCCCTCCTTCGCCTCCGACGTCAAGACTGCCGAAGCGCTCAAGGCGCTCAATCCGGGTTTGAAGATCGGCATGATCGGAGCCAAGGTCGCGGTCGAGCCGGACGCGACGCTGGCGGCGTCGGCAGCCATCGATTTCGTCGCCCGCAACGAGTTCGATTTCACCATCAAGGACGTGGCCGAGGGCCGCGATCTCGCCCGTATTGCCGGGCTGTCCTGGCGCAATGCCGACGGAGCCATCGTGCACAACGAGGACCGCGCCGTCCTCGAGAACATGGACGCACTGCCCTTCGTCACGCCGGTCTACAAGCGCGACCTCGTCGTCGAGAACTATTTCATCGGCTATCTGAAGCACCCCTATATCTCGTTCTACAGCGGCCGCGGCTGCAAGTCGCGGTGCACGTTCTGTCTCTGGCCGCAGACGATCGGTGGCCACCGCTACCGTACCCGCAGCGTCGGCCACGTGATCGAAGAGCTCGCGTGGGCGCAGAAGGCATTTCCACAGGTGAAGGAATTCTTCTTCGACGACGACACGCTGACGGACAACATACCGCGCGTCGAAGCGCTGGCGCGCGAGATCGGAAAGCTCGGGATCGTGTGGTCGTGCAATGCCAAGGCCAATGTGCCGCGGGCGACCTTGAAGATACTGAAGGACAATGGCCTGCGGCTCCTGCTGGTCGGCTACGAATCCGGCAACCAGCAGATCCTTCACAACATCAAGAAAGGCATGCTCGTCGACGTTGCCAAACGATTCGCCAAGGATTGCCGCGAGCTTGGCATCGTCACCCACGGTACCTTCATCCTCGGCCTCCCCGGCGAGACCAAGGAGACGATCGAGGAAACCATCCGCTTCGCGATCGAGATCAATCCGCACACCCTGCAGGTTTCACTGGCGGCGCCCTATCCCGGCACGTTCCTTTACAAGCAAGCGCAGGAGAACAACTGGTTCGCCCACGAGAACGCGGACATGTTGTCCGACCGCGGCGTGCAGCTCGCGTCCCTGAGCTACCCACATCTGAGCCACACCGAGATTTTCCAATCGGTGGACGCGTTCTACCGGCGCTTCTATTTCCGCGCGCCGAAGATCGCCGCCATCGCCGGCGAAATGGTCAGAAGCCCCGACATATTGAAGCGCCGACTGCGCGAGGGAATCGAGTTCTTCCGTTTCCTGCGCGAGCGCCGGGAGCCCGCGCTCTGAAGCAGGTCGTCGTCACCGCCGACGATTTTGGACTTGCACTTGAAGTCAACGAGGCCGTCGAAGCCGCGCATCGGGGCGGCGTCCTGACGGCTGCCAGCCTCATGGTCGGCGCCCCGGCGGCGGAAGACGCGATCGCGCGCGCACGCAGGCTGCCGCGGTTGCGCGTGGGCCTGCACCTGGTGCTGGTGGAGGGCCGGCCGGTCCTGCCGCTGCAGCGCCTGCCCGATCTCGTCGAGGCGAGCGGGCAGTTCCGCAGCGACATGGTCCGGCTCGGGTTCGATGTATTCGCGCGTCCTGCGGTGCGCCGGCAGGTCGCCGCGGAAATCGAGGCGCAGTTCGAGGCGTATCGTGCGACCGGCCTCGCGCTCGATCACGTCAATGCCCACAAGCATTTTCACCTTCACCCAACCATCGCCGCATTGGTGATCGCGATCGGCGCGCGTTACGGCCTGCGCGGATTGCGGGTGCCGATCGAGCCCGCGGGCGTTCTGGCCGAGATCGAGCCGTCGGCAGCACGACGGTGGCCGGTCGATCCGGCCGCGATATGGGCGGCGCTGCTCGGCCGGCGCGCACGGCGGGCCGGCTTGCGGAGTCCGGATGCCGTGTTCGGCCTGGCCTGGTCAGGCGCGATGACGGAGCCGCGATTTTGCGGGCTGCTGCATCATCTCTCCGAAGGCTGCACGGAAATCTACATGCACCCGGCGACGTGCGACCGCTTCGAGGGCCATGCGCCGGGTTATCGCTACGCCGATGAGCTTGCCGCCCTCACGGCGCCGGATGCAATCGCGGCGGCGCGTCGCCCCGGTGTCGTGCTGGGCGGTTATGGTGATTTCTGACCCCGTCACCGCGCGCAGTGCCGAATCGATCAATGCAGATACCCGGCTTGCTTGAACCAGGCGATCGCATCCGCGACGGCCTCGCGATAAGGCCGCGAGCTATAGCCGAGCTCGCGCCGCGCCTTCGCATCGTTGAAGAACATGTGATGGCGCGCCATGCGCAGCCCATCCACCGTCGCAAACGGCGCCTTGCCCGTGAACCGGGCCCATAGTTCGGCGCCGAATGCGACCGGGTACAACGCAGCGATGGGAAATCGCAGCGTGGGCGGGCGGCGGCCGACCAGGGTGGCGACGTCCGCGAGCATGGCGCCGAGCAGCACGTTCTCGCCGCCCAGAATGTAGCGCTCGCCTACTCCACCGCGTCGCAACGCCGCCAGATGCCCGGCGGCGACGTCGTCGACATGCACGAGGTTGAGGCCGGTATCCACAAATCCCGGCATGCGGCCGCGCGCGCACTCGACAATGATGCGGCCGGTCGGTGTCGGCTTCACATCGCGGGGTCCGATCGGCGCCGCGGGATTGACGATCACGGCCGGCAACCGGTGCTGCTTCACCATGTCCTCGACAAGACGTTCGGCGCGGACCTTGCTCTTCTTGTAGGCGCCGATGGCTTCGCTCTCCGCGAGCGGTCGGCTCTCGTCGGCCGGCGCACCATCGCGCAATTCGAGCGTTGCGACGCTGCTGGTGTAGACGATGCGCTCGACCCCGGCCCGCAGCGCTGCCTCCATGACGAAGCGCGTCCCGTCCAAGTTGGTCCGCATGATGTCGGCGGCGGACGGGGCCCAGAGGCGATAATCGGCCGCCGCATGCGCCAGATAGCGCACGCCGCGCAGCGCCGGGACCAGCGACGCGCGGTCACACATGTCTCCGACGACCACCTCGTCACCGGGCTGGACATTGATTCGCGGGCTCGACGGCCGCACCAGCACGCGAACCCGATAGCCCGCCGCGCGTGCCGCGATCGCTATGGCCGAGCCGACGAAACCGCTCGCGCCCGTCACCAGCAGAAGATCATCACCGCCGCTGTCCGATCCCGCCATCGCGCACCGAGCCGTTCATGTTCGATCGTCTCACAAAGATTGTCACACGGCCCGCCGGGCCGCCGCTAGTGTTCCGTTTCCGACGTTCGCATCATTTCGCAGCACCCGCTTTTACGAACGTCGGAAACAAAGGAACACTAGCAAGTCATGATCCTAGTGTGGCTTTGCATTTGACGTTCCTATGAAGGACTCGCGGCCAATACTGATAGGAACGTCAAATGCGCCACACTAGGCCCGCGCCCGCCGCAGCAGCCACAGCATCACGCTCCACGCCATGGCGATGGCGAGACCGCCGGCGAAACCCCACCACACCCCGAGCGGTTCGACGAGATAGTGCAGCCCGATGAAGCCAAGCCCGAGGCCGACCAGCGCCGGCTCCGCATGCGCGAGCACGGCGCCCGCCGCCGGTCCGCCAACGCGCGGATGCAGGATCACCACGAAACTTCCCATCACGATCGGGAACACGGCGAACGTGCCGGAGGCGAACGAGCCGATCTCGTGGCTCGCCGTGGTCACCACCGCGACCACCAGCGCGGCCGTCGCCGCCCGCAGCGGCAGGTCATAGCGCGCGCGCTTGATCTTTTCGCGCGGCACCGCGGCGCGGCGATAGCGAGCCGAGGCCGGGATGGTGATGGCGAACACCAGCGCGTTGAGAACGAGCGCGCCCGGCGCGGTCCAATCGACGAGGCGCAGTGCGGCGGCGGCGGCAAACCACACCAGCGTCGCCCCGGTGATGCTGAGCACGATGCCGCGGCGCTGCGCCAGCGCGGCATAGGTAAGCGCGAAGATCGCGACCGCCGCATTGGCCGCGGCGCTGCCGACCGCGCTCGCGGCGATGAAGGCGGGCGGATGCTCCAGCGCCATGATGATATAGGCCGCGCCCGCGGCCGTCGGCAGCGCCGCGATCAGCGCGCCGATGAACGGCCCGCTGCGCTCGACCGCAACCGACGCGACGACCACGATGGTCGCGGTCATCGCCATCTTGAGGGCAAGTCCGTACCAGAACAGCGGATCCGGGAGCATCACCCCTCTTTCGTCATTGCCGGGCCCCGGGCCCGGCAATCCATCCTGGCGCAGGAAGATGGATGCCCGGGTCAAGCCCGGGCATGACAATCCGCGCGGAGGGCCGGACGCGGATTCAGCCGCGGTTGAGCTTCACCTCGACCGGCGGGCCGCTCTTGATCGTCTGGTAGACGACGCAATAGCGCTCGGTCAGCTTGAGCAGTTGGTCGAGCTTGTCCTGGGGCGCGTCGGTCTCGACGTCGAAGCGCAGGCAGATTTGCGCGAAACCGACCGGCGCGTCCTTGGCCACGCCGAGCGTGCCGCGGAAGTCGAGGTCGCCTTCGGCCGACACCCGTCCGGACTTGAGCGGGATGTCGATCGCGGTGGCGACGGCTTTCAGCGTGACGCCGGCGCAGGCGACCAGCGCTTCGAGCAGCATGTCGCCGGAACAAAGCTCAAGCCCGGAACCGCCAGTGGCGGGATGCAAGCCCGCGACTGCGAGCGCGCGGCCGGTCTCCACCTTGCAGGCGATGTGGGTATCGTCGAGCGTGCCCTTGGCCTTCAAGGTGATGTAGGCGGACTTGGGGTCGCCCTTGTAGCGATCCTTGAGCGGCGCCTGCATGGCGCGCAACGCGGTAGCGTCCATCGATGAAACCCTCGGTTGGCGATGCTGCCCGGACAGACGACAGCCGACGGAAAAAAGCAAGGCGCTTGTGTCCCCGAACGGCCGCCGTCGGTTACCACCACAGCCCGCCGCCGGCCGCCGCCCTGGTCTCGCCGTCGTCAGTGATCACCGCGCGCTCGAGCGAGCGGTCGAGCGCGGCCAGCACGCGGCGTTTGACGAAATCGAATGCCGCCGACTGGCGATCGCGCGGGCGCGGCAGATCGCACAAAATCTCCTCGTAGACGCGGCCCGGATGCGGTCGCATCACCATGATGCGATCGGCCAGCACGATCGCCTCCTCGACGTCGTGCGTCACCACGATCAGCGTCGGCTTCGAGTCGGCCCAGAGGTCGAGCAGATGATCCTGCAGGTCGGCACGGGTGAAGGCGTCGAGCGCGGAGAACGGCTCGTCAAGGAGGAGCACCTGCGGTCGTGGGACCAGCGCGCGCGCGATGGCGACCCGTTGGGCCTGGCCGCCGGAGAGCTCGCGCGGCCACACCCTCGCCTTGTCGGCCAGGCCGACACGCTCGAGCGCCCGCGCCACGCGGGCATTTCGTTCCTCCTTCGGACACTGCTCCAGGCCGAAGCCGACATTATCGGCGACCCGCAGCCACGGCAGCAGGCGCGGCTCCTGGAAGATGATGCCGATCTGCTCGTGCGGCGCGGTGATCACCATGCCGTCGAGCACGACCTTGCCCTGGCTCGGCGTGTCGAGGCCGGAAATGGCCCGCAGCATCGTGGACTTGCCGCAGCCGGAGCCGCCGATGACCACGAGGATTTCGCCCGGAGCGACGTTGAGCGAAATTCCGTCGAGCGCGCGCACCCCGTTGGGGTAGGTCTTGCCGATGCGGTCGACCACGAGCATCGCGTCCTCACACTCGCGCGAAGCGATCTTCCCAGCGCAGGAACGGCGCCGACAGCAGCACGATCAGCCAGTCGGTCGCCTTGCCGAGGATCGCAAAGGCCACGATCGCCGCGACGATCTGGGCCGGCTTGCCGAGCTGCTGGCCGTCGATGAGCAGGAAGCCGAGGCCGGTCGAAGCGCCCATGAATTCCGCCGCGACCACGAACATCCAGCCGAGCCCCATGCCCGCGCGCAGCGAGATGACATAGGCCGGCATCACCGCCGGCAGCAGGATGCGGCGCACCATGGCAGTCCCCGACAACCGGAAGGCGCGGCCGACCTCGACGATCTTGCGATCGACCGACATCACCGCGCCCATGACGCCGAGATAGACCGGAAAGAACACGCCCACGGCGATCAGGATGATCTTCGAGGCCTCGAAGATGCCGAACCAGAGAATGAACAGCGGCACCCAGGCGATCGAGGGAATCGCGCGCAGCGCCTGCAGGGTCGGATCCACCAGCCGGTTCGTCAGCGCGGAATAGCCGGTGATCGCCCCGAGCACGGTACCCGCGACGACGCCGAAGGCGAACCCGGCGATCACCCGCGACAGCGTCGCGCCGGCATGCAGCTCGAGCTCGCCGGTGCGGGCGAGATCGGCAAAGGTCTGGAAAATGACCGACGGCGGCGGCACCAGACGGCCGCTGGCGAAGCCATGCCGCACCGCGAGTTCCCACGACACCGCGACCGCGACCGGCAGCAGCAGGCCGAGCGCGGGCCGCAACAGGCGTCCGGAACCGGCACGCGCAACGCTCGCGCTCGATGGCGCCGGTGCCACCTCGGCTGGTTCGACGCTCGCCGTCATCGACACAAGAGACATAACCGGCTCACGGAATGCAACCGCTGCTGTCGTTCCGGGGGCGCGGCCAAGGCTCGCGCACCCGGACCCCATCACTTCGGTTGGCCGCTCGGGACCCGGGCCCGCCCCTGCGGAGCCGCCCGCGATGACGCTGCTGGCGTCAGTTCGTTTCCGTCACGTAACGATCGTCGATGAGGTCATCGACCGTCTTCTTCACGTCCACGCTCGCCGGGACGACGCCCGCCTGCTGCAAAGCGAGGCCGGCCTGCAGGATCGAGTCGCGCTGCGCCGGCCCGACCTTGTTGTGCGTGAGCTCGGTGCGCTCCTTGAGCTGCTTGTCAACGACCGCGTCGGGCAGCTTGGTGCCGGCGATGAAGACGCGCTTCTCCTCGTCGTAATTGGCGAGCGAATACTTGCGCGCCTCCTCGTAGACCGCGAGCACGCGACGCACGATGTCGGGATGATCCTTCAGGAACTCTTCGCGCGCATTGAGGATGCCCCAGGTATTGGCCTCCTTGTTGCGGTAGAACAGCTTGGCGCCGTCGGTGACCTCGGCCTGCGCCATCATCGGGTCGAGCCCCGCCCAGGCGTCGACGTCGCCACGGATGAGAGCGGTCTTGCCGTCCGGATGCTGCAGCAACACGGGGGTGATGTCCTTCTCGGTCAGCCCCACCGACTGCAGCGCACGCACCAGGAAGATGTGCGGATCGGTGCCGCGGGTCACTGCCACGCGCTTGCCCTTGAGGTCGGCGATCTTGGTGATCGGCGAGTCCTTGCCGGTGACCAGCGCCGTCCACTCCGGGCGCGAATAGACGTAGATGGACTTGATCGGATTGCCGTTGATCTTGGCCACGAGGGCGGCGGCGCCGGCGGTCGAGCCGAGATCAATCGAGCCCGCGTTGAGAAATTCGAGCGCCTTGTTGGAGCCGAGCGTCTGCACCCAGACGATGGCAATGCCGTCCTTGGCGAACTCCTTCTCCAGGAGCTGCTTCTCCTTGAGCACCATCGAGACCGGGTTGTAGGTCGCCCAGTCGATGCGGATTTCCTTCGGCTTGTCGGCGGCGTAGACGCTCGCGCCGGGAGCAAGCAGCAGGGCGGCGGCGACAAGGCAAAGGCGGGGCAGCGCGGTCATGATGACCTCCGATCGTTTGGCCACGGACAACCTTCACCGCTTGTGCTCGCGGCGTGGCCGGGTTGGTGAAAGCGGGGATGTCTCGTCCGCCGCCGTCAGCCTGGCGTGGGGCGGGCCCGCGCTTTAGCTGTATTTGTTAAGCGCCCGCAAGCTGCTGTGCTCAAATCGGCGCTATGTTTATTCTTAGAAAGGGCCGGCAGGAGCGTCAATGAGAAAATATTTGTCGCACCGTCGCTCTGTTGTAGCATTTCTTTCCATTCGCGCCCCGCGGCAGCAGAACGTTTTGCGTGCCCGCTTGGCGCGCGGCCGCCTCCCGCACCCGGTGACACACCGCGTGCGCTCCGCTATTTCGATGGTTGCATGCTGACTCCGAGCGCTCCTCCCCGCGAGACCGAAGTCTTCGACGCGATCGAAGTCGCGGCCGAGCTCGAACGGCTGGCCGGGATGCACGCCGGCAACCACCGCGAACTGCGATTGGAGGTGTCCCGCCGCATCAAGGCCGCGCTGATGCAGGGACGCGCCGCGGCCGAGGACCTGCTGATCAAGGATCGGCACGGCCGGCGCTGCGCCGAGCGGCTGTGCTTCATGCAGGATGAGATCATCCGCGTGCTGTACGAGTTCACAGCGAAGCATCTCTATCCCGCGGAGAACCCGTCGGAAGCCGAGCACATGGCGATCGTCGCCACTGGCGGCTATGGCCGCGGCGTGCTCGCGGCCGGCTCCGACATCGATCTGCTCTTTCTGCTTCCCTACAAGCAGACGGCCTGGGGCGAATCCGTCGCCGAGACCATCCTCTATTGCCTGTGGGACACCGGGCTCAAGGTCGGCCATGCCACGCGCTCGATCAACGAGTGCATCCGCCAGGCCAAGGCCGACATGACCGTGCGCACGGCGTTGCTGGAGTCGCGTTACCTGCTCGGTGACCGCAGGCTCTACGACGAGCTGGTCACGCGCTTCGACAAGGAGGTCGTGCAGGGAACCGGCGCGGAATTCGTCGCCGCCAAGCTGGCCGAGCGGGAAGAGCGCCACCGCCGGGCGGGCCAGTCGCGCTATCTGGTCGAGCCCAACGTCAAGGACGGCAAGGGCGGGCTGCGCGACCTGCACACGCTCTACTGGATCGCCAAATACGTCTATCGCGTGCGCGAGCGCGAGGAGCTCATTGCGCACGGGGTCTACGACCCGCGCGAGTACCGCCGGTTTCGCCGCTGCGGCGATTTCCTCTGGGCGGTGCGCTGCCACATGCACTTTCTCACCGGGCGGGCCGAAGAACGGCTGTCGTTCGACATCCAGCGCGAAATCGCGGTGCGGCTCGGCTACACCGAGCATCCGGGCTTGCGCGACGTCGAGCGCTTCATGAAGCATTACTTCCTGATCGCCAAGGACGTCGGCGATCTCACCGCCATCCTCTGCGCCAAGCTCGAGGACAATCAGGCCAAGCCCATGCCGGTGCTGAGCCGGATGATGGCCAAGTTCCGGCCGCGGCCACGGCGCACGCTGACGGAGACCGAGGACTTCATCGTCGACTACAACCGCATCAATGTCGCCGACGAAAACGTGTTCCAGCGCGACCCGATCAATCTGATCCGCATTTTCCATCTCGCGCAGAAATACAATCTCGCGTTCCATCCCGACGCCATGCACATCGCCACCCGCTCGCTCAAGCTCATCGACCAGTCGATGCGCGAGAACGAGGAGGCGAACCAGCTGTTCCTCGAAATCCTGACCTCGAAGAATGACGCCGAGACCGTGCTGCGGCGGATGAACGAGGCCGGCGTACTCGGCCGCTTCGTGCTCGCCTTCGGCCGGATCGTCGCGATGATGCAGTTCAACATGTATCACCACTACACAGTGGACGAGCATCTCCTGCGCTGCATCGGAGTGCTTTCCGACATCGATGCCGGCCGCACCGAGGACACCAAATTCGCCAACGAGCTGATGCGCACCATTCAGCCGCGGCATCGGGAATTGCTCTATGTCGCGCTGTTCCTGCACGACATCGCCAAAGGCCGGATCGAGGATCATTCGATCGCGGGCGCGCGCGTGGCGCGCCAGTTCTGTCCCCGGCTCGGCTTCTCGGCGGCGGAGACCGAAACCGTCGCCTGGCTGATCGAGGTGCACCTCGTGATGTCGTCGGTCGCCCAGTCGCGCGACCTGTCCGACCGCATGACCATCGAGAATTTCAGCGCGGTCGTGCAGTCGGTCGAGCGCATGAAGCTGCTCACCATCCTCACCACCGCCGACATCAAGGCGGTCGGCCCGGGCGTATGGAACGGCTGGAAGGCGCAGCTCATCCGCACGCTCTATTACGAGACCGAGCCGGTCCTCACCGGTGGATTTTCGGAGGTCAACCGCGCCCAGCGCGTCGCCATCGCGCAGGGCGAGTTTCGGGCCGAGCTCAAGGATTGGACCCCGGCCGAGATCGACGCCTATATCACGCTGCATTATCCCGCCTATTGGCTCAAGGTCGATCTGCCGCAGAAGATCGCGCATGCGCGCTTCCTGCATGCGGCCGCACAGGCCGGAAAGTCGCTCGCCACCACGGTCTCGTTCCCGGCCGCGCGCGGCGTGACCGAGCTCACGGTGGTGGCGCCGGATCATCCGTGGCTGCTCTCCATCATCGCCGGCGCCTGCGCGGTCGCTGGCGCCAACATCGTCGACGCGCAGATCTTCACCACCACCGACGGACGCGCGCTCGACACCATTTCGGTGTCGCGCGAGTTCGAGCTCGACACCGACGAGGCGCGCCGCGCCGCGCGCATCACCGATTCAATCGAGAAGGCGTTGCGCGGCGACCTGCGGCTGCCGGAGGTGGTCGCCAAGCGTGCGAGCGCGAAGGCGCGGCTGAAGGCCTTTGCCGTGGTGCCCGACGTCACCATCAACAACGGCTGGTCGAACCGCTACACCATGGTCGAGGTGACCGGCCTCGACCGGCCCGGCCTGTTGTTCGAGCTCACCGCGACCTTGTCCAAGCTCAACCTCAACATCGGGTCCGCGCATGTCGCGACCTTCGGCGAGCGCGTGGTCGACGTGTTCTACGTCACCGACCTGTTCGGGGCGAAGATCACCTCCGCGACACGGCAGGCGACCATCAAGCGTGCCCTGATCGGGTTGCTGTCGCCCAATCACGAGCCGAGCGCGAAGCCGGCCAAGACCGCCGCGGCGGTCGGTTGAAACGATCGGCGTGGTTAATCAATCGTTACCGTGCGAGCCCGCCCAGAGCTGCGGGATAGCGCCGCTCCGGCGTCCTTTCCTGAATCCGCCGCAGCAGTAACCGCCCTTTAAATCGCGCTCTCTACCGTCGCCCCGGGGTCACGAGGGGGCGCGGCATGGCGGGGAAAAAGGCGCGTCGCGAGTCCGCGGCCGCCCCGGCTCCGGCAGCGAAGGACGAAGGCGCTCGCGGCAGCCGCCCGGCATCCGCGCGCGGCCGCAAACGCGGCGGAGGCGGCGGTCGCGCGCTGCGGCGCCTGTTCTACTGGTCGCTCGTCCTCGGCTTGTGGGCGGTGATCGCCGCGATCGGGACGGTCGCCTTCGTGGTCTCGACGCTGCCGCCGATTCAATCGCTCGAAGTGCCGAAACGCCCGCCGACGGTCGAGATCGTGGGGACCGACGGCCGGCCGCTCGTCCTGCGCGGCGAGATGAGCGGCACGGATGTGTCGATCAAGGAGCTTCCCGCCTACCTGCCGAAGGCGTTCGTCGCGATCGAGGATCGCCGGTTCTACAGCCATTTCGGTGCCGACCCCATCGGGCTCGCCCGCGCCGTCGTGGCCAACGTGCTTCGCCGCGGCGTGTCGCAGGGCGGCTCGACCCTCACCCAGCAGCTCGCCAAGAACCTGTTCCTGACCCAGCAGCGCACGCTCTGGCGCAAGATGCAGGAGCTGGTGCTCGCGCTCTGGCTCGAGCGCAAGTTCAGCAAGAACGAGATTCTCGAGCTCTATCTCAACCGGGTCTATTTCGGCTCCGGCGCCTACGGCGTTGAGGCCGCCGCCCAGCGCTATTTCGGCAAGTCGGCGCGCCAGGTGAAGGTCGGCGAGGCCGCGATGCTGGCGGGGGTGGTGAAATCACCCTCGCGGCTGGCGCCCAACCGCAACCCCGCCGGCGCCGAGCGTCGCGCCCAGACCGTGCTCGCGGCCATGGGCGAGCTCGGCTTCATCACCGAAACCATGATGAAGACCGCGCAGGCGCAGCCCGCCCGCGCGGTGAAGCCCGCGGGCGCCGGCTCGGTCAACTACGTCGCCGACTGGATCATGGACGTGCTCGACGACCTCGTGGGCCGCATCGAGCAGGACCTCGTGGTCGAGACCTCGATCGATCCCGCGCTGCAGACGGCGGCCGAGAAGTCGCTGATCGACGAGCTCGCGCTGCGCGGCCAGAAGTTCGACGTCGCCCAGGGTGCGCTCGTGGCCATGTCGCCCGACGGCGCGGTGCGCGCCCTCGTAGGCGGCAGGAACTATGCGGAAAGCCAGTACAACCGCGCCGTCGTCGCCAAGCGCCAGCCCGGCTCGGCGTTTAAGCCGTTCGTCTATCTCGCCGCGCTGGAGCGCGGGCTCACGCCCGAGACCGTCCGCGAGGACAAGCCGATCGCGATCAAGGGCTGGAAGCCGGAGAACTACAGCCGCGAATATCACGGGCCGGTGACGCTGACGCAGGCGCTCGCGCTCTCGCTCAATACGGTGTCGGTGCGGCTCACGCTTGAAGTCGGGCCGGCGGCGGTCGCCAAGACCGCGTATCGCCTCGGCATCGCCTCAAAGCTCGACGCCAATGCATCCCTGGCGCTCGGCACGTCGGAAGTCTCGCTCATCGAGCTCACCTCCGCCTATGCGCCGTTCGCGAACGGCGGCGACGCCATCGCGCCGCACGTGGTCGAGCGGGTCCGCACCCATGCCGGCAAGGTTCTGTACACGCGCGCGGCGCAGAAGCTCGGCCGCATCATCGACCCGCGCTATGTGGCGATGATGAACACCATGATGCGCGAGACCCTGCAGATCGGGACCGCGCAGAAGGCGCAGCTCGCGGGCTGGCCGGCCGCCGGCAAGACCGGCACCAGCCAGGATTTCCGCGATGCCTGGTTCATCGGCTATACCGGCCACCTCGTCACCGGCGTCTGGCTCGGCAACGACGATTCCTCGCCGACCAGGAAGGCGACCGGCGGCGGCCTGCCGGTTGAAATCTGGTCCCGCTTCATGCGCAGCGCCCATCAGGGCGTGGCGGTCGCTGCCCTGCCGGGATTGACCGGCACTCCCTCATTCGCCTCGGCGCTCCCGGGCATTGCTCCGCTGCCGCCGGCGCCGCTCGGCGCGCAGGGCGGCTCCGCCGTCCGGCCGGCGCCGATCGAGCGCGGGCTCGACGGCTGGTTCATCGACCGGCTGTTCGGGCGGCGCTGACGAGGCGCCGTGTGCTACGCTTGCCGCGCATCCGGAGCGCGGCATGAGGCTCAAGGACAAGATCGCGATCGTGACCGGCGGGGCGCATGGCATCGGCCATGCGATTGCCCGGCGCTACCTCGCCGAGGGCGCGCGCGTCACCATCGCCGATGTCGATGCCGCAGCCGGCGAGGCGGCGGCGCGCACCCCCGGCCAGGCCCAATTCGTCCACACCGATGTCGGGGATCCGCAGGCAGCCGAGCACGTGGTCGCGGAAACCTGCCGCGCGTTCGGCGGCGTCGACATCCTGGTCAACAATGCCGGCATCATTCACGGCGCCGATTTCCTCACGCTGGCGGAAGCCGACTTCGACCGCGTGCTGCGGGTGAACCTCAAGGGCGCGTTTCTCGTCGGCCAGGCCGCCGCCCGGCGCATGGTGGCGCAGGTCGCGGCCGGCAAGCCCGCGGGCAGCATCATCAACATGAGCTCGATCAATGCCGCGGTGGCGATCGCCAACCAGACGCCCTATTGCGTATCGAAGGGCGGCATCGACCAGCTCACCAAGGTGATGGCGCTGGCGCTCGCGCCCCACGGCATCCGCGTCAACGCCATCGGGCCGGGCTCGATCATGACCGACATCCTCAAGGCGGTGGCCACCGACCGCGACGCCAGGCACAGGATCCTGGCGCGCACGCCGCTCGGGCGCATCGGCGAGCCCGACGAGATCGCGTCGATCGCGGTCTTCCTCGCGTCGCCGGACGCCAGCTACATCACCGGCGAGACCATCTATGCCGACGGCGGCCGGCTCGCCCTGAATTATACGGTGCCGGTCAACGACCAAGCACGCAACTGAAGGCTCGGGACGTTCATGGCGGCCAAGCGTCCACCGGCATTGGATCGAATCGACGTCAGGATTCTCGCCGCCCTGCAGCGCGACGGACGCTCCACCATCCAGAAGCTGGCGCAGACGGTCGGGCTGTCGCCGCGGGCGTCGCTCGAGCGCGTGCGGCGGCTTGAAGCCGCCGGCATCATCGCGGGCTATCACGCCGTGGTGGAGCTTGGCCGGCTGGCGCGGCCGGTCAACGTCTTTGCCGAGATCAACCTGGAGAAGCAGGCCAATCGCGGCCGGTTCGAAAAGCGGCTGGCCGCGATCGACGCCGTGGTCGAGTGCTGGGAGGTCAGTGGCACCGTCGACTACATCGCGCGCTTCGTGTGCGCCGATCTCGCCGAGTACGAGGAGCTGACCAGCGCGCTCCTCGACGACGACCGGCTCGGCGCCGCCCGCATCGTCAGCCACGTGGCACTGCGCCCGATCCGCCGTTTCACCGGCTATCCGGAGAAGCTGCTCGGGCGCAATCCGGCGAAGCGTTAACAGACCGCCGTTTCGGTCGCAGCCGCCGCGCGCCACCGCCGAATCCGTCGTGGCGCGCCATCACTTCCGCCGCACAAGCCGCAGCCGCCGCATAGATTCGAGAAGCGGCAGTGCGAGTTATGCGGAGGCGTGTCATGAGAGCCATCGATCTGGAGAACCGGTACAGCGCTCACAACTACGAGCCGCTCCCCGTCGTGCTGGCGCGCGGCAAGGGCGCGCATCTGTGGGACACGTCCGGCCGGCGCTATGTCGACATGATGAGCGCCTACTCGGCGGCAAGCCACGGCCACGCTCATCCGCGCATTCTCGACGCCCTCGCGGCGCAGGCGGGACGTCTCGCGGTGCCGTCGCGCGCCTATTTCAACGACCGGCTCGGCCCGTTCCTCGCCGAATTGTGCAAGCTGACCGGGCTCGACGCCGCGTTGCCGATGAACACCGGCGCCGAGGCGGTCGAGACCGCGGTCAAGGCCGCGCGTCGCTGGGGCTATCGCGTCAAGGGCATCGCCCGCGACCGCGCCGAGATCATCGTCGCATCGGGCAATTTCCACGGCCGCACCACCACCGTCATCTCGTTCTCGACCGAGCCCGACTACCGCGACGGCTTCGGACCGTTCACGCCCGGCTTCCGCGCGGTGCCATTCAGCGATCTCGCCGCCATCGAGCGCGCGATCACGCCCGAGACGGCGGCCGTGCTGATCGAGCCTATCCAGGGCGAGGCCGGCATCATCGTGCCGCCGGCGGGCTATCTCGCCGGGCTGCGCCGCATCTGCGACGCGCACCGCGTGCTCCTCATCCTCGACGAGGTGCAGTCGGGCCTCGGCCGCACCGGCGCCTGGTTCGCCTTCCAGCACGAGGGCATCCGTCCCGACGGCGTGATCCTGGGCAAGGCGCTCGGCGGCGGCGTGCTGCCGGTCTCCGCCTTCGTCGCCACCCGCGAGGTCATGAACGTGTTCACGCCCGGCTCCCATGGCTCGACCTTCGGCGGCAATCCGCTCGCCGCCGCGGTGGGGTTGGAGGCGCTGCATGTCATCCGCGAGGAAGGGCTGGTGGAGCGCAGCCGCGATCTCGGCGCCCACATGCTCGCGCGCCTGTCCGCGATCGACAGTCCTGCGCTCAAGCACGTGCGCGGCCGCGGCCTGTGGGTCGGCGCAGAGATCGACCCCGCGGTCGCGAGCGCACGCGCCGCCTGCGAGCGGCTGCTGGAGAAGGGCGTGCTCTCCAAGGAGACGCATCGCACGGTCGTCCGGCTAGCGCCTCCGCTTGTCATCGCACGCGATGATCTCGACTGGGCGCTCGATCGCTTCGCGGACGTGCTGCGCGAGCTCGACGGCGTCCGCCGCCGCGCGGACGCGGCGTTGGCCCTGGCCTGAAGGAACGGTGAAATGACCACGCTCAAGCGCAACGCGCGCCTGCTGATGTGCGCCCCCGAACACTTCGCGGTCAGCTATGCCATCAATCCGTGGATGGACCCGGCGAGCTGGGCGCGTGACAACCGCGCCCATGCCGCCGCCGCGCGCGAATGGGCCGACCTGCATCGCACCTTGGCGGGGCTCGGCGCCGACATCGACCTGGTGCCGTCGGTGCCGGGCCTGCCGGATCTCGTCTTCACCGCGAACGCGGCTGTGGTGCTCGATCGCCAGGTGCTGCTGGCCCGTTTCCGTCACCCGGTGCGCCAGCGCGAACAGGTGCATTTCGAAGCGGCATTCCGGTCGCTGCAGGCGCGCGGCGTGGTCGATGCGGTGCGCAAGCTTCCGCCCGACGTCGTGCTCGAAGGCGCCGGCGACTGCGTCTGGGACGAGACGCGCAAGCTGTTCTGGATGGGTTACGGCCCGCGCTCGGATGCCGCCGCGCGGCAACCGGTGGCCGACGCGTTCGGCCAGGACGTGATCGCGCTCGAGCTCGCGGATCCGCGCTTCTATCACATGGACACGGCGCTCTCCGCGCTCCCGGGCGGAGAGGTCGTTTATCTGCCCGATGCCTTTACCAAGGCCGGCCGTGACACCATTCGCGCGCGGGTCGCGCCGGAGCAGCGCATCGAGATCGCCGGCGATGACGGGCGTCGTCTCGCCGCCAACGCGGTCTGCCTCGGCAATGCCGTGGTGATGTCGGGCTGCGGCCCTCGCCTGCGCGCCGCGCTTTCCGAGCGCGGCTACCGGGTGGTGACGACACCGCTGCCGTCGTTCCTGCGCAGCGGCGGCTCGGCCTTCTGCCTGACGCTGCGGCTCGACCGCCGCTCGGTGGCAGCGGCTGCCACGCCCGATCGCGCCGCGGTGGCGTGACAACGATGCGCTGAAATAAACCAGCGGCCGCGCCGGTCTGCTCCTCCCCCGCTTGCGGGGGAGGAACGATTTGGCGCCGCCGCACGCAGTCTTCGCGTCCCGCGTGCGTCATCAGCGCGCACAATCGCTCCTGACAATCCAGGCAATTCTGTCTAAGCTTCGCCGGTCACGGACGACACGCCAACGCGCAGCGGAAGCAAGCTGCACAGAACGGGCGGCGTCCGCGCGGGAAACCCATGGAGGATTGCATCATGCTCAAGGGCAGGATGACGCGACGCCGTTTCCTGGCGACAACAGCCGCCGCCACGGCGATCGCGATGCCGTATGTGCGCGGCGCCCGAGCCGCCGGCAAGCTGACGATGGGGTTCTGGGATCACTGGGTGCCCGGCGCCAACAACACCACTACCGCGCTGGTCAACGAGTGGGCGGAAAAGGAGAAGGTCGAGGTCTCGATCGATTACATCACCTCGGTCGGGAACAAGAACCTGCTCACCATCGCCGCCGAGTCGCAGGCGAAATCCGGGCACGATATTTTCGCCTTCCCGACCTGGGAGCCGCAGGCGCACGCTAAGAATCTCGAGCCTGTCGATGACGTCATGGCCGAGCTGATCAAGCAGAACGGCCCGGTCAATCCGACGGTCGACTACCTGGCACGCGCGGACGGTCGCTGGCTCGCGGTGCCGGCCACCGTCGGCAGCCAGATCAAGGGGCCGTGCTCGCGCATCGATCTCATGAAAAAGCACGCCGGCATCGACGTGGTCGCGATGTACCCCGCCGGTGGCCCGCCGAAGGCCGAGGCCTGGACTTTGGACGCCATGCTCAAAGCCGCCGAGGCCTGCCAGAAAGCGGGCTTCCCCTTTGGCATCGGGCTCGGCACCACCGAGGACAACACCGACACGTCGGGCGCCATCTTCCAATCGTTCGGCGCAAACCTGGTCGACGCCAAGGGCAACATCTCGGTCAAAACAGATTCCGTCCGCCAAGCGCTCGACTACTACAAGAAGCTCGCGCAGTACCTGCCGCCGGATGCGCCGGCCTGGGACAACACGTCCAACAACAAATGGCTGATCGCCGGCAAGGGCGCGCTGATCATGAACCCGCCGAGCTCGTGGGCCGTCGCCAAGCGCGATGCGCCGCAGATCGCCGAGCAGCTCTGGACCCACGGCATGCCGTCAGGTCCCAACGGACGCTACGCACCGTTCCTGCCCTATTTCTGGGGCATCTGGAGCTTCAGCAAGAATAAGCCCGCCGCCAAGAGCCTGCTGGTGCAGCTGTCGCAACGCGCCTCGGCGGAGAAGATGGTGGCGGCCAGCGCCGGCTACGATCTGCCCGCGTTCGCGAGCTTCACCGACTTCAAGACCTGGGCCGACGAAGGGCCGCCCAAGGGCACGCTCTACCACTACCCGAATCCGCACAATCATCAGACCCTCTCGGTTGGCGCGGCGCCGGCACCGCCGCGCATCGCCCACCAGATCTACACCCAGGCGATCCAGACCAAGATGGTGGTGCGGTTCAAGCAGGGCGAACCGATGGAAAAGACCCTGGCCTGGGCCGAGAGCGAGATCGAAGGCTTCATGCGGACCTGAGCTTGCGCTCGCGTGCGGTGCCGCCTGCCGGGAGGTTGGCGGCACCACACCGCCGCGCGCGGCAGCGGGCTCCCATCCGCCGGGTAATGGGCACCCGCTGCCGCTGATTCTAAGCCTTATGCTGTCCGGGCACGATGATGGTCGATGCGGCTCTCGACGCTCCAGTGATTGCCAAGAGCTCCGGCCGGCGGTCGACTCTGCGCCGGGCGCTGCAGCGCAAATCGACCATTGCGTTCCTGATGACGCTGCCGCTGCTGTTGCTGGTCGCGCTGCTGGTACTCTACCCCGCGCTCTATTCCGTCCATCTTGCCACGCTCAACAAGTCGATGGAGCGGTTCGTCGGCTTCGACAACTTCCTGTTCCTGTTCAAGCGCGAGACGTTCTGGATGGTGGTGCAGCAGTCCTGCATCTTCGCCATCACTGCGGTCATCTTCAAAGCACTGATCGGCTTCATCGTCGCGCATTTCGTGCACAACATCCCGAGCCGGGGCCAGCGCAAGTGGCGCGGCATGCTGCTGGTGCCGTGGGTCATCCCGCCGGCCATGAGCTGCCTGGCGTG
>Ga0207691_10000911_pt1 | contig 29299 bp, 29 predicted proteins | sample KBSM13metaG_FD_184327 | JGI IMG/M metagenome (GOLD analysis project Ga0207691, IMG submission 184327) | Miscanthus rhizosphere microbial communities from Kellogg Biological Station, Michigan, USA - KBS M1-3 metaG (SPAdes) (version 2) | ecosystem: Host-associated > Plants > Roots > Rhizosphere >...
ACGCCGGTCGCTTTGCTGACCGAGCAGTCGCTCGTGCTGATCGCGCGCAAGGACTTGCCGGCCGATGGCCTGCAGGACTTCGTGCGCCATGTGAAGGCGAACAAAACGAGCTTCGGCTCTGCCGGCGCCGGCTCCTCGACTCATCTCGGTTGCGTGATGCTCAATCTTGCGATCGGCGCGGACGCCACGCACGTGCCGTATCGCGGCGTCACGCAGGCGATGCAGGATCTGATGGGCGGTCGCATCGACTACTACTGCGACATCATCGTGACGGCGGCGCCGCAGATCCAGGCCGGCGCCGTCAAGGCGATCGCGATCCTCTCGGCCGCGCGCTCGTCGATGCTCCCCGATCTGCGGACGGCGAACGAACAGGGCCTTGCCAATCTCGACACCGCCAACTGGTACGGACTTTTCCTCCCGAAGGGCGCGCCCGCATCGATCGTGCAGAAGCTGCGCAACACCGCGGCCGCGGCGCTGGATACGCCCTCGTTCCGCGACCGGCTGCGCGGTTTCGGTGTCGAGGTGGTCGCGCCGGACCGGCGCAGCCCGGATTACCTCGCGCGCTATCTCAAGGACGACATCGCGAAATGGACCGCCCCGATCAAGGCGAGCGGCGCCACGGTGGAGTGACCCCAAAGCCGACTGGGTTCGGTCCGAGAGCGCCGCATTGACCGGGCCGGCGCAACACTTCGTTGACCATAACGCCGGGGAAGCGCCCTTCGGTCGCAGCGGTTAAGGCGCCTGCAAGCAGGTTTTGTTAACTCCCGGCCTGATTGTCGTGGGGCGGCAACGTGCGCGAGACCGAGATAGCAATCGTTGGTGCGGGGCTGGCAGGCTCGCTTGCCGCGACGATGCTCGGCCGCGCCGGTCATGCGGTGACGCTGGTCGATCCGTTCGACTCGTGCCGCCCGGACTTCCGTTGCGAGAAGCTCGAAGAGGCGCATGTCGAGACATTGCGCAACGCACGCGTGCTCGACGAGGTGCTGCCGGTGACACGGCACTACCGCGACATCTGGGTGGCGCGGCTCGGGCGCCTCGCCGAGATCAAGCCGATCGCCGAATACGGCATCGAATACGGCGCGCTGGTGAACCGCTTGCGCGCGCTGGTGCCGGCGAGCGTGACGTTCGTGCAGAGCAAGGTCACCAGTGTCGCACTGGGTCATGAACGCCAGACGCTGACGCTCACCAGCGGCGAGAAGATTTCCGCGCGCCTCGTCATCGGCGCGAACGGTGTGATGGGCGAGATGGTGGGAGCGCGCCGCGAGATCAGCCGCTGCCATTCGGTCTCGGTCGGCTTCGATATCGAGGCCGGCGAGTGGCCGTTTGCGGCGCTGACTTACTTCGGCGAAGACCCGGCGCAGCGCGTGGCGTACCTCACGCTGTTCCCGCTGCCGTCCGGCTTTCGCGTCAACCTGTTCGTCTATCGCGAACTGAACGATCCGTGGTTCAAGCGCCTGCGCGACAACCCCGCCGCGACCATCGCGGGGAGTCTGCCGCAGCTTGCGCGGCTCACCGGTGCGCTCAAGGTCAAAGGGCCGCTGAAGATCCGCCCGGTCGATCTGGTCGCGACCGACAATGTGCTGCAGGGCGGCATCGCGCTGGTCGGCGACGCGTTCTCCACCGCCTGCCCGGTCAGCGGCACCGGCGCCGCCAAGGCGCTGCTCGATGCCGAGCGCCTCTGCAATATCTACGTGCCGGCCTGGCTCGCGACCCCCGGCATGAGCGTGGAGAAGATCGCGCAATACTACAACGACCCGGACAAGCGCCGTTCCGACGCGCATTCGCTGCGCACCTCGGTATTCGCCAAGCGCGCGGCGCTGGGCGAAGGCCTGCTGTGGACCGCGTTCCGCTGGAGCTATTTTGCCGGTGCGCAGGCGCGCAATTTCCTCGAACGCGGCGAGCTGGTTGCGGCGCGCTGAGGCGCGACTGTGCTAGAAGCCGCTCCATGATTACGGATCGTCAATCCCGCGCGCGCGCCTGGTTCGAGCAGCTGCGCGACGACATCTGCGCGGCCTTCGAAGCGCTGGAGGATGCGCTGCCGGCGCGTGCGCCGCTGGCCGAGCGCGCGGCGGGGCGCTTCGTGCGCACGCCGTGGCAGCGCGCGGATCACACCGGCGCGCCCGGCGGCGGCGGCGTGATGTCGATGATGCATGGCCGCGTGTTCGAGAAGGTCGGCGTGCATTGCTCGACCGTGCATGGGGAGTTCGCGCCCGAGTTCCGCGCGCAGATCCCGGGCGCGGCCGACGATCCACGCTTCTGGGCTTCGGGTGTGTCGGTGATCGCGCATCTCAACAATCCGCACGTGCCGGCCGTGCACATGAACACGCGCTTCGTCGTGACGACGAAGGCCTGGTTCGGCGGCGGCGCGGACCTGACGCCAGTGCTCGACCGCCGCCGCACCCAGGACGATCCGGACAGCAAAGCGTTCCACGCCGCCATGAAAGCCGCGTGCGACGCGCATGCGATCGCGCCGTACGAAAAGTTCAAGGCGTGGTGCGACGAATACTTCCATCTCAAGCACCGCAACGAGATGCGCGGCATCGGCGGCATCTTCTACGACTATCTGGAGACCGACTGGGACGCGGCGTTCGCGTACACGCAGGATGTCGGGCGTGCGTTTCTCGGCGTTTACCCCGACTTGGTGCGGCGCAACTTCGAGAAGCCGTGGAGCGAGGCCGAGCGCGAGGAGCAGCTGGTGCGGCGTGGACGCTATGTCGAGTTCAACCTGCTTTACGATCGCGGCACGATTTTCGGGCTGCGCACCGGTGGCAATGTCGATTCGATCCTGTCCTCGATGCCGCCGGTGGTGAAGTGGCCGTGAGTGGTGTTTTATTGCGCATGATCTTCTCCGAAAATCGGTATCCACTTTTCGGGATCATGCGCTAGAACCACCCGACCCACTTCGGAGAACCTCGATGGCCTATCTGCCCGGCGAAATCGTCCAGCTCAAATCCGGGGGTCCGCTGATGACCATCGTCAAGGTCGAGGACACCAAGCGCATCACCTGCATGTGGTACGCGCAGGAGCAGGGCGAGTTCCGCACCCATTTGTTCGAGCAGGCCTGGCTCGACCAGATCGACATCGAGGACGATGACGACGAGGATTGAGCGGTAATCTCACTCCGTCATCCTTGAGATGCGACCCAGGTGACGTGGGCCGGCTGTCTGCAAATTTTAAATTTTGAAAAACAACCCCATGCAAAGAGCTCCCTCCTAGCGCAGCATTAGTATTTCTATGTCGCACAATTGTAAGTTAGGTTTGGCAGAACGAACCCAATTCGCGGATGTTCGGAGAGAGACTAGCGCATCGCCCCGACAATCATCAGCAACCCGCCGCAGATCACCACCGCGTCGAGGATCGCGGTGTGCACGTGGATCGGCAGCCGGTCGACGATCGCTTTCGCCAGGAACGCGCCGGGAAACGCCACGCAGCCGATCAGCAGCGCGACCGCGACCACTTTCGCGTCGACCGCGCCGAACACGCCGAACACGCCGATCTTGACGATGCCGATCGCAACCGAGATCGCCGCATCGGTGGCAATCACGGCGGCGCCGTGCAGGCCGGCCGCCATCAGCATCGAGAGCAGGATGATGCCGGCGCCGCTGGTGCCGCCGACCACCACGCCCCAGAAAAACGACCCGACCGCGAGGCCCTTGTCGTCGAGCGTCAGGCCGTGGCGCTTCGACAGGCGGCGCAGCGGCACGCTCAAGGTCATCATGCTGCCGATGACGATCATGGCGCCGCGCCCAGTGAGCAGCGTGTAACCCCAGGCGCCGAGCATCGTGGTCGGCAGCCCGCAGAGAAAGATGATCACGCCGCGGCGTCCGTCGATCACCTGGCGGAACACGGTCGCGCGGCTGGTATTGGTGAACAGCGCCGAGATCGCGATGATCGGCACCACCGGCTCGGCGCCGACGATCGGCACCAGCACCAGCGGCATCAGCGCGCCGGTGCCGTAGCCCGCGACGCCGCCGATGATCGAGGCGAGCGCCGCCATCGCGGCGATCAGCGTCAGTTCGGTGGCGGAGAGGCTTTGCAGGGCGGCGAGCACGTTGACCTGTCATGCCCCGCGAAGGCGGGGCATCTAGTAAACACGAGTCTCGATGCAAAATCTCAAGTTTGGTGATTACTGGATCGTCCGCCTTCGCGGACGATGACGACTGCTTCAATTCGCCATCAAATCCGCCGGCGAGATCAGCACGCTGAACTGCCGGCACCAGATGATGACGCTCTGGTAGTTCTTCAGGTCGACGCCGGCCGGAATGGCGTAGCGCTGGCTGCCTTTGAACGCGCGCAGGCCGCCGAGATCGATGAACATCGCATCGCCCAGGTCGGAATTTTTCCGGAAGGCGGATTTCGGCACCAGGTAGACGTGGAATGCCGGGCCGGGTCCCACCTCAAAGTCCGGCTCGAGGAACACCGCGCGCTCGTAAACCGAGACCTTGCCGCGGCCCCAGTGGATCGGGTCGGACGGATTGGCGTGGATGAAGGTGCCGGTCGCGACCAGCTTGGCCTTGTCGGATTCGCTGAGTTGATCGGCCGCGGGCGGCGGCGGAAACACGAACGGATAGACGAAGAAGCCGAGCGCGACGCCGAAGCCGGTGCCGAGCACGCCGCCGAGCAGGAAGATCGCCAGTGCGCGCCAGAACCGGTTCATGCGAGCCTCCATCGCCCTGCTTGCGTAGCCCGGGTTGAGCGAAGCCTAACCCGGGTCGATCTTGCGTTGTTGGACGGTCCCGGATTTTGCTGCGCTCAATCCGGGCTACGAACTGCCATCCCACTCCCTGACATCGACAAACCGCCCTGCGATCGCGGCCGCCGCGGCCATGGCGGGCGAGACCAGATGCGTGCGGCTCTTGTAGCCCTGACGGCCCTCGAAATTGCGGTTCGAGGTCGAGGCGCAGCGCTCGCCGGCGCCAAGCTTGTCGGGGTTCATGGCGATGCACATCGAGCAGCCGGGCTCGCGCCAGTCGAAGCCGGCCTTGACGAAGATGGCGTGCAGACCTTCGGCCTCGGCCTGCTCCTTCACCAGACCCGAACCAGGGACGATCATCGCGCGGACGTTCGCGTTGACCGTCCTGCCGTTCGTCACGCGCGCGACCTCGCGCAGGTCCTCGATGCGAGAATTGGTGCACGATCCGATGAACACCCGGTCGATTGCGATGTCGGTGATCCGTTCGCCGCCGGCGAGCCCCATATAGTCGAGCGCGCGCAACGCGGCGCTGCGCTTCTTCGCATCGGCGATGTCGCGCGGCAGCGGCACGCGGCCGGCGATCGAGACGACCTGCTCCGGACTGGTGCCCCAGGTGACGAGCGGGGGAAGCTTGCCGGCATCCAGCCTGATCTCGCGATCGAACTGCGCGCCGTCGTCGCTGCGCAGCGTCTCCCAGTAGCGCACGGCATCGTCCCATGCGGCGCCCTTGGGCGCCTTGGGGCGACCTTCAAGATAGTCGTAGGTCGTCCCGTCCGGCGCCACCATGCCGGTTCTGGCGCCGGCCTCGATCGACATGTTGCAGACCGTCATGCGCCCTTCCATCGAGAGCGCGCGGATCGCCGCGCCGGCGTATTCCAGCGCGTAACCGGTTCCGCCGGCGGTGCCGATCTCGCCGATGATCGACAGGATCAGGTCCTTGGCGCTGACGTTCGGCGGCAGCCGGCCGTCGACGACGACGCGCATGTTTTTCGATTTTTTCTGGATCAGCGTCTGGGTCGCGAGCACATGCTCGACCTCCGAGGTGCCGATGCCGAAGGCGAGCGCGCCGAACGCGCCATGCGTCGCGGTGTGGCTGTCGCCGCACACGAGCGTGACGCCCGGCAGGGTGAAGCCCTGCTCCGGGCCGACGATGTGGCAGATGCCCTGGCGGCGGTCGCCCTCGCCGTAATATTCGAGCCCGAACAGGGCGGCGTTCTCCACGAGGTAGGCGATCTGCGCGGCGCTTTCCGGATCCGGGCTTTGGCGATCCGATGTCGCCACGTTGTGGTCGGCCACCAGCAGCGTCCGCTCCGGGCCGCGGACCTTGAGGCCGGCAAGCCGCAGCGCCGCGAACGCCTGCGGGCTGTCCACCTCGTGGGCGATCTGGCGGTCGATATAAAGAAGACAGGTGCCGTCCGGCTGGGCGTCGACCACATGGTCGTCCCAGATCTTGTCGTAGAGGGTGCGCGGCCGGTCCACCCTTAATCCGCCGTCGGCAGCCGCCGCATGGTGAACTCGATCCGCCCGTCGGACAGTTCGCGCCAGCTTTCGATCTCGGTCATGTAGGCGGGCTTGGGGAAGCGATCGAACATCTCGCGCGCCTTGGCCCGCGCCTGTTCGCGCGGCAGCGCGAAAGTCTCGCGACGGAACGCGTCCGTGCGCGCCGGGCGCTTGCGCAACGCCTGCGCGGCACGTGCCGCAACGTCCGCCGGTACTCGCTTGACGCTCATTAACGATACTCACGCCTGCAGGATACACACGATACACGGCTGTTACGGCCAATACGAGCCTCGGCGAACCCTGCCTCTTCGGTTTGCGACTACTAGGCTCAGACACTTTCAGAGAAAGAAAAGAGGCCTGCCGTGGTTACCGACAATAACGCGCCGACCGAGACCGATCTCGCGCTCGTGCGCTCCACCTTCGATCTTGTGGTTCCGATCGCGGGCGTCGCCGCCGACATGTTCTACGAGCGCCTGTTCTACATGGCGCCGAGCCTGCGGCAGATGTTCCCGACCGACATGCGCGACCAGAAGCGCAAGCTGATGGTGATGCTGGCCAGCGCCGTGCAGGGGCTCGACAATCTCGACGCGCTCGCGCCGCAGCTGATGGCGCTCGGCGCGCGCCACGCCCGCTACGGCGTGAAGGACGAGCACTACAAGGTGGTCGGCGAAGCGCTGATCTGGACGCTGGAACGCGGGCTTGCCAATGCGTTCACCCCCGAGGTCGAGCGCGCCTGGGTACGCGTCTTTCTGCTGATGGCCGCCACGATGCAGGCCGGCGCGGACGAGGCTGCCGCCATGCAGGCGGCCGAGTAGTCAGCCGCCAAGCGCCTCGTTGACGATCCGGTCGAGCGCCTTGCGCTCCATCGGAAAGCCTTCGCGGATCCACATTTCCTCCGAACGGGCGAGCGCCGATCCGAGCACCGGCCCCTTCTCCACGCCGCGCGCGATGAAATCCGCCGCGCGCAGCGGGAACGTCGGCGTTGTCCAGCGTGCGGGCAAGGTCGCGAGCGCGCGCCACGCGTCGTCATGTGCGCTTGCCTCCGCGCGCGACCAGGCGAGCAGCGCGCGTTCGGTGAAGTATTCCGCGCCCACGCGATAGATCAGCTCGCGGGCCGCCGCGTCGCCCATGGCAGGCGACACGCGCCACCAGTTTTCGCTCATCGCGGCCAGCCGCTCGCGCTCGGCATTGGAGAGCCGCAGCCGCAGCCACAGCCGTTCGGCGTCTTCGGGAAGCCAGGCGTTGAGCGCGCCGAGGCGGCGCGTCGCGTCGGGCGCGAGCCCGCATGCGGCTTCCACCTTCTCCATGTTGGCGAAACTCGCGAGACGCGGCACCCCGCCGAGCACCATGCCGAGCAGTCCCGCCTCGGCCATCACGGCGAGCGTCGGTACGGCGTGCGGCGCGACCATGAGCTTGATCAGCTCCATGCGCACGCGTTCGCGCGAGAGCTGGTCGAGGCCTGCGCGAGCCTTGATGGCGGCGGTGAGGCCGTCCGCGTCGGGCGCGCCTTCGCCGTAATAGGCATGGAAGCGGAAGAAGCGCAGGATGCGCAGGTAGTCTTCCGCAATGCGCGTTGCGGCGTCGCCGATGAAGCGCACGTGGCGTTTCTTCAGGTCGGCAAGCCCGCCGACCAAGTCGTGCACCGTACCGTCGAGCGAGAGGAACAGCGCGTTCATGGTGAAGTCGCGCCGCTCGGCATCGCGCGTCCAGTCGCGGCCGAACCTGACCGTCGCATGGCGCCCGAAGGTCTCGACGTCCTCGCGCAACGTAGTGACCTCGAACGGCCGGCCGGCGATCACGACCGTGACGGTGCCGTGGTCGATGCCGGTCGGCACCGCCTTGAAGCCGGCGGCCTCGGCGCGGCGCATCACCTCCTGCGGCAGCGCCGTGGTGGCGATGTCGATATCGCCATGCGGCAGGGCGAGCAGGGTGTTGCGCACCGCGCCGCCGACTACGCGCGCCTCTTCGCCGTCGCGGTTGAGCGCGGCAAGCAGCGAGGCGAGCGGCGGCTCGCGCAGCCAGGAAAAGTCCGCCGCCGCATCGATCTTCACTTCGTCGTCCCCGGCACGAGCTTGCCGTTCTCCATGTGCGCCGGCACGTATCGCGAGCCGGCGGGCTCGCCGCCCCACTGCGCCAGCACGAAGAAGCTGCCCATCACCAGCACGAGCGACGCGGCGGAGAGCCACACCAGCGTCGGCATCGGCCAGGATTCCGGATGCAGCAGTTCGGCCTTGGTCGCGAGCAGATAGACCACGTAGAGCGCGAACGGCAGCACGAACAGGACAAGCTCGGTGAGCACGGGGCGGATCATGCTGCTGTGTAGCGCGACGGGAGGGGGGGCGGAAGCGGCTGAGGCTTAGGGTCGTGGCGCAGGCGGGGTGTATTGCGCGAGCAGCACGCTGCGCCGGCGCCACACGCTCCGCTTTCCCTTCTCCGCTCGCAGGAGGGGGAAAGAAGAAAACTCACCGATAAATCTTCTCATACAAATTGCGCAAAATCCCCGCCGTGACGCCCCAGATATAGCGCTCGCCGAACGGCATCTCGTAATAGTGGCGCGTGACGCCCTTCCAGTCGCGGCTTTTGCGAGCGTGGTTGGCCTCGTCCATCACAAACGCCAGCGGCACCTCGAAGGCGTCAGCGACCTCCGAGGCGTTGATCTTCAGCGCGTAGTTCGGAGTGACCCGCGCGACCACGGGCAGGATGCGGAACCCGGTGAAGGTCAGATACAGATCGAGATAGCCGATCGGCTCGATCGACGCGGCCGCAAGCCCGATCTCCTCGTCGGCCTCGCGCAACGCGGCGGCGAGCGGGGTGGCATCGCCCGGATCGATCTTGCCGCCGGGAAATGCGATCTGCCCGCCATGGTTCGGCAGGTCGGAGGTGCGCATGGTGAGCAGCACGCCGGGCTCGGCATGATCGACCACGCCGACCAGCACGGCGGCGCCGCGCGTCGCCTTCACGCCGGCTTCGTCCCAAACTGCCTGGTCGCGATCGAGATCGCCGCGCGGAAACTCGGTGATCGAGTGGTCGGCCAGCGCGGGCGGCACGTCGAGCGTGAGCGTCTTGCGCGCACGGTCGAAGAAGTCGCGGCCCACGACGACGGATTGTTGTGCTGCGTTCGAGTCCATCAACACACTCCGAATGTCATCCCGGAAGCCGCGAAGCGGCTATCCGGGACCCATGAATCCTACACACAAATTCTCCAGTTCCGGGATTCATGGATCCCGGGTCTCGCTACGCTCGCCCGGGATGACGAGAGAGGAGGCCGGCGCCATGGCGTAGAAGTCTCCGCCCGAGGCGACGCCGAACATGCGCTTGCCATCGACATCGCGCTCCTCGCCGAGTTCGACCAGATCGTAGAACAGCGCGCGCGTCACCAGCGCCCACAGGTCGCTGCGCACATGCAGATAGGGCTTGAGCCCGCCGGTCTCGTCCTCCGGCTCGAAGCGCAGCGCGTGATCCTTCCCGCAGGTCACCCAGTCGTCCACATTGGTGCGAAACGAGAGCGTGCGCGAAGCCCCCTCGCCTTCCTGCTTCATCTCGACCGCGGTGAACGGCGCGTCGTCGACCAGGATGCCGACCTTCTCGACCGGCGTGACGAGAAAGTATTTCCCGGCTTCGCGCTTGAGCACCGAGGCGAACAGCTTGACCAGCGCGGGCCGCCCGATCGGCGTCTTGAGATAGAACCAGGTGCCGTCGGCGGCGATGCGCATGTCGAGATCGCCGCAGAACGGCGGGTTCCACAGATGCACCGGCGGCGGGCCTTTCTTGGCCGCACTCTTTGCCGCACCCGCGAGGGAGTCCAGCCCACCTGTTTTCACGTCAGCCATGAGGGACCTTTTGCCCATGATTTGGCCATTGTCCAAAGCCTACGGTACCAGAATCCGGCGGCGTGCTCGCGCGAACGTGATGTGCACATCAAGGAATCGCGCGGCGTGAAAAATAGCGTAGACTCCAAGCGGATAGGAGAATCAGCGCGCCGCTGCGCCCCGATGATGGCGCGATGCTTGCATAATTCGCAGGCATGAGGCTCGGCAAGGCCCGAAGAAGTGCGTAACTGAACTGCGTAACTAGCGGGGCGCGCTGGCAAAACGATAACAGGAGCGGCACAGATGGCTGGCGAAAGTCTCGAGAAGTTCGAGGACATGGTGGTGCGTGCCGCGGAGACCACCGCCGCGCATGCGCGCGCCGCCAGGGCGGCCATCGGCGCGGTCATCTTCGGTCAGGAGCGCGTGGTCGATCGCGCGCTGATCACCGTGCTGTCGGGCGGCCATGCGCTGCTGGTCGGCGTGCCGGGCCTCGCCAAGACCAAGCTGGTCGAGACCATGGGCATCGCGCTCGGGCTCGACGCGCGGCGCATCCAGTTCACGCCGGACCTGATGCCGTCCGATATTCTCGGCAGCGAAGTGCTGGAAGAGACGCCGGGCGGAAAGCGCAACTTCCGCTTCCTCCCCGGACCGATCTTCGCGCAGCTGCTGATGGCCGACGAGATCAACCGCGCTTCGCCGCGCACGCAGTCGGCGCTGTTGCAGGCGATGCAGGAGCATCACGTCACGGTCGCGGGCGCGCGCCACGATCTCCCCGCCCCGTTCCATGTGCTGGCGACGCAGAACCCGCTGGAGCAGGAAGGCACCTATCCGCTCCCCGAAGCGCAGCTCGACCGCTTCCTGATGGAGATCGACGTCGATTATCCGGACCGCGAGGCGGAGCTGAAGATCCTCAAGGACACCACCGGCGCCGAGGAGACCAAGGCGAAAGCCGCGATGACGGCGGAAGAGCTGCAGCTGGCGCAGCGCCTGGTGCGGAGGTTGCCGGTCGGCGAGTCCGTGGTCGACGCGATCCTCGCGCTGGTGCGCTCGGCGCGTCCGGGACCGGAGGGCGGCGAGACCGCCAAGGCGATCGCCTGGGGCCCGGGCCCGCGCGCCAGCCAGGCGCTGATGCTCGCGGTGCGCGCGCGTGCGCTGCTCGACGGGCGCTACGCGCCGTCGGTCGATGACGTTCTCGATCTCGCCGAGCCGATCCTGAAGCACCGCATGGCGCTGACCTTTGCCGCCCGCGCCGACGGCGAGACGATCTCCGGCGTCATCGCCAAGCTCAGGGCGCGCATCGGATAACTGATGGCCGACGCAGAGCACCGCGCAGCGGAGACCGAGTCGACACGCAAGGCGACGGGCGAAGCGCGTTCGCTGTCGGCCTCGATGCCGCGGCTCATTCTCGAGGCGCGCCGTGTCGCCTCGACCGTGATCCACGGGCTGCACGGGCGGCGGCGCGCCGGCACCGGCGAGAACTTCTGGCAATTCCGCCGCTTCGTCTCGGGCGAGCCCGCGGCGCGCGTCGACTGGCGCCGCTCCGCGCGCGACGATCATCTCTATGTGCGCGAGCAGGAATGGGAAGCCGCGCACACGGTGTGGATCTGGCCGGACCGCTCGCCCTCGATGGTGTTCGCCTCGCCGCTGGTGTGGGAGACAAAGCTCGACCGCGCGCTGGTCATTGCATTTGCGCTCGCCGAAGTGCTGGTCGAAGGGGGCGAGCGCGTCGGCATTCCGGGTCTGATGCGCCCGAGCGCCAGCCGCAACATCATCGAGAAGATGGCCGAGATGATGGTGCACGACGGCTCGGCGCGCGCGAGCCTGCCGCCGACATTCGCGCCCTCGCCGCAGTCCGAGGTGCTGGTGCTCTCCGACCTGTGGAGCCCGATCGCGGACGTGCGCAACACGATCGCGCAATTGTCCGCGAACGGCGCGCAGGGCCACGTGGCGCAGATCGTCGATCCGGCCGAGGAGACATTCCCGTTCTCCGGCCGCGTTGAATTCTTCGATCCGGAGGACGGTCACTCGATCACGGTCGGCCGCGCCGAAGCCTGGCGCGAGGAGTACCAGAAGCGGCTCGAGCGCCATCGCGCCGAGATCCGCGCCGAAACTGACCGGCTCGGCTGGAGCTTCATCATCCACCGCACCGACCGGCCCGCGACCGAACTGCTGCTCAAGCTGCATACGCAGATGGGCCAGGGACCGCGCGGCAGCAGCGTCGGACATTTCCACGCCGGAGCGAGCGCATGATCGGCGGCATCCCGCTCGGTTTCGCGCAGCCGCTGGTCCTGCTGGGGCTGCTCAGCCTGCCGGTGCTGTGGTGGCTGCTGCGGCTGGTGCCGCCGCGCCCGCGCCGCCAGAAGCTCGGGCCCGAGAAGCTGCTGCTCGATATCCTGCCGAAGGAAGAGACGCCGGCACGCACGCCGTGGTGGCTGACCTTGCTGCGGCTTACGCTCGCCGCGCTGCTGATCTTCGCGGCCGCCGGACCGTTGTGGAATCCGCCGCTCGCCACGTCACAAGCCAGCGCCCCGCTCGCGCTGCTGATCGACGACGGCTGGGCCGCCGCCGCCACCTGGGACACGCGGCTGCGCACCGCGGAAGATCTGATCGCCCGCGCCGAGACCGACAATCGCGGCGTCGCAATCATTCCCCTATCGGACGTCGGGCGCGACATTTCACTGGAAACGCCCGGCGCCGCGCGGGTACGGCTGCGCTCGCTCAAACCCAAGCCGCACACCGTGGACCGCAACGAGGCGCTGCCCGCGATCACGCGCTTTGTCAGCGCGACGCCGTCGATCGAGGCGTTGTGGCTCTCTGACGGCGTCGATGTCGCGAAGGGCGCGGAGTTCGTGGCCGAGCTTGGAAAAATTCTGCAGGGCAAGGCCGTCACCGTGATCGAGAGCGGCCTCGCGCCGGCGCACGCGCTGGTCGCCGCCGACAATGCGGCCGGCGCGCTGACGGTCAAGGTTCTGCGCGCCAATCCGCGCGACAACGACGCGGGCGTGGTGCGCGCGCTCGATCCGAAAGGCCTGCCGCTCGGCGAAGCGCCGTTCGCCTTCAAGGGTAGTGAGCGCGAGACCGAGGCAACCTTCGACCTGCCGGTCGAGATCCGCAACGACATCGCCCGGCTCGAGGTCGCCGCGGAGCGCTCGTCCGGCGTGGTGCAACTGCTCGACAAGCGCTGGCGCCGCCGCACCGTCGGCGTGATCACCGGCTCGACCGCCGACACCGCGCAGCCGCTGCTCGCCTCGACCTATTACCTGTCGCGCGCGCTCAATCCATTCGCCGACGTGCGGCTCGCCGAACGCGGCTCGCCGTCCGAATCCGTGCGGGCGTTCCTGACGCAGAACCTGCCGATGCTGATCCTCGCCGACGTCGGCACCGTGACGGGCGAGCCGCGCGAGCGTCTCGCGCGCTGGGTCGATGCCGGCGGCGTGCTGGTGCGTTTCGCCGGGCCGCGACTTGCGGCGGCCGACGACGATCTCATCCCGGTGAAGCTGCGCCGCGGCGGCCGCACGCTCGGCGGCTCCCTGAGCTGGGAGCAGCCGCAGCAACTCGCCGCCTTCTCGCGCGACAGCCCGTTCAACGGCATGCCGGTGCCGAACGACGTGACGGTGACGCGCCAGGTGCTGGCCGAGCCGGACTCCGGTCTCACCGACCGCACCTGGGCGACGCTCGCCGACGGCACGCCGCTGGTGACGGCGGCGCGGCGCGGCAAGGGCTTCATCGTGCTGTTTCACGTCACCGCCGACACGCGCTGGTCGGACCTCCCCATCTCGGGCGCGTTCGTCGACATGCTCAAGCGCATCGTCGCGCTCTCCGGTTCGACCGCGACGGCCGAAACCGTCGCGGATGCACAGGTGGCGCGCAACGTCGTGCCGCCGAACCGCGTACTCGACGGCTTCGGCGCATTCACCGCCCCGCCCTCGACGGCGCGGCCGGTGCCTGCGAACTTCAACTTCCGCGCCACCGCGGATCACCCGCCCGGCTTCTATGGGCCACCCGAAGGGCTGCTCGCCGTGAACACGCTCGCACCCGCCGACCGCCTGTCGCCGATCGATTATGCGCCGCTCTCGGCGCGCATCGAGGCTTACCGCCTCGGCGAGCCGAAGGATCTGCGCGGGCCGCTGTTCCTCGGCGCGCTTGCACTGCTGATCATCGACGCGCTGGTGGTGTTCTGGCTGGCCGGCGGATTGTACCGGCTGATGCCGCGCCGCCGCGTTGCGGCGAGTATCGCGCTGCTCCTCGGCCTGACCACGCTGCTGATCGCGTCGCACGCGGTCGCTCAGAGCAATTCGCGCCCCGCAACGCCGCCCGCGCAGGCGACGCCAGCACCGAATTCGGCGGCGGAAGAGTTCGCCCAGAAGGTGACCACCGAGACGCGCCTCGCCTACATCGTCACCGGCGACGCCGAGGTCGACAACCTGAGCAAGCTCGGGCTGCAGGGTCTCTCGCTCTTTCTCGCGCAGCGTACTGCGCTGGAAGCCGGCGATCCGGTCGGGCTCGATCCGGCGCGCGACGAGCTGTCGTTCTTCCCGCTGATCTACTGGCCGATCGTGCCGAGCGCGCAACGCCCGACGCCGTCCGCGCTGACCCGCATCGACGCCTACATGAAACAGGGCGGCACCGTGCTGTTCGACACGCGCGACGCCGTGCTGGCGCCGCCCGGCGGCGAAAACCGCTCGCCCGGCATGCTGGCGCTGCGCGACATCCTCGCCGCGCTCGACATTCCGGAGCTCGAGCCGGTGCCGCGCGACCACGTGCTGACCAAGACGTTCTTCCTGTTGAAGGATTTTCCCGGCCGCTTCTCCTCGGGCCAGACCTGGGTCGAGGCGACTGCGCCGCCGAACGACGACGAGCCGGAACGCCCGGCGCGCGGCGGCGACGGCGTGTCGTCGATCCTGATCACGTCGAACGATCTGGCCGGCGCCTGGGCGCAAAGCGCGAACGGCCAGCCGGTGCTGCCGATGGTGCCGGGCGAGCCGCGCCAGCGCGAATTCGCGTTCCGTGCCGGCGTCAACATCGTGATGTACACGCTGACCGGCAACTACAAGGCCGACCAGGTGCATATCCCGGCGCTGCTCGAGCGCTTGGGACAGTAGGAGCGGAATTTTGGGTTTCGGGATCGCATTCTCGCCGCTGGTGCCCAACCAAGTGCTGTGGGCGGCGCTCGCCGTCGCCACCATCGCGGCGGTGCTGCTCATCGTGATCAAGAGCCGCGGCGCGTTCGTGCGCGCGATCGCGCTCGCTTTCGCCGCGCTCGCGCTCGCCAATCCGTCGCTCACGAAAGAGGACCGCGAATCGCTGCCGTCGGTCGCCGTGGTGGTGGTCGACAAGAGCCCGAGCCAGAATTTCGGCGACCGGCAGAAGCAGACCGAGGAAGCGCGCGCCGCGATCACGCAGCGGCTCGGCCGCATCCAGGGGCTCGAAGTGCGCGTGGTCGAAGCCGGTCACGCCGACGGCGAGACCGACGGCACGCGGCTGTTCTCGGCGCTCGGCTCCACATTGGCCGACGTGCCGCCGGATCGCGTTGCCGGTGCCGTCATCATTACCGACGGGCGCGTGCATGACGTGCCGGGCACGGCCGCGGAGCTCGGCTTCGCGGCGCCGGTGCATGCGCTGATCACCGGGCGGCCGGGCGAGCGCGATCGCCGCATCCAGCTGATCACCGCGCCGCGCTTCGGCATCGTCGGACAACAGCAGACCGTCGTGCTGCGCGTTGAGGATCAAGGCGTCACGACGCCGGGCCCGGTGCAGCTCACCATCCGCCGCGACGGCGAGTTGCTGGAGACGCGCAACGTCCGCGCCGGCGATCAGGTGCGCGTGCAGGTGCAGATCCCGCATGCGGGGCAGAACATCGTCGAGGTCGAGGCATCGCCGATGGAAGGCGGCGAGCTCACCACGATCAACAACCGCGCCGTGGTGGCGATCGACGGCGTGCGCGACAAGCTGCGCGTGCTGCTCGTGTCGGGCGAACCGCACGCGGGCGAGCGCACCTGGCGCAACCTCTTGAAGTCCGACGCCTCGGTCGATCTGGTGCATTTCACCATCCTGCGCCCGCCCGAGAAGCAGGACGGCACGCCGATCAATGAGTTGTCGCTGATCGCGTTTCCCACGCGTGAGCTGTTCCAGCAGAAGATCAACGAATTCCACCTGATCATCTTCGACCGCTACGCGCGCCAGGGCGTGCTGCCGATCATCTATTTCGACAACATCGCGCGCTACGTGCGCGACGGCGGCGCCGTGCTGGTCGCGGCGGGACCGGATTACGCGAGCCCGACCTCGATCTGGCGCACGCCGCTCGACGTCGTGCTCCCGGCCGAGCCGAACGGACGCACCACCGAAGGCCCGTTCCATGCGCTGCTCACCGATTTGGGCAAGCGCCACCCGGTGACGCGCGGGCTCGAAGGCGGCGACACCTCGCCGCCGCAGTGGAGCCGCTGGTTCCGCCTGGTCGATGCGCGTCCCGACAAGGGCACCACCGTGATGCAGGGGCCGGACAACAAGCCGCTGCTGCTGCTCTCGCGCGAGGGCGAAGGCCGCGTCGCGCTGCTGCTGTCGGATCACATCTGGCTGTGGGCGCGCGGCTATGAGGGCGGCGGGCCGCATCTCGACCTGCTGCGCCGCCTGTCGCACTGGCTGATGAAGCAGCCGGATCTGGAAGAAGAGGCACTGCGCATGTCGGCGCGCGGGCGCGACCTCGAAGTGCGGCGGCAGTCGATGGCGGATGAAGTGGCGCAAGTCACCGTCACGACGCCGAGCGGGCAGGCGCGTCCGCTGACCCTCGACAAGTCGGAGCCCGGCGTGTGGAAGGCGGTGACGCAGGCGAACGAATTGGGCCTGTGGCGCGCCACCGACGGCAAGCTCACCGCGCTGGTCAACGTGGGTCCGGCCAACCCGCGCGAATACGCCGAGGTGACGTCCTCGACCAATGTGCTCGCGCCGCTCACCAGCGCGACCGGCGGCGACACACGCCGCCTCGCCGATGCGTCGGGCAATCTCTCGATCCCGCGCATCCTCACCGTGCGCTCGAGCGATACCTTCAAGGGTGACGACTGGCTCGGTCTGAAGATGCGCGACGCCAGCGTGGTGCGCGGCATCGGCGTGCTGCCGCTGTTTGCCGGCCTGCTCGGGCTCTTGCTGTTGATCGGCTCGCTCGCCGCGACGTGGATGCGCGAGGGGCGGTGAAGCTCCCGCAAGCCGAGCGGGCAATTATCGATCTCAAAAAGATCGAAGATTATTGTTTAAGTCCGCAGCACCTCGAAGGCCGCAACAAGGCGCGCGTTTTCCGGGACACGTTAGGACTATCCCGAATGGACGCGGTTTGGTTCAGGCAACTCTCCTGGAAGGAATTCTCCGCGAGGAAGCGGTGGAGCAACCACCGAATGCCTTTGCGCGGTGGCGGGTTGACATCCCGATCACGCGACATGATCGCCGGGTCATGGTAAGAACCGTCTGGGTGGTCCGGACCGAGGAGGATTTCCCAAGGTTCGTTACCTGTTGGGTGCGATAATGGAGTGGGCGAAAGAACCTCAACCTGCCCTACTCGACCCGGTGGCACTTCTCGTAGACGTGCCTGAGGAGTCGCTGGCGCGCGGGCAAGTTGGAACCGTGGTTGAAGAACTCGACACCAACACGGTGCTCGTCGAATTTAGCGATGCCGATGGGCGCGCATACGCGATCGTTCCCTGCCCACGCGCAGACCTTATTGTTCTGCATCAAGCACCTCAGACCGCCTGATTTCGCCCGATCCAGCGCTGCAGCGCGCGGGTGATCGGCCTTTCGAACCACAGATACGACAGGCACGCAGCGGCGATCGAGGCGCCGATCAGCGCCAGCGCGTAAAGCCACGGCATCAGCGGCGTATCGAGCGACGGCATCACCCTGCGCACGGCCGGAATGACGATCGCGTGCACCAGATAGAGCGAATAGGACGCGTCGCCGAGGAAGACGAAGACGCGCGACACCGGACTGGGTGACGGCGTATCTTTCGCGAGCGCAAGCGCCGCGACGAGCATCGCGCCGGGCACGCCCCATTCGAGCGCACGCCACGCCACGAATGGTCCCCACAGCGCCGAGGCCGCATAGGCGGCGAGCGCGGCCACGATCAGCAACAGCGAGGCCCAGCGCGGCAGGCGCCTGCCGTCGGGCCAGGCGAGCGCGATGAACATGCCGAAGCAGAATTCGAGGATGATCGGGCTGAACCAGAACGCGAACGGCTGGCGCAGCGGCACGAGCAGGCCGAGCGCGACGAGCAGCGCGAACAGTGCGGAGATCACGAATATCGCGCTGCGGCGCGGCAGCATGATGGCGAGCGCGAACACCGCGTAGAAGAACATCTCGTAGTTCAGCGTCCAGCCGAGCGCATGCACCGGCGCCATCGCGCCGTTCGGCAACGGATACGGAATGAACAGGAACGACGCGATCACGCCCTCGGTGGTGATGAAGGGCGGCGGGAAGATGCGGTGGGCGACGTAGACATAGCCGACCAGGATCGCGGTCGCGGCCCAGTAGAGCGGCACGATGCGGGCGAGCCGGCGCAGGAAGAACACGCGGCTCGCGCCCGGCTGCGCGAACAGGCGCTCGGAGGCATAGACCATCACGAAGCCGGAGATGACGAAGAACAGGTCGACGCCGCCGGCGCCGACCACGAACTCGCCGAACGGGACGGTGACGCCGGTCTTCGCCGCGACCTCGTGCGCAGTGTGATGCAGCAGCACGCCGAGTGCCGCGACCGCGCGCAGGATCTGAATCGATAGCAGCGACCGGGAGCCGCCACGCGCCCGCGCGGGTGCGGCGCTCTCAGACAAGCATCGCCTCGACAAGATACGGGCCGGGCGTGGCAAGCCCGCGCGCGACCGCCTTGTTGAAGTCGTCCATCGTGTCGACGCGCTCGCCCGGCACGCCCATGCCGCGCGCCAGCATGACGAAATCGAGGTCGGGGCGCGAGAGGTCGAGCATGTCGAGCGCCTTGCGGCCGACATTCTGCGCGCCGACATTCGTCAGCTCGTGACGCAGGATCGCGTAGGAGCGATTGTTGAAGATCACCGTGGTGACGTTGAGGTTCTCGCGCGCCTGTGTCCACAGTGCCTGGATCGTGTACATCGCGCTGCCGTCGGCTTCGAGGTTGAGCACCGGCCGGTCCGGACACGCGACCGCGGCACCGACCGCGAGCGGCATGCCGATGCCGATCGAGCCGCCCATGTTCTGCAGCCAGGTATGCGGATGCGCCTGGCGCGTGGACGGGAAGAAGCCGCGCCCGGTCGAGACGCCTTCGTCGACCACGATGGCGTTCGCGGGGATCAGCGCGCCGAGCGATTGCGCCAGGGTCGCGGCTTCGATCCTGCCGGTCGCGAGCCTGGGCGGATCGTACTTCGAACCCTCGACCGGCTGCGTCGCGCCGAGCTCGTCGGCGAGCCATTCGAGCGCGTGGACGATGTCCTCATCTTCCTTCGCCAGCGTCGTGAATCGCGTATCTTTCGGTGCCAGGAGACTCGGCTTGTCCGGATAGGCGAAGAACGCGACGGGCACGCGGCTGCCCGCGAGCACGATGTGCTTCACGCCTTCGAGCGTCTTCAGCGCCTGCTCGACCGGATAGGGAATGCGCTCGATGGGGACGCGCCCTGCCCCACGCTCCATGCGGCGGTTGAAGGTCTGCGCCAGGATGCGCGCGCCGGTCTTCGCGGCGATGCGGCCGGCGAGTTCGAGGCCCTTCTCGCGCAGCGCCGGCCCGGTGATGAGCAGCACCGCCGGCTCGCCGGAACGCAGCGCGCGCGCGGCGTCCTTCACGGCGTCTTCGCTCACTTTCGCTCGTTCTGGCGCGGCCGGCACCGGCGCCGGGCCCGAGCCTTCGTCCCACGCGGTGTCGCCGGGAAGGATCAGCGTCGCGACCTGCCCGGGCGGCGTCATCGCGGCCGCGATGGCGGCGGCGCCGTCGGCCGCGACGGTCATGGCGGTCGGTGAGGTCTTGACCCAGCCGGAAAACGGCCTGGCGGCGGTCTCGATGTCGGAGGTGAGCGGCGAGTTGTAGTCGCGGTGGTAGGTCGCGTGATCGCCGACGATGTTCACCAGCGGCGTCGAGGCTTTCATCGCGTTGTGGATGTTGGCGAGGCCGTTGGCGAGGCCGGGGCCGAGGTGCAGCAGGGTCGCGGCCGGTTTCTCCGCCATGCGCGCATAGCCGTCGGCGGCGCCCGTCGCCACGCCCTCGAACAGCGCCAGCACGCAGCGCATGCCGTCGACGCGGTCGAGCGCCGCGACGAAATGCATCTCCGAGGTGCCGGGATTGGAGAAGCAGACATTCACGCCGCCGCCGACCAGCGTCCGCACCAGACTTTCCGCGCCGTTCATTTATGTTGTCCCTTGCGCTTCGCTTGCGCTGTCCCAATCCGGCCGCACGATTCCCTTGACGCCCGCGAACGCACCCTCGACCAGCTCGGCATACAGCATGCGCGCGGGGTCGACCGGCCCGTCGAGCTTCACCTGGCCTTGCGGAATGAGCTTGAAGCCGACGCGCGCGTAATAGGGCTCGTCGCCGACCAGCACCACGAGCCTGTGCCCCTTCGCCCTCGCATCCGCCATCGCGCGCTCCATCAGCACCTTGCCGATGCCGCGGTCGCGGAACGGCGGCTCGATGGTGAGCGGTCCGAGCAGCAGCGCGGGGGTTTCGCCGATGCGCACCTGCGTCAGGCGGATCGAGCCGACCAGAAGCGTGCCGATCCGCGCCGTGAACGACAGGTCGAGCCGGTGCGCCATCTTCTCGCGGATGCGGTAGGCCGTGCGCGCATAACGGCCGGGGCCGAAGGTGCGCTCGTGCAGGCGCTCGATCGCGCCGGCGTCCTCGGGCTTCTCGGTCAGGATGGTGAGCGAAAGGTCGGCCATGTGTGCCCGCGCCGATTAGCATTTGGGTGGGACGAGGTCCATCGTTTGCGCAAGGCCCCCTTGCGGCCTCGCGGTCGCGGCGCGCCGTGCATAGATGCTAGAAAAGGCCCTGAGGAGCGCGATGGGACTTCTGGTCGACGGCATCTGGCAGGAGCACGACCGCGACATCGCGGGCGCGGGTGGAACGTTCGCCCGCACCAAAAGCGCGTTCCGCAACTGGGTGACGCCGGACGGCGCACCAGGCCCGAGCGGCGCAGGCGGCTTTGCGCCGGCCCGGGGGCGTTATCACCTTTACGTCGCCCTTTCCTGCCCCTGGGCGCACCGCACCTTGATCTTCCGCACGCTGAAGAAACTCGAAGACGTGATTTCGCTCTCGATCGTCTCGCCGCAGATGCGCAGCGGAAGTTGGGACTTTGCCGAATTCCCCGGCGTGATCCCGGACAGCGTCAACTGCAAGACGGCGATGCCAGACATCTACCTGCTGGCCGATCCGCGTTTCACCGGGCGCGTGACGGTGCCCGTTCTCTGGGACAAGGAACGCGCGACGATCGTGAACAACGAGTCGTCGGAAATCATCCGCATGTTCAATTCGGCCTTCGACGCCTTTACCGATGTGAAGACCGACTTCTACCCGGCGGCGCTGCGCACCGAAATCGACGAGATCAACGCATTCGTCTACGCCAATGTGAACAACGGCGTGTACCGCGCCGGCTTCGCGAGCACGCAAGCAGCTTACGAGGCGGCGTTCCGCGACGTGTTCGGCGCGCTCGACACGCTCGAAGAGCGGCTGTCGCGCCAGCGCTATCTCGTCGGCAACCGGATCACCGAAGCCGACTGGCGGCTGTTCGTCACGCTGGTACGCTTCGATGCCGCCTATCACGGGCAGTTCAAATGCAATCTGCGCCGGCTCAGCGACTACCCGAACCTGTCGAACTATCTGCGCGATCTTCATGCCGTGCCGGGCGTCGCCGGCACGGTCGACCTGCAGCACATCAAGCAGGGCTATTACCGCCGGCGGCCGGACCGCAACCCGAGCGGAGTCGTGCCGCTCGGTCCCGCGCTTGACTTCTCGATGCCGCACGACCGCGCGAAATTCGCGGCCTGACAGGAGCGCAACATGGCGCATGGAATGCTGATCGACGGCGTGTGGAAGACCGAGTGGCACGACACCAAGTCGACCGGCGGTCGCTTCAAGCGCACCGCGCCGAAATTCCGCAACTGGGTGACGCCGGACGGCAGCGCGGGGCCGAGCGGCAGCGGCGGGTTCGCGGCGGCGCGCGGGCGCTATCACCTTTACGTCTCGCTCGCTTGCCCATGGGCGCACCGCACCGCCGTGTTCCGCAAGCTCAAGGGCCTGGAAGACGTGATCTCGATGACCGAGGTCGAGCCGGTCATGGGCGAGCAGGGCTGGAAGTTCGGCCCCGATGCCGACCGCGACGCGGTGAACGGCAAGGAGCATCTCAACCAGGTCTATCTGCTCGCCGACCCGCGCTACACCGGCCGCGTCTCGGTACCGGCGCTGTGGGACAGGGAGAAACGCACCATCGTCAGCAACGAGTCGCCGGAGATCATCCGCATGCTCAATTCGGCGTTCGACGCGTTCACCAACAACCGCACCGACTACTATCCGGCCGAACTGCGCGGCGAGATCGATGCGGTGAACGAGCTGGTGTTCAGTAACGTCAACAACGGCGTTTATCGCTGCGGCTTCGCCAGCACGCAGGAGGCCTATGAGGAAGCGTTCCTCGATCTGTTCGGCGCGCTCGACCAGCTGGAGGAGCGGCTGTCACGCCAGCGCTATCTCGCCGGCGACCGGATCACGGAAGCCGACTGGCGGTTGTTCACCACGATCCTGCGCTTCGACGCGGTCTACTACAGCCACTTCAAGTGCAACCTGCGCCGCATCGCGGATTACCCGAACCTGTCGAATTACCTGCGCGAGCTTTATTCCGTGCCGGGCGTCGCCGAGACGGTGAACATGGATCACATCAAACGGCACTATTACATCAGCATGCGCAACATCAATCCGAGCGGGATCGTGCCGCTCGGGCCGGCACTCGATTTCGAGGCGCCGCATGATCGGGCGAGATTCGCTTAGGCTACGGCTGGCGCGGCATACTCCGCTTTCCCCTCTCCCCTTGGGGAGAGGGTGGCGCGCGCAGCGCGCCGGGAGAGGGGGCCAGCGCGTCCAGAATCATTTCCAGTACGCCGTCCGTATTCCGCAGAACATCGTTGTTCCAGAGCCTCAGCACGCGAAATCCTTCGCGGCGAAGATAGCTGTCGCGCACGACGTCCTTCTGGTTCTCTGCGTGCTGCCCCCCATCGACCTCGACGACCAGCTTTCGTCCAAGGCACGCGAAGTCAACGACGTAAGGACCGATCGGCACTTGCCGTTTGAATTTGTGACCGTCGAAACGATGAGCGCGCAGCCGGTACCATAGCCGGCGCTCTGCGTCGGTCATGTCGCTTCGGAGCTTCTTGGCCTGCGCGAGACTCATCCCCTCTCCCGGCCCGGCCTGCGGCCGGGCCACCCTCTCCCCTTCGGGGAGAGGGGAAAGCAGAGTATGCGGCGACAGCGCTCCCTACTCCGCCGTGATGCCGAGCTTCTTGATCTCGGCACCCCAGTAGGCGACGTCCTTCTCGATCTGCGCGCGGAAGGTCTTGGCGTCCTGCGGCGCGTAGACGCCGTTGGCCGAGATCTTCGCCCACACCTCGGGCGTCTTCACCGCATCCATCATCGCGGCTTCCAGCTTTGCCACGACATCGGGCGGCGTCGCGGCGGGCACCAGCGCGCCGTACCAGTTCTCCATGTAGACGTCCTTGTAGCCGAGTTCCTGCGCGGTCGGCACGTCGGGCAGCAGCGCCGAGCGCTGCGTGCCGGCCACCGCGAGCGCGCGGATCGTGCCCTGCGTCACCAGCGGATAGAGCACCGTGATGTCGCCGTTGAGGAAATTGATGTGCCCGCCCATGATGTCGTTGAGCGCGGGCGCGATGCCGCGATACGGCACGTGGGTGATCTTCGTTCCGGCCGAGACGTTGAGTTGTTCGGCCGCAATATGCATCGTGGTGCCCGCGCCGGCCGAGCCGTAGCTCATCTTGCTGTCGGTCTTCGCCTTGGCGATCAACTCGCCCATCGTCTTGAACGGGGCGTCGGCCTTGACGATGAACAGCGTCGGCGCGGCGCCGATGCGCGCGACCGGCGCGAATGTCTTGAGCTGGTCGTAGCCGGGCTGCGGCTTCAGGGCGTTGGTGATCACGAACGCACCGACGCTGGCGAACAGGATGGTGCGGCCGTCGGGCGCCGAGCGCGCAACCTGTTCGACCGCAAGCAGGCCGCCGGCGCCGCCGCGATTCTCCACCACGACATCTGTCTGCAGCCGCGGGCCGATCTCGGCCGCGACGATGCGCGCGAGCGCGTCCACCGGACCGCCGGCCGCGAATGGAACGACCATCTTGATGGGGTCCGCGGCGAGCGCCGGCAGGGTGAAGAGTGCGGCGGCAAGCGCACCGAACAGGCGTTTCATGACTCCTCCCGATTTTGTCGTCGTTGTCACCGGCATGGTGCCACCGAAGCGGCGCGCAGGGAAAGGGCTCACCAGCGCTCGGATGTCGGCGCGCCTTTCAGCGCCTCGTCGAGCCGCGCCCGCGTGCCGCGCGTCGTCTCCGGCGGCAGCGCATCCAACGCGAAGAAGCCGTGATCGACGATCTCGTGGGCGTGGCGCGGTCCGCCAGCCTGCGTGAAGTCGCGCACCACGTAGACCATGACATGATCGCGTCGCGAGACGCGGGCATTGAAGAAGATGCCGTGCAGGACGGGCGTCCCGTGCGCCGTAATGCCGCCCTCCTCGAGCAGCTCGCGTCCCAGCGCCTGCAGCACGGTCTCGCCGGTTTCGACGCCGCCGCCGGGCAGATGCCAGCCCGCCACGTAGCTGTGCTTGACCAGAAAGACGCGGCCCGCGGGATCGATCACCACCGCGCGGACGCCGAGCGTGAGCCCGCGGGCGAAGCGCCAGTAGAAGTGCAGCACGCGGCGCAGCGCGGGCTCCAGCGCGCGGCGAAATGGGTCAAAGTTCATCGGTTAAGTCTTTGTTAATGCTAGCGGTGTGCATGCGCCGCATGGCTGACCCGGGAACTTCGCCCTTCTCATTCAAGCCTGCAGAGCCTATTTGTGCGGTGCACAATTCCTCTGTTCCGGTGACCGCCATGCTGACCTTGTTCGTCTACTTCGCCCGGCGCAAGCGCGCCTTTGTCTGGAGCCCCGCCGTCGACCTGAGCGACCCCTATGTGGCGGCCGCGCTTGTCCCGACGATGAATAGCTGAACTTAGCGGCCGGGGGCGACCTCCTCCCCGCCTCTGCCGCCAACTGGCGCGCCCAAGCCAAGGCCTGTGGCGCGCCGTTTATTTTTACTCTCATCGAATCCTGATTACAGAAGGGGCGATGTTCTCGCTCGCCCATCTGTCGGACCCGCATATCGGCCCGATCGCGACGCCGCGGCTGCGTGAGCTGTTGAACAAGCGCGGGCTCGGCCTGATCAACTGGTACCGTAAGCGGCACCGCCATCATCACGCCGACGTTCTCAACGCGGTCGTGAAGGACATGCAGGCGCAATCGCCGGACCACATCGCGGTGACCGGCGATCTGGTCAACATTTCGCTCGATACGGAATTCGCCGGCGCGGCGCGCTGGCTCATGAGCGTGGGCACGCCGGAGCACGTGACGCTCGTGCCGGGCAATCACGACGCCTACATCCGCCGCGCGTCAGGCTGGGCCGCGCAGCACTGGGGCGAGTTCATGCGCGGCGACGACGGCGCGGACTTTCCCTTCGTGCGCCGGCGCGGGCCGCTCGCTATCGTCGGCCTCACCACCTCGCTGCCGACCGGGCCGTTCATGGCGACCGGCCATCTCGGCGGCGAACAGCTTGCACGGCTCGCCGAGATCCTGATCGCGCTGGCGCGCGAGCGCCTGTTCCGCGTCGTGCTGATCCATCATCCGCCGATGCCGAACAGGCGCCACTACATGAAGCGGCTGATCGATGGGCCGATGTTCCGCGCGCTCATCGCCGAGCACGGCGCCGAGCTGGTTCTGCACGGGCACAATCACGAACAGCAGTTGATGTGGCTCGATGGACCGAAGGGGCGCATTCCGGCGGTCGGCGTGCCGTCGGCGTCGGCGATCGTGTCCGACCATGACGAGCCGGCGGCCTACAATCTGTATGCGATCGACGGCGGTCCGGGCGCGTGGTCGTGCGAGATGCTTTCGCGCGGCTTGCGCGCAGGTAGCGAGGGCGTCACCGAACTGATGCGGCAGAGACTGATCGGATGAGCGAGCTTCCGACGAGTGCGCAGAAGGTGCAGGACGCGGCCGCGGAACTCGGGCTCGAGATCGCGGTGCGCGAGATGACCGCGCCGACTCGCACGGCGGAGGAAGCAGCCGCCGCGTGCGGCGTCACGGTCGGGCAGATCGTCAAGTCGCTGGTGTTTTCCGGCGCGGACAGCGGCAAGCCGTATCTGCTGCTGGTCTCGGGGGCGAACCGCGTCAACGAGAAAGGCGTCGCGGCGCATCTCGGCGAGAGACTGAAGCGCCCCGATGCAGGCGCCGTGCGCACACTCAGCGGTTACGCGATCGGCGGCATCCCGCCGTTCGGCCACGCGACGCCGCTTGCGACCTGACTGCGATCTCTTGCAGTACGACGTGATCTGGGCCGCGGCGGGAACGCCGAAAGCGGTGTTTCGCGCGGAGCCGGGGACGTTAAGGGATGCAACGCAGGCGATCGTAATCGACGTGAAGTGAGCGCTCTTCTTTCCCCTCGCTCCACCGTTGCGCCAGCGGCGTATCCTTGCCAGTCTCGGCATCCAACGCATAACCAGGAGGCGGATCATGGGTGCATTGCGGCTTGCGACGGCGTGCCTGGCGTCCGCGGCGATCGGCTTGTTCGCCGGCATGACAGGGGCGCGCGCGGACAATGACGTGCTCGGCACGCACTATGACGGCGTCACCAACGACCTTCTCACCGCGGGCCTCGGCAAGACCGGGCTCGGCAGCCCGGTCGCCCCCGGCTTCGTCGATCCGCTCCATCCGACGGCCGAGGAACTTCGCCGGCTCGCGATCTACAACAACTACCGCGCACTCGTCGACCCGACGCCGGGCGGCGGCTACGGCACGCTCTATGGCCCGAACGTGGCGGCGGACGGGACCCCGACGGCGAACGAGGGGCGCATCGCCGGGGACGAGTACATCGCCTACGAGAAAGCCGGCGGGCGCAGGAACGTCACCATGATGGTGCAGATCCCGGACACGTTCGACCCGGGCAATGCCTGCATCATTACGGCGCCGTCCTCCGGCTCGCGCGGCGTCTACGGCGCGATCGCGACCGCCGGCGAGTGGGGTCTCAAGCGTGGTTGCGCCGTCGCCTACACCGACAAGGGCACCGGCACCGGCGCGCACAACCTGCAGACCAATACCGTAAACCAGATGCGCGGCGAGCGCGCCGATGCGGCCGCAGCCGGCGACGGTTCGAATTTCACGGCGGCGCTCAGCGCCGGCCAGCGCGCAGACTTCAACGCGGCAACGCCGAACCGCTTCGCCTTCAAGCACGCGCACTCTCAGCAGAACCCGGAAAAGGACTGGGGCAAGAACGTGCTGCGCTCGATCCGGTTCGCATTCGACATGCTCGATCGCAAGTTCCAGCCGCAAGGCTTGAAGTTCAGCAAGCGCAACACGATCGTGATCGCGTCCAGCGTCTCCAATGGCGGCGGCGCTTCGGTGCTCGCCGTCGAACAGGATGACGATGGCCTGATCGACGGCCTCGCGGTCGGAGAACCGAACGTCAATCCGAAGTTCCAGTCGAATTTTTCGATCAAGCAGGGCGCCGGACCGGCGTTCTTCGCGCACAGCAAGCCGCTGATGGACTACACCACGCTGGTCAACGTATTTCAGGGCTGCGCGAGCGTCGGGTTCACCTTCGCCGACGCGCTCAATTTAGCGCCGAGCCCGGCGAGCTGCGCCGACCTCAAGACGAAGGGTCTCCTCACTGCGGCCACGCTCGCCGCTCAGGCGGCCGAGGCGCAGGCGATCATCAACGCCTACGGCATCCTGCCGGAACAGAACGTGGTTCAACCCGGGTATTGGTTCGCCAACGTCTCGCAATCGATCTCGGTCACCTATGCGAACACCTATGGCCGCTTCAGCGTGCTCGATAACCTGTGCAGCTACAGCTTCGGCGCGACGGTTCCGGCAGCGCCGCCCGGGCCGCTTCCCGTCGGAACTCCGATCCCCCTCGCAGCGGCGAGCGAAGCGCTGATCTTCGGCACCAGCAACGGCATCCCGCCGACGAGCGGCATCAACTTGATCAACAATGCAGCATCGGGCGGGACGAAGGAGAATCGCGTCTCGACGCCCACTCAAAACCTCGACGGCGCTCTCTGCCTGCGCTCGCTTGCGACCGGCAAGGATGCGGTCACCGGTTCGTCACTGACCGGGACCCCGCGGGCGCAGGCGAACCGCATCGCCGAAGGCGTCGAAGACATCCGCGCCTCCGGCAAGCTCCGGCGCGTACCGGCGGTGTTCGTGACCGGCCGCGCCGACGGCATCCTCCCGCCGAACTTCACGTCGCGTGCGTATTTCGGTCTCAACAATGTGGTCGACGGCTCGACGAGTTCGCTGCGCTACTACGAGGTGACCAACGCGCAGCATCTCGACAGCTTCAACCAGTTCGCGGGATACGACTCCCGCTTCATTCCGCTGCATCGCTACTTCGTTCAGGCGATGGACCTGATGTACGCCCACCTGCGGCAGGGCGCGCCGTTGCCGCCGAGCCAGGTGGTGCACACCACTCCGCGTGGCCCCGGAGCCCCGCCGATCACCGCGGCGAACGTACCGCCGATTGCCGCCTCGCCGCCTGCGAGTGCGCTGATCACCTTCAGCGGAGCCCAGGTCAGCATACCGGACTGAAGCGCGATCCATCGCAAAACACGCGGTCATCCGCATACACACAACGGTACCTGGTGAAAGTTGGACCCCACTCAGCCGGAATTGTCACAAATTTCCACATCCTGCGGGAGCGTCGCGCCAACCGTGACCTTCTCCTTCACGGTGACGGGCTTCACCTTCCGTGGTGAGGACTTTCTGCAATCGAAGTAAGGGTTCCTTACCGCTTGGTTGATCGAGCGCGAGACGACGATGAACCAAGCTCGTATCGTTCAGGTTGTTTCCCCGACATAGGGGCGGGGCCATGCGCCAAAGTCGCCCGGCTGCGACCATCGAGTCTGTCCTGGCGCGGAGTGCGCATCTGCGCGAGGAGTTGCATCGCCTCGCAGACCAGCGCCTGCAGGAAACAGCGAATCGTGCCGAGGGAGCCGCCCCGCAGTGCAGTGCGAGCCGCCGCACGAGGTTTGATATGCTGGTGGACTGGCGCTCCCT
>Ga0207691_10000916_pt1 | contig 29221 bp, 28 predicted proteins | sample KBSM13metaG_FD_184327 | JGI IMG/M metagenome (GOLD analysis project Ga0207691, IMG submission 184327) | Miscanthus rhizosphere microbial communities from Kellogg Biological Station, Michigan, USA - KBS M1-3 metaG (SPAdes) (version 2) | ecosystem: Host-associated > Plants > Roots > Rhizosphere >...
GATACACGCGACGCCGCCGACGCGCGCATCAAGTTAGACCTCATCCGCGACCATCTCGCCGTCAAGGAGATGGAGATCGGCCGCTTCTACCAGCGTTCGGGCCAATGGCTGGCGGCGACCTATCGCTTCCGATCGGTCGTTGACACCTATCAGACGACTACGCACACGCCCGAGGCACTGGAACGGCTGGTTGAATGCTATCTCGCGCTTGGCGTTCCCGAGGAAGCGCAGAAAGCGGGCGCGGTGCTCGGGCGCAATTACCCCGAATCCTATTGGTACAAGCAATCGCTGAAGCTGCTTGGACGGGAAAACAAGCAGGCCCAGCGGCGGACGGCTTCGCGGAAGTGATCGCCCGGCGAGTGATCCTCACATGCTGAGGCAGCTCGCAATCAACAATATCGTGCTCGTGGAGCGGCTCGAGCTGGAGTTCGAGCCGGGCCTTGGCGTGCTCACCGGCGAGACCGGCGCGGGTAAATCGATCCTGCTCGATGCGCTCGGCCTTGCGCTTGGGGCGCGAGCGGATACGGCCCTCGTTCGCGCCGGCCAGGAGTCCGCCTCGGTCACGGCCGAGATCGAGCTCCCGCCGGATCATCCGGCGATCGGGCTCCTCGATGAACAGGGCATCGGGCTCGAACCAGGCGAGGCTTTGATCATTCGCCGAACCCTGAAGAGCGATGGCGGAAGCCGGGCTTTCGTTGCCGGCGCAAGCGCGCCCGCAGGCCTGCTTCGCGATATCGGCGGTTTGGCGGTCGAGGTCCATGGCCAGCATGACGATCGCGGACTCCTCAATCCGAAGGGCCATCGTTCGCTGCTCGATGCATTCGGCAAGATCGATGTTTCGCAGGTGGAACGCGCCTGGGCGGAAGTGACGAGGATCGAGGCCGAATTGCTCGAGGCGCGGTCGACGGCGGCGGCGGCGGAGCGAGACCGGGACTGGCTGCAGCATGCGAGTGCGGAGATCGAGGCCCTGGCACCCGAGGAGGGGGAAGAAACGCGCCTCGCCGAGGAACGGGCGGCGATGCAGGCCGGCCTGAAAGCCGGGGAATCGCTGACTGGCCTTGACGAGCTTCTGGGCGGATCTGAAGGCGCGCTTGCGCAGCTTCGGCAGGCCGCGCGGCGGATAGAGCGCGGAGCAGCAGATCATCCATTGCTTGCGGACGCTTTGGCCGCGCTCGATAGGGCTCTGATCGAGGCGAGCGAAGCCGAGGACCGCATTGCCCGAGCCGCAGAGGCGATGGCGTTCGATCCGGCGCGCCTGGAGCAGGCCGAGGCCCGGCTCTTCGATATTCGCGGACTTGCCCGCAAGCACCGGATCGAGCCGGACCAGCTTGCCGCGCTCGGAGCGCAGATGCGCTCCCAGCTTGCGGCGATCGAGGCTGGCGGCGAGCAGATTGAAGCGCTCGATCGCCAGTTGGCGGTCGCACGGGCCGGCTACGTCTCGGCTGCAAACGCTCTCAGCAAGCGGCGTCATGAAGCGGCGACACAGCTCGATTCCGCGGTGGCGGGTGAGCTTGTTCCGCTGAAGCTCGACGCTGCCAGGTTTCGGACCGCGATCAGCCCAGCCGAACCGGGTCGGTCGGGAACGGACAAGGTTGAATTCGAAGTTTCGACCAATCCGGGCTCTCCCTTTGGACGTCTCACGAAGATCGCGTCGGGCGGAGAGCTGTCACGCTTCATCCTCGCGTTGAAGGTCGCGCTGGCGGAGGCAGGAAGCGCTGCGACGATGATCTTCGATGAGGTCGATCGCGGAGTTGGCGGTGCGGTCGCGAGCGCGATCGGTGAACGGCTCGCCCGGTTGGCCGGGCAATCGCAGGTGCTGGTCGTCACTCACTCGCCGCAGGTCGCCGCGCGCGCATCGCATCACTATCGGATCGAGAAGAGCCACGGCCCCGACGGGACGCGCACGAGCGTCCGGAAGCTGAACACGGAGGAGCGGCGCGAGGAGATAGCTCGGATGCTGTCGGGTGCCTCTATCACAGAGGAAGCCCGGGCCCAGGCGTCTCGCCTGCTGGATGCTGCGTGACGGGCTATGTGGCCCTGCTTCGAGGCGTGAACCTAGTCGGGAGGAGCACGCTGAAGATGTCCGACCTCAAGGCCATTGCCGACGACCTCGAGCTAGACCAGGCACGGACCTATATCGCGAGCGGCAATCTGCTCTTCGCCAGCGACCTGCCCGAGGAGAAGCTCCGGCAGATTCTCGAGAAGCGGCTGCAGGCGCACATGGCCAAGGACGTTCGAGTGATGCTGCGAACCGCTGCCGAGTTGACTGCGGTGGTCCGCGCCAACCCTTTTACCGACAGCCCCGGCAACCACGTCCAGGCATTCTTCATGAACGTGAAACCGCCCGCCGATCTGCTCGAAACCATCCGCAACCAGGCAGAGGACGAACGCGTCGCTGCGGGCGCTCGCGAGGTCTATGTCGCGTACGGCGAAAAGGGTATCGGGCGGTCGCGCATGCGCATTCCGGCAGCCGAGGCGGGAACCGCGCGCAACATGAACACGGTGGCCAAGCTGGCCGAACTGGCAAGGGAGCTCCAATGAGTAAGGACCGGACGATCGCCCACAATTTCGAGGGCGAGCAGCTCGAAAGCGTATTCGTCGGGCGGCGGGACGGGCAGGCGCGACCGACGGTGATCATGATCCCGACGGTGATGGGCGTGTCCGACCTCGAGATCGGCTTTGGCCGACAGCTGGTCGAGCTCGGCTATAATGCTCTCGTCGCCGATCTGTTCGGCAAGGAGTTTCGCGGTGCCCCTCGCGACACGATGTTCGGCGAAATGAACCGGCTGAAAAGCGACCGGGGGGCGCTTCTCCGAAGGCTGGAGCATGTGCTTGAGCTGGCCCGCGGACTCGACGAGGTTGCCAAGGGGCAGATCGTGGTATCCGGCTATTGCTTCGGCGGGATGTGCGCGCTCGACCTGGCTCGGAGCGGCGCCGACATCATCGCGGCCGCCAGCTTCCACGGACTGTTCGACCCGCCGGGCCTTCCGGCGCGGAAGATCAAGGCGAAGGTCGTCGCATTCCATGGCTGGGACGATCCCATGGTGCCTCCAGAGAAGGTCGTGGCGCTGGGGCAGGAGCTGACCGAGGCCGGTTCCGACTGGCAGATCCACGCCTACGGCAATGTCGCACACGGCTTCACCAACCCGCGCGCGGCCGACCTCCAGATCGACGGCGTCAGCTACAACGCGCTCGCTGCCGAGCGCTCGTGGACCAGCTTCATCAACCTACTCGAGGAGCTGTTCGCCGGACACGAGTGAGGCCAGTGAGCAATCAGGGGAACGAGGAACTGGGTGACGCCGAAGCCGCCAACCGCCTGATGCGGCTGGCGAAGGAGATCGCCCGGCACGACAAGCTGTATCACGACCAGGACGCGCCGGAGATTTCCGACGCCGACTATGATGCCTTGGTCCGCGAGAATCGAGAGCTCGAGGCGCGGTTCCCGCACCTCGTAAGGGCGGATTCGCCGTCCAAGCGGCTGGGTGCGGCGCCCACCAGCGCGCTTGCCAAGGTCGCGCATTCGCGGCCGATGCTCAGCCTCGACAACGCCTTCTCCGATGAGGACGTGTACGAATTCGTCGGTCGGGTGCGGCGTTTTCTTTACCTGCCGGCGGACGAGCCGGTTGTGCTTACGGCCGAGCCGAAGATCGACGGTTTGAGCTGCTCGCTCAGATACGAGCGGGGCAGGCTGGTGCTTGGCGCGACGCGCGGCGATGGAACCACCGGCGAGGATGTCACCGCGAACGTCCGGACGATCCGCGATATTCCCCACTCGATCAGGGATGGCCCCGAAATCCTCGAGGTCCGGGGCGAGGTCTACATGTCCAAGGAAGACTTCGAGTCGCTGAACGAGCGGCAGGAGGCGTCTGGCGGCAAGATCTTTGCCAATCCTCGAAACGCCGCAGCAGGCTCGCTCCGGCAGAAGGACCCAAGCATCACGGCCGCGCGCCCGTTGCGTTTCCTGGCGCATGGCTGGGGCGAACTCAGCGAGCCACTCGCCGCGATGCAGCTATTGGCGATGAAGCGGATTGCTTCACTGGGCTTTCCCGTGAGCGATCTCCTAAAGCGCTGCGAGACGGTCGAGGAAGCGCTGGACCATTATCGCGCGATCGAGCGTGCCAGGGCGGACTTGCCCTACGACATCGACGGGGTCGTGTATAAAGTCGGCCGCCTCGACTGGCAGGAGCGTCTCGGCCAGGTCGGCCGCGCACCGCGCTGGGCCATCGCGTACAAATTTCCCGCTGAAAAAGCCGAGACAACGCTGGAAGCGATCGACATCCAGGTCGGTCGCACCGGCAAGCTGACACCGGTCGGGCGCCTGAAGCCGGTGGGCGTCGGCGGAGTGATTGTTGCCAACGTCACGCTCCATAACCGCGATGAAATTCAGCGCCTTGGACTTCGCGTCGGCGATCGCGTGCGGATCCAGCGCGCCGGGGACGTCATTCCGCAGGTGGTCGAGAATCTGACGAGGGACGAGCCGCGACCCGCATACCTCTTCCCCGATCGTTGCCCCGAATGCGGCAGCGAGGCCGTGAGCGAAGAAGGTGAAGTCGACGTTCGCTGCACCGGCGGGCTGATCTGCCCTGCGCAGCGTTTCGAGCGGCTTCGGCATTTCGTCTCGCGCGGCGCGCTCGACATCGAGGGCCTCGGCGAGAAATCGATCGCCGAGTTCATCGAGCTCGGCTGGCTTCACTCGCCGGCGGATATCTTCCGCCTCCACGGGCATCGTGCCGATCTGCTGGGGCGCGAGGGCTGGAAGGAGAAGTCGGTCGACAATTTGTTCACGGCGATCGAGGCGAAGCGGCGGCCCGAGGGTCCGCGCTTCCTGTTCGGCCTCGGCATCCGCCACGTTGGCATCGTCACTGCCAGGGACCTGCTCAAGTGTTTCGGCACGATTGAGGAGCTTCGGCGTGCAGCCCTGTCGGAGGGGGGTGAGGCGGAGCTGTCGTCGGTCCAGGGCGTCGGCCCGGTGGTCGCCGAAGGCTTGGTCGATTTCTTCCATGAGGCGCACAACCGGGAGGCCCTCGACGATCTGCTTTCCGAGGTCTCGCCGAAGCCGTTCGTCAGCGACGCGAAGCAGACCGAATGGACGGGCAAGACCATTGTCTTCACCGGCAGCCTCGAAACGATGAGCCGCGACGAAGCCAAGGCTCAGGCCGAGCGCTTGGGCGCCCGAGCGGCCGGCTCGGTCAGCGCGAAGACCGACCTGGTCGTCGCTGGGCCTGGCGCGGGCTCAAAGCTCAAGAAAGCCGAAGAACTTGGAATCCGCGTGATCAACGAGGCCGAGTGGGCGGCAATCGTGGCGAACGCTTAGCGGCCCCGTCAGGCCGCCACATAGCCTCCGTCGATCATGTAAATCGAACCATTGCAATATGACGACGCATCGCTGGCGAGAAAGGCCAGCAAATGCGCAACCTCGTCGTTCTTGCCGTAGCGCCGCATCGGAATGCTGGCTTCAAGGCCGGCGCGTAGCGCCGCCGGATCGTCGGGTCCCAATTGCCGCTCAATTGAATCGATCATGCGGTTGTCGATGGGCCCGGGCCCGACCGCGTTGACGCGAATGTTGAACGGACCAAGCTCCAGCGCCCCGGTTTTCACCAGGCCGTACACCGCATGCTTGCTGGCGATGTACGGCGCGAGACCCGGAAAGCCGACGCACCCGGCGATCGACGACATAGCGACAATCGAGCCTCCGCCACGCGCTTTGAGCGGGGCCACGCAATGCTTGATCGCTATCCACACGCCGGTGACGTTGGTGCGCATCACGTCTTCGAACTCGTCGACGGTTTGGGCCTCGATAGGCTTTACGACGCCTTCCGTTCCAGCGTTGGCAATGAGAATATCGAGACCGCCAAACTGTTCGAGGGTCGCGGCAACCGCTGCAGCAATGCCCGCCTCATCGGCTGCATCCGAAATGCTTCCATCCACTTCCCCATGAGGTTCGAGGCGGCCCTTGGTCGCGGCAAGCTTGTCGGCGGAGCGAGCGACCAGCATCACCTTCGCGCCTAGATCCAGGAACAGCTCTGCGGTGGCTTCGCCGATTCCGCCGGTGGCGCCAGTAATGATCGCCACCTTGCCATCGAGCCTCTGTTTGTCGGTCGTGCTGCTCATCATATCCCCCGCCTAAGGATCCCAAGCGTTTCGGCTGGCGACTGGGACAGCGCCGCCCTTACCATGCTCAGAGGCGAAGAAGTAACTTTAACCCTGGGCGGGATGAGCGGACTTGTTCAAGGGCCGACCTGCCGGGAATAATCTTCGGCATCGAAGTTGCCGGAGGACTTCGCGATGAGGCCGGTTTCATCCAAATCCCATTCCTCCCAGCCGCTTACAATCAGCTCGCGACCGGTGGTCGCGTGAGTGCCGGTGAACGTCCACAAATAAACGGCATGATTGCCCGACGCGCGAACGCCATCGCAGACCAGGCGCAAGTTCGGCACATCGGCGAAGAAGCCGGCCGCTATGTTCGCGATGCCCTCGGTTCCCCGCCAGGGCTCTCCGCCGTTGATGGTGATGACCCCGTCGGGCCTAAAGAACGAAGCGACGGACGTTGGGCGACCGCTGTTCCAGGCATCCGTGTAGTCCGCCGCGAACTTGTGCAGACGATCGGAAGTCATGGCCATGCCGGCGCTCTTGTTCAGGTGGCCGATTGCAGCACGAGGACCGGCCATTCGCCCGCGCCGCGATCGACGAGCCTAAAGCCAAGCTCTTGATAAGCTGCAGTGACAGCCTCGGCCTGGGTATCGAGAAGGCCTGCGAGTAAGACCGTTCCGCCCGGCGCCAGTGCCTTCAAGAAATCCCCCGCAAGCTCGATCAGCGGTCCAGCGAGGATGTTTGCGATAATCAGGTCGAATGGCGCCCGCGCAGCGAGCATCGCCGAGTCCATTCCGTCGGCGACCGCCAACAGCAATTCGCCTCCGCCATGGCCTACCCTCACCGCGTTGATCGCCGCATTTTCCCGGGCGACGTCGACGGCGACCGGATCGATATCGGTCGCGATGCATTTCGCTTGGGGCCATAAGCTCAGTGCCGCGAACGCGAGTAGGCCCGTCCCGGTGCCGATGTCGGCGATGTTCCGGAACTTTCCGCCGCCGACTTCGAGCCGGTCGAGCGCGGCAAGGCAGCCCGCCGTCGTCGCGTGCTGTCCGGTTCCGAAGGCAAGGCCGGCATCGATCTCGAAATTGATTCGATCCGGATCCGGCGGATAAGTCGGAGTGTGGACCGTGAAGCGGCCCGATCGGATGGGCTTCAAGCCTGCCTGGCTCATCGTCACCCAATCACGGTCGCCGAGCTGTTCGATGCGCGGCGGTCCGGCGCCGAGGCTGCTCAACATGGCGATCTCCTCTCCGCTGGGCTCATCGTCGAAATATGCGTGAATCAGCCATTCGTCGGGCCGTGTCTCGTCGGGCTCGTCTGCAACGAGCACCGGGGCATCGTCTCTTCCGTGGAACAAGTCGTCAGAACCGATGGCCTCGCCCTGGGCGCGAGAGCATGGGATGGTGACGCGCCAACTCACTTCGCCGCTGCTTCCTTCGCGAGCCGGTCATCGAGATCGCGTGACCGTGCGGCGGCGTAGGCCTTGCACGCATTCGGATCGAAGATTGCTTGTCCAAGCGCGAGCCGGTGAGGCATGTCGCTGGCCGAGGGATGCGGCGTCAGCAGGATCTCACACGGGCTTGCGGCGATCTTCGCGATCGAGGCGCGAAAAGCGGCGACATAGGGCGGGTGGTCGCTGAACCGATAGTTGGGACTGCTGACCGGCGACAGACTGTCCGCGTAGACGATCGTCCTGCAAACACCGCCGTCGCAGCTGACCCACCGCCAGCTCATCGCTCCGGGCGTATGACCAGGCGTGGCCATTGCGGTCACCATGATGTTTCCGAGACGCACTTCCTCGCCGTCGGCGATCGTTCGGCCGACGTCCACCGGTGGGAATGGCTTCGTCGTTCCCGACTGCGGATCGTTGGTGGCTGGAATTCCGCTTGAAAGGACTTTGCCTCCAGCCGGTGAAGTCATCATGGTGGCGCCGCTCAGGCGCTGCAGCTTCGAGATTCCGCCGACATGGTCGTAATGGTCGTGGCTGTTGAGGATGATTCGAATGTCCTGCACGCGGAAGCCAAGCGAGCGAATGTTCGCGGCGATGAGATCGGCCGCATTTTCCGGCCCTCCGTCGATGAGGATGTCGCCCTGATCACCGACGATCAGGATCGATGAGATGCCGCAAGTACCGACGAGGTAAGTATTGGCGTGAATCCGCACGGGCGGCGCCGGTTTGTCCCAAACGTCCGAACCCTTGCATTCCAAGGCCCAGCGCGGACCCGCGCTTTCGATCGGCGCCCTCGGCTGATCGATGTGGCGCGGGGCCGGGCCCAAGGGGAAGGAAAGCTGCGCCGCGGCGAGCAGTGCCGGCGCGATCGCGGCGTTACCGAACATAGCTTGCGCCGTTGACGTCGATCACGCTTCCCGTCGCACTGGCCGGAGCTTCCGTCGCGAGCCAGCGGATGACTTCGGCGACCTCGTCGGTCGAGGCTACACGGCCCAGTGGAATGTCGGCAACGATCTGCGCTCCGCCGCGCCCCTGAAGATATTCCTCAGTCATTTCCGAGACGGTGAATCCGGGAGCGACGGCAAAGCAGAGAATACCGTCCGCGGCATAGCCGCGGGCAATCGTCCGGGTCATTGCGACCATCCCCGCCTTCGACGCCGCATAATGCCAATGCTGGGGCGAGTCCCCGCGAAAAGCGGCGCGGCTCGCAATGTTCACGATGCGGCCCGGAATGCCGAGGTCGAGGAAGTGGGAGACTGCGAGTTTGCTGAGGTCGGCGGCGGCCTGGAGGTTGACGGTCAAGGTGCGCGACCAAGCCTTGTGCCATTCCTCATCGGTCACATTGTCGGCTACGGCTTCGTAGATGCCGGCATTGTTGACGAGGACGTCGATGCGACCATCAAGCTCGGCGATGGCCGTTTCCCAGATGTCGCGAGGTGCGCCTCCGTCCATGAGATCGCCCGCGACCAACTCGGCGCTGCCCTTGGTCGAATGGCCGACGACCTGATGGCCGCCACGCTTCAAAAGCGCGTAGGCGGCTCCGCCAATGCCGCGGCTCGCGCCGGTAACGAGAATGTTCATGCCCCCCGCCTACCGCCACGCGGGCGGCGGGGGAAGAACTCACGCGGCGATGCCGCTGACGAACGCCTTGGCGGTTGCGTTGAACGTCGCGATTTGCTCGCTGAAATGGCCAAAGCCCTGCTCGACCTGGTCGATGTCCTTCGCGACATTTTCGGTGTCGGTCCGGATCGCGGCTATCGTCGAGCTCATCGAATCGGCAGCGAGAGCCGTCTCGTCCACCGCAGCGGTAATCATCGTAACCGTTTGCGCCTGGAGCTCCATCGCTTCCCGAATGCGATCGGCGGAGCTCTGAACTTCCTCGACCGTACCCTGGATCGAGCCGTTCGCTTCCACGGTTTCGCGAGTCGCCTGCTGGATTGCGGTGATCTTGGCGGTGATGTCGTCCGTCGCCCGGGCGGTCTGCGATGCGAGGCTTTTCACTTCCTGCGCGACGACCGCGAAGCCGCGGCCGGCGTCGCCCGCACGTGCCGCCTCGATGGTAGCATTGAGTGCGAGCAAGTTGGTCTGGCCGGCGATGTCGCGGATCAGGCTGAGGATGGATTCGATCGCTTCCACGTGGGCTGACAGCGCCTGGCTGACCTTGACGGCCTGGCTCGCCTGGTCGCCCGCGCGCGTCGCGACGCCGGCAGCAACCTCGACCTCGGCCCGGGCATCCTCGATTGCGCGGATCAGGCCTGCGGCAGTCTGGGCGGCTTCGCGCATGGCAACGGCGGACTGTTCGGCTGCGGCTGCTACCTCGCTGGTCTTCCCAAGCATGCCCCGAGCGGAGGACGACGTTGACCGGGTGCGCTCCGTCAGCGCTTTCGACTGTTCGGTGCTGAGGTGCACGAGCTCTGAAACGCGGCGTTCGAATTGCTCGCTCTCACGCCCGCGCACATCAGCCGCGTCGATGACTTCGAGAAGCGAGACCTGGGCGAGCACGATATCAGTTTCGAACGTGCTGAGCCGCTGGAAGGCGGCAAGGACCTGCTCGAGCTTTTCCGAATCGTCCGAATAGCGCTCGATAATCCGAGCAATGATCCGGCCGGCGGCCTGAGTGCGCGCGGCGATGTAGGACGGAACCTGGATCTTCTCGGCGTAGATCTGGCGACCGAAATCCGCGACTGCCTGGATCCACTTGGAATCGACGTCGGCGGAATGATTAGCCGCTAGTCGCTCCGCGCGCTCTTTTCCGAACTGCGCGACGATTTCGGTAGTGATGATGTCGCTGACACTCTCGCGAAGCAACTTCACGTCGCGGTCCAGCGCGCCATCACCATTATAAGCCGCGAGCCGTGCGCTCACCTGCTCATCGGTCAGCCACTGAAGCTGTCCAGTCTCGCCACCCATCCGTCCGCTCTCCGTGCTTGAACCTTGGTCGTTCTTCGACGCTCTTGCGCTGAGAATGGTTAAGACCCGGTTAGGGTGGAGAGTGACCGATGCGAATCTTGCCTCGCAAAAGGCTGAGCCCTAAGCGGGCCGCATCATGGCTTCCGCTCGAACCCGCCCGCTTTCTCCGCATCTGACCATTTGGCGATGGGGACCTCATATGGCCGTGTCGATCCTGCATCGCGCGACCGGCGTTGCCTTGTCCTTCGCGGGACTGGCGATACTCACCTGGTGGCTGATGGCCATTGCCGGCGGAACGGACGCCTTTGCGACCTTCACCAAGGCGGCGACACATCCGATCGGACTGGTCGTGCTGGTCGGCCTGACCTGGAGTTTCTTTCAGCATCTGCTGTCCGGCATCCGCCACCTGGTCATGGACACCGGAGCAGCGTTCGAGCTCGGAGTGAACAAGACCTTCGCGATCCTGACGATCGTGGGGTCCGTGCTTCTGACGGCATTGCTATGGTTCTATCTGCTGGGAGTAGCGAAATGAGCCGCGGGACGAGCGCAACTCCGCTTGGGCGGGTTCGTGGACTGGGTTCTGCGCATCATGGCGGAGAGCATTGGCTTAGCGAGCGGGTAACCAGCATCGCACTGCTGCTGCTTGGGACCTGGCTCATGGCCTCGCTCCTGCTGCTTCCCAATCTCGACCAGCGTACCCTTGTCGAATGGCTGCACGGTGCGAGCGGCGCAGTTCCGATGGCGCTGTTCGTCGTCGTCGGGTTCAAGCATGCGCTCGATGGCGTGAAGGTCGTGGTGGACGATTATGTTCATGAAGAGGGCAGCCGCTTCGTCTGGAACGTACTGCTCCTGTTCCTTGCGGTTGGCGGTGCGTCGCTGGCCCTGTTTGCATTGGCCCGGATTGCGTTTGGAGCAGTCGCGTGACCGCGTATCAGATCATCGATCACACCTATGACGTGGTCGTAGTCGGTGCGGGTGGCGCCGGCCTTCGCGCCACGATGGGCGCTGCCGAGGCGGGCCTGAAGACCGCGTGCGTCACGAAGGTTTTCCCGACACGGAGCCATACCGTGGCGGCACAGGGCGGCATTGCTGCCAGCCTGGGCAATATGGGACCGGACCATTGGCAGTGGCACATGTACGATACGGTCAAGGGATCGGACTGGCTCGGCGATCAGGATGCGATCGAATACCTTTGCCGCGAAGCGCCTGCCGCAGTGATCGAGCTCGAACATATGGGCCTCCCGTTCAGCCGGACGGCCGAGGGCAAGATATACCAGCGAGCCTTCGGTGGAATGACCCAGAACATGGGCGAAGGGCCACCCGCGCAGCGCACCTGCGCCGCCGCGGACCGCACCGGCCATGCCATGCTGCACACGCTCTATTCGCAGAGCCTGAAGCACGACGCCGACTTCTTCATCGAATATTTCGCGATCGACCTGATCATGGAAAATGGCGCCTGCCGTGGCGTCGTGGCCCTGTGCCTCGACGACGGGTCGATTCATCGTTTCCGTTCGCAGGCGGTGGTGCTGGCTACCGGCGGGTATGGGAAGATCTATTACACTGCCACCTCTGCGCACACGTGCACGGGCGACGGAAATGCAATGGTGCTTCGCGCCGGCCTGCCGCTGCAGGACATGGAGTTCGTGCAGTTCCACCCAACCGGGATCTATGGCGCTGGAGTGCTCATCACTGAAGGCGCGCGCGGCGAGGGAGGCTATCTGACCAACGCCAATGGCGAGCGTTTCATGGAACGCTACGCCCCGAGCGCGAAGGATCTTGCCAGCCGTGATGTGGTCTCACGCTCCATGGCGATGGAGATTCGCGAAGGCCGGGGCGTCGGCGAGCACAAGGATCATATCTTCCTTCACCTTGACCATATCGATCCGAAGATCCTAGCCGAGCGCCTGCCGGGCATCACTGAGACTGCGAAGACTTTTTCCGGTGTCGATCTCACGCGCCAACCGATCCCGGTAGCGCCGACGGTCCATTATACGATGGGCGGAATTCCGACGAACTATCATGGTGAGGTCGTCACCCTGAAGGACGGCAATCCCGACGCCGTCGTCCCCGGCCTGTTCGCGGTCGGCGAAGCGGCATGCGTCAGCGTTCATGGCGCGAACCGGCTCGGCTCCAATAGTCTCATCGACCTCGTCGTCTTCGGCCGGGCGGCTGGGCTCCGGCTTGCCGAGGTGGTCAAGCCGGGATCGATCCAGGAAGAGCTGCCGAAGGATTCGAGCGATCTTTCACTGGCCCGCCTCGACAAGTTCCGTCATGCGGAAGGCGGCAGTCCAACGGCCGAAATCCGGCTGGACATGCAACGTGTGATGCAGGCGGATTGCGCCGTCTTCCGGACCGACCGGACGCTTGCAGAGGGCGTCACCAAGATCGACAAGGTATTTGCGCGCATGGCGGATGTCAGCGTCGCCGACCGAAGCCTCATCTGGAACAGCGACCTGGTCGAGACGCTCGAGCTCGACAATTTGCTGAGCCAGGCGGTCATCACCATGCATTGCGCGGCCAACCGCAAGGAGAGCCGCGGCGCGCACATGCAGGAGGATTATCCCAAGCGCGACGACAAGAACTGGATGAAGCACACAATCGCCTGGTTCGACGGATGGGGCGGCAAGGCGCCGGCTGGCGGGGTAAAGATAGACTACCGCCCGGTGCACGAATTCACGCTCACCAGCGACATCCAATACATCAAGCCCAAGGCGCGCGTGTACTGATCCGCCGTTCGTCGGCTGGTCGAGTGGTCAGGCAAGGCTGACGATACGCGGTCTCCGCCTGTTCCGAGCTTGCGCTAGGTCGAGCGAGCAACAGGGGAGGTCGGTCGATGCACTTGATGCTCTTGGCGCTTCTGCTCGCCGGCCCGTCCGCATCAGCAGAACCGTACCATTTGATTCCGGGACGCGTGCCGCTCGACTGGCAGGGGCCGGATGGGAATACCGTCATTCTCGATGCGCCGCGGGGCCTGATCGTCTTCGACACAGGGCGCTCGCCGATGCACGCGCAGGCGATCCTCGACTATGCGAAATCGCGGCATCGCCCAATTGCGGCAATCGTCAACTCGCACTGGCACCTCGATCATACGACCGGCAATTACGATTTGCGGCAGGTTTATCCGAAGGCGGCGGTTTACGCTTCCACCGCGATCGAAGGCGCGCTCGTCGGCTTCCTCAACAAGGGCCGCGAGCAGGGCGACAAGATGCTGGCCGATCCCAATGTTTCCGAAGGCCAGAAAGCGCAGCTGATCCGTGGGCGTTACCGCGTCGATCATCCGGATACGCTGCGGCCCACCAGGCCGATCGTGAGATCGGGTCGAATGACCATCGCAGGCCGAACGCTCGACGTGCATCTGGCGAAGTTCGCGGCAACGGAAGGCGACGTCTGGGTTTACGATCCGAAGTCCCGCACCCTGATTGTCGGCGATCTCGTGGTCGGTCTTGTGCCGTTCATGGATACGGCCTGCCCGGAAGGTTGGGCCAAGGCGCTCGATGAGGTCGCGGCCGCGCCATTCACCACGTTGATCCCGGGGCATGGCGGACCGATGAGCCGCGCTGATTACCTTGCCTGGCGCAAGGCGTTCAATGACTTCATCGATTGCGGTCATTCTGCTGCGGACAAGAAGCAATGCGTGACTGGTTGGGAGCACGACGCCGGGAAGTTCATCGATCCGGAGCACCGCAATTATGTTCGCGGAGCAGCCGATTATTATCTGACGACGCGCCTTCGCTCGTCGCCCGATGAGCAGCAGCGTTATTGCAAGAAGCTCAAATCTTCCTGAGCTCGGTCGCGTAGCGCGCGGCCTTTTCGGCATAATGTGCCGCTGAGGCGCGGAGCATTTGTCGCTCCTCCGCCGCCAGTTTACGAATGACTCGCGCCGGACTTCCGACGATCAGGCTGCCGCTTGGGAATTTCTTGCCTTCGGTCACCAGGGCTCCCGCTCCCACGATGCATTCGGAGTCGATGAACGCGCCGTTGAGCATGCGCGCACCCATTCCGACCAGGCAATCATCGGCGACGGTGCAGCCGTGAAGGATCGCCTGGTGTCCTACCGTCACGCGCGAGCCGATCGTCAACGGGAAGCCCGCGTCCGAGTGGCAGACCGAGCCATCCTGGATATTGCTGTCGTCCCCGATGATAATGGGCGTGTTGTCGGCGCGGATCACGGCGCCGAACCAGACGCTGGCGCGCTCGCCAAGGCGCACATCCCCGATAAGGTCGGCAGACGGAGCCGCCCAGGCTCCGGCGGCAAGCTGCGGGATCAGGTCACCCAGGCTGTAGAGAGGCATGGATCGACGCTAGCTCAAGCTTCCACACGGGTCGATTGGCGGATTGATCGCGGCCGATTATGATGATTTTCGCAGGGGGGAGGGCTCCACATGCGTGCAATATTCGCATTCGCAGCCGTATCACTGATCGAGACGCCGGCATCGAGCCAGGATCTCGCGCTCGTTCACGGTGCCCCGTGGCAGGCGGAAATTTACTCCGGCTATGTCTATTCAGACCAGGAACGGCAGGGTCGCCCGCAGTGGGACAAGGCCCATCGTTGTGGCGGCTCATACATTGCGCCGCATTGGGTACTCACCGCAGCGCATTGCTTCTACCAGGAAGGAAGCGAGAAAGTCGGCCCTTGGAAGGACAACCACTGGCGAATTCGACTGGGCGCACGAAGCCTGTCGTCCGGAGAGGGAGTCACCTTCCTGATTGATCGGATCGTGATCCATCCCGATTTCGTCCATGCCACCTACGCCAATGACGTAGCGCTTGCGCACTTCGTCGCGGACGGCCAGTCACGCAGCGATCATGCCTGGCACGTCGCCAAAATCCCGTTGAACCAGGGCCAGCCGATTGGGCTGGGAGTTCCCGTGAGCGTCAGCGGTTGGGGAAAGACTGAGGACGGGCCGGACGCTCCGACCAACCCCAATCTGGATTCAATCACGATCCATACGGTCGGGTGCGACTGGGACCCGGTCTACAAGGGCAGGACGGGCGACTATAATCTTTGCGCCTTCGGCAAGGGCAAGGACGCATGCCAGGGCGACAGCGGCGGGCCGCTCATCCTCGCCAATGGATCGCCCGTGCTTGCGGGGATTGTCAGCTGGGGCGTGGGATGCGGCAAGCATCCCGGCGTGTACGTCCGGATCGACCGCGATCATTATCTCGACTGGATCAACCGGCAGTTGTCGGCGAATCAGGGCCGATAAGTTAGTTAGCGGCCGTCACCGCTACTGCGGCCATCGCCGCTGCTCCGCCCATCTCCACTGCTGCGACCGTCGCCACTGCTGCGGCCGTCACCGCTGCTTCGGCCGTCTCCGCTGGAGTCCGCGCCAGCGCGTCCAAGTTCATCGCGAAGTTCACTGAGATCGTCCTCGCCCAGCACTTCATTCGATTCGTCTGTGACAGGCTTTCCTCCGGTGACCATTGGATCTTTCCTTCCGAGCAACCTCGCTAGATTCTCTCACGGAACGCTCCGTCGCGATAGGCTTTCACAATTTAGAATTTAAATCATTGATAAGATGCGTAAATCTCTGATCCCGGCGGAGCGGGTCGAGCATCACGTCAGTTGCCGCATAGGTCAGTCCCGAATCGCCCACCTGGCGCGCGCGATCGAGTTTCTGGAACGAATCGTCGAGGCGGCCCCATTGCGCCAAGACCTCGGCCTGCTGATACACAGCGGCGTCGCCGACCTCAGACTGAAGATCGGCGAAGGCCTTTTGAGCCGCCGCATTGTTGCCGAGCCGATGCTGGGCGATGGCAAGGCCGGTGAGCCGGAATTGTGGCTCCGGTTCGGATTCGAATTCCTTGATTGCGTCCGCCGTCCTGCCGAGGCCCAGGAGCGCATTCCCTGCGAGCGAATGGGCAAAGGTCATCTTGGGATTGAGCTGCAGAGCGCGTTGCAGCGGGGGCAGAGCGTCGGCGAACCGGCGCGCGGCATAGGCAACCGAACCCTGCGCACGAAAGGCCCGTGGATTTAGCGGGTCGAGCAAGACCGCGCGTTCAACTGCTTTCTTGGCTTCATCGGGCCGACCTGCCCGCGAGCAATATAAGGCGTACAGAAGGGCGATATCAGCGTTACCGTGGCCCAGCCGATAGGCCCGCTCATACGAAGGCCATGCTCCGCGAATGTCCATCTTCCCTGCGAACATCGCATAGCCAAGGGCAAGGTGACCTTCGGCAAGATCGGGAGCGAGTTCGACCGATTGGCGAGCGGCCACGATCGCTTCCGAGTACAGCGGCTTCAGCTCGCTGACGTCGGCATGTTCGCCAGCAATCACCATGAGCGCGCGCGAACGAGCGGCGTACGCAAGCGCGAACTTCGGATCCTCGGCGATCGCCATTTCAAAATGCGTCAATGCGGCTCGGTCCGAAGTCTCGTCCCTGGCTAGGTTGAACAATGCCCGGCCCTGCAGATAATTCTCATACGCGGAGACATTCCGCGTTCCGCCCGGCGCGGGCTCGGCGGTCGCAACCTGGATCGACATGGCTCCAGCGACGAGGCGGGCAATGTCGCTCTGAACAGCAAAGATGTCGGTGAGCTTGCGATCGACGCTTTGGGACCAGCGCGAAAATCCGGTCCGGCCATCGACGAGGTCGATGGCAATCCGGACCATCTCACCTGCGCGCTGGACCGAACCATTGAGCAGGAAACCAACGCCGAGGGCGGAAGCGATCACCTTTGGATTGTCCTTACCGGTCGCTTCTTCGGTCGACGTGCCAGCCAAGACCTGAAGCTCGGAGATCCGGGTGAGCGCGGTCCGCACCTCATCCGTCAGGCCATCTGCGAAATAGTCCTGAGCTCGATCGCCGCTGAGGTTGCGGAAAGGCAGTACGGCAATGCTGAGCGCTTCGCCGTTCCGCCTGATGTCGCGGTCCCACAAGAGCCAGGCGCCTCCTCCGACGGCGATCGCTGCCGCGGCGCTACCTCCGATTAAAAGATCGCGCCGGTCGACTCGGGCCTGTGCAGCTTGCGCAGCCGGCTTTTGCCCAAGGGCGGCGGCGACTGCGCGCTCGAGCGAGGCAAATTGCGGCGCGGTCCGCCTGCCATTCCAGTGCGAAAGGTCGATCGTCTGATACTGGCGAAAGCCAAGTGGCGGTGGTGTGCCGTCAATCGCCAGGGGGATCAGCCGGTGGCGATCGCGGCCCTGTGCCGCCTCATCCTTGACCCAATCGGAATCGATCGACGTTTTCGACCATAGGACCAGGACTGCATCCGCACGTTCCAGGGCCTCCGCGATTGAACGGCCGAAGGCAGCGCCACCCTCGATCATCGCGTCCCACCAGATAGTGAAGCCGGCCTGCTCGAGGGCTGTAGCAAGCTTTCGGGCGAACGGTTCGTCGGCCCGAGCATAGCTCAGGAACAAGGTCGCTGACTTGACGGAATCGGTTGGTCCGTCTGCCATCAATCCGCCCCCTGAAAGATCGGCCGCAAGCTATCGGCACTTTTCGGGGGCGGCGAGTGAAAAAGAGAAGGCCGGGCGGAACGCGGTCCCACCCGGCCTCCGGTACTCTTGCGAAAGTAAATTAGAATTCGAGGTTGAGCGTCGCCGAGAAGGTGCGCGGAGCGCCGATCTGGACGAACGGGGGGTTGCCGTAGCTGGTGCCGGAGAAGGCCTGAATCAGACCGCCACCGAAGCCGCCGACGTAGAATTTGTCGAAGGCATTGTAGAGGTTGAACTGCAGGTAAGCCTTCGACAGCTCTGGCGCGACCATTCCGAGCTTCAGGCGAGCATCGAGATTGACCAGCCAGTAGGCGGGCGCCTTCGCCGAGAAGATCTGCTCCTGCGGGGTTGCGCCGGTGGTCGCGCCAACCGTGCCGCGGAACACCGGCTGATTATTGTCAAAGATAAACCGCGGGCCGGTACGCTTCGCTTCCATGCCCAGGGTAACGGGACCAATATCGCCGACCGCTGACAGACCGTAGCTATATTCAGGAGATCCTGATTCGCGGTTGCCCTTGGTGAATGCGCAGCTCCGGATGATGTCGACCGGGAGCGCTCCAGCAGGAATGTTGTCGCAATCCGTGATCTGGGTCACGCCGCTGCCGAAGTTGCCGACCTGGATGTTGTCCTGGATCTTGCTCTTGTTCCAGGACCCAAATGCATAAAGCGTCAGCTGGCGGATTGGCTCGTAGGCGACCGAGCCGTCGATCCCCCACTTGTTGACGGTACCGAGGTTCCGGAACACCGACACGTTGAGCTCGGGATCGAATGCCTGAGCCTGGCGGTTGGTGAAGTGCGTGTACCAGCCGGACAGCTGCGCCTGGATCTTCGAGGTCCGGTAGCGGAAGCCGCCGTCGAAGCTGTCGGTAACCTCCGGCTTCGGCTTTGCTGCATCCGCAAAGGTCGGGAAGAAGAAGCTGTTGTAGAGGTTGTCCGTGCTCGGCACCGACAGGCCCTTCGAATAGTTGGCGAAACCGCTCAGCTGACCGGTGAAGTCATAGATGGCGCCAATGTTCGGAAGCAGCTTGTGATAGGTGAAACGGCGCTTCTGCGGCGGCGACCAGCCGCTGATCACACGACCCGTCGTGGGGTCCGCCACCTGGGGGTTGAGCTGGGCAATGATCGCGTCTCGCGCTGGATCGCGGCCGGTGCACTCGACGAAGCCTGAGGCGCTCGAAGTGAAGCAGTGGTTGTTGAGGTTGCGGATGAACCAAGGCGAGCGCAGGCCGACGTTCACGGTCACGCGGCTGAAGTGGCCGACATATTCGGCCGACGCCTGATGGAGGACTGCCCAGGACTCGCGATCGCGCTTCTCCAGCGGGAAGCCAAGTCCGTCGATGATCGGATCATTGATCGGGAAAACGTCCTTCGGCTCGCCGTTCGTCTTGAGATAGCCGACTTCGCCCGTCTGGACGTGGTGGGCGTCGTCAAGCGTATAGCCGACGCGGAACATCTGGCCCCTGGCGAAGTCCCAACGGACGCCGGCAATGACGCCGTAACGGTCAGTGTGCGTCTGGCTGGGCGCCACCACGGTCACCTGATCGAGCGTGTCGCCGTCGCCGTTGAGGTCGCGAGCGGCATACGCATTGCCGCCGAGGAAGCCCGCGATGCAGCGGTTGTTCGCGCTGATAGGCGTGGTGAGGCAGTTGCCCGCGCCGCTGACCGTCGGAGCGATGCCGCCCGCCGGATTGACGTCGCGAACGGCGCCTTCTTCCGCGTTCACGGTGCCGCCGCCGTTTGCCTTCACATATTGGTAGCTCGGGTCGACCGTCAGGACGAGACCGTCGGTCAGCGTGAAGCGCGACGAACCTCGGACGTTGCCGGTGTTCGAGGGATTGTAACGGCGGTCGAATTCCGTTCCGCAGGCAGCGACGTCGAAGGCCGGTCCAGCCACGGTATCGCGCACGCCCGCGTGCGGAGTCGCCGTCGTGCACGGATAGTTGATATGATAGAAGCGCTCGTCCCGATTGGTGGGGTAGCGGTTCTGGTTGTTGGGGCCCACGTTGCGCGGGCGGCTGTCGTTCGCAGCCTGAGTGAGGTCCGTACGCAGCGGCAGCGAACCGAAGAAGTTGTTCCGGTTCTCGTTGTAATTGCCTGCGAGCGAAACGAAGTCGCCATTCGAACCGACCGGCTGGTAGATCTTGCCATTGAACTGGCGCTTACTGATCTTGCCGTAGCCATTGTACGGCACGTTGTTCTTCGTGCGCGAGGCCGACAGGAACATGCGCGTGCCCCACGGACCGATTTCGCCCGTATTGATGAGGCCGAACACGCGCCACATGTGCCAGTCGCCGACGGAGCCGACGAAGCGGCCGCCGAAATCCGTGCTCGGGTTGATCGTGCGGTAGTTCACCGTGCCGCCGACAGCCGACGCCGTCGGCGAGTCGACGTCGGTCGAGCCCAGATTGACGTTCACCTGCTCGATCAATTCAGGATCGAGCTGCTGGTTCGAGAAGATGGCGTAGTTGCCGCTGTCGTTGAGCGGAACGCCGTCGAAGGTCAGGCTGATTCGGCTCGAGTCGAAGCCGCGGATGTTGAGCGTGCCGCCCGACGAACCGTAGGCATCATTGTTCTGGAAGCTGACGCCCGGCACCAGGTTGATGGTGTCGAGAATCGACTGGCCCGGATTCGACCGCGAGATCATCTCCTGAGTCAGGACGACCTTCGCCTTCGGAGTGGCAGGCGTCTGTACGCCGCCGACGTCACGGGCCTTTGACCCGGTGATGACGATCGTTTGCTTGTCGAAGTCGACCGTACCGGTGGACTGAGCGAAAACAGCCGACGGCAGCATTGCCGTCGTGCAAAACAGCACGAATTTCTTCACGGAAAAAACTCCCCCGCAAACCACGGAAATTTGAATGGAACCCCTGGGCCGCTATTAGCCGATTAAGGCGCGGATGTTACAGCCGTGAGCCGTCCGTTAACGATTCCGCGGCAACCGTTGCATGAATGCCACGATCTAATTTGTATTAATGCCGTCCAGCCGGCGGCCGATGCCCACGAAGGCATAGACAAGCGGCGGCACAAGTACCGCGGAAAGCACGACTTTCGCCAACATCTGGCCAAGGAGGAGCTCGCCAATCGGGAACACCCCGTAGAAGGCGACGCTAATGAAGATCAGAGTGTCGACTACCTGGCTGAGAACGCTCGCGACCCCAGCGCGCAGCCACAAAAGGCTCGACCCTTCGCGCGCCTTCAGCCGGCTGAAGATGGTGACGTTGAGGAAGGTCGAAATCCCGTAGGCCATGATTCCGCCGAGCCAGATCCGGGGAGTTCCGCCCATGACCGTTTCAAAGGAGGACAACCGAGCCGGATCCATCTGCGGAGACGCCGGCAGCTGAAGTACGACGAGGCTTAGCAACAGCGACGTGAGAAGGGGCACGAACCCGATCAGCACCAGCCGATTCGCGATCGGCCGCCCGTGCAATTCCGCGACCGAACTCGAGGTCACGACAAGCAAAAGGAATGCGAAGATGCCCGCCTCGACAGCGAGAGGTCCGAGCGCGACCTGCTTGTTGCCGAGCACGCCGGCGATGCAGACCATCCCGCCGTAAAAGATCGAAAGTGCAAAAAGCGAGGGCGGAATGGAGCGCGACTGATCGGTCATGGGCGCCGATGCGTAACGGCTTTACCGCCGGGCGCAACCGGCGTTGACCGCGCCGCGCCGCGGCGGCTAGCGACGCGACCCGTGACTTTTCCAGCTCTCGACATTGTGGCGATCGGCGATGCGATCGTCGACGTCATCGCAACCACGGACGACGCGTTCCTGAACGAGCGCGGGTTGATCAAGGGTGGCATGCAGCTGCTCAGCACCCGGCAGGCGGACGATCTTTATGCGGCGATGGGCCCTGCGCGCGAAATCAGTGGAGGCTCCGCGGCGAACAGCATGGCCGGTGCAGCAGCCCTTGGACTGAGGGCCGGCTTTGTCGGGCAGGTCGCGGACGACCAGCTCGGAGCGATCTTCGCGCACGACATGCGCTCATTGGGCGTTCGTTTCGAAACGCCCGCGCTTGCCGGTCCTCCCCCGACCGGACGATGCCTGATCCTCGTGACGCCGGACGCCCAGCGGACGATGAACACCTGCCCGGGCGCAAGTCATGAGTTGACTCCGGAGGCGCTCGATCAGGAGATCATTCGGGCGGCGAGCATCACCTTCCTGGAAGGCTATCTTTGGGGGCCCGAGCGACCGCGAGCCGCAATGCTCGAAGCTGCAAATATTGCACACTCGGCGAACCGTGCAGTCGCTTTCACATTGTCGGAAAGCCTTTGCATCGGCGATCGTCGAGAGGGCGTCCTTGGAATGATCGAGGCGAGGACGATCGATACCTTGTTCGGCAATGAGGATGAAGTTCGGCACCTCACCGGATGCGGCGAGCTCAAGGATTGCATTTCGGCGCTTTCGGCGAATGTCCGTACCCTGGTGATCACTCGCGGTGCCGACGGCGCCGTGGCCGTAGAGGATGGCGAGCTCGCGGAGATCGCTGCGGCGCCGGTGGAACGAGTCGTCGACACGACCGGCGCCGGGGATCTTTTCGCGGCAGGCTTTCTTGCGGGACGCTGCCGGGCCCGCTCGCTCAAGCAATGCCTCGAGATCGGGTCGTTGGCAGCTGCGGAGGTAATTTCCCATTTCGGCGCTCGCCCAGAAGCTGACCTAAGGAAGATCGTTGGCCTGTGAAGAACGTTAAGCGCCTCGCAGTCTATTGTGGCTCTGCCCCGGGTTCACAGCCTGTGTTCGCCGATTCCACTCGGGCAACAGCCACGGCCATGGTCGAGCGCGGCGTTGACCTAGTCTATGGAGGAGGCCGGCTCGGACTGATGGGCCTTATCGCCGACAGCGTGCTCGAGGCGGGCGGCAAGGTCTACGGTGTCATCCCGAGGGCGCTGGTGAATCTCGAGGTCGCCCACAACGGAATAACCGAGCTTCATACGGTCGATACCATGCATGAGCGCAAGGCGAAGATGACCGATCTCGCCGATGCATTCCTTGCGCTTCCCGGTGGTGTCGGCACGCTGGACGAACTGTTCGAAGCGTGGAGCTGGAATGCGCTTGGCTATCATGCCAAGCCCTTCTGCCTCTTGAACGTCGACGGTTTCTGGGACGGCATGGTCGAGTTCATGGACCATGCGACGGAGAGTGGATTCCTGTCCGCCAAGCGTCGAAGCCAGCTGCTGGTTGCCACCACGCCCGCGGAAGCGCTGGAATTGCTGGACGAAGCCGCCGCAGCCGCTACGCAGGGAATGGTCTGGTAAGAATCGTATCGCGCCTCGGGGGAGGGGCTTCATGAATCAAAAATTGCTCGGCATCGCCGGGATCCTTGTCATCCTCGGCATCGCCTTCGTCCTGTCCGCCAATCGCAGGGCGATCCGCTTGCGGATCGTGGGCGCGGCATTCGGACTGCAGGCGGCGATTGCCCTGTTCGTGTTCAAGACGACCGTTGGTGTCGCAACGATCCAGACGCTTTCGAACGGTGTGGCGAATTTGCTGGGCTATGCGACAAAAGGAACCGAATTCCTGTTCGGCCCAAGCGAATCCAATCCACTTGCACACACCTTCGCGATCGCCGCGCTGCCGGTGATCATCTTCTTCGCGTCGCTCGTGGCGATTCTCTACCATCTCGGGATCATGCAAAGGATCGTACGCTGGGTCGGCGGAGCAATCGGCTGGGTGACCGGGATCAGCCGCGTCGAATCCCTGTCCGCCGCAGCGAACATCTTCGTCGGCCAGTCCGAATCGCCTTTGGTGGTCCGGCCCTATCTCGCGGCCCTTCCGCCGTCGCGGCTCTTCACCGTCATGTGCGTCGGGATGGCCGGCGTCGCCGGTACGATCCTGGCCGCCTATGCAAGCCTTCTTGGTGCTCAATATCTGCCGTACCTTCTTGCGGCAGCCTTCATGTCCGCGCCGGGCGGAATCCTGATGGCCAAGATGATCATGCCCGACGATCCGGCGGACACGGATGCGACCGAGGATGCCAAGGTCGATGTCGCCGAGACCTTCGAGGAAGGCGTGAAGCCCGCCAATATCATCATGGCCGCGGCCCAGGGCGCGCAGACCGGTGTGAAGCTGGCTGTTGCAGTGGGCGCGATGGTTCTCGCCTTCGTCGCCTTGGTCGCGCTCGCCAATGGCCTACTCGGAGGCCTCGGCAATATGGTCGGAATTCAGGACCTCAGCTTCCAGCGTCTGATCGGCTACCTCTTCGCACCGGTCATGTATCTGATCGGCGTGCCCTGGCACGAGGCCGGGACCGCGGGCGGATTGTTCGGGACGAAGCTCGTCCTCAATGAGTTCGTGGCCTTCATCGAACTCGGCAAGATGGATGCCGCGACGTTGAGCGAACGCAGCCGCGCAATCGTCACCTTCGCTCTGTGCGGGTTTGCGAACTTCAGCTCGATCGCGATCCAGATGGCGGTGACCGGAAGCCTGGCGCCCAATCAACGGCCGGTAATCGCGAAGCTGGGAATTCGCGCATTGCTCGCGGGTAGCCTCGCCAACCTGATGAGCGCAGCGCTCGCGTCGCTGATGCTGCCCTGACCGCAATCCTCTGCTAAGACAAAGACATGGCTACGATTACCGCTGACAAGATCGCGTCTGTTTCGATGACGGACGCCGACCGCGATCCGGAAGGATTCGCGCAAAAGCTGGGTCACAGTTTCGAGGAATATGGTTTCGCGATCATCGCGGACCACGGCATCCCCGACGAGCTGATCCACCGCGCCGAGGAGAAGGCGAAGGCCTTTTTCGCCCTACCCGAACAAGTGAAGCGCAAATATCTTATCCCGGGCGGAGGTGGCGCGCGCGGCTACACACCATTTGGAATCGAAACCGCCAAGGGATTGAAGGCGCACGATCTTAAGGAATTCTGGCATGTCGGCCGCGACCTGCCAGAGGGTCACCGATTCCGCGATCACATGCCAGACAATCTCTGGCCGTCCGAGATCCCTGGCTTCAAGGACACGATGCAGGAGCTATTCGCGACCTTCGACAAAGCCGGGCTCAAGGTCTTGAAGGCCATCGCCCGTTACCTCGGGATAGACGCAAATTACTTTGAGGACGCGGTCCGCGACGGCAACTCGGTGATGCGCGCGCTGCATTATCCCCCCCAAATCGAGCCGACCGGCGAGCACATTCGCGCGGGCGCGCACGAGGACATCAATGCGATCACCTTGCTGCTCGGGGCCGAGGAAGCGGGTCTCGAGCTTCTGACCAAGGACGGGCGCTGGATCCCGGTCTCACCCAAACCCGGCGAGCTGGTCATCAATATTGGCGACATGCTTCAGAGACTGACGAACGGGAAGCTGCGCTCGACCACCCACCGTGTCGTCAACCCGACGCCGGACCGCGCGAGCAAGGCGCGCTATTCCATGCCCTTCTTCCTGCACTTCCGGTCTGACTTTCTGATCGATCCGTTGAAGGAAACGATCGCGGCGGGCGAGGAGCCCAAATGGGCTCCGATCACCGCCAACGATTATCTTCAGGAGCGCTTGCGCGAGATCAAGCTGGTCTAGCAGTTCGGTCTAGACGAACTCGAAGCGAGGTTTCGTCTGGCTGATCTGCCCATCGAACGCATGGTCGCGATAGGGACCATCGCGGTCGACCCAGTGAAGGAACAGGTGGACCGACCAGCCGTTCGGATTCGGGGTGAGGCGGCCGTGCCGGTGGCGCACTCCCCGATACAGCACTGCGTCTCCGACATTCATCTCCAGCGAGGCAAAGGGCTCGGAGCCAAAATCCTTCTCGACCCTGGCCGACGGTTCGGATTCGAATTGTCCGACTTCCAGGTTCCAGGGAACGCCGTCGCTATAGTCGAGCGTCAATGACAGGCTATGTTCGCAGGACAGCCTGTCGTGGTGGACCCGGCATATGTCGCCCGCCCGATAGATGCGAAGATAGTCGTAGGTCGGCAGCAGGTCGCGCCCAACGACGTGGCTCACGATCGGCGTCAATCCCCACAAGAAGGTGAGCATTGGCGGGTAGAAGTGGCCGTAAACCTCGAACGCCGGTCGCTCGAGCAGGTTGGGAAAGTCCTGTACGTTGCTAAGCGGCAAAGCGCTTGGGCCGATATCCTTCTTCAGCATTGCGACAAGGGCTGAGGCGGTCTCGGGTGCGATCAGCTGCTCCAACAGCGCATAGCCAGTGTGTTCATAGTCGCCGACGACACGCATCACGTGGGCCCAGATCCATCGAGATTGGCAGGACCGAATCCGAACGGAATCAATTGGCCGATGCGGTGATGTTCGACGGCCGAACCGTCGCCACTGCCGCAGAGAATCTCAACGTCGCGGCCGGATAGTTGCGCGGCCTCGAGAATCGCCTGGCGGCATCCGCCGCAGGGCGTGCAGATCATGCCTCCGCTGCCACCCACGACCGCGATGCGCGCGATCTTGTCGAGCCCGAATTGGTGCTGGGCAGTAGTGAGCGCGCTCTGCTCCGCGCAGACGCCCAGGCGGTAGCAGGCATTTTCCATGTTCGCGCCGGTCACCACCTTGCCGTCGACGGATTCGATCGCGCATCCGACATGGAAGTTCGAATATGGCGCGTAAGCCCTCGCAGCGGCAACTCGCGCGAGGCCGAGCAATTGTTCATCTGTCATGCTCTTGTCTTTAGCCACGGCGATTAGGAAAAGCACTGCGCTCGGGACTCGAAGGACGTCACCCTGAATCTGATTCAGGGTCCATTCCTCCACCCGGAGCGTGGTTCACCGGAATGGATGCTGAAGCGAGTTCAGCATGACGAGAGAGCGCAGAATGATGAATGCCCGTACCTTCGCAATGCTGGCGGTTTGTGCCTCATTTGTACCGTCACCGGCACTTGCCTGGGGCAAGACGGGGCATCGAGTCGTAGCCGCAATTGCCGACACCGAGCTCAGCGGGCTGGCCCGGGCGCATGTTGAGGAGATTCTCGGGCAGGGCGAAAGCCTCGATGAAGCCGCAAATTGGCCCGACGAGATGCGGTCAGCGCCGGAGCCCTTCTGGCAGAAGACTGCAACACCTTGGCATTATGTGACGCTCAATGGGATTATCTATGACCATGCGCCGCCCGAGGGGGATGCACTCGAAGCACTGGACCGTTTCAGCAAGACGCTCCGGGACCCGAACGCGAGCCGCGAGGACAAACAACTCGCCCTCCGCTTCGTCGTCCACCTAGTGGGGGACCTCCACCAGCCGCTTCACGTCGGGAAATGCTGCGACAAGGGCGGAAATGACGTGAAGGTTACGTGGTTCGGCAAGCCCACCAACCTGCACGCGATATGGGATTCGCAGTTGGTCGACGACGAGCAATTGTCCTTCACCGAGCTCGCCGCGAAGCTTGAGCGGCACATTTCCAACGCTGACGTAATAGCCTGGTCCGACATCAATCCGCGCGATTGGATCAATGAAAGCGCCGAAATTCGCGATACGCTCTATCCCGCTCCACGCACTCCGCCTGTCAAGGGAGCCAAGGGAAAGGCCAAGAAGATACCGGAGCTGTCCTATTCATATGTCTACAAATTCCATCCGGTCATGGAGCGGCGCTTGAGCCAGGGTGGAGTTCGGCTTGCGGCTTACCTCAACGCGCTTTTTGCTGAGCCCCAGTCTTCACCCACCAAATGATCCGTAAACTATTCGCTTCGATCGCGGGGCTTTCGCTTGCCGCGTGTACGGCGCAGATCCAATCGCCCGCCAGGGTCGCGCCGCAGGGCCCGGTTGAGGTTCAGATCCTCGCTTTCAACGATCTGCACGGGAACCTGCAGGTCCCCGACCCGGTCGAGGTGACCGAGCCCGATGGCACCAAGCACAAGATCACGACCGGCGGCGTTGCGCATCTTGCCGCAGCGCTGAGCGGACTTCGCGTCGGACATTTGAACACAGTGACGGTTTCCGCAGGCGACACGATCGGCGCCTCGCCTTTGATTTCGGCAAATTATCTCGACGAGCCGACGATCGATGCGATGAATCTGCTGGGATTGGAGTTCAATTCCGTCGGCAATCACGAGTTCGATCGCGGCAGTGACGAACTTCAGCGGATGCAGGCAGGCGGTTGCGCCAAGTTCACGCGCCGCATCCCTTGCGCGGTCGAGCCATTCGGCGGCGCGCGCTTCCGCTACCTCGCGGCGAACGTAGTCCGGTCGAACGGTTCGACCATCTTCCCGTCGACTGGCCTCAAGACTTTCCAGACTTCGGCAGGGCCGATCACCATCGGCTTCATCGGCATGACTCTCAAAGGCACCGAGCACCTCGTCACGCCATCGGGCGTGAAGGGCCTGACCTTTAAGGATGAAGCCGCAACCGCGAACGATTTGGTGCCGCAGCTGAAAGCGCAAGGCGCCGACGCGGTCGTGCTCCTGATCCACCAGGGCGGGAAGACCAAACAATTTACCACCGGCAACGGCTGCGATGGGCTCAGCGGCGATATCGTGCCCGTGCTGAAGGCACTCGACCCGGCGATCACCACGGTGATTTCCGGCCATACGCACTGGGCCTATGTCTGCCTCAACACGCCAGGCGTGGCTGACGGCCGGCTCCTGACCAGCGCAGGCAAGTACGGCTATTTTGTCACCGACCTCAGGCTCGAGTTCGATGCGGCGACGCATCGCTTAATGGACCAAAGCGCACGGAACGTAACGGTGGGCAATGGCGAAAACGGCGAGGATGCGGCCGAGAAGGCGCTGGTCGATCGCTATGCGACGGCCGTTGCGCCGATTGCGAGTCTGATCGTTGGCCATCTGTCGGCTCCGGCAACCAAGAGTACTAATGACGGAGAAAGCGCTGCGGCGGATCTGATTTCGGATTCGATGCTGGCTGCGACGCTCGCGCCCGGAAATGGCGGGGCACAACTGGCACTGGTCAATGGCACCGGCGTGCGTGTCGACCTGCCCGAAGGCGACATCCGCTACGACGCCGCCTTCGCGATGATGCCGTTCGGGAACAACCTCGTCGTGATGACCCTGACTGGCGCGCAGCTCAAAGCCGCGCTGGAGCAGCAATATGGCCAGCCGATCCGGACCGGCTTCACGCGGCCGGCTGCGCTCGCGCCATCAGATGGCTTTACCTACACTGTCGACATGACCAAGCCTGCGGGGAGCCGTGTCGGCGACATGCGGCTGAACGGCAAGGCGATGGATCCCGCGGCGCCTTATCGTGTAACGCTCAATAATTACCTTGCCTCGGGCGGCGACAATCTCAGCGCATTTACCGCGGGGACCGACATTACGGACAAAGGCATCATCGACCTCGACGCGTTGGTCGCATGGATCGCGCCGGCCAGGACGCCGCCCCGACCGGATCGCGTCCATATCACACCCTAGCGCAGCGGCGGCTCGTCGAAGCTCCTGAGCTTGCGGCTGTGCAG
>Ga0207691_10000919_pt1 | contig 29207 bp, 27 predicted proteins | sample KBSM13metaG_FD_184327 | JGI IMG/M metagenome (GOLD analysis project Ga0207691, IMG submission 184327) | Miscanthus rhizosphere microbial communities from Kellogg Biological Station, Michigan, USA - KBS M1-3 metaG (SPAdes) (version 2) | ecosystem: Host-associated > Plants > Roots > Rhizosphere >...
TCGGTCATGTCGGCGACGAGGACATCACCGGTTTTGAAGGCGGCCATCTGGTCGATCGCGGTGAGGATGCGGACGCTGCCGGCACCGATGCGCTGGCCAATGGCGCGGCCCTCGACCAGCACCCGGCCGGTCCCGTTGAGCCGGAACCGGCTCAGGCTGCCGGAGGCCCGGCGGGACTGCACGGTCTCCGGGCGCGCCTGCAGGATGTACAGTCCGCCGTCGATCCCGTCCTTGCCCCATTCGATGTCCATCGGGCGGCCGTAGTGGTTCTCGATGGCGACGGCGTGCCGGGCGAGCTGCTCGACGTCGTCGTCAGTGAGGCTGAAGCGGTTCCGCAGGGACGCCTCAACCGGCACGAAGTCGATGGTGCGGCCGATTTCGCGGCTGCTCGTGTAGGTCATCTGCAGGGCCTTCTCGCCCAGTCCGCGCTTGAGGATGGCGGGCCGGCCGGCCTGCAGCGCGGGCTTGTAGACGTAGAACTCGTCGGGGTTGACGGCGCCCTGGACGACAGCCTCGCCGAGGCCGTAGGAGGACGTGACGAACACGGCGTCCTGGAACCCGGACTCGGTGTCCATGGTGAACATGACGCCGGAGGCGCCGACGTCGGAGCGCACCATGCGCTGGATGCCGGCCGAGAGCGCCACCTCGGCGTGCTCGAACTTGTGGTGCACCCGGTAGGCGATCGCCCGGTCGTTGTAGAGGGACGCGAACACGTCCTTGATGGCGAGCAGGATGTTCTCGATGCCGCGGACGTTCAGGAAGGTTTCCTGCTGCCCGGCGAAGGAGGCATCGGGGAGGTCTTCGGCCGTGGCGCTGGAACGGACGGCCCAGGACAGGTCCTCAGACCCGCCGTGCTTGTCCACCAGCTGCTGGTAGGAGTTCCGGATCTGCGCTTCGAAGTCAGGCAGGAAGGGCGTCTCGCGCATGAGGGCCCGGATCTCCTGCCCGGCGGCTGCCAGGGCGGTGACGTCATCGGTGTCCAGGCCGACCAGCCGGTCGGCGATCTTCTGGTCAAGGCCCGAATCCGCCAGGAAGTTGCGGTAGGCATCCGCGGTGGTGGCGAAGCCGTCGGGAACCTGGACGCCGGCGGAGGTCAGGTTCTGCACCATCTCACCGAGGGAGGCGTTCTTTCCGCCCACCCGGTCCAGGTCCTTGAGTCCGAGTTCTGAGAACCACAGGATGTCTGTCGTCATAGTTACTGCTCCTTTGCAGATGATGGCATGCAAGTGCGCCGCCCCGCTTGCGGCGATGGCCGGTTGATGGGCGCAAGTCCTGTCCACAGTGACAGGTCTCCAGCGCACTTTCCACATGACGTGCGCCACACTAAGTTTGTGAAACTTTTCCCTAATGCTTGAGGTTCATCCGCTGCAGGATGGTTGCCGCCATTTCCTCGACGGACACCGTGGCCGAATTCAGGTACGGAATCCTATGGGAGACGTACAGCTGCTCGGCGCTGCGCAGCTCGAAGCCGCACTGCCGCAGCGACGCGTAGGGTGAACCCCGGCGCCGTTCGGTGCGGATCTGGCTCAGGCGCAGGGGGTTGGAGGAGAGCCCGAAACACTTCTCAACGAAAGGCCTCAGCGGCTTGGGGAGCCCTTCCCGTTCAAAGTCTTCGTCCACCAGCGGGAAGTTGGCGGCGAAAATGCCGTGCTGCAGGGCCAAGTACATGGTGGTGGGCGTTTTTCCGCAGCGGGACGGCGCCACCAGGATGACTTGGGCCTTTTCGAGCGCCCGCAGGCTTTGGCCGTCGTCGTGTTCCATGGCGTATTCGACGGCGGCCATCCGGGATTGATACCGCTCCGCATTGCCCAGGCCATGGGCCCTGCCGGGTTCGCCGCTGGCCGGGGAACCGAGGGCCTGCTCCAGCTGTCCGACATGTGTCCCGATGAGATCCACGATGATTCCCTGGCACGTACCCAGGACCTGGCGGATATCGCTGCTTACCGCGGTGGAAAAAACGATAGGTTGCAGGCCCGTGGCGGCCAGTTTGTCGATAGTGCCGACCACCGTCCTGGCCTGTTCGACCGTGGTGATGAAGGGGACCGTAATGCGGTCAAAGTGGTTCGCGGGGAACTGCGTCAGCAAGGTGTTGCCGAGCGTTTCCGCGGTGATGCCGGTGCTGTCCGAAAGGAAGTAGACAGGCCGAAGATCGTCTTTGGTCATGAACGCATTCTCCCCCACGCCGGGACCGGTCCGGTATCGGGCAGCCGGCGGGTCCCTACCCGGCCTCCGGTCCCGGACGTAGACTGCTCGCTTACAACGCCACCAGCTATCCGGGAGATCGACATGAACTATGCAGGGACCGGGAACGAGAAGGCCGTCGCGGCAAGTGACCTTAACCGGACACATGTCGGACTGACCGTGAGCTTCCAGCCGGACGAATTTACCGTGGTCTTCGGCCGGATTGGCGCCATTGCGCGCAAGGAGGGTGGTGTGACCATCGCGCTGGCAGGGGTGGACGGTACAGCTGGCCTGGCGTCCCACTACAGCCTGCCTCCCGCCCAACAGGTCTACATCCAGCCGGACATGCTCACCAATACGGAGACGACCATCAAGGATTTGTTCGGCAAGGTTCAGGAGAATCTGCGGAGCCACAAGGGAGATCAGCGGCCGGACACCCTCTAGGGACACTTCCCCGCGCCCTGGGGCTGGAAGTTGCATCCACTTCCCGAGTACCCGCGCGGGGAAATGATGCACTGACGCAAACTTGCAGTTGTGCATTTATTGCAGTCATGTAATTATTTCAATATGAGCGAAACATCTTCTCCCGGCCTGAGGGAGCGCAGGAAGGTTGAAACCTGGACCGCAATCCACGAAGTCGCTGCTTCCCTGGCGCTCCAGGGGGACGCCGGACAGGCCACAGTTGAAGCGATCGCGGACGGCGCCGGGGTATCGCCCCGGACGTTCTTCAATTACTTCCGCACCAAAGAGGACGCGGTCCTTGGTCTTCGCGAGCCTTTCCTGGATCCGGAACTATCAGGCCGGCTGTCCACCGATGACGATCTCCTGGGGCAGGTGTCGCGGCTGCTCGTGACGGTGGCCCGAACGGCGATCGGAGACACTGACTCCGCACGGCTGCGCGAACTCACGGCCCGGTATCCAAATCTGCACAAACGCATGATGGAGTACATGACCCAAGCCGAGGCCCTGGTCCGTGAGTCAGTGGCCGGGCTGCTGGCCAACGATCCTTCATGGTCCGCCGGGGCCGAAGGCTTTGGCCCCGAGGAGACCGCGCGGATGCTGGTGATGCTCGCAGGTGTCCCGGCCCGTTTTAGCGCCACAAACCCCGATGCCGACGTGGCCCAAGGCCTCCCCGAAGACCTCGGCCCTGCGCTGGCCCTTTTTCATCATCTGCAAAGGAAACTTTCATGACCACGCAAGCAGTCCCCGCCGCAGGGCAACACGGAGAGAAACAGCACGTCATGCTGCTGTTCGTCGGCCTGATGCTCTCGATGCTCCTCGCCGCACTGAATCAGACAGTTCTGAGCACCGCGCTGCCAACCATCGTCGGTGAACTCCACGGCGTCAACGACATGCTCTGGGTCATCACGGCCTTCATCCTCGCCTCCACCATCACCATGCCCATCTATGGCAAGCTCGGCGACCTGATGGGCCGCAAGGCCCTGTTGATCGCCGCCATCGTTCTGTTCATGATCGGTTCCGTCGTCGGTGGCCTGGCCAACGACATGGGCGTACTGATCACCGCCCGGGTTATCCAGGGCCTTGGCGGCGGCGGGCTCATGATTCTCTCCCAAGCCGTCATCGCCGACGTCGTCCCCCCGCGGGAACGCGGCAAGTACATGGGCATGATGGGCGGTGTCTTCGCCATTGCCTCCGTCGCCGGTCCGCTGCTGGGCGGCTGGTTCACCGAAGGGCCCGGCTGGCGCTGGGTGTTCTGGATCAACATCCCTCTGGGCCTGCTTGCCCTTGCCGGTGCCGTGTTCTTCCTGAAACTGCCCAAGCACAGCGGCAGGCCGCGCCTGGACCTCGGCGGCATGGTGCTCGTCGCGATCGCAACGACCTGCCTGGTCCTCTTCGCCACCTGGGGTGGCAGCAAATACGAATGGACCGACCCGATCATCCTGGGTCTGATCGCCGGCGCCGTGCTCAGTGCCGTCGCCTTCGTCCTTGTCGAACGCCGCACGGCCGAGCCCATCATTCCACTGCACCTCTTCAAGGACCGCAACTTCAACCTCTCCACGATCGCGGGCCTGTTCATCGGCGTGGCCATGTTCGGCGCCATCGGCTATCTGCCGACCTATCTCCAGATGGCCTTCAGCGTCGATGCCACCGAATCCGGGCTGCTCATGATCCCGATGATGGGCGCTCTCCTGGTGGCCTCGGTTGTTTCCGGCCAACTGGTCAGCCGGACCGGCCGCTATAAATGGATGCCGATCGCGGGCGGCGTCCTGGTCGCAATCGCGCTGGTAATGCTCTCCACCCTCAACCCCGACTCGCCGCTCTGGGAAATCTGCGCCTACCTGGCCGTCATGGGCCTGGGGCTCGGCCTGAGCATGCAGATCATGGTCCTGATCGTCCAGAACTCCTTCCCGCTGCGCGAAGTCGGCACAGCAACGGCGTCGAACAACTTCTTCCGCCAGATAGGCGCCACCCTGGGCTCCGCCGTGGTCGGCAGCCTGTTCGCCAGCCGGCTGGCCCAGCTCCTCACCGAACGGCTCCCTGCCGCGGCACAGGGCGGCGGGGCACCGGGCGGGTCAAACTCGCTGACCCCGGCCGTCGTCGGCAAGCTGCCGGCGCCGATCAAGGAGGTCATCATCTCCTCCTACAACGACGCGCTGACGCCCATCTTCATCTGGATGGTCCCGCTGGCCCTGGCCGCGGCACTGCTGATGTGCTTCGTCAAGGAAAAGCCGCTGGCCACCGCCGTCGAACACGATGTGCTGTCCGAATCCATTGGGGAAGGAAACATCCTCATCACGGCCGACGACGCCGACGCCACCGACAACGCAGCCCCCGTCCAGGTCTCGGCCTCGGCCTCGGCCTCGGGGCGGTAGCTCCCGGAGCCGGAAACGGCGTGGCGGGTTTGTGCAGTACGCACACCGCCACGCCGTTCCCTGCTGGCCCTGCGCGCCCGGTTCCCGGGGGTCAGACTTCTTTAAGGCTGATTTTCAGTGCATCCAGGAGACGGTCCGCATGCTCGCTCCGGAATGCAAGCGGCGGGCGGATTTTCAGAACGCTGTCATCCCGGCCGATGCGGCTGATCAACACGTGGTTCCGTTTCATGGCCTCGACGAGTTGTTTGGTTCGGCCTGCCGAGGGCGTTTGCCGGGCCTCGTCGTCGAAGACTTCAAAGCCGAAGAAAAGGCCGGTTCCCTTGATGGGTCCAATGAACGGATACTCTGCGCGGAGCTTCTCCAGGGATTCCTTGATCGATGCCCCAAGAATTGTGGCCTTTTGGGGAAGCTGCTCGTCCTGGAGGATGGAGAGCACGGTGCTTCCAACCACCGCCGAAACGGGGGTCCCGGCGAAGGTGTTGAAGTAGTTGTTGTGCGGACCGAAGTGGTCCAGCATTTCACTGCTGGTGACCACTCCCCCGATGGGATGACCGTTGCCCATGGGCTTGCCCAGCGTCACGAAGTCAGGGGCAGCACCGATCCGCTGATGGCCCCAGAAGTGCGTTCCGGTACGCCCGAAGCCGGACTGCACCTCGTCAGCGACCACCAGTCCGCCCGCAGCGTGGACCCGGTCGATGACGCCGGTTATGTAACCGGCGGGAAGGGTGTTCAGGCCCTCCGTGGAGAAGAGGGAGTCGAAGAGGAAGCCGGCAAGGCCATAACCGGCACGGTCGAGGGATTCGATTGCGGCATCCACTTCAGCAAAGGATGCGGCAAGGAGGTCAGCCTCGCTCAGCGTGGTGCGGTCCATGTCCGGAATGCGGATGGGCCGGACCTCGGCAGCCAGGGCCTCGCCCGTGCGGAGTCCCGTGGTGAGACCGGCCAAATACGAAGTGTGACCGTGGTAGCTGAAGTCCGAGACCAGAACGCCCGAGGCACCTGTGGCCTGCCGCACCATTCTGAAAGCGAGGTCGTTAGCCTCTGAGCCGCTGTTCGTGAACAAAACCCTGTTCAGTTCGGGCGGAAAGGTGCCCAGGAGTTGCTCGGCGTAGTCCACGACGTGGTTGTTCAGATAGCGTGTGTGGATGTTCAGCCTGCCCGCTTGATCGGCCATGGCGGCTATGATCCGCGGGTGGCAATGGCCTACCTGGGGCACGTTGTTGTAGGCGTCAAGATACTGTTCGCCGCGGGCGTCCGTGAGCCAGACGTCGTGTGCCGCCACGAACTCAAGCGGCTCATCGTAAAAAAGCGGCGAGTAAGGTCCAAGCGTTTTATAGCGGCGTTCGAGCAGGGTCGCGGTCATTTCAGATCTCTCCTTGGGGTGTCGATGAATTGTCCTGGTGTAGCCACCCGGTCGAACCGCTACCGGTAAATCTTTTTGCCGCTTCGACCACCCACGGGGCCAGCCGGGATTCAGCAAAATCGCTGGCCGGATCGCCCGGACGGTCCGCGGCCCAACCCAGGTAGCTCATGCCCCGGGCAATCAAGAATGCGTCCAATGCCCCGCCCACGGCGGGATCCAGCTCACGGACGCTTTCGTAGCCGTGGAGGAACGCCTCCGCGAGGATCGCGAAGTTCGGGTGCGGTGTGGCGAAGAAGAGGGCCGTGGCGATGTCAAAGCCGAACCACCCTTCGCCGAAATCGTCAAAGTCGATGATGACAAGTCCGTTGCCGGTGGCAAGGACGTTTTCAAAGGTCATGTCCGCGTGAATGGACCCGAACACGCTGCGGTCCCTCCCCAGCGCTTCGATGACCAGCGAGGCAGCCTCCGCGGCCTGTGCCAAGGACAGTCGGTCCTCCGGTGTGAGGGACCGCAGCCGGGTTCCATCACCCCAGAGGGCGCCGGGGCCGAAAAGCCCGTCAAGGTCCCAGGCAGGTCTCCGGAGGGATTCCGGCGGGGTGGTGGATTCAGCGTGAAGATGATGGCGGCCCATCACGGTACCGAGTTGATGCATGTCGTCCTGGTCCAAAGGTCCCGCCCCCGTAAAGACCTGGAACGAGTCTGCGATCGGGAAGGCATCGGGGAACCAGCGCTGGACGGAGACCAACCGTTGATCGCCGTCCACCGGGACGGCGTAACCGCCGAGGAGGCTTTCAACGGGCTCTGGTACGAGCAGACCGGCTTCCTGAAGGCCACGTAGATGGTGCGACTCGCACTCGATCTCGGCGGCCGCCCGGTAACCGGGCCGGTGAATCCGCACGGCGCAGTCATGCCCGTCGGATTCGACCCGGAAGACCTGATTCTCCCGCTCCTTGATGAACGTAATTCGGGCTGAGGTGTCGATACCAAACAGCGGGAGGGCCTCACGGACCAGGGCCACGCTGGGGGCAAGGGAAACTGTCATAAAACTAGACTAGTGATCTATTTTTCAGACTACAAGTCTTTTTTCAAGAAAGACAGTAGTGTGAGATGAAGCCGCTAACGGCGGGGCACAAAGGCGGAGGAGGGCACATGTCAGTGGAGAGCACGAAGCGACTCAGTCTCCGCGAACGCCGGCAGGTGAGTACGCGCAACGACCTGATCCAGTCAGCGCTGGCGGTGATTGCCGAAACCGGGACAAGCGACCTCTCCGCGGTGACGATAGGCAGGATCTTGTCGGACAGCGGAATGGCGCGGGCCACCCTGTATGCCCACTTTCCTGGGGGCCGCGAAGAGTTGCTGGCCGCGGCATACCAGCACGTGGCCCACCAATTTTTGGACAACGCCCGATCAGCGATCGAATCCCGCGGCGGCGAGAAGCTGAATTGGACGCAGCGGGTTGAGGCCTTCGCCGAATCACTGCTTGCAGTTTCGGCGGACAGGGGAATCGGTTACTTCTATAACATTTCCGGGCCGCAGCTTTTGGGTTTCAGCAAGGATCGTGGCGTCGGATCCACCGGCGTGTTCACGGCCTTCAGCGCCGAACTCCACATCGCTACTCGCGCAGGAAAGATACCCAGCGACTCGAGCGAACCACTGGCCGTCTTGCTTGCCGGGAGCATGCGGGATGCCGGGATCCAAGTGGCGCTCAATCCGGACAGCGCCGCAGAACTGCAGCGCGCTTTTCGCTTTCTTCTCCGATGCTTGGATGAAACGCACGACGCCAACTGACGGAGCCGGGCGTTCGGACGATTCCTTACGGACGGAAGTCCCGCATGCCGGCACCTAACGTGCACCCCCGGGCAGCACACGCGGCCTCAGCCGGGCAACGAGCGTCGCGGCGAGCAACGCCGTCGTGAGTTCCAGGCCGATGACCAGCAAGAGTTCGGCAGCGCCGGACGTGTCCACAACCTTCGACGCTGGTCCCCCGCTGTGGGCGTGACCGGCGCCGCCCGATCCGAGCAGCAAGATGGTATGCAGGAACACCATAGCCAGTGCCGAAACGGTGACCTGATGGAGAGCTCCCATTCTGCTGTGTCGCCAGATGTGGACCGTACAGGGGACGCAGACGGCGGCTAGAGCAATCATGAGAGCGCCGAGCCAGGCGTCGTGGTGCCCCGAGGCCGCAAGCCACAAGTGCACGAGGCAGGACACGGCCGTCAGGGCCGCGCAGATTCGCGGGTGCAGGACGGGCCCGGCTGACCGGACCCGTCCCGCCGTCGTGGTCATTTCGTGATTCCTGACGCTCAGCTGTGGCAGTGTCCGCCGGCGTCGCCGTCGCCATGGCAGCCGGAGGACGCCTGCGAGCTGGCGGGCACGTCAAGGACAGGGCTGCGGTCGAAGAAGCCATCCGGGCGGAGCTTGAAGCCGACGGTGTCCACGGGCATCATGGGCCAGTCCTCCACCCGGGGGAAGTGGGTCAGCCCGAAGGTGTGCCAGATGACGATGTCCTGGCCGTCTATGTCGCGGTCCTGGGAGACGTAGGCAGGCAGGCCGGCTCCCCCGCTGTGCTGGTTGACGAAGTCGCCGGTGGGGTATCGCTCGTCTTCTGCATAGCGGGTGACCCACAGATCCTTCGTGGCGAACGCGGCACGGCGTGCGATGGACGAGTCCGGGTCGGCCAGCAGGGTGGGCTGGTTCTGGGAGTGGAGCTTGTACCCCACAGGTTCGCCGAGCCGGTTGCGGGACTCCGGGTTGGAGATGACCCAGGTCCGGCCGTTGCGGGCATCGGCCTCGCGGGCGGCTTCTGATTCCCGGGTGAGGACCGTGCGCTTGCGGGAGAAGGCGTTGCCGCGTTCGTTGCCCTCGCCCATGGCCTGCCGGACCACGTCCTCTTCCTCGACCCGGTTGGTGAACCCGTCAACGGCCATGTCCAGGCGGGCGCTGAACAGGTGCTGGTGGAACGGCGCGCCCAGGCCCGGGGCGAGCTGGGAAATATTGTCCGAGCCGCCTTCCGGGAACGCGGAGGTGAAGACGACGCCGGTGGCCTTGGCCTCGAATTCAATGGTGCCGTCAAGGTAGAGGTACCAGTAGAAGCCGTAGTCGTAGTTGCCGATGGTGGTGAAGAAGGAAATCACCAGGCGGCGGTTGCGGCGCGTGTAGTTGATGCCCGTGTACATATCTGAATGCTTGGACAGGATGCCCCAGTCCTCTTCGTGCATGCAGATCCCGTTGCGGATCTCGCGCGGATTGCCGAAGGCGTCGCTGACGACCGGGCTGAGGTAGGTGATATCGCCGAGGCAGTCGCAGCCCAATTCCAGGGAATTGGCGTACTGGCCCACCAGGTATTCACCGGTGTCGAAGTAGTTCTGCCAGGACCGGATCGGCGACGGATCACCATACGGGACCACCATCTCGGCGATGGACGCCCGGTTGATGATGGGCCGCAGGCGGTCGCCGTCCTGGAAAGCGATGTTGTGCAATACGATGCCTTCGCGGGAATCGAAGCCGACGTCAAGGCTCCACTTCTCCCACTCCACGTGGTTGCCGCCGCTGACCGCGAAGCTGGGCCCCTCCGGCTGGGTGATGCTAATGGGCTTCTGCGTGGTCCGCAGCGGCCCGGTCAGCTCCGGGTCGGTGTAGTTGCCGTGCTCGGCCGGCACCGGGAAGATGCCGGTGTCGATTACCCGGGTCACGGTCTTGCTCATGACGTCGACGTATCCAACCAGGCCATCCACCGGGTGCGCCCACGCGCTGTCCTCAGGAAAATCCTGCACGAAGGCAAGCCCGCGCAGGATCCGCCGGCCCTTCTCCTCCGGGTACTCGTAAACACCGGCGGACAGCGGAGCGACCCGGACCTTTGCGACATCCAGGTTCCTGGCGGCCAAGGCCTTGAGCCACCGCTCGTCATGGGCCAGGAGCTGCTCGACGATCTCGAACTCCTCTTCCAGGACGGGAAGCTCCCCCGTGGCTGTTGTGTCGAGCTCCAGAGCGGAGATCAGCGTCCCGGTGGAAACGGAAACGATCGCGTCCGTCGGCGCAGCGCCCGACACGTCATGAATGAATGCGCGGAACCGACGATCCTCTGCTTCCTGTCCCCGCGACGGATCCAGAAGGCCGAGGTAAGCGATCCGCTTCTCCGGTCCGAGCAGGCCGTTTGCACTCAACAGCGACTGAGCTTCATGGATTTCGTCAGGGGACGCCAACGGGTGGCGGACGGCCGTTTGCAGTACTGAAGTTCGCATGGATCCTCCGGTTCGACTTCGAAAAAATGTTTTTCTATGACTGTAGATAATACGCGATTGTGACCCGGCCCACAAGTGAGGAGCGGAGTCCAAAGTTTTTTTTCGCCAGGTGTTGAAAAAAGATGACGGAGCTTCTAGTGTGTGTTGTGTCACACGGCAGAAAGTGCCGGACGTTGACGGCAGCGCGCTGAGACCGCGCGCAGTGCGCCAATCGGCCACCAGCAAAACCCTCCCCGCAACACCAGCAACCCCTCTCTCCCCCCTAAAAGGAGCACGATGAGCACCAGCACAGCCACCAGCACCGTGGAAACGTCGTCGGCCGCGGCAGGATCCAGCCGGACAATTCTTAATCCAGCCACGGGCCAGCCCGTCGGGGAGGCGCCGGTCCACACCGTTGAGGACCTGGAGCGCGCGGTCGCCGCCGCCCAGGCAGCGCAGCCGGCCTGGGCCGCGCTGGGGCACGATGCCCGGTCCGCCTCGCTGATGAAGGCCGCCGACGCCGTCGAACGCTCCGCCGAAGAACTCGCCCGGCTGCTCTCCCGCGAGCAGGGCAAACCGCTCAACGGCCCGAATGCCCGCTTCGAGGTCGGCGCCTGCGCCGCCTGGCTTCGCGCCGCCGCCGGCACGCCGCTGGACCCCGAAACCGTGGTGGACGACGGCGAAACCCGCGCCGAACTGCACTACCGGCCGATCGGCGTCGTCGGCGCGATCGGGCCCTGGAACTGGCCCATGCTGATCACCGTCTGGCAGATTGGCCCGGCCCTGCGGATGGGCAACGCCGTCGTGGTCAAACCCTCCGAATACACGCCGCTGTCCGTCCTGGCCCTGGTCGAAATCCTCAACCAGGAACTCCCCGAAGGCCTCCTCACGGTGGTCTCCGGCGGCCGCGACGTCGGCGAGGCCCTGGCCGGCCACCCCGCGATCGGCAAGATCATGTTCACCGGCTCCACCGCCACCGGCAAAGCCATCATCAAATCCTCCGCCGACACCGTCAAACGCCTCACCCTGGAACTCGGCGGCAACGACGCCGGCATCGTCCTGCCCGACGCCGACCCCCAGGCCATCGCCGAGGGCCTCTTCTGGGGCGCGTTCATCAACACTGGCCAGACCTGCGCCGCGCTCAAGCGCCTCTACGTCCACACCGACATCTACGACGCAGTCTGCGAAGCCTTGACCAACGTCGCCGCCGCCATGCCGATGGGCAACGGCCTCGACGAGGCCAACGTCCTGGGTCCGCTGCAAAACCGGGCCCAGTACGACATCGTCGCGAGGCTCGTTGAGGCGGCCCGCGACTCCGGCGCCAAGATCCTGCTCGGCGGCAACCCTGACCCGGACCAGCCCGGCAACTTCTACCCCACCACCCTCGTCGCCAACATCGACAACAGCAACCCCCTCGTCGCCGAAGAACAGTTCGGCCCCGCCCTGCCCATCATCCGCTACACCACCGTGGACGAGGCCGTCGCCATGGCTAACGCCGTCGACGTCGGACTCGGCGCCTCGGTCTGGTCCGCCGACCCCGCCGAAGCCCGCAAGGTCGCGGCCAGGATCGAAGCCGGCACCGTGTGGATCAACGCCCACGGCATGGTCAACCCCATGATTCCCTTCGGCGGGTCCAAGCAGTCCGGCTACGGACTCGAATTCGGCGTCGAAGGCCTCAAAGCCCTCGGCGTGCCGCAGATCATCAACGGCTGACACCGGCCGGCGCCCGTATGGGCGCCGGGCCGGGCTGCCCACCCGACTCTTCCTCCGGCCAAGAACGGCAACGTGGATCGCGCGTCCCCGTTCCTGACGAACCGGACTGCGTGGTCACCAGTAGGCCACCCGCTATTTTTCAGGAAAACCCCATGCAGAGCCGGTCAACGGAGACCGCTGCGTCGTCGCCTTAACTATTTCCCCGGAGGCTGAAAATGTCCCACGAATCTTCACCAATCCCTACTGTCGCCCAACCGCCGGGCTTGAGCCGGCGTACTCTTGGTGTTCCGGCCTTGGTCTTCATGACCATTGCCGCCTCGGCACCGCTCACGGTGGTCGCCGGCGGCTACCCCGCCAACTTTGCGGTGACAGGGGTGCTCGGTGTTCCCCTTTCCTTCCTTGTGCTCGGCGCCTGCCTGACCCTGTTTACCGTGGGCTACGCCGCTATGAGTTCGCGAATCCGAAATGCCGGGGCGTTCTATGCGTACATCGCCCAGGGCCTTGGCAAGAGGACCGGTGTAGGGGCGTCGTTCGTTGCCCTCACGGCGTACAATTCCATCCAAATCGCCGTCTACGGTCTCTTCGGTTTTGCCTCGGCAACCTTCATCAATGAAAAGACCGGGGCGGATGTCCCGTGGTGGGCAACTGCCAGAGTTGCCTTCCTGGTCGTCGCGTGGCTCGGCATCAACAAGGTTGATTTCTCTGTGCGGGTAGTGGCCGTGATGGTGGGACTGGAATTTCTTGCAGTCATCGTCTTCGACGTTGCCGCATTTGCTGTGCAGCCGGAAGGGGTTTCGGCAACAGGCCTGATGCCGGGCGATTTGTTTACCGCCGGCGTCGGCGCTGCCCTGGCCTTTAGCATTGCCAGCTTCATGGGATTTGAATCGGCGGCGATCTACAGCGAGGAGTCGAAAGACCCGAAACGCTCCATTGCCCGGGCAACGTATATAGCCGTAGCCATTATCGCCGTTTTCTACGCATTCTCAGCGTGGGCAATGATGACCGCAACCGGCCCTGGCCAAATCGTGGCGGCGTCCAGGGAACTAGGCCCGGGGCTGTTGTTTGCTTTCCTCGGTCAAAACGTCGGGACGCTCATGGCAGACCTTGCGCAGATGATGTTTCTCACGAGCCTCTTTGCGTCGCTTCTGGCATTCCACAATGCTGTTGCCCGCTATGTCTTCTCGCTGGCCAGGGAAAACGTGCTTCCTCAGCGGCTGGCATATGTCAATCCGCGTACCCATGCGCCTGTGGCCGGATCTATTGCCCAGTCCATAACCGCGCTGATCGTCATCGCGGCGTTCGCTGTTGCCGGCAATGCATCCGATCTGGGTCCGCTCTTTCCCGTCCTGACCCTTTTTACGTGGCTTTCGAATTCAGCCGCCGCCGGACTCGTTTTACTCCTGGTTCTGGTTTCGCTGGCTGTCATTGGATACTTCCGCCGCAACGCCCATGAGCTTTCCCTCTGGACAACCGTCGTTGCCCCGGTGCTAAGTGCGCTGGCCCTCGGAGCCGTGTTCGTGCTTATCCTGGCGAACTTCGATGTTCTTATCGGATCCTCCGGCCCATCAGTTCTGTCGTGGGTGCTGCCGGCTATTGCGATTGTCCCCGGTGCCGCCGGATTGTGGTGGGGCCATCGCCTGAAGATCAAGTCTCCGGCGGTCTACGAGTACATCGGCCATGGCGGAGAAGGCTCGCCGGAGGAGTACGAGTATGATCAGCAGACGCCGGACTGCGACGAAGTTCGGGTCAATTAGCAAATAAATAGCTGGACTCCTGTGCGGCATCCTCCGTCCCCTGTCGTGGGACGGAGGATGCCGATCCGCATTACCCGTTTCTCGTTTGAACGGACGGCGCGGTTTGAACGGACAGGGCAAGGCCGTCGAAAGGCTTCCGGACTCAGGGTGCGACTACCCTAAAGGACGTCCGGGGAAAAGCATCGGGTAGAGAGAGGTCTCCTTGCCGAAAATTGTCGATCATGACCAGCGGCGTGCAGATGTGGTCAGTGCCACATGGCGGCTCATAGCCCGCGACGGCATTGAAGGCGCCACCATGCGGGAAATCGCAGCCGAGGCCGGATTCGCCAACGGCGCCCTCAAGCCCTATTTCGGCAGTAAAGAGCATCTGCTTGCTTTTGCCTTCGAGCATGTCTTTCACGAAACAAACAAAAGAATCGACACGGCCACCGGAATCAATACCGGTCTGGCCGCTCTCCGTGTGTTCTGCCACGAGGTGCTCCCCCTGGACGAAGAGAAGGAGAGCGAAGCCCGGATCGTGATCGCATTCTGGCAACGCGCCCTGGGAGATACGTCTAAGTCCGCGCTCCACGAACGGTCGATGGAACTATGGCGCGAACGTATCCTGGGCCATTTGAGGGATGCCCGGGCTGCAGGAGAGATCTTCTCGACTGTGAGCGATGACGACTTTGCCGGAATCCTGATGAATATGCTTCTGGGTGCGCAAATCAGCGTCGCCCTCGCCCCGGGCACCAGCACTCGGCTCCAGCTCATTTCCCAACTGGAGGCCGTGTTGAAACTCCTTCGAACCCCCCGGACATAATCCCAACGCGGGATTCGCGCAGCCAGCGGAGGCAGGCGGCCGTCGGTCCCGGCGATGCAAGAGCCATACCGGACTCCCGTCCCCTGGCCGGCGCGGTGGAGTCGTCCCCCAATGGGACGACCGGTTTTGGTCTTGGGGACCTCCAGGTAGTGGTCAAGCTGGACTGGCTGCCCTTGTTTGGCCAGTATCCGCGGATGCCCGGCGTCCACGGCACGGATGTCGAACACCACAATTCCGGATGCCCCCAACGACACCCGGGGGTCAAGGTCTCGACCCTGACATCGCGGCGGATCCTCGCACAAGAGTACAGAGCCGGGAAACGGTCAGGGCCTGACACAGCACTTCACCGGATGGCACCCGGTCCCCCACAAGGGGAACGCGGCGACGGTGCCATCCGGTGGAACGGTGCTGCTGGAACGGTGCTACTCGGCCGGTGCGAGTACGAAGTCGTACGTCACTTCACGGCCCGTACCGTCTGCCTTGTCCTGTGGGTCCAGTACCAGCTCGGGCTTCACCGCCGACGCGATGTCATCGCCAAGGTGCTTGTCGGCCGTGAAATACAACTGGGTCGTGATCAGCTGATGGTCGGCTGCCGCAATCTTCAGGTGCAGGTGGGCCGGCCGCCATGCATGCCATCCGGCAGCCTCGATCAGCTGTCCGCAGGCACCGTCAGTGGGGATCTGATAGGGCGCAGGCTGGATCGTGTGGATCCGGAAGAAACCCTCGGAGTCAGTGAGCGCCGTCGCCCGGAGGTTCCACTCCGGAATATTGGGGGCGAACTGTGAGTAGAAGCCCAGATCATCGGCGTGCCAGATTTCAATCGAGGCGCCCGCCAGGGCTGCACCCGCAACTGAGGTCACTTTGCCCTGGAAGACCAGCGGCGTTCCTGGTTCGTCCTCGCGCATCGGGAGGGTCGCAGGCGACTCGAGGACCGGCGATCCCGGGACGTAGTACGGGCCTTCGATGGTGCCCTTGCTGCCTGCCCGGTCACTGTTGGCGACTTCTTCCACCGCGTGTTCCAGCCACACGTCCAGGAAGAGCGGCCATTCTCCGGTCTCGCCGACCTGAATGAGCCACGTTTTCAGCGCGTTGTACTCCTCGTAGGTGACCTTTTCTTCCAGAACGGTTTCAACGAGGGCGTTTATGGCACGGGAGGCGAGTCGGCTGACCCGGTCGGCGCTCACTGCCAAGGCCGAGGATTTGTCAGACCGGAAGCGCTCGGTGGCCTTGGCTCCGGAATCGGCGGCAGTTGCTTCAATTTCTACAGACATTTGATGTCCTTTCTTTGCTTTCCGCGTCCGCGTCGAAGCGGAATTGCGTGGTTATTTTTCGGATGCTGCGAGGGAGGAAGGGTGTTGGGCCAGGGGCGTGACTTGAATGGCCATGTAGGGGTACAGGGGCAGGCCCTGGAGTATTTCGTGCAGTTCGTCGTTGCCAGCCACATCGAAGACTGAGTAATTCGCGTACTGGCCGACGACCCGCCAGAGGTGGCGCCATCGGCCGTCGCACTGCAGAGCCTGCGATAGTGCCTTCTCGGCCGATTTGGCAGCGTCCGCTGCCGCCGGTGGGACATCCGCTGGGATATTGACGTCCATTCTGACCAGGTAGAGCATGTTTTCCTCCGTTTGTGGGAATAGCGGGCGCTATTTGTCCTGTCGGTAGCGTTCGAGTTTTTCGTTGGCGATTTCGGCGCCCAGACCGGGGACCTGCGGGACCGGAATTTTTCCGTCCCGGATCACGATGGGGTCCGCAAGAAGGTCATCAGACATGTCGAGGTAGTTCGACAGCTCGCCAGCGCGACGCGAAGTCGCTTCGTGGGCGGCCCCGAAAGCGACGGTCGCCAAGGTGCCGATCTGCGTGTCGATTTGGTTCCCCATCACGACGTCAACGCCAAGACCCGTGCACAGTCCCAGGATTTGCTGTGCCTCAGTGAATCCGCTGCGGGCGGTCTTGATGCTCACGGCGTTGCAGCCGCCCGAGAGCAACTCTCGTGAAACGTCACCGGCTGTGGGGACGCTTTCATCACCGACTATGGGAATGGGTGATTTGTCGACCAGCCGGCGCCGGCTCATCGCTTCTTTTGCGTCGCAGGGTTCTTCCAGAAGGGAGAGCCCAACGGTTTCGGTGCGCCGCAAGACCTCGAAAGCCTCATTGGCGGTCCAACCACGGTTGGCGTCAAGGTAGAGGTCAGTGTCAGGCCCCAAACCATCTCGGAGTGTGTGGCAAGCCTCAATATCCAGGATGAGTGGCTTGCGGCCGACTTTCAGTTTGAAGGTGGTGATCCCGTATTCACTGCGGACCCGAAGTGCTTCGTCCAGAAGTTCGGGCGCCGGCTTGAAACCGAGCATGTGGCTCACATTCATCTCCGAGGCGTAGCCGCCAAGGAGCGCCGAAACGGGCATGCTTGCGGCCTTGCCGATGATGTCCCAGAGTGCAATGTCCAGGCCGCCCTTGGCGGTTTGGTTATGGACGGTCCTGGCGAGGATCCGGTGAATCTTGCCGCGTTCCAGCGGGTCCAGGCCCACGATGGCGGGAGCGAATACTTTGTTGATGATCGCCAGCACCGAGTCTTGCGTTTCCCCATAGGTGTAGGGCCGGGGTGGGATATCCGCTACCCCGGTCAGCCCCTCATCGGTGTGGATACGGACCAGCACATGTTCGGCGTCCGTGACCTCGCCGCTCGCGAACGCCAGCGGCTTCGTGTACGGGATCGAGTAAGGAATCGTCTCGATGCGCTCAATCTTCACGGCATCTTCCTCTGGGTCGTGGCGGCATTTGCCGACGTCGGGTCCGGGCAAGGGAAGTCGTCCCTCCCATGTGAAGAATTCTTTCCTCCTACTCGGAAAGGCGACAGACGAAGTATCACCACGTCGAGTAAGGGTTTATCCCCTATTGGCGCAGGGACTTTGCGTCGTACGGTGTCGGAAAGACGATGCAAAGGAGTACCTGTATGCCGCATCCCAAGAACCACGACCGGATGTTCCTGACTTGCTACACGGACACGTTCGGATATGGGTGGCACCATGTTGATTTGTTCGTGCACGACGACGCCGGTCTTGAAGTGAACTGGGTCCACTGGCAGGTGGACCAGGATGGCCCGACCGCAGCAGATGCGGTCACTGCCAGGGTGGAACCCCAGCTGCGCCGAACTTCGGAGTGGAAACACGGAGTAAGCGCCAACGGCTCCGAGTACTGGACCGCTGACGCCGCGTGGCGCTGACCGACAATGAAAGAAGGGCTCTGTTGGGAAACCAACAGAGCCCTTCTTTTCGTTCGCTTCTAGCCGAGTCGCGCGAGCTTTCCCTGCAACCGGCGGCCCGTCCTGTCCGGGTTCAGGAAAGCCATTGACAGCACTCCAGCAACGACAAGCAGCGTTCCGGCCACACCGAACGACTGGTGCACTCCGTCTGTCATATGGGCGATCATGTCGATGGTGTCCTTCTTGCCAGGCTCCGGCGTCCGGTATCCGGCGGCGTCCATGAACAGGCCAACGGCTGTTGGGGAGATGATGGCGCCTATGGACGCGATACCGCCCAGCGTCGCCATGAGCACAGGCCTCTGGCGCGGGCCGACGGCGTAGGCCATGGCACTCGGGGCCATGGGATAGATGACGCTGCAGCCGGCTGCCACAGTCAGGAGAACAACAGATGCAGCGCCGGACGTCGCCGGTAGGAGAAGAAAGCACAGACCGGCGACCGTCAGCGATGCCCCAAATGGAATTCCGATGGCCCGGTGGACGCTATGACCGCGACGCATCAGCCAGCGGCCCAGAATTCCGAGGACCAGCAGAACAGCGGCGCCGAAGAGCCAGGGGAAAGTGAAAAAGAGGGCAACCATCTCGGGTGAGAGGTTCACGACTCCGGCAAGATACTTCGGCGACCACGTTGTCAGGAACCCTTGCGTCCAGAAGTTCGTGAAGCCCGCAAAGACGGCGACGAGGAAAGACCCGCTGAGCAGTATGGAACGCCATGGCACGGGTTGCTGCCTGTCAACGGCAGAGGCGTTGCCCGGGTCGGAATCGACGGCTGCTGCGTCAGAGACGGCTACGTCGTCAAACGAGTCGCCTGTTTCAACGCCCGCGCCCTTCTTCCCGAACTTCGCACCGTAGGGACCATCTGACCCAACAAACAACCAGACGGCGGTCCAGAGGAGCCCGACGAGACCGAGTGCTCCAAAAGCCCACCGCCAACCGAAGTTTGCGATGATCACTGCCAGAGCCGGAGCAGCGATAACGGGTCCGAGGGTGGAACCGATCGCGATGAGATTGCTTGGAAGCGACCTGTCGGACGGCCTAAACCATGAGTGGGCCGACGACAAGGACATCGCCGTCGCGGGTCCCTCGGCCCCGCCCAGGATGATTCTGGTAACCAGGAGCACTGCGGCGCCACCGCCAAAGAGCATGGGGAACTGCAGAATGGCCCAGCTCAGTCCGAGGGCGAGCAAGATCCACTTAATAGGTGCCCTGCCTGCCCAGACGCCGATTACTACCGAAGCAACAGCGTATAGAAAGAAGAAGGCGCTTCCAATGAAGCCGAACTGAACGTTGCTGATGCCGAGTTCGGGGATAGCCTGATGGGCTACCAGGCCCAGAACGGCCTTGTCTGCGAAAGCGATTATCTGGAAGAGGACAAGCAGGCCCGTAATGATCCATGCTCGCCTGTTCATTTTGCCTATTTGTAATGCATGAGTCATAGAGCCTGTTTTGGCTGGGGCGGCGGACGCCATATTTACCTCGTTTTCTAATTGGGATGCGGGGAAATTGGGGTGCGGGGAAATTAGGACAGTAATTCCGCAGGAGGCCTCCGCGGCCCCGGGGGCACGGCCGGTCAACGTTGAAGAGGCAGCCTCGCACTTTGCTTGCCATCTGCCGGCCGCAAGGCTTCTTCGATGCGTTGCCCGATGTCAAACAGTCGGGGTTCCCGTCCGGGAGCCCCGATAAGTTGCAGCCCCAGGGGCATGCCATCGGCGGAGGTAAGGCCCGGAATGGTCAGTACAGGTAGGCCAAGCGCCTGCCAGGGGCGGCTGAGGATTGGGCTGCCGGTTGCCTCCAACCCTGGCGGTGCAGCGCCCAGCGCCGCGGGTCCCAGAACCGCGTCAAAGCGCTCAAGCAGGGCGAGAACCTGCCGCCGGGACGCCGCAATGAGCCCGAGTGCGGCGATGTATTCGTGGTGGGGCAAGGCTCGGCCGGCGGCGAGAAGCTCGGCGAAGGGCACACTCAATTCATGGTGGTGTGCCAACTCTTCGGTGCGTGCTGCGGACGCTTCGCTGGCCATGACGGTGGCGTGTTGCTCGGCGAGGTCCCGGACCATTCCATGCTCGGACCACACGGAGAAGTGGAACCCGAGTTGCGTGCTGAGGGTCGATTCGGCGGCGATTAGCGCCTCGGACATTTCCTTGGAAAGTTCGCCAAGTCCGCTTCCGCCCCAGAGCAGAAGTTCAACCGGACCTATGGGCTGCTCCTGTTCGACTGTTTCGAATCGGCTGAGGGATTCCCATGCGTACCGCACGTCCCTAACGGTCCTGGAGATCAGTCCCAGCGAGTCAAGCGAGTGGCTAAGGCCGGTTATCCCGGCAGTTGAGAATTGGTCCTTCGCGGCCACAAAGCCAGCCACGCCGCAGTAGGAGGCCGGCCGGGTAAGCGAACCCGCGGTTTGCGTCCCCAACGCCAGAGGCACCATGCCGGCGGCCACTGCGGCCGCGGAACCACTTGAGGACCCCCCAGGCGTATGGGCAGGATTCACCGGGTTGCGCGTCGGTCCCGGGGCGAAATACCCGAATTCGGTTGTCACCGTTTTGCCCACGATGATTGCTCCGGCTTCCCTCAGCAAGCGCACACAATCCGCGTCCTCAGTTGCTGGCTCGTGGCCGCGCAGTGGGCTACCGCAGCCGGTAGGAAGACCCTCGACGTCGATCAGGTCCTTGACCGCAACCGGAATCCCCCATAGGGGTCCTTGCCGACCCGCGGTTTCCAGCGCCTTCGCCTGCGCGGCGGACCCGTCGACGTCGACATTCACCCAGGCGTGCACCGCTGGTTCCCTCGCCCCCACCCGCTGGAGGGCATCGGCGAGGACCCTGCTCGGCTTGGTCCGACCGGCCCTGAGGTCCGAAACCATCTCCAGGAGCCCGTCCGGGGATGTCACACAGTCACCAGCTCAGGGGTCACGGAAAGGCGATGAAACTGCCTCTTGAAGTACACGAGGCTGTCACGCTCCCCCTGGACTTCAATACGTTCGACCTGGACGAAAATTACCGAATGGGATCCTTGCACGGAGCGATCGCTAATGCGCCCGACGATTTTGACCAATGCATCCCGGAGCACCGGCACGGATCCTGAGTTTTCCTCCCAGATATCCCAGCCAAAACGTTCCTCCATGGGTACCTTGGTGGCTCCGGAAAAGTGGCGGGCCAATTCCTCATGTTCGCCGCTGAGGACGTTGATGCAGATTTCACCGTTACTGTTGAAAATGTCATGCGCTGCGCTGCTCTGATTCACGCAGACCAGGACCGTGGGAGGGGAATCGGTTACCGAGCACACTGCACTGACTGTGATGCCAACCCGACCGTATGGTCCGTCAGTGGTGATGACATTGACCGCCGCCGGCAAGTGCGCCATGGCAGACCGGAAGTCCTTCTGGATCTGACTTAGTTCAGGCATTTCTTCCTCCAAACGACGGGGCCCTCATTGGGCCTTCAATTAGTGTGTAATGAGAATTTAGGAGGATTTGGAGTTAATAAGTATGGCAATTTGCCCCACTGGTTGGCAGTTATCGCTTTAGCCGGGTAAGTAACATCTTTACGGCGAGAGTATTGACTGGGCGGGCAGACCGTCGATAGCGTCAATTAAGCCCATTTCTCTGCTCGGCAAGGTCGCCACCATGGATTCCCCGGAAGCACTCGTGTACATCGTCGACGATGATCAGGAGCTATGCGATTCGTTGTCATGGCTTCTGGAATCGGTCAACATCCGTTCCCGCATCTACAACGACGTCGCGTCATTCCTGGCCAACTATGATCCTGCCGTCCCCGCCTGCCTTGTCTTGGACGTGCGGATGCCCAGGACTGGAGGATTTCAGCTGCAGGAGACGCTCAACAGCATCTCCTCTCCGCTGCCCATAATTTTTGTTTCGGCACACGGCGACATCCGGATGTCCGTCAAAGCCCTCCAACAGGGCGCAGTGAACTTCCTCGAGAAGCCGTACGATCCCCAGCACATGCTTGACGTTGTCCAAGAGACACTCGAGCTGGCCCGTCAGCGCTTTGCATCAGACCAAAGCCGTCGGGAAATTGAGGAACGCATTGCGGGTCTGACCCCGCGCGAACGGCAGATCCTCGCCCTCGTTATTGACGGGCTGCCGAGTCAGAACATCGCGCGGAAGCTGGGAACCAGCGTGAAGACTATTGACGTTCACCGGACCAGGATCAAGGCGAAGACCGGCGCCGAGAGCATTGCCACGCTCGTCCGCGACATCCTTCAACATCACGTGTCAGTTCTTTGAAGATCCCGGATGACCGGGCGGAGCCGATAAAGCAGTGAAGCCCTCCCCGCCGCGGCGGGGAAGACTTCACTGTGGTGCAGGCTGGACAGGCGCTGATGGCCGCAGGTCAGCTCCCGGGAACAACACGCCTTAGAACGCTGGCGGTTAGGAAGGCTGTGGCGGGACGGTTCCAGGGGCCGTCGGTCAGAAGAGCTCCAACGTCAGCCGGGGAGATCTGGCTCGGGAGACACATGCGGCGATCTGGTCGTTGGCCTTCTTTTCGCTGTTTGACATGCACTGGTCCCGGTGGTCGGGCTGGCCGCCCAGTACACCCATGATGCACGTGCCGCAGATTCCTTCTTTGCATGAGGTGTCTACTTCGATGCCGTTGTCGGCAAGGACCTGAACGATGGATTTTCCGACGGGCACTTCGTAGACTTCATCGTCAAGTTCGACTTCAAACGGGGTGTCCTTGTCTGTGTCGGTTGCCTCGCCGGCCTGGAAATGCTCGATGTGGATGTTGTCCTCGGCAATGACGGCGGAGGCAGTTTCTTGCACCCGCTCCATAAAGCCCTGCGGTCCACAGGTATACACATGAGACGAGCTGGTGAGTGGCGCCAGAACGCTGCCGAGGACTGCTTGTTGCTGGTCCCGGGAAAGGCCGAAGTGAAAGAAGACCCGATTACCGAAGCCGCTTCGGTCCATGAGCAGGTCGCAGAATGCCGCCTCCTCCCGAGACCGGGCGAAGTAGTGCAGCTCAAACTCTTCGTTGATCCTGTGAAGGTGATAGGCGATGCTGATCATCGGCGTCACCCCGATTCCCGCCGCCACCAGGACGTGCCGGTCCGCCCCTCGCGCGACGGACAGCAGGTTTCGAGGCGTGCTGATTTCCAGCTCCTGGCCTACTTCCACCTGGTCGTGCAGCGCGGCCGAGCCGCCTCGTGATGCCGCCTCGAGCTTGACCGCGACAACATAGTCGTCGGGTTCATCGGGCGGGCTGCAAAGCGAGTACTGGCGCATTACGGCTGTCGGGCCGACGATGTCGATGTGGGCGCCGGCCGGGTAGGGACCGAACGGTGCCCCATCCGCACGCCTGAGGCGGAAGGACTTGATGTTGCTGGTTTCCTCCAGCACTTCGGCTACGCGTACTTTGAACATACCCATGGGGCAACGCTCCTTTCTTTTTCTGTTGGTGATGTGCTGGCCGGGGGCTAGCGCATGTAGAGTCCGCCGTTGATGTCCCAGCAGGCCCCGGTGACCGATGACGCACCCTGGGAGGCGAGCAGCGCCACCGTGTCCGCGATGAACTCGGCATCCCCCAACCGGCCAACCGGGATGGTTGCCTTTATGATGTCGAGTTTTTGCGGATCAACGGTTTCGTAGACGACGGGAAGATCCAGTGGTCCGGGCGAAACGGCATTGACGGTCACACCGGAGGATGCAAACTCCCGGGCGAAGACCTTGGTGAGCGTGGAAACGCCACCTTTCGATGCGGCGTAGTGGGCGCCGGTGGCAGTCCCGCCGTTGTGTCCTGCGAGCGAGTGGATGTTGATGATGCGGCCGTAGCCGCGTTCCCGGAAATGTGGACCAAATACCTGGCAGCCCAGGAAAGTCCCCCTGAGGTTGATGTCCACATTTTCGGTAAATTCTTCCGGAGTGATTTCCAGAACCGGTGCCACCTTGGAACGTCCGGCGTTATTGACCAGGACGTCAGTGCCGCCCCATTTTTCACCGAGCGCATCACGGACAGCTTCGAAATCTGCCTTGCTGCGGATATCGAGTGCACCTGCCCAGACAGTCTCCCCGGATGGGTCAAGGGCGTCGGCAAGGGGCTTGACGGAGTCTGCCGTGGTGCCTGTGATGGCGACGCGGAATCCTTCCTTATGGAGTTTGCGGGCGATGACTTCTCCTAGCCCCCGGGCTGCGCCGGTGACGAGTGCGACTTTATTCATGGTCGAAGTCCTTAGAGCAGGAAGCCGGAGGCGTTCACGGCGGCGTCGGCGTTGACAAGGCGAATGAGCTTGAGCTCGATCCGGGCGTCGTCACCGTTGAACCGGATGCGGTGGGTGAGATCGGCGCCAAGTACCTGGAATTTTTCACGTTTGAAGCCCACGAGAACCTGCGCGGATCGCAGCGTCACAGTTTCCGCTGTCTGCTCCTCCACGGTAAACCGTGAAATGGTCCGGGTGGTGCGGGCCGCTGCCACCGCCGACATGGAGTATCCCTGAACCAGGCGCGTGATGCGCATGTGCCTCATCCGGGCGTCGTCATAGACCATGTTTAGTGATGATTCGAAGTCATCCGTGTCCGGATCGACAGGGATGACGTACTTCGCGTCTTCCGTGTAGAGCGTCTGCCAGGCCTCGTATGCCTTGTCATCGAGGAGCCGGGCTTCGTGCCAGATCAGCTCGATGGCGCGCCCCACCAGGGGATCGGCAAGCTTGCCCAGGCCTAGGTCGTAAGGTTCCTGTGCGGGGCGGTTATCAATACCGGTACCCTCTTCGATGGTCTCAGCGGTCATCGTTCATCATCCTTTTCCACATTGCGTATGACTCGCGCATGCCGGTTTCGTCCGTGACATGCGATGTTTTCCACCCCTCATCGGCGGCCACCTCCCGGCCAAGGCCGCGGTTGACCAGGATCGGCATCTCGGGGTTGGCCACGGCTCCGCGCTGGACCCGGTCCCATGCTTCCGAATCATCGGACGTGCCGAACCCGAAGGGTCCTTGGAAGTGTTCGTGGATGCGCAGACGTTCCCGGTTGACACTCTCCGGTCCGCCGTCGAGGCCCAGCGCCATGTGCTGGATTTCGGTTTCGTTCACGGAGATCGGCCGCAGAACGCGGAAGAAGGACATTGACAGTGACAGGTTCGGGAACAGATTCAGGTTGTATCCCGCGCCGTGCATTGACCGGACGATACGGCGCACCTGCTCTGGCGGCATCGTTTCGGAGAGTTCGTCGATGATGGGACGGAACCTCTCCTGGAGTTCTTCCGTGCCGTCGTCGTCTTCCAGATCCACGTGCTCGGGGACCATGATGGCAACGCTGTGTCCATTGCCGAGTGCGTGGGTCACAGCTTCCTCGTCCGTCATAAAGGACAACATGTCTGCTGTTTCGGCGTCCACCGAGGCCATCCAGGAGCGGTGCACGATCGGGAAGTGGTAACCGTCGGTGGTGTTTTCCAGCTGGATTTTCCAGTTTCCGTCAAAGCGGAACTTGTGCTCGCCCTGGACCTTGACCGGGAAGCCGGCCCCCTGCTTCATGAAGCGATCGATCCAAAGCTTGGCATCGCCAAGAAAGTCCGCCAGCGGCTCGATGTCCGTCTTGAAGGTGGCGAAGATGAGGCCGTTGTAGCTTTCGACGCGAAGCCGCTGCAGGGGCAGGTCACGCTTCTCGGCAACGCCTTCGTACCCGTCGGGATACGGGATGCCGCGCAGGTTCCCTTCGAGGGAGTAGGACCAGGAATGGTAGGGGCAGGTGAAGCCGTTGGCTTTGCCTTTGGGTACTTCGCAGACGCTCGCTCCCCGGTGCCGGCACCGGTTCAGGAGGACATTGAAGTTTCCCTTCCGGTCGCGGTTGACGATGACCGGCTGGAGGCCGATGTGTGACATCTTGAAGCTCCCGGCGTCGGGAATTTCGCTCTCGTGGGCAACCCACACCCAGGTGCTGTAGAAGATCTTCTCCATCTCCCAGTCAAAAATCTCGGGGTCGGTGTAGAGCCTGGCCGCGACGCGGTCCTCGGCTGCCAGTGATGCGAAATCGCTGGCCCGGTCTGAAGTTGGGGCGGTCATCGGTACTCCTTAAGGTTTTGCAGGTCGGGTGTTGCTGGTTCAGTGATGTGGGCGCTGGACGGCGTGCGGGAGAACAGTTGTTCTGTCCGGAAATGGCTGATGGCGGCGTTGCCGTTCCGTATGTCAAAGTCGACAATGAGCCGGGCTAGTATCAGGTCCTGGTCGCCGTCCTGGTACTCGGAGAGCTGTTGCATGATCCAGCTCCCGGCAGCCGTTTCTCCGGCGACAGTGATGTGGCCTTCGCCGAGAAGGTGGATGTTCCGCCGGAAGTGCGGTGATGGCGGGAGGTAGGAGCACAACATGGCAAGGATGGCTTCCTTGCCTTCGATCCGGCCGAACTTGCCGCTGTACTCCGGACCGGTTCCCTCCCAAATGGCGTTATCGGAAAAAAGTGATGCCAGGGCCTCCGGTGCAAAGGCGGCCCGAGGGACATCGCAGAGGTCCATGTAGCGGCTCATTGTGCGGCGGACTGCCCCGGTGGCTTCGAGAGCTGTGAGGCGCAGTGCCAGCTCCGACGTCGAGATAGGTGCCATGGTCAGCCCGCAGCCACTGTGACGTCGTCCCGGATGATCAGGGCGCGCCCGATCCTCGCCTCGATCTTGGCGTAGTGCCACAAAGCGTGCTCTCCCACCATGGTGGTGCGGAACAGATTGCACGCAGCCTTGACCGTTTCCTGGCTGTCGACATCGGCCAGGATGTAGCAGGTCCAGGGCCAACCATCGGAGGGACCGACCATGTGTGAGTCGTCGTCGATGTTGCCGATGACCTTGACGCCGTCCATCTGGCCCATTTGGGACATCATGCCCGAGAAGGCGGTCCAGACGGCACCGATGCCGCTCTTGGGCAAATCGAAAAAGTTCTGGTTGATGCCGATGCAGAACAGTACGCGCAGTGGTTCTGATGGGTTTGTAGTCACGTTGTCTCCTTGTTGCTGCAGGTTCAGATGAAGGCTGGGATGGACGGTGGAATATCCATGAGGACGGCGCCGGCCCCGTCGTAGATGCCGTCACCCAGGAAAGCGTGCTGGGTAACGACGGAGGCATCCCTGAGATAGCGCTGCATGGGGTTGGCATCGTAAATGGCGGCAGTCCCGGAGAGCGTGTACGCGGCCTGCACGGCGGCGGCGCCGACCTTGGTGACATGAGTCGACGCCAGGCGCAGGAGCGCCTTCTGCTTGTCTGTCGGACTGTCGCCTGACTCGACCGTGGCGTAGACCTCGTCGGAAATCTCGTAGAAAAACGCCCTGGCAGAGCGCAGCGCAGCTTCCGCCTTGGCTAGTTCAATCCGGTAGTAGGCGCGGTCGGCGAGCTTGGGCGCGCCGGTGATCCCCGCGCGTCCACTGCCCGTACGAATGGCGTAATCCAGGGCGGCGCGTCCTGTGCCGAGGTTCACTGCGGCGAGCACCTGGGCGGCATAGGCGATAGAGGGATAGCGGTACAGGGGTTCGTCGACCGTGGGCTCCCCGCCGCGGATGAAGGTCCACTCATCGGGAACAAACTGACCATGCACCCGCAGATCGTTGCTGCCAGTGCCCTGCAAGCCGACCACGTCCCAGTTCTCTACGATCTCAACCTGTTCCGGCCGCAGCAGCGCCGTGAGCGGCTTGCCTTGGGTCCCCTCGCCGCCGGCGAGTCCCACACCAATGAGGTCAGCCCCGCGGCATCCGCTGGAGAACTTCCACTCCCCTGAAACATTCCAGCCTCCGTCAACGCGCTCAACCTTCTGCACGGGGAAGAGGCCGCCGGCAAACACGACATCGGGGCCGCCACTGTAGAGAGCGGCTTGGGTTTCCAGCGGCAAGGCTGCGAGGTAGACGGCTGAACCGAAGCTCGCCACCCAACCCGCTGAGGCGTCAACCTGTGAGATGCGTTCTACGATGCGCAGGAATTCCGACGGCGGCAAAGCATCTCCGCCGAAGCGCCGCGGGGTCGCGGCGCGGTACACACCGGCCTTCTTGAACGCCTCAATAACATCCATCGGTACGGATTTTTGCGCACTGAACTCTTCGCGGCGGCGCTCCACTGTAAGCAGCACCTCATCCAGAGTGATCGGTGATGCGGCATCCAGAACATTCGTCATGTTGAGCTCCCACAGGTTGGTCGTCGTCGTTGTCTGTTCCAAAGCTATGGGCCGGTTAGTAACGCAACAATTGGTGATTCACTCCCTAGGTAAGTGATAAAACTTGCCCGGCCTAAAGAATTCACCTATGTCGGACCGGATTCTGTGCGCAGTAGGATCTGGTGTGTCTACTTCCCTACCGATGCCCGGCGATGAACGCGAAGAGCAGTTCCCGAGTCCCTCGGATTTCGCCCGACTCATGCAGTCCCTCACGCATTGCATCCTCATTCACGACGCCGACACGAAGGACATCCTGTGGGCCAACCAGGCGGCGTGCGACATGCTCGGCTTCACGTTGTCCGAGTTGAAACCGCTGAAGGCACCAGACATGAGCAGCGCCGACCCCCGCTTCCAGCGGTCAGCCGGCGTCCAATGGCTTCAAGATGCCGCCGACCACGGCACTAGCCGTACGGAATGGATGTACCGCTCTAAGAGCGGGCGTGATTTTCTCACCGAGGCCATTGCGGTCAGGGTCGACCTCGCAGACCGCCCCATAGTGATGGTGCAGTTCCGCGATATCGAAAAAGAGGAGTCCCTCAAGTCCGACCTCCAACGCACGGAGGGGCGGCTGCAGGCGTTCCTGAGCCACATGGCGGAGGGGATCCTCGTTATGGACGCGGAATCGGTCGTCAGTTATGCCAGTTCGTCGGCTTCTGATCAGCTCGGCCTCAGCACCGCCGAACTGGTAGGAACCAGGTTCCTGGAGCTCTGTTCCGCCGGCTCAAAGCAGGAGCTTGAAAAGGCCCTTGTCACGCCCCGGCCGGACGGATCTTCCACGAGCATCCGACTGGAACTGTCCCGCCCCGATAAAACCACGGTGTGGGTGGGAGCCAGTTGCCAGCATCTCGAGCTGGAGCATGATCTCAAAGGGACACTTGTGCTCCTTCATGACATCACCGACCAGGTCGCCGCCGAGGAACAACATCGCCGGGACCTCGAGCACCTGAACTATCTTG
>Ga0207691_10000920_pt1 | contig 29189 bp, 27 predicted proteins | sample KBSM13metaG_FD_184327 | JGI IMG/M metagenome (GOLD analysis project Ga0207691, IMG submission 184327) | Miscanthus rhizosphere microbial communities from Kellogg Biological Station, Michigan, USA - KBS M1-3 metaG (SPAdes) (version 2) | ecosystem: Host-associated > Plants > Roots > Rhizosphere >...
GCTACGAGTCTTTCGACGTTCATTGGAGTCTGGCGATGACCTGGTCACGAAAACGAAGATCGAGCTCTGCGACGCGGGCTTGTCGCCTGGCCAGATCGGCTTCGACCGGAAATATCTCCGCTAGTCGGTCCGGCGTCACGTCCAACATCGCACGAACCGGCAACCCATCGAAATGAATGACGATCTCCTTCTCCCCCACGCGAGCCACGTCGCTCAGACGAGCGAACACGGACGGTCGTTGCGCTCGCACACGCGCGAGGAACCCGAATAGCGCCGTATCGCGTCGTGCCGCGATGGGAAGATCGACGGGAACGCGACTCGGATCGAGGGGAAGTTGGCGACCGCGCTCGTCGAACACCAGAAAGCCGCGTTCGGTCGACACCATGGCGATCGGTAGATTCTCCACGACGTTCACAACCAGTGTTCCGGGAAGCTTGCGACTGATCGAGACTTTGCCGACTTGCGGGTGCGCGGCGACGCGCTGCTCGAGCGGCGTGGGATCATCCCACACGGAGCGCGTCGTGTCCACCCGCAGGCGAGCGAGAATGTCGCTCGGTGCAACGTAGCGTACTCCGACGATCTCCACGCGACGCACGCGAAAAAACGACAGCTGCGATGCGATGAGTCGTCCCCACCATGGGCTCGCGAGCACAACGAACGCGGCGAGTCCTATCGCGCCGCGTCGCAGGCGCGCGCGACCGATCTCGGACAGTGGGCTCATGACGTGAACCTACGCGTTGCGATCGCCGCGTCAGGCGTCGCTCGACAGCGCGTGCAGCAACTCCGGCCCGGTCCTCGTGATGTCTCCAGCGCCGATGGTCAGCACGACATCGCCACCGCGAACGGTCCGGGCAAGCGCACTGGAAAGCCCGCCCCGCGCGCCCTGCCACTCGACTGAGCCACCTGCCTGACGCGTCGAATCGACGATCAACGCGGCGGTGACGCCCGGAATTGCCTGCTCGCGCGCGGGATAGATGTCAGCGACGAACACCGCGTCCGCTGCCGCGAGCGCCTCACCGAACTCGCGCGCGAAGTCCCGCGTGCGCGAGTACAAATGGGGCTGGAACGCAGCCACGATTCGACGCCCTGGATATGCCGTTCTCGCAGCCGCCAGCGTGGCGCGAATCTCCGTCGGATGGTGGGCGTAGTCGTCGACGACATCGACACCGGCCGCCACGCCGAGCCGCTGAAAACGACGCTCCACGCCGCGGAACGCAGCGAGTCCAGGACGCATCGCCTCGACCGTGACACCCAGCGCGAGCCCGCTCCCGATGGCGGCCAACGCGTTCAACACGTTATGCAGCCCCGGGACGGAGAGCTCGACTTCGCCGAGCATCTCGTCATCGTACTCGACCTCGAACAGCGAGCCTCCGCCTTCGGTACGCACGTCCACCGCGAGCAATCGCGCGTCAGTTGAATGAATGCCGTATCGAATCACCTCGGCCGTGCTCGGCATGGCGAGCTTGTTCGCGCCAGCATCGTCCGCACAGAGGACTATCGTTCGAGCCGGCGACGCGAACCGTTCGAACGTTCGATGGATGTCGGCGAGGTCGGCGTAAATATCGAGGTGGTCGGCTTCGACGTTCGTGACGACCGCGACGGTCGGCGTTAGGGCCAGGAAGGACCGGTCGTACTCATCGGCTTCGACGACGAACAACCGATCCGAGCCGTAGCGCAGGTTGCCACCCCAGCTCCCGACGCGACCACCCACGACTCCAGTCGGCTCGCGTCCCGCTGCGTGAAGCGCTTCCGTCGTCATCACCGTCGTCGTCGTCTTGCCGTGCGTGCCGGCGATGGCAACGAGCTCCCCACCACTCACCGCTTCGCCGAGCGCCTCCGCGCGACGGATCACAGGGACGCCGAGCTCGCGCGCGCGCTGCAACTCAGGGTGGTCCTTCGGCAGCGCCGACGTGACGACGACCGCACGGGCGCCATCGACGTGCAATGGATCGTGGCCGGTGTTTACCCCGATGCCCAACCGGCCCAGGTCACCTGTTGGGTCTCCCGCGGCATCGCAACCGGTGACGACCGTACCGCGCCGAACGAACAGCTCGGCAAGCGCGCTCATGCCGGCGCCTGAGATTCCCACGAAGTGAACCGGCCGGCGATCGCCGCTATCGAGGAGAGGCATAGTGAGGCACGAGGATAGGCGTACGGAAGATCGCCCTCAAGAGCGAATCTGCTTGAGGTCAACTGCGGTAAGTATACGCCGGGCAATGTCCTCAGCTGCCAGAGGTCGTGCTCTTTCTCGCGCGGCCGTGGCGAGTGTTTCGAGGGCGCCGGGGCTCGAAGCGAGCTCGCGAACGAGTCCATCGAGTCGTTCAACGCTGAGCTCACCCTGTGGGAGCCATCGCGCTGCGCCGACGGCTGCGAGCGCTTTTGCATTCACCGTCTGATGGTCAGCGGCCGCGGTCGGAAGCGGCACCAGAATCGGCGGGATCCCCCACGCCGCCAGTTCGGCGGTCGTCATCGCACCCGATCGCGTAACGGCCATATCCGAGGCCGCGTACGCATCCGCGATGGGAGCGAGGTATGGACGCACTCGCACGTTGGCGGACTCGCGAGCCGAATGGCGATCGAAGTGCGCGCGGCCGGTCGCCCAGATGAGCTGGACGCCGTCCGGAATTCCGCGCGCTACCCACGCATCGATGACTCCGTTGAGCGCGGCCGAGCCCTGGCTTCCGCCGAACACGAGCACGACTGTCGAATCGTCGCGGAGGCCCCAGGCGGCCCGAGCAGGACCCTTCGGCGGCAATGGCGATGGAGGAGGTGCGATCGGGTTACCGGTGAACACGGCGCGGGCGCGCGCGCGTTCGGGGAGGAGCGCTGCGCCCTCCGGAAAGCCGAGATAGATCTCGCGTGCATAACGACTGAAGGACCGCACCGTTCGTCCGGGAAAACTGTTCTGTTCCTGGATGAACAGCGGGATGCTGCGACGCGCGGCAAACGCCATGGTGGCGCCCGCGGCGTAGCCGCCGGTACCGACCACGAAGCGAGGCGAGCTTTCGCGCGCGAGCGCCGCGATCCGCCCCCACGCCGACACGAGGCCGCGAGCGGTGCGCCAATTCTGCCACGGCTTCGTGCGATACAGCGGGTGGAGGTCGAGAAGCTCGTGCTGGAACTCAGTCGTCGGGAGAACGTCGCGCTCTATTCCCCGGCGGGCGCCGATGAACAGTGGATCCAGCCGCGGCTCGAGCGCGACCAGCGCACGTGCGATAGCCAGCGCAGGGTAGAGATGACCACCGGTTCCTCCGCCCGTGATGAAGATCCTCACCAGGCAGGTGCTGCCAGCGGATCCGTAGCGGCAACGCCGTGCACGCGCTCCTTTGTGCTGCCGATGTTCACGAGCATGCCCGTCATGAACAGCGAGAGGACGAGGTTCGAGCGCCCATAGGAGATGAATGGGAGCGTGAGCCCCGTCGTTGGGAGGAGCCCAACCACCACTCCTATATGAAGGAAGGCGGTGGTGACGACGGTGACCGTGAGCCCGATGGCAACGAGCTGCAGAAACGGTGACCGGGCCGACCGCGCGATGCGCAGGCCCAGCCATGCGTAGACGGCGAACGCCAGCGTGAGCAGCGCGAGCCCGAAGAATCCCCACTCCTCGCCAATGTTGCTGCCGATGAAGTCGTTGTAGCCGAACGGCACGAAGCCAAGCTGCTGGCGCCCTTCCCCGAAGCCACGCCCGAAGAGACCACCAGACCCGACGGCGATCAGCGACTGCCACAACTGATACTTCGCCGACGGCGGCGGGCTTCCCGGATCGAGGAACGTGACCAGCCGCAACAGCACATACTGGAGTCGTTCCATCTCGTGCCAGAGCACCGGGATGCCGATGACGCCGAGCACCACGAAGTGGCCGATGCGCACGCCGCCAGCGAACAACACGATGCCGGCGACGAGCGTGTACATGATGGCGACCGAGAGATCGGGCTCGAGCACGACGAGCAAGTCGAGCACGCCGATGACCACGAGGAATGGCAGCAGCCCCTTCGTTAGGCGCCGCATCTGGTCACCCTTCTTGACGAGCAGCATCGCCGTCCAGACGATCACCGACAGCTTCCCGATTTCCGACGGCTGTAGCGAGGTACCGAACAGGAATCGACGCGAACCGTTGATGCGTGGCGCGATCGACGTCGTGAACGGCAGGACGATGATCACGAGAAGCGCGATGGTCACGGTCATGAACGGCCACGCCCACTTGTTCCAGCGTTCCGCGTCCATCTTGGCGCCGACCGCGAACACCACGGCGCCGATCACCAGTCCGGTCAGCTGACGCGTGAGGTAATGCGTGCTGCCCAGATTCTGCTCGACCGCGACGATGGCGCTCGCACTGTAGAGCACCGCGAGCCCGAACGCGAGCAACACCGACGTGAGCAGCATGAGCGCGCGCGCTTCCACGCCCATGCGCCAACGGTCGCGCGTTTGTGCAACGGCAGTCACGACTTCCTGTCCTCCACAGCGCCGGCGAGTCGCTTGAACATGGTGCCGCGCTCCTCGTAATTCTTGAACATGTCGAAGCTCGAGCACGCCGGAGAGAGCAGCACGGCGTCGCCTGGGATCGCGAGTGCACGAGCCCGCTCGACGACCTCCTCGAACGACCGACCCATCTCTTCCGTGCGAACCACTGCCCCAACGTCCTTGACGATGATGGGAGCGGCTTCGCCGTATGCAATGACAGCCTTCACGGTACGCTGCATCTCATCCGCGAGGCTAGCGTACGATTCACCCTTGTGACGCCCGCCGAGCAGCAGGATCGTCGGCCGTTGCATGCCGCGGAGCGCGACGAGGGTCGAGCCGACATTCGTCGCCTTCGAGTCGTTGATCCACTGCACACCGTCGTACTCGCCTGCCAGTTCGAGCCGATGCGGAAGTCCCTGAAAGCTCCGCAGAGAGTCCGCGAGTCGAGCGCGCGCGTCCGGCGTCTCGTGCGCCGGATCTGCGACCATCACTGACAGCAACGCGAACAGCGCGTTCGCGACGTTATGGTCTCCGATCAGCGGAAGGTCGGAGCGCGCCGCGACCGGCTTGCCTAACACGACGAGCTGACCCTGCTCGCGATCGTACCACGCTCCGCCTTCACGACGCGTGAGCGACACGGGATACATGTCACCACGCAGCGCTGCGCGCGCGGTGGTCACGCGCGCCGACGCGTCCTTGGCCGCGCGATCCGGCTGCACGCGTCGCGCGCCACGAGGCGGCGTCGGCGGGCGCCGCTCGGCGAGGCGCATGACGGAGTCTTCGTCTCCGTTGAGCACCCACTTGGAACGATCGGACGCGTTGCGGAAGAGCAGCGCCTTGTCAGCGTAGTACTCGTCGACGCTTGCGTACCGATCGAGGTGGTCAGCGCTGAGGTTCGTCACAACACCGACCACCGGATTGATGCTGGGTGTGTCGTGCAACTGGAACGACGATACTTCGAGCGAGACCCAGTCAGGACGTCGGTCGCGCAATGCCACTTCGGACAACGGCATGCCGATGTTGCCCGCGGCGACCGCATCAAGCCCGAGCCCGCGCAACAGATGCGCGGTCAGCGCGGTCACGGTCGATTTCCCGTTCGTCCCGGTGATTGCGACGTAGCGCAGCGCGGGGATGGCGTGCAGCGCGATCTCGATCTCGCCAATGATCGGGAGGCCCGCCTCACGTGCGCGCTGCAGCGGAGCCGCGCTCGGAGGCACGCCGGGGCTGGCCACCACCAGCGTCGCGCGCGCAACGCGCTCGACGTCATGCGTACCGACGTCGACTTCGACACCGAGGGGTCTGAGTAAGGCGGCGCTCGTCTCGACGCCAGACCCGCTGCTGGCGTCGGATGCGTAAACGCGTGCGCCTTCCTTCGCCAGCAATGTAGAGACGGCAGTTCCGCTCTTACCGAGACCGATGACGGCGATCTCGCCGATGCGCCAGATGTCGGGAATCACCGCAGCTTCAACGTCGTTAGGGCGAAAAACGCGCACAGGATGCCGAGAATCCAGAATCGTGTCACGACCTGAACCTCGTGCCACCCCTTCAGCTCGAAGTGATGATGCAAGGGCGCGCGCCGGAAGAGGCGGCGGGCCTTCGCGTCCTCCAGGCCATAGCGATATTTGCGGTACTTGAATACTGACCGCTGCAGGATCACGGACAGCGTCTCGGCCACGAATACTCCGCCGACGATCAGCAGCAGGAACTCCGACTTGAGCAGGATCGCGACGGCACCGAGCGCGCCACCGAGCGCCAGTGATCCGGTATCGCCCATGAAGACTTCGGCCGGATGCGAGTTGTACCAGAGGAACCCGACACATGCTCCGAACATCGCGGAGCAGAAAATAGTCAGCTCTCCAGCGTTTCGCAGATAGAAAATATTGAGGTACGCGCTCGTATCCACTCGGCCCATCACGTACGCGAACACCGCGAACGTCACGGCGGCGATCGCCGCGAGACCCGCGGCGAGTCCATCGAGACCATCCGTGAGATTCACTGCGTTACTCGTGCCCGTGAGAATGAACGTGACGAACGCGACGTAGAGCCATCCGAGCCAGAGCGTCGCGGGCACGATCAGCATCCATTTATAGAACGGGAGCGTCGTGGACGCGCCAGGGAGGGTCGAGAGCGGATGCTGCCAGACATAGATGCCGAGCGCGATGCCAGCGCTGACCTGGCCCATGAGCTTGTAGCGCTCGACGAGCCCTTCGTTCTTCCTCCCTTCCCGCTTCTGCCTGAACTTGAGATAATCGTCGAGGAAACCGATGCCACCCATCCAGACCATCACGAGCAGAGCGCATAACGCGTAGCGATTGTCGAGTCGCACCCAGAGCAACGTGGGCACGATCGTCGCCGCGAGGATGATGAGCCCGCCCATGGTGGGCGTGGAGCTCTTGACTTTGTGAGAATCCGGCGTGCCTTCGCGGACGACCTGATTCATCTGCAGGCGTCTCAGCGCGCGGACGATCATCGGACCGACGATGAACGCGACGAGCAGCGCCGTCACCGCCGCCGCGGCCGCGCGGAAGGAGATGTAGCGGACGATGCGAAACGCCGAGAAATACTTCGTCAGCGGGATGAGGAGGTAGTAGAGCAAAGTCTTTCCGGAGAGGGCGCTGGTAGCTGGGTGGTCGTGCTTGTTGCTGGGTGACGCCTGTTGCTTCGGGCTTGCTGATAGCTACTTCATTTCCCCTCGATCAGGGGAATCAATCTTTCCAGCCGCGTTCCGCGAGAGCCCTTCAACAAGATCACCGCGTCAGGCGCCAACCGGGGTGCGAGGGCTGGCCACACCTCGGGCGCGTCGGCCGCGGTCACCACTCTCGGATCGTTCGGCGCGGCGTTCAGGAGAGCGCGAGCAAATTCCCCGATGCCCGCTATAATGTGCGCCGGCCCGGACAACGCGAGCCTCGCTATCTCGTCGTGTAACGCCGGCCCCGCAGCGCCTAACTCCAGCATCGATCCCAGAATCGCCACGCGCTGTCGCGTCGTATCCAACGACGCCAGCATTCGGAGCGATTCCCGCGCAGACGCCGGGTTCGCGTTGTACGCATCGTTGATCACAGTACGCGCGCCCATCTGCACCCAGGCGCTGCGCATTGGCAGCACTGGCGTGCGCGCGATGCCGGCGGCGGCGTCCTCCATCGACACTCCGAGCGCGCGCGCCACCGCGACGGCGAGCATGGCATTTCGGAGGTTGTGCTCTCCTCGGAGCGGCGGCTTCACCTCGACGTCGCCGAATCGAAGCACGCCCGCACCGTCGGGCGAGATGGTCCACGCGTCGGGCTTCAGGTCACCGGCGTCGAGACCGGCAGACATCGTCGCTCGCGCCCGATCGCGCGCGGCACCACCGATCTCCGGCTGGCCCGCGGGCACGATAGCCACATCCACGCCGTCGAACACAGCGGTCTCCTCGCGCAGGACCCCCGCGAGATCGACCAGTCCCTCGAGATGCTCCTCGCCGATGGATGTAACCACGGCGACGTCCGGCTCGGCGAGCGCTCGCAGCACCGCGACCTCCCCCGGATGATTCGTGCCGATCTCCACGACGGCCACATCCGCCTCATCAGGAATCGCGAGCAGCGTGAGCGGGACGCCGACGTGATTGTTCAGATTCCCGCGGGTCGCGTACACCGCGAGCCGAGTTCCGAGCGCGGCGCTCGTCAATTCCTTCGTGCTCGTCTTTCCATTGGAGCCTGCGATCGCGACGACGGTCTTGCCCCAGGCACGACGCCGGTAGCGCCCGAGCAGGCCTAACGCGATCGTCGTGTCCGCCACGACGAACACCGGCACCCCGAGTTGTGCCGCGACAGTCGCGTCGCTCACGACGACAGCGGAAGCGCCCTTCTTCACCGCCTCGGCGACAAACGCGTGTGCGTCGAAGCGCTCGCCGCGGAGCGCGACGAACAACTCGCCGGGCGCCACAGTACGTGTGTCAGTGTTCACCGCGGACAGCGCGGTGGATCCGCGGGGAGCCGGCGTCACCGACACGTCCGCGAGCGCGTCCGCGACACGGTCGAGCGTCCAGAACATCGCATTCGGGGTGGATTGCGACGTGCCGCTCAGAGGACCTGCTACGACGTGGGTCACGCGCTCAGGATCGGATCGGTGAATCGGGAGCGAGCTCGCGGACGATCTCGCGCTCGTCGAATGGATACGCGATCGTCCCGCGAATCTGGTACGTCTCGTGGCCCTTTCCGGCGAGGACGACGACGTCGTCGGGTGCCGCAATGGTCAGTGCGCGCGCGATGGCGTCGTGCCGGTCAGTGATGCGCTCGTGATTTGCGCCGTGCATTCCCGCTTCGATGTCGTCGATGATGCGGTCCGGGTCCTCGGTCCGCGGATTGTCGCTCGTCACGATCGCGAGATCCGCGAGCCGCTCGGCGATTCCGCCCATCACCGGCCGCTTGCCGCGATCTCGGTCACCGCCGCAACCGAACACCACGATCAGTCGGCGCTCCGCGAACGGACGCACGGCGAGCAGAGCGCGCTCGAGTGCGTCGGGCGTGTGAGCGTAGTCGCGAAGGACCGTCGGGCGCTCGTAGACGCGTTCGAGGCGACCAGGTACCTGCGGGAGTGTCGAGAGACGCTGGGCGATGACGTCCACGCTCAGGCCTAACGCCCATGCCGCCGCGGCGGCACCGAGCGCGTTGGCGACGTTGAAATCACCAACGAGCGGCAGACGAACCGCCGACGCGGCGCCGCCCGCCTCGAGTGTCCACTCGCTACCGCGCGGGGTGTACCGGACGTCTGATGCACACATGTCGGCATCGTGTCCCACGAGCGAGAAGTGCACCTGGCGCGGCACACGCGCCAGCACTTTCCACGCGTCGTCGTCGGCGTTGACTACCGCGGCCCCTTCCGGCGCGAGGTAGTCGATCAGTCGCGCCTTCGCCGCGACGTACGCTTCCATCGTGCCGTGATAGTCGAGATGGTCGCGCGTTAGGTTCGTGAACACGGCAGCCGCGAACTCGAGGCCGTCGACGCGACGCTGATCGAGGCTATGCGACGACACCTCCATCGCCACGCTCGTGACGCCGGCGTCGACGAGCGCGCGCAGGACGCGCTGCAGCTCGATCGGGCCGGGCGTCGTGAGGCCACCGCCTCCCTGCTGCGCCGTCCCTTCACTGCCGACGAGCACACCGAGAGTTCCGATCGACGCGCTTCGTCCAGCGCGGTCCTCGTCGAGCAGGTGGCGGAGAATCCCGACCGTCGTGGTCTTCCCGTTGGTGCCGGTGACACCCACGAGCCTCAGCTTCGCTCCGGGCTCACCATAAGCCGCTGCGGCTGCGATCGGCGCCGCACGGCGCGCATCGCGCACGACGAACGACGGGAGATTCGTCCGAGATGCGTCTTCGACAATCGTTGCGCCCGCGCGGTCAGCGATCGCCGCGAGAAAGTCGTGTCCGTCGCGCGCGGTGCCACGCACGGCAACGAACAGCGCGCCCGGCGTCACCTGGCGGCTGTCGTCGGTGATACCGGTGAGCTGTCCGGGCAGCCTCCCACGAACCTCGACCAGCAATCCGGCTCGCTCGAGCGCTTCCTGCACGAGGTGCGACGCGAACGTCGTCATCGCGTCTGGCTCATCGTGGCTGATACAGCCGGACGATGGAGCCGGTGCGAAGCGACGTGCCCGCCTCCGGCGCCGTGCCCGGCGCGCCCGCGACGACCTGCACGCGGAATCCCGATTCGTGCAACGAGAGCACCGCCGCGCGCAGCGGGAGACCACTGACGTCCGGGATGGGACGCAGGCGGATCGGCGCCGCGGGCGCGCGCTGACGCTCCGTGAGGCTTACCACGAACGGCACGCTCGCGCGCTCGCCGGGATCCCGGAGCGAGTCGCTGCTTACTTCATCGACCAAGCCGGCGGCGACCGTGATCTCTCGCGGCTTCTGCGTGTCGGCAGCCGTTTTCGGACCGCTGTCGCGCGACGCGAACACGGGCTCCGTCCGGCGCCGCGTTAGGGCGTTCCGATCGATGGCCGCGTCGCGCGCCGCGATGGCCGCTTCGAGAACCACTTTGGACACGGGTGCCGCTGTCTTTCCGCCGTAGTACGATCCCTTCGGGTTGTCGAGCTTCACCAGAATCACGTACTGTGGGTTCTCCGCGGGGAACAGACCGACGAACGAGGCTGTGTACGAGCCGGCGACGTACCGCCCGTTCGACATGCCGCGCGAGGTTCCGCTCTTTCCGCTGACTCCGAACGTCGTCATCTCGGCGTCCTTCGCCGTGCCGCTGTCCACGACCGCCGTGAGCAACGCGCGAAGCTGGGCGGCGCCCTGCGGCGTGAGGACTCGACGCACAACGCGGCGGCCCGGCGAGTAGACCACACGTCCATCCAGATCCCGCACCTCTTTTATCAGCTGGGGCTCGAGGAGCTCTCCGCCGTTCGCGATCGATGCGTACGCGAGCGCGAGCTGCAGTGGCGTCACCGAGATCTCGTAGCCCATGGCGAGCGACGCTGGCGACTGCTTGGACCAGCGGCTCGGCGGCCGAAGCGTTCCCGCCGCTTCGCCGGGATACGGTACGCCGGTCGGCGTGCCGAAACCGAAATCGCGCAACGATTCGTACTGCTCACGCGGCGTGAGGCGCTCGGCGAAGCGCGCGATGCCGACGTTGCTCGAGAAGCGAATCACATCCGCGAGCGACAGACGCGGCGCCGCGTGAATGTCGTGAATCGTGCGGCCGAACGTCTTGTACGATCCGTTGTACGTCTCGATCACTTCATCTACCCGGGCCTTGCCGCGAGCGAGCAGCGCCGCCGCCGTGAATGGCTTGAGCGTGGACCCTGGTTGATACGGCTCGTTGATCGCAGTCGCGGAGCTCGCGAGCGGATCTCGGCGACGCGACGCCATCGCGCGAATCTCGCCGGTGTTGGGATCGAGCACGACGATGTCGCCACCGTCCGCGCTCATGCTCGATACGGCGTTGCCGAGCGCCTGGTCGGCGATCGACTGCAGGCTGCTGTTGATGGTCAGCGAGACGGTGTGCCCGGGCAGCGCGTCCGCGCTCAACTCGTCAGGCGACTCGAATCGGCGGCCACGCACGTCCTTCACCAGCGAGACCGTGCCCTTCGTGCCGCGGAGCAGGCTGTCGAGCACCAACTCGATGCCGTCGGTTCCTTCGCCCTGCGGATTCGCGTGGCCGATGATCCGCTGCGCGCCGCCACTCGCCAAGTAAACGCGTTCACCGACAGGCGCCGCATACACTCCGCGCATGGAGATGATCGACGCTACGTCACTCGGCACGAAGCTGCCGGGCAGTTGCACCCATTTCCGCTTCGGATCGTTCAAGCGCGTGAGCCAGGACGCATCGAGGCCAATGCGTTTGAGCTCGCGCGCGAGCTTTTTCGGATCGCGAATTTCTGGCGTCGCGATGCTGATCTGCACGCGCTCGCGGCTTTCCGCGAGCGGGACGCCCGAGGCGTCGAGAATCAGCCCGCGCGGTGCCGGAATGGAGGACGCGGCTACGTGCTGGCGCGTCGCCTTCGCCTGCCATTGTTTGCCCTGCCAGACCTGGACCTGCGCGGCGCGCACAATGATGGCCGCGGCAAAGACGCCGAGCGCCAAGTGGACCACGGCGATTCGCTTACTTTGGAGCATTGCGCGTCGGCAGCGAAGCGTCTTTTCTCTGGATCACGATAACCTGACTGTCACTCGGCATTCGCAGCCGCAGCCGCTGCTCGACCAGCGGCGTGAGCTTGTCTCGACTCGCCGCCTCACGGATCTCGCGTTCCAACTGCGCCCGTTGCGCCCGGAGATCCATGCGCTGGCGTTCGAGCTGCTGTACCAGACGTGACTGCGAGTGACCGAACGAGCGTCTCCAGATGACGCTCGTCGCCACGAGGACGAAACCAAAAAGTGTGAGCGCGACCACGGAACGACCCCGGCGTCGCGTCACGCTGCCGCCACCTCTCCTGGCTACTGCGCGCTTCGCCATGCTCGGAGCCTCGCGCTGCGCGATCGTGGATTGCGGCTGGCTTCCTCGGGTGATGCGGTGACCGACTTTCGCGTCACGAGCGTTCCCAGTGCGTGGCCGCGACAGGTACACATCGGCTGACGCGGAGGGCAGATGCAGCTGGCACTCCAGTCGCGGAAGGCGTTCTTCACGACTCGATCCTCGCCTGAGTGATACGCGATCACCGCGAACGTGCCGCCAGGATTGAGTCGGTCGCGGAGCGAGTCCAGCGCGCGTTCGAGGCCCCCGATCTCGTCGTTGACGGCGATACGCACCGCCTGAAACAGCCGCGCGAAATCGGCGGGACCGGTGCGCGGCCCGAGTGCGCCTCTGATCGCGCCGACGAGATCATCGCTCGTGACGAACGGCCGGTTGCCGCGACGACGGACAATCTCGCGCGCGAGTCGCATCGCGCGATGCTCGTCGGCGTATTCACGGAAGATCGACGCGAGCTCCACCTCGTCGGCGGTGGACAGCAACGTCGCGGCATCGCTCGTGGCGTCGGTACCCATGCGCATGTCGAGCGGCACGCCTTCTCGAAACGAGAAGCCGCGCGCGGGATCGTCGAGTTGATGCGACGACACGCCGAGATCCAAAAGGATGCCATCGAACCTCACGCCATCGAGCGCAGGAATCGCGTCGAGATCGGCGTAGTTGCCCAACAGCGCGCGGAACCTGCCTTCGCTCTGGTAGGTCGCCAGCCGACGCTCCGCGGCACCGATCGCTTCGGGATCGCGATCGATCGCGGTGACATCAGCCCCGGTCGCGAGCAAGGCCAATGAGTGACCGCCACCACCAAGAGTGCCGTCGAGAATCGACCGCCCACCGGAGAAAAGGGCGACGACTTCGTCGGCCAGTACCGGTGCGTGGTACGTGCTATCCCATGGCCCGACAGTCGACTCGGGAAGGGTCATGTTACTGACAGCCATTCGACCAGATCAAGCGCCAGATGCCTCCGTAGGGCCGGTAAGGCCGTGGCCGGTTTTTCGCGTACCTCGACAGAAATGACAACGGCAGATATAACGGCGGCATCGAGGTCGAGGTGGACATTTGCCCCTAACGATAAGGTAGCCAACAAGACGCGATGAATGACCGAAGGCGCGGCCAACGCTCGAAGATTGCGGAGCGGCGAACGACCGCGATACGACCCGGGGCACAAGCCCGGTCGCGACGACACATCGCGATCGTGGTGCACGGTGCGCGTGCGGAATTTCCCGGCCTGCGTCATCTCGTCGAGTGGATGCGAGCGAAGGGTCACAGGGTGCGTGCGCGGGTGACGTGGGAGTCGGGCGACGGGGCGATGTTCGCGCGCGAGGCCATCGAGGCGGGCGCGGACACCGTTGTCGCCTGCGGCGGCGACGGAATGGTCAACGAGGTCGTGAATGGACTCGAGGGCACTGACGTCGGACTGGGAATCATTCCGGCCGGAACCGCAAACGATTTCGCGCGACAGGTCGGGATCCCCGACGACCCCAGCGCCGCGATGGACATCGTGCTCCGACGAAAGCCGGTGATCATCGATACCGCCGCGATGAACGGCCGCCGATTTCTGAATGTCTCGTCGGGTGGTATCGGTGCCGAAGCAACCGCCGAGACACCGGCGGACGCGAAGGCGTCGCTCGGAGCCGTCGCGTACTTCATCTCGGGGTTGCGCAAGCTCGCGGGCTTCGAGCCACGGCGGGCGCTGTTCGAGGCGCCGGGGTTTCGCGACGAGATGGACTTTCTCCTGTTCGCGGCTGGCAACGCGCGCGCGACAGGTGGCGGCACACTGGTCACGCCACGGGCGAGCGTGCGCGACGGCTTGCTCGACGTCTGCATCATCGGCGCGATGCCGAGGAAGGAGTTCGCGACGCTGGTGCTGCGAGTAAAGCGTGGTGAGCATCTCGAGGCGGACGGTGTTCGCTACATGCAGGTGCCGTGGTTTCAGATCACGTCAGACGAACCGATGACGGTGAACGTCGACGGCGAGCCCGCGGAGGTGCGGCAGGTGCGATATGAATCTCGGCCGCGCGATCTGTTGATTCACCTCCCGCGCCTGCCTGGGCATCGTCGCTCGGTCGAGCGTGATGTGCCTGGTTGAAGTCAGGGTGCTTATCCGAAGGTCGTTGATGACGAAGCGCCCGCCGTCTTTTCGACGGCGGGCGCTTCGCGTTAGGTCCAATGTCGTGTGGGCTATTTGCCCTTACAGAGCGCCTTCACCATCTGGTCGCCGTACGGCGAAAGTTGCTGCAGAGCGCCCATCAGCTTTCCGGCTTCGTCCTTGAACTGCTGGGCGCCGCGCGGAATGAAGATCTGGGCCTGCGTGAAGTCGTCGGTCGCTTCCTTGGCCATGTCGCAGCTCTTCTTGTCACGTGCCTGCTCGAGGAGCGCCTGGCCCTTCTGCAGGTGCGTTGCCCCCTGCAGAAACGCGGCGGCCGGCGTCTGCTGCACGCTATCGCTGAACGCGAGTAGTGTCAGAGCGCGTCTGAACCCTTCGATATCCTTCGGCGTGGCCGCGGCGGCCTTCTTCGATTCCGCCTGCCCGAGCCCGGTCGCGTAGGTGGCGACCAAGCCAGCCGAGTCGCCAGCCGCGATCGCACTGCGCAGGGACTTCAGAACGGTATCGGGCGGTGCGCCAGCGTCGGACTGTGCCCGCGCGATCGGCAGCCAGATACCCTGGATCTTCGGGTTGACGGCCAGAATTCCCTTGGCCTGTTCGATCGCCTGCGCGGTCTGCCCGGTCTGAATGAGCAGCTGCACATAGGTCGACGCGATGCCCATGTTGTTCGGGAACTTCGCGCGTCCCTTGGCGAGCGTCTCCGCCGCCTTCTGGAACTGGCTGTCCGCGGCGTACCCAGCCGCCTGACGCATGAAGAACGTGGTGTCCGCCGACGCCGTGTCGAGCTTCACCATCTCTTCTCCGATGCCGAGCCCGCCCTTCACGTCCTTGGCCGCGAAGTGCACGAGCCACTGGAGCTTCACGAGCGAGGCGTCACCGGGGTTGTTCTTGACGGCGTCGTCGACGATCGGCAACGCCAGCGACGCGCGACCGCTGCCGGCGAGCACGTTCACGACCTGCGCCTGGAGGCGCGTGTTGTTCGGGTCAAGCGAGATGAGGCGCGTCAGCGCTTCGATCTGCTTGTCCTCCATCTTTTTCTCGGCGTACGCGTCGGCCGCAAAGGCGAGCGCACGCTTGTTGTCCTTGTGGATGTTCAGGATCTGCTCGCTGATCGCGATCATGGAGTCCGCACCGAGCTTCTGCTCGTTATAGACCTCCGCGATGCAGACGCGAGGCATGACCGCGTTTGGATACGCGGCGATCCCCTTGCGAGCTTCGGCGATCGCACCAGCGTAGTTCTTGGCGCGAGACAGCTCGATGCACTTCTTCGCCGGGTCGACCTGCTTACGCGCAGCTTCGACGGCGTTCGAGATCGGCTTCGCCGCGTCTGACACTTTCGCGACGTCAACGGGCGGCAATGGCTGCACCATGCCGTCCGGCCGAATCAGCTGCATGTTCGCGGTGACGCGATAGCCCGTGGGCGTCTTCTCGACGGTGCCTTCGACGTATTCCTCCGCTCGCAGCAGTTGCGCGAGCGCCCGAGCGTCGTTGGAGCTGAGCGCTTCGGTGGTCGAGTAGCCCGAGTTCACCAGAGTCGTCATGATGTCGGACTTGGGAACGATCCAGAGCGTCTTGAGCTGAAAGTCCTGGCCCATTCGCTCGCGGACCGCTTCCGCGGCCTGAAGTCCGAGTCCGCGCTCACTGCTGCGGAACGTCGGCACCATGAATCTGGGACCTGCCGTCTGGCCACGTTGCAACGTCTGCGTCTGCGCATTGACCGTCGCGAACGCACCACTGGCCACTGCACCTATGAACAACCCCATCAACGTTCGCGCGTGGCGTTGCCGTGCCTTCACAGTCATCTCCTCCGAAACGTTGAACATGGTACCCCCCACCCGGATCACAGGGTCCAGCGTTTACGAGCACTACTCTGGCGTTTCACTCGCGGTCCAGTCGCATTCCCATGGGCGAAGAGGGACTCGAACCCCCGACATCCTGCGTGTAAGGCAGGCGCTCTAACCAACTGAGCTATTCGCCCGCACCTGGCCGCACGCACCTGACACGACCAAAACGCAATCGCTCTGCCAGCGGCTCCGGGAATCGCTGGCAGGGCAAGAAAATGACCAATTCTATTACTTCAGAATCGCCAGCGGGACGAGTACGCAGTACCCGATTACGAGCAGGATCGGCGCGAGCGTTTCGCCCCCGCGAGCCAGATCGATATACCCTGCGAGCAGCGTTGCGGCGGCGATCCCCCAGAGGATCAACGGCCGCGACCGTGGAGTGGGTTTTGTGTGGGCCATAATGATCGAAGGAGTCTACGAGCCACCCGAAATCATGTCAAGCAAGCGTCACGTCAAGAGTTAGCTCGTAACTAGCCGAGCCGTCAGCGACGCCGCGTTTCGGGAGTCGAGGCTGCGCGAATCGAAGCCCCGCTATTCGACAACTCCAGACCGGCGGCAGCGGTCACCCCGGTTCGGGTTCCCGCGGCGGGCCCGGTAAATCGTCAGGCGGCGGGGTGGGCGGTGTCGCGTCGCCCGTGTTCGGGAGCGACCACGGAAGGCTTCGCAGGAGCGCCTCGATCGCGCTCGCCGCCTCACGCCGCTCGGCTTCCTCATCCGCCCGCACGAGCGCCGCCATGCGCAGACGGTCGCGACGGCGCCGGATCACGTAGAACGGCATCACGAGGAACAGCGTCAGCGCCGACGCGATGGAAAGATCGGCCACGAGCGCGAGACCGCCATAACGCCGCCGGGTCCGCTTGCGCCAGATCTCCTCGAATCCTGGTTGAGTCAGGCCGTAGGCCGCGCGCACGGCGGTCTCGAACCGACCGCTCTGCTTCCAGTACTCGAAGAACAGCGTTAGGCCCCGTTCCGGATCCTGCGCCGCAAGCTCGGCCACCGCGCGATATGCCAGCGCGTACGTCCCTTCGGCGCGCAGCGACCCGCCGGCGAAACCGTTATCGAGCGAATCGAGCGACGGCATTCCGCGGAACAGCAGAACGAGGTTCGCTCCCAGAATCGCGTCGCGCGCGACCTCGTTCGCGGCATAGCTCGCGTACCCTTCGTCGAACCACCGCGGCGGCAGCTCGCCGAGCGCCTCGTGCAACGCGAGATGCGCGAGCTCATGGCGGAGCACCTCGATGGGGTCCCCGGCGTCGGATCCAGCGCCGCGCCCCTGCATCACGATGCGGTTCGACTCCGGGAACGCAACGGCAGCCCCCCATTCGGGCGCCGTCGGACCGATCCACTGGCGAAACCGCTCACGATCCGGCGCCACGGCAATGACGACGCGATTGGACGGCCGCGGTAATCCGGGGAAGCTGTCACGCGCGGTCGCCGACGCGAGGAGCGACTTCGCCAGCTGTTCATCCTGAGGATACGCGGCGACAGTGAATCTGCCGCGGTCGAAGCGCATTGCTTGCTGCTGCGCGCGCGCCAAGCTCGGCACGGACAGAAGAACGCCAATAAGCGCGCGCAGCAGCCGCGGGAATCGGGAATCGGGAATCGGGAATCGCGGCCGCATGTTGCTTGGATTCCCGATTCCCGATTCCCGATTCCCGATCAGTCCGGCGTCCCTCCGGCTTCCACGCGAGCCAATACCTCTGCGCACCGCTTTCCCCATGGATTGAACTTGTTCGCCGCCGCACCGGCGCGCCAAGCCTCGCGCGCGTCATCCGGTTGTTCGGCCAACCAATGCGCACGACCGAGCTCGTAGTACGCCTCGAGGAGGTTCGGGCCCAGCGAGAGGCTCTTCCGGAAAAACGTCTGCGCGTCCTCGTACATCTCGCGCTCGAGGTACACGAGACCGAGGTAGTAGTGCGCGTACAGCGTCGCTTTCGCGTCATTGTCGAGGCGGATCGCCTTCGACAGGTGCTCGATGGCCTCGCCGAAGATGCGCTTCTTCAGACAGATGTACCCGACGTTGATGCGCGCCAGCGCGTTCGCCGGTTCCTTCATCAGCACGCGCTGGAAGTTCATCAAGGCGTCGTCGTACTTCTCCTGATGCATCTGCGCCCAGCCGAGCAGCGAGATCGCCTGCGGATCGTTAGGCGAGAGCTCCAGCGCCTTGCCCAGCGCCGCCTCGGCGGCTGGGTAGTCGCCGAGCGAGATGCGCGACCATCCTTTCTCGATGAACGTGGATGCGCCGATGTGATCGGCACGCAGCGGTGGGGCGACGGGTTGCGGGCCGGTCGGATACGCGGCACCACCCGCCGTTTTCCACCGTTCCGCGAGCTTCTTCACATCCTCCTTGAGGGCCGCGAGCTCGGTGATCTCACGCTCGACGCCGCGGAACAGCTCGATGATCTCCGCTTTGAGCGCGGCCCGATCGGTCGACGCGTCGGCGGCATCCAGGCGCGCCGACAGTTCGGAGTATCGCGCACGGAGGTCGCCGGCGGGCACGTCAGGCATTCCGTGCCGGCTCCTCCGACGGTCGCTCGAGCACGATGCGCTCGTCAGTTGAAAACAGGCGTGGCACATCGAGAAATATGACCAGGCGCTCCCCGCGACGCACGACACCGCGCAGGTAGCTCGCGGCGAGCCCGCGGAACAGCGTTGGCGGCGGAGCGAGCCGCGCGGCGTCGAGCACACTCACGTCCAGCACGCCGTCTACCGTTGCAGCAACCCATTCGTCATCGACGGTCAGCACGAGGATGCGCGCATCGCTCGGAATGGGCGCAGCGGGCAGCTCGAACCGCTTGCGCAGATTGATCACCGGGACGACCCGCCCCTGATAGTCGATGACGCCTTCGATCCAGGGCGGGACGTTAGGCACCGGCGTCGGTGCTGCATAGCGAAGCACGCGCTCCACCGAGAAGATGTCGGCGGCGAACAGCTCGTCGCCAAGGCGGAACGTCACGATCTGTGACGCGGTCGCGGGTGCGGTCATAACGAGTCCGGTGAAGCGACAGCGAGGCAGGTGTCCACGACGACATCGGCGTCGAGCAACGTCACGAGCTCGGTGCCACGCCAGACGACACCGAGCACCATGCCGTCGGCGTCAGTATTGGGTACCGGGCGCACCGTGTCGAGGGACACATCGAAGACGTCATCGACCGCGTCCACGGCCAGCGCTATCCGTGTGGCCGAGGGGCGCATAACGAGCGTCATCGTGGGGCTACCCATCGACGGGACGGCGAGCACTCGGGCGAGCGCGTACATGGGCAGGGTGCGGTCGCGCAGCGCGAAGATCCCGAGCATCGCCGGGGGAGCGTCGGGGATGGCGCGGGCGTCCACGCCCTCTACAGCCTCCTCCACCGCTCGGAGCTCCGTGGCGAACAGCTCCAGCCCTACGCGAAACACGAGTAGATCCGCGTGCCCCTCCCGCGCCGCAATACGTTCGCGGAACGGCGTGACCGGCGCTGGCGGCGCCGCGAGCTCGAACGGCGGAAGCTCGGTATCGAACTCCTTCGGTCGAGGCTGCCCGTTGTTCAGTGAGAGTGCCAACGTGCGCAGGGTCATCCGAGCCGCGTGGTCGGCACGACTCAACGCTCCCGGCCCGCGCTCGGAGGGCGCAGGGATCGCGAGGACAGGCTCGTGGGGGGTCTTTCGACGGAGGCGTGGCATTACCTCAAAGGACAGTCGTGCGATAGGACGCGTCACGGGTGACGCCTGGCGGCGGACGTCCTGCGTGACCTATGCCACACTCGCGCGCGTTCGACCGACCGCGGCGCTGATTTCCGCACCGATTTCCGCGAGCGGCAGCATCCGATCGGCGCCCGCCGTGGCCAGTGCGGCCTGCGGCATTCCATACACGATCGACGTCGCCTTGTCCTGCACGATGGCGTACCCTCCCCTGTCGCGGATCGCCCGGAGACCCTCCGCGCCATCACGCCCCATGCCGGTGAGCACGACGCCGACGACTCTCGCGCCGAAGCGCTGGGCCGTCGACCGGAACAACGGATCCGCCGAGGGGCGGACCCCCCAGATGGGAGGCGTCTGATCCAGCGCGATTACCGGAGCTCCGGACACGTCGATGACACGCATGTGCATGCCGCCAGGCGCGACGTACACGCGCCCGTGCTCGATCCGGTCACCGTGGCGTGCTTCCGTCACGCCTAACGCGCTCATTGCGTTGAGCCGCGTCGCGAGGCTGGTCGTGAAGCCGGCCGGCATGTGCTGCACGACGAGCACCGCGGCATCCATGCCAGCCCGCAGCCTCGGAATCACTTCCGCCAGCGCACGCGGTCCGCCGGTCGATGCCGCGATGACGACGGCTTGCGTCGCCGCACCGCGCTCGACGAGCGTCGCGCCTCGCTGGACGAGGGATGGGCGTGCGAGCATCGGCACGCCGCGGAGGTTCACGCATGACGCAGCGCGCAGCGCATCCAGCAAGCGCGCGCCGAGCAGCTCGGCGGTGTCGCGCGCCGACCCATTCGGCTTGTGCACGAAATCCACGGCGCCGAGCTCGAGCGCGCGGATCGTGAGCTCTCCACCGTTAGGCGAATCGAGGGCGCTCAGCATCACCACGGGACGCGGCGTCTCGCTCATGATGTAGCCGAGCGCCTGGAGGCCGTCCAGCTCGGGCATCTCGATGTCGAGCGTGACGATCTCGGGGTCGAGCGCGTGGATCTGCTTCAGCGCGTCATGGCCATTGCGTGCCGTGCCGACGACGCGGAACTCGCCGCTCGTCGACAGAATCTCGCTGACCATCTTCCGCATGAACGCACTGTCGTCGACGACAAGGACAGTGCGTGGACTAGAGGACACGCTCTCCCATCTTGAGCGACTTCACGACCACGCGGCCATCCGTGACGTGGAAGTACACGCTCCGCCCGTGCTCACCGCCCGTATCGGACGCGACGAGGGGAATCTCGGCCAGCCGAAGCACGCGCTTCGTGGCTTCGACGTTACGCTCGCCCATGTTGATACCACCGGACGGCAGCAACGACGCGAACATGCTTGCGCCGCCTACGATCTTCGCCATCGGCCGCCCCCAGGCACCGCGCTTCCGCATCTCCTCGACGAGCATCGGGATTGCCGTCGACGGGAACTTCGCGCGGTTTTCGCTGTCGAGCGAAAGCCCTTCGCTGGGGAGCAGGATGTGCGCGAGACCACCAATCCGCGACGAGCCGTCGTAGAGCATGATGGCCACGCACGAGCCCAACCCGATGGTGGAGATGATCGATTCGCCGTTCGCCACGGCGTAGTCGGCGACCTTGACCCGGATCTCCTGCACTTTCGGATCGGTCACATTGGGCTCATTCACGTTAGGCACGGCTACCGGCGACGAAAGATGCGCTCACGCGGATCGACTGCGGCGAACAGGGAACGAGACGGGCCCAACAACGTTTCGACCTTACCGAGAATCAGAAAGCCACCCGGCGCCAGCGCATCGTGGAAGCGCTGGAAGAGATGCTCCTGCGTTGCACGGTCGAAGTAGATCAGGACGTTACGACAGGTGATGAACTGCATACCGCCCGGAGAGGGATCGACGATCAGATCGCGCCGCTCGAACGACACGAGTGGCCGCACCTCCGGCACGACCTCGAACGGTGGCCGCAGGGAGAAGTAACGGCGTCGGATATCATCGGGCGTATCGGCGAATGCAGCTTCGGCGAACTGCCCGCGGCGCGCAGCCTCGAGGCTCGCGCGATCGATGTCCGACGCCAGCACCTGCACGCGCGACGCGTCGGCCGTTTCACCCCGCATCGCCGCGTGGCGATGCAGCAGAATTGCCAGCGAGTACGGCTCTTCGCCCGACGAGCAGCCCGCGCTCCACCCACGGATGGGACGCGTAGCCCCCTCCCAGAGTATCGGCACCACGAGGCGCGCCATGGCATCGAACGTCGACCAGTTTCGGAAAAGTTTGGTGACGTTAATGGTCAGCGTATCGATCAGCCGTTCGTACTCGACGGCGTCGCGATCGAGGAGCGCAGCGTAGTCGGAGAACACGTGAACGCCTCGCGCCCGCATGCGGACGGCAATGCGGCGCCGGAGGCACTTCTCCTTGTAGCTCGAGCAGCCGAACGCGCGCTCGCGGGCGATTTTTGCCGTCAGTGCGGCGAATCCGGCGTCATCGACCTCGGTCGTCATCATCCCGAGGTTCTCGCCGTCTCCAGATTCGTGCGCGCAATCGCATTCGTCGGCTCGAGCTCGAGCGCGCGCTTCCAGCAGCGGTTTGCTTCTTCGCGCTCCTGCCGGCGATACCGGAGGTTGCCGAGCTTGAGGTAGACGTCGGCGCCAAGGTTCGGGCGGTGCTTCACGGCGCGGAGGTAGGACTCGAGCGCGTCGTCGTAGCGGCCCGACCGGTAGTAGCTGTCGCCGAGATTCTTGTGCAGCTGCGGCAGCGTCGCGTCCTCGAGCGCGCCTCGCTCGAAGGCCACGGCGGCATCCGGGTTCCGGCCGCGACGCTCGAGGGCGACGCCAAGGTTGTTGAGCAACACCGCCGAGTGCGGATGCGCACTCACACCATTCGATAGCAAGGCGATGGCGCGATCGATGTCATTTGCCAGCGCCGCGGTGAGCGCCGCGTAGTGGAACCACGCCGCGGGCTTCGGCCGACGATCCCAGAGCGCTGCCGCGTCGTTCATCGCGGCGTCCGCCTCGGCGATGTCGCCGCGCCGCAGCGCGAGCACGCCCGCCGCGAGACGCGTGCGTGGATCGTGACCGCCGACGCGAACAGCCTGCGCCAGCACATCGGCCGCTTCGTCGTACCGTCCGAGACGCTCCAGCGCGTACGCCAGATTGTGATAAACGGCCGGATTGATCGCGCGACGTGACACCATCTGCTGGAACAGCGTGACGCCGTCCTGCCATCGTCCCTGTCGCAGCAGCACGAGCCCGGCGTAGAACGTCGCGAGCTCATCGCCCGGACGCAGCTCGTTCACGCGCCGGAATTCGCGCACGGCTTCGTCGAACATGCCGGCCTTGTAGAACGCGACCCCCAGGTTGCGATGCTCGGCCACACGCGACTCGGACGTGACAGCTTCGACGGGCTTCGTCCGACCGACGCGGTGCAGGAAGCCCGCGGTGATGAGACCGTACAGCGCTTTCCCGACGTCGAACTCCACGAGCCCGGATTCGTCCACGAGACCGGTGACATCGCGCTTGCCGTCGACGAGCGAGACGAGCGTCTCCTGCTCCGCCGTGAGCGTGGGGGCGCTGTCGGCGAGCCTGACGCGATCGACCTCGAAGACGAGGTCGAAGCTCGGAATCTTTTTCTCGATCAGACTCCATTCGTCCACCCGTCGCGCGCCTTCGAGCAGCAGCGACTCTGGATTAATGGAGACGAGAAAGTCCTGCTCGTCAGGCGCGACGTCCGCCTCGAAGTTGAACGTGCCCTGATTCCACGTGAACAGGTAGAACACCGCCTCTTCGATCTGCAGGCGGATGTAGCGATGCAGTTCCTCCCGTGCGATGAACTCACGCTCGACGAGGATCTCGCCGAGCCGCGTGTCGCGCTGCGTGTTCTGTCCGGCGACCGCCTCGTCGAGCTGCGCCTGGGTGATCAGGCCATTCTTCACGAGGATGTCGCCGAGTCGATCGCGGCGGTTCACGATCGACGCGTAGCAGATGCGGCCCTTGTCGAAATAGATGTAGCCGAAGCTCTGGCGATGGGTGACGCTCAGGCAGCCGCTCTTCTTGCCCATGGAGAGCAGCTGCAACACGTCCGGGAGACTCGCCTCGCTGAGGCTTCCCTTGATGGCCATCAGCGCAGTTCCTCAATGACACGGCCGTCCAGATCAGGCCATTCCATCACGATCTTTTCCGCGTCGAGGAACGACTTGTCCCCGATGGTCGGGACGGACACCGGCGTGGCGGCGCCACCGGAGTTGAGCTCACGCCTAACGATGGACATGGTGATCGGCCCGCCAGCGGCGCGCGCGGAGTGGGCGACGCGGTCGACGACCGACTCCACCTCGCCAGCACCCGACACCGGCAGCTCGGCGAGTAGCGCCGCCACGCCAGGCTCGGCGTCAGGCGCTCGATCCATGAGCATGCGCGAGTACAGCGCCTCGCGTAGCGTGCGATCCGGCGGCTGGATCGCGACCACGAGGCCGCCGTCGAAGCGCGACCGAAGACGCGCCTCGAGCTCCCCGATCTCGGACGGTGGCCGATCACTCGCGAGCACGACCTGCCGACCCGCGCTGTGAAGCGCGTTGAACAGGTGGAACAGCTCTTCCTGCGATCGCTCTTTCCCCGCCAGCGCATGGACGTCATCGACGATGAGCGCGCCCGCGGCGCGATAGCGCGAGCGCCACCGGTCGACGGTACCTCCCTGTAGTGCGGCGATGAGCTCATCGACGAACTGCGAACCGCTCACGCACGCGACGGGGCCCGACAGCCCTTCCTTCCGACGCAGCGCGTTGCCGACGGCGTGGACGAGATGCGTCTTGCCCACGCCCGGGCCGCCGTGCACGAACAGTGGATTGTACTGCGAGCCGGGCGCGTTGACAGCCGCGTCCGCGGCGCGCAGCGCAAGCTGATTGGACTTGCCCGCGAGGAGTGTCTCGAGCGTGTAGGCTGGCCACGGAGCAGGCGGTGGATCGTGAGCGGCGATCGCCTGCTCGACACGCACCTCCGCTTCCGAAACGCGCTGTGGGTCGCGAAAGACGTCGAGGCCGGCGAGTCGCGGATCCAGAAGCACGGCCTGCGCCTCGAGTTGTTCGAGACGAGTCACGCCGCTCGCGAACGCGGCGTCGAGCGCATCCACGTCCGCTTCTTCGGTCAGCGAGAGCGCGCGGTCCAGCATCGTCGTCCGGTAGCCAGCCTTCTGCCAATGTGCGATACGCTCGCCGAGTCGCACGCGCCACCCTTCGACGTGCTGGGCGACAGCGACCGCGATGTCCGACAGGAAACCAGCAAACTCGTCGCTCGCCCCTGGCGTCGCACCGCCGAACTCGGGCGTCACGCGCGCCCCGGAAATAATGGCCCGGACGTTCGCGGGCGTCACGGTGCGCTCGCCTAACGCTTCGTGGGCCGCCAGCCGGTTGAGCGCGCCCTGCAGCTCGCGCACGCTGCCGCACGGCAGGCGCGCGAGCTCCTCGAGCACACCATTAGCGAACGTCATCTCCCGTTCCGCGCACTTGTTGCGGAGAATGGCGACGCGGGTTTCGTATTCGGGCAGGCCGATGTCCACGATCAACCCACCGGCGAGGCGCGTCACCAGGCGCTCGTCGACGTCGGCGATCTCGGACGGAGGCCGATCGCTCGCCATGATGATCTGACGCCCACTGCCCTGCAGCGAGTTGAAGATGCGGAGCATCTCGCTCTGCGTCTCGCGGCGGCCGGTGAGGAACTGGACGTCATCGAGCAGCAGCAGATCGACGCGCTGGTACAGCTGCTTGAACGCTTCCCCGTGGCCGGCGGAAATCGCGATGTGGAGTCGGTCGACGAAGTCATCGAGCGGCACGTACTCGATGACGAGCTCCGGCTGCAGTTGCTTGGCGGCGAACCCGATGGCGCCGATCAGGTGCGTCTTGCCGAGACCGGACGGGCTGTAGATGAAGAGCGGGTTGTACGTGGCTCCAGGCGACTCCGCGACGGCGCGGCCGGCCGCGACCGCGAGGCGGTTCGACGCGCCGACGACGTAGTTGTCGAATCGAAATCGTCCGTCCAGGAGCAGACTCATCGTCCCACGGCCACACTCGGCGCAGTCGTCCTGCTCAGGCGGCGCAGCACGAGCTCCGAAATGCTGCGCAGCGTCTCGAAGACCCCGGTGCCGCGAAGGGCATCGCCGGCGTGAAAGGGCACACCACGAAAGTTGATCGCATCGTCGAGCTCAGCGACATCCACGATGAGCTCGCGAGGCAGATCCTGCTTGTTGTACTGGATGACGAGCGGAACATTCCGCGCGTCAATGCCCTGCTCCGCCAGATTCGCGTGCAGGTCCTGCATGCTCTCGATGTTCTCATCGAGCTGGCGCCGCTGACTGTCTCCGACGAACACGACACCGTCTGCGCCCTGCAGCACGAGCTTGCGCGTCGTCGCATAGTAGACCTGCCCGGGCACCGTATACAACTGAAAGCGCGTCGTGAAGCCCGAGATCATCCCGAGGTCGAGCGGCAGGAAGTCGAAGAACAGCGTGCGATCGGTTTGCGTCGCGAGCGAGACCATCGACCCTCGGCGCTCGGCCGGCACCTGGTTGTAGATGTAGTGCAGATTGCTCGTCTTGCCCGAACGCCCCGGCCCGTAATAGACGATCTTGCAGGTGATCTCGCGCGCGGCGTAGTTGACGAGGGACATGGTCAGATCCGTCCGAACAACTTCGCCAGGTTGCGGTTGAGGTCCGACTCGAAGTCCACGAGACCCGGCGCGACGCTCGCGATCGCGGCCGATGGCGTCGCCGCGGCGAGGCGCGCGCCCAACTCCTTGAAGTAGAGCCGCACGAGGCCGATCGAGGTGGTGTCGTCGAACACGGTCAGAAGAATGTGCGCTCCACGCGCCGTTGGTAGCTCGCCAAGGAATATTTGTTGCTGGTTCCCGGGATGGTGCATCGTGGTGAATGGGCTGCCATCGAGCTGCCGTCCGATCTCCGATCCGGTCGCGTGAATCGCCGCGGCGAGCGCGCAGGCGGACATGACGTCGATGGAACGGGTGAACCCGTGTTGGGCAAGCACGCGTCCACTCGACTCGAGCAGCAGCACCAGCCTAACGCGCGAATCGTCGATGAACCGGAGCAGCGGCTGCTCCATCCACTGCTCGACGGCGATTCTCATGGTCGCACGCTCACGTGAGCGCTCTCGCGGCGCGCATCATCTCGACCCGCAGAAGGCCGATATTCGCACGCGCTTCCGAGATCGTCACCAGCACGAGGTCGTCGCGGCCGGCAGCACAGATCCCGCCGCGTTCCGCGTCCAGGCGCAGGAACGTGACTGTGCCACAACCGGCAGCACCACAGGCGAGACGTGCCTTGCGATGCAGCGACGCAGCCAGCGCGGCGACGGCGTCGGCCTGAACGCCGATCTGCACGTTGGAGTCGATCGAGAGACCGTCGCGCTCCGAGACCACGAAGCTTCCCACCACGCCGCGGTGACGGGAGAGCATCGACAGGAGCTCCGCGTAAGGCGTCTTGTTCATGACACCCTCGCGAGCCAGTCACGCGCGCGGCCGAGCGCGCGGTCCAGCAGCAATCGCACGAGACCGACTGGCGTCTGCCGCGATGCGGCGACGACGAGCAGGCTGCCCAATGGCGCGGGCGTCATGGCGACGACGGCGGCATCGGCCTCGACCAGCAACGACGTCCACGCACCGAGGCCCAGATGGCGCATCGCGCGCTCCGCCTCGCTGCTCACCCCCGCCAGTTCGGCTGCAACGATGTCGGCCACGTCGTGGCCGGTCGCGTCCTGGTACGAGCCTGCGAGCACGAGACCGTCTGCATCCACCAGCAACGCGGTCTGGTCGGGTCCCTCGAGCGCGGGAACGAACAGCTGTCTCGCGCGAGTGGGGTCGGGTGCAGGGTATTCACGGATCGCGAACGGCGCAGTGGTTGACGGTGCGCGCACATCACTCGAAACGGACGGCTCCGCCGGCCGTCGTGAGACGATCGCGTCAGGCGGCGAAGGCATCGATACCTCAGCAGGCATTGCCTCCGCAACCATCGTGTGCGCACCGTTGGCCCGCACGCCGTTCGACGCCGTGTTCCCCACATTCGCGGCCTGCGAGCCCCGCGCGAATCGCACGTGCGCCAGTGCCGCAGCGACCGCGGGGTTCTGCCCGTCGGCAGCGGAGGACGAGAGCCGCCGTTCGGCGCTCTCGAAGTCGCCGCGTCGAAAATCAACGAACCCGAGCCCAAGGCTCGCCTGCGCGTGCGACGGATCCAGACGCAACGCCATCTCCCACTCGTCGGCCGCGCGCTCGACATCACCACGGTCCGCGTGAATACGCGCTAGCACATCGTGCGCGTCGGCCAGATACGGATGGCGATCCAGGCCACGCAACGCAACACGCAACGCGATATCGAGCTGTCCCGCGCGACGCAGCGCATCCGCGAGCGGCAGGAACACGAGGCTCGACGGATCGCGCGCCAGGTCATCGCTCAGGCGACGAATCTCGTCAGCCATCATCGACTCCCTTGAGCAGCGCGCGCAGTCGGACCACACAGTCGAGCATCTCGCGGACGCGGGGCACAGCCGGCCGATCGCCCGCCTCCATCAAGTACCGCTGCCACGACAGGATCGCCTGGTCCATCCCCGCGCTGCGCGCCGCGGTCGCGCCAAGGGCGAGCAGCACCTCGGGGTTGCGCGGCTCGATCTGCGCCGCGCGGCGGAGCGCGTCCAACGCCTCGGACTCGCGCTCCAGCCGCATGAGCGACCGCGCGACAAGCACCTGCGGCTCGGCGCGCGTGGGTGCGGCGCGACTCGCTGACATGGCGGCCGCGAGTGCCTCGTCGAGGCGTCCGTCGCGAAGTGCCTGACGCGCGAGCTCGATGTGCGGCGCCGGATCATCGCCGGGAAGTGGCTCGACGATCGCGAGCTTCTCCGCCACCCGGACCTGAATGATGCCGGTGGAAAGCAGACCGTACGCGATCTTCGCGACGTCGAACTCGCTGCGTCCGAGCCGCATTGCGATGCCGCGCAGATCGGTCTGGCCGTCGATCATCGCCAGCATCTCCCACTCGTTCGGCAGCAGATCCAGCAGCGACGGATGATCCTCGTCGATCGGCGCGAGTACGGGCACGACCGCGAGATTCGGGATCTTGTGCGAGATACGAGCCCACTCATCGATGCGACGAGCGCCTTCCATGAGGAGCGACTCCGTGGAGATGCGAGCCACTGCCTCCGTCGTGTCGTCAG
>Ga0207691_10000921_pt1 | contig 29187 bp, 28 predicted proteins | sample KBSM13metaG_FD_184327 | JGI IMG/M metagenome (GOLD analysis project Ga0207691, IMG submission 184327) | Miscanthus rhizosphere microbial communities from Kellogg Biological Station, Michigan, USA - KBS M1-3 metaG (SPAdes) (version 2) | ecosystem: Host-associated > Plants > Roots > Rhizosphere >...
ACCGAATGGGCCAGCCGCGCGCGTTGCCGCCCAGCACAGCCAGGATTTCACCGCCTGGTATTCGCATATCCCCGGCCTCAAGGTGGTCGCGCCTTATACCGCGGCGGACGCTAAGGGCCTGCTCAAGTCCGCGATCCGCGATCCCAATCCGGTGATCTTTCTCGAGAACGAAATCCTCTACGGCCAGAGCTTCCCGGTACCGAAGCTCGATGACTATCTCGTGCCGATCGGAAAAGCTCGGGTCGCGCGGTTCGGCACCGACGTGACCATCGTTGCCTGGTCGATGAGCATGACCTATGCGCTCAAGGCAGCCGAGGAGCTCTCCAAGGAAGACATCAGCGCGGAGGTCATCGATCTGCGCACCCTCAAACCCATGGACATGGCGACCATCATCGAGTCAGTGAAACGGACGGGCCGCGTGGTCACGGTCGAGGAGGGCTGGCGGCAATCCGGCGTCGGGGCCGAGATCGCAGCAAGCGTGACAGAGCAGGCCTTCGACTGGCTCGACGCCCCGGTGACGCGCGTCACTGGCAAGGATGTGCCGATGCCATATGCGGCCAATCTCGAAAAACTCGCGTTGCCTTCGGTCGCGGAGGTGGTCGCGGCGGCGAAAACGGTCTGTTACCGGTGAGGATGTCATGAGCAACACGTATCAACCATTGAACATCCCGCCGGCGGCGAACGAGCGCGGCGGATTTGAAGTCCTGCGTTGCGCCATCATCGAGGGCGAGCTCCATCTGACGCTGCGTCCGGTGTTCAACGAGCCCAACGACTGGGGTCGCCTGTTCGCCGAGGTCGCGCGTCAAGTGGCGCACGCCTATGCGCATCAGGACCGCTTCCCGCAGGCGGAGACGCTCGCGCGTATCAGTTCCGCATTCGAGGCGGAGATGACGTCGCCGTCTGAAGTCACGAGTTCAGTCGGGCCGATCGGCCAGGGTTGACGCGCTCTACGGCGAACCGGATTCCGGCTTCGTCGGAAGGATGCATGGGCGGAATTGATGGCGACGTTTGATCCCCTCCACGTCCCGCCCGCCGCGCTCGAGCACGGGGGCGTGGAAGTCTTGCGGGCTGCGATCGTCGAAGGCGGCCTGCATGTGTCGCTGCGCCGCGCCTTCGATGATCCCCAAGCCTGGGGCATGGTTATCGCCGACGTCGCGCGGCACGCCGCGCGGATCTTTGCCAGAGAGACCAAGCTGACCGAGGACGAGGCGCTCGAGCGCATCCGTACGATGTTCGATGCCGAGATGGACGCGCCCACCGATCCCGGCACCACCAGCGCAATTAGTTAGGCGACGTGAGAGTTTGTCATGCCGGTCAATATTCTGATGCCTGCCCTGTCGCCCACCATGGAAAAGGGCAATCTTGCCAAATGGCTCAAGAAGGAAGGCGAGAAGGTCAAACCGGGTGACGTGATCGCCGAAATCGAGACCGACAAGGCAACGATGGAATATGAGGCGATCGACGAGGGCACGCTCGCCAAGATCGTGGTGCCAGAGGGCACACAGGACGTGCCGGTCAACCAACTCATCGCGGTCCTCGCCGAAGAGGGCGAGGACGTCAAGATGGCGGCTGCGGGGGCGGAGAAGGCATCCGCAGCGAAGCCCGCGGTAAAACCGGTGAGCGCGCCGGCGCCGGCCGCACCTGTGGAGAAGCGGCCTGAAGCCACACCGCAGGATGGCGCTTCAACGCGCCCGCAGGGGCATATCCCTGTTCCCGGTGAGGGTGCGAAAGCGCTGGCGAAGGGCGAGGCCCCCGGGGCCGTGGCACCTGGTAGCGAGCGGGTATTCTCCTCGCCGCTGGCGCGCCGGCTAGCAAGGGACGCCGGCGTCGACCTCGCGCGGGTCCAAGGCTCCGGCCCGCACGGCCGCATCATCGCGCGCGATGTCGAAGCGGCCAAATCAGGCAAGGGACTTGTCGCCTCCGCTGCCGCCATCGCTCCGGCTGCAGCGCCGCTCGCCGTGCAAGTGCCCGCCGACGACAAGATCCGCGCCTTGTTCGAACCCGGTTCGTATGAGGTGGTCCCGCACGACAACATCCGCAAAGTCATCGCGCGTCGCCTGCTCGAAGCGAAGCTGACCATCCCTCATTTCTATCTCACGGTCGACTGCAACATCGACAAGCTCCTGGCCGCGCGCGAGGAGATCAACGCCGCCGCCGGCAAGGACAAGGAAGGCAAGCCGGCCTACAAGATCTCGGTCAACGATTTCGTCATCAAGGCGCTCGCGCTTGCACTCCAGCGCGTGCCAGATGCCAACGTGACTTGGACCGAAGGCGCCATGCTTCGGCACAGGCACTCCGACATCGGGGTTGCGGTGTCCATACCTGGCGGGCTGATCACCCCGGTCATCCGCAAGGCCGAGCAGAAATCGCTCTCGGCCATCTCCAATGAGATGAAGGATTTTGCGGCGCGGGCGCGGGCGCGGAAGCTGAAACCGGAAGAGTATCAGGGCGGCAGCAGCGCGGTCTCGAACCTCGGCATGTACGGGGTCAAGGAATTCTACGCCATCATCAATCCGCCGCACGCGACCATCCTTTCGGTCGGCGCGGGGGAGGAACGGGCGGTCGTGCGCAACGGCAAGATCGAGCCCGCCCATCTTATGACCGTCGGGCTCGCGACCGATCACCGCGCCGTCGACGGCGCGCTCGGTGCCGTCCTTCTCAGCGCGTTCAAGGCATTGGTCGAGAATCCGGTGATGATGGTGGTGTGAGCGACCGGCGATGAGCGAGCGCGAGGTCACAATTCGAACCGCCGTGGTGACCTACTTCCCGATGTTCATTGCCGTGCTCTCGCTCGTGACCTCGATCTATAACGGTTACCTCAACGGGAAATTCGTCGATATCATCCAGCGCAACTTCGGCCGCACCGAATACCTGCGCACTTGCAAGGAGATTATCGACGCTTATTTTCAGGTTAAGTTTCGGGCCGGCATCGTGAGCGAGAACGTCGGGCGTGATCCCGCACGTGGAGCAACCGGTGTGTCCGCGGCGCATATCGACGCCGCGAGCGCGGTGAGCAAGTTCGCAGCGCTTGGTACATACTTGGCCAATTTGCGGGACGAGCCCACGCGGCAGCAATACACCCGGCTCTCAGGGGAGCTCGACAAGGCAGTCCGCGACGCGGCAAAGACATCACCCGCCGAGCTCAACAAGCTGTTCGAGCCGGCCGACCGGCTTTTCTCCGACATGAACAACGATTGCGTGAAAACTGCCCAACAGTGAAAAACGCAACGAACGCCTCCGCGCAAAACCGAGAGCGGGAGGACGAAAGGGAGGAGACGATGAATGATGACAGAAGAGCCAAGTCGGCGGGGCCGACAGAGCAATGTCCATCGACCGGCGACAAGACCCGGCGTGAGCTGATCGGGGCGGCGGCGCTCGCTTTGGCATTGATGCCAGGCGCCGCGCGCAGCCAGGAGCGGTTTCCAGCCAAGAACATCCGCATCATCGTGCCGTTCCCGGCGGGCGCGACGACGGACATGCTGGCGCGGCTGTTCGCTCAGCGAATGTCGGATGGGCTCAATCAAGCCGTGGTGGTCGAGAATGTCGGCGGTGCAGGCGGATCGCTCGGGGCCGATCAGGTAGCCAAGGCCGCTCCCGACGGCTACACGCTTCTGTTTCACAATATCACGTTCACCACCACGACGTCATCGCTGCAATTTGTCGGGCGTTCACGTCACGATATCGAGCAGGACTTTGTACCAATTGCGGTCGGAGCTTATGTACCCCTCTTGCTGTTGGCGCACCCATCGGTGCCAGCGCGCGACCTCAAGGAATTCGTCGAATATGCCAAGCAAACCAAAGAGCCCCTGTTCTACGGCTCCACCGGCCCGGGCAGCATCATGAATCTGATGGGCGAGGTGCTCAAACGCGATACCGGGATCAAGATCGACCACGTGCCGTTCCGCGGCGCTGCTCCGTTGGTGCAGGAGATGTTGTCGGGCCGAATTCAATTCGGCGGTGATCAGCTCTCGAGCTCACTGCAACATGTGAAGGCCGGCGCCCTAAAGGCACTGGCGGTGACGACGCGCTCCGCGGCGTTGCCGGAGGTGCCCAGTGCGCGCGAACTCGGCTTTCCAAATCTTGACCTCCGGGGCTGGAACGGCTTCTTCGCGCCGAAGGGTACCCCGGAGCCGGTGATCGCACGGCTGCATCAGGAGATTGCCGCGGCAGCGAAGCACCCGGAGGTGCAGAAGCGAATGATGGACGTCGGCGCTGAGCCGTCCGGTTCAAGCCAGGCCGAGATGCGCGACATGCTGCGCGAGCAGATCGCGAAGGTCAGGCCGATGGTGGAAGAGCTCAAGCTGGTTGTCCAATAGGTAGCTATCGGCGGAAGCTCGCCCGTTTCGCTTGGAAGCGCGTCTGTGAATCGTGGAGATGCAAGTGCTAGATCCGTTCGACATCATCATCATCGGCTCGGGGCCCGGCGGCTACGTCACCGCGATCCGCGCGGCACAGCTCGGGTTCAAGACGGCGATCGTCGAACGAGATTATCTTGGCGGCATCTGTCTCAACTGGGGCTGCATCCCGACCAAGGCGTTGCTGCGCTCGGCCGAAATCTTCCACTACATGCAGCACCCGAAGGACTACGGCCTCTCGGCCGAGAACGTCAGCTACGATCCCGCGGCCGTCGTCAAGCGTTCGCGCGTGGTGTCGAAGCGGCTCAATGACGGTGTCGGCTTTCTGATGCGGAAGAACAAGGTGACCGTCATCTGGGGCGAGGCGATTATCGACGCGCCGGGCAAGGTCACGGTTAAGGCCAGCAAGACCGCGGCGCCCAAAGGCGCGCTCGGCCCCGACACCTATCAGGCGAAGCACATCATCCTTGCCACCGGCGCACGCCCTCGGGTGCTGCCTGGGCTCGAGCCTGACAAAAAGCTGATCTGGACGTACTTTGAGGCCATGCTGCCCGAGCGCATGCCGAAATCACTTCTGGTGGTGGGGTCAGGCGCGATCGGGATCGAATTTGCTTCGTTCTATCGCAATTTCGGCGCCGAGGTGACGGTGGTCGAGATATTGCCGCAGATACTGCCGGCGGAAGACGCGGAGATTTCGGCGTTTGCCCGTAAACAATTCGAGAAACAAGGCATCAAGATCCTGACCGATACCAAGGTCGCCAAGCTGGAGAAGAAGCCCGATGGCGTCACCGCGACCGTCGAGGGCAAAGGTGGGACCCAGACGCTCAATGTCGAGCGTGTCATCTCCGCCATCGGCGTTGTCGGCAACATCGAGAATCTGGGTCTTGAAAAGGTCGGCGTGAAAACCGAGCGTGGGGCCATCGTGGTCGATGCGCTCAACCGCACCAGTGTGCCGGGCATCTACGCCATCGGCGACGTAGCCGGGCCACCGCTGCTTGCGCACAAGGCCGAACACGAGGGCGTTATCTGCGTCGAAGCGATCAAGGGCCTCAAGCCTCATCCCATGGACAAGCGCCTGATCCCGGGCTGCACCTATTGCTCGCCGCAGATCGCCTCGGTTGGTCTCACCGAACAGGCCGCGAAGGAGAAGAAGCTCGATATCCGGGTCGGACGATTTCCGTTCGTGGGTAATGGCAAGGCCATTGCGCTCGGCGAGGATCAAGGGTTGGTCAAGGTCATCTTCGAAAAGAAGACGGGTGAGTTGCTCGGCGCGCATATGGTCGGAGCGGAAGTGACTGAACTGATCCAGGGCTATGTGGTGGCGATGAACCTAGAGACGACGGAGGAGGAACTCATCCACACCATCTTCCCGCATCCGACGTTGTCCGAGATGATGAAGGAGGCTGTGCTCGACGCCTATGGGCGCGCGCTCAATATCTGATGAATCGCGCTTCGACACGTAAAGTCCAACCCTCTGCTTCGAGACGGCTGTTTTCCGCGCGGCTCAAGATGAGAGGGGAGTGAGCGCAGCGGCGGCTCGTCTCGATCGTGTCCCCCATCATCGACATCCATACTCACTGCACGGCGCGCGCACGCGACGATCCTTTCGGTGTCGCGGAGACGCTGCGAGCAATCCCGGCGGGCAAAAACGCGGTGACGAACTATCGCGGACTACCCGCGGTGTCCTATCGCGAGATGTCGGATTTCGACCTCCAGCAGGAGGTTTGCGCAAAGGCCGGCATCACCGGCCGGATCATCAGCAATCCATTTGCGGCCGAGGTGATCGCATCGATCTCGAGCAAGCCTGCGATCGATGTCGTCAAGCACGTCAACGACCAGAACGCCGCGGTCGTGGCGCTTGCATCAGCGACCAACTGGGGTCTGGGCACGCTCAATCCGCTCGACGCGAGCCATATCGCCGAAGGGGAACGCTGCCTCGGGCCGCTCGGCTTCAAGGGCCTTCTGATCACGTCGAGTTGGCACGGCCAGTTCCTCGACACCGAGGCCGCTTTTCCGTTTTGGGAATGGGCGCAGGACCGGGAGGTGCCGATCTTCATCCATCCGCCGCGCTTACCGATCGGGCACGACCAGCAGATGGATCAATACAAGCTCGACGAACTCGTAGGACGTCCGTTCGATACGGCCATGGCGCTTGCCCGCATGATCCTGTCGGGACTATTCGACCGCTATCCGCGCCTGAAGATTGCGGTCGCCCATATGGGTGGGGGACTGCTTCCCGTCATGGGGCGGCTCGATTTCGGCTGGCGGCTCGGCTGCGATGGCATGCCGGCGCGCGCCGTCATCCGCTGCAAGCGCCGTCCGAGCGACTATCTCGCCACGTTTTACGTCGACACGATGGGGTTCTGGGCGCCCCACGTGCGTGAAGCGGTAGAGGTGTTTGGCGTCGACCGGGTGATGTTCGGCACCGATTACGGGCCAGTGCCGATCGACCCCAGGGAACACATCGACATCGTCAACGGGCTCGCGATTGCACCAGCCGACAAGGAAATGATTCTTTGGCGCAATGCAGCGCGCTTTTTTAACCTGTCCGGTGCGGCCTGATCGTCTCGTTCCTGGTTCGTGAACCGCTCAGTCCATCACCACATTAGACGCCTTGATCACCGCGGCCCACTTGGCTACTTCGCCCGGGAGCATGGCGGCGACCTCGGCCGGCGTCTTGAGCGCCGGTGGAATGCCCTGTTTGGCCATCGCCGCTCGCACCGCATCCTTCGAAAGCGCCGTGGCGATGGCGAGGTAGAGGCGCTCGATCACCGGAGCCGGCGTGCGCGCCGGCGCGAACAAAGCAGACCAGGCATCGGCCTCGACTCCCGGCACGCCACTCTCAGCGAACGTCGGCACCGACGCAAGCTGCGGCACACGCTCGGCGCGCGCGAGCCCAAGTGCGCGCACCGAGCCCGACTCGATCTGCTGTCCGATCAGGCCTGGCAGTGGCGCGATGCTGATGTCGATACGATCTGCCAGCAACTCCGTGAGCATGGGTGAGAGGCCCTTGAAGGGCACGTGCAACATGTCGATGCCAGCCTTGGTCTTGAACAGTTCGCCGGCGAGGTGGGCGCCGGAGCCGTTGCCGGTCGACCCGAATGTAAGAGTGCCGGGCTTGACCTTTGCCATCGCCACGACGTCGCCGACGCTTGTAAGCGCCAGGCTCTTGCGCACCACCAGCACGTGGGGCATGGCGGCGATGCCCGCGACCGGTGCAAAATCCCTCACCGCGTCGTAAGGGCAGTTCTTGATCAAGCTCTGATTGGTCGCGTGGGTCTGGTTGGTGCCGAGTACGAGCACATGCCCATCCGGTTCCGCGCGCGCCACCGCCTGGGCGCCGATGATGCCCGATCCGCCGGGCCGGTTTTCAACGACGATCGGTTGATTGAGATCGCCGGCGGCTTCCTGTGCGATCAGGCGCGCCAAAGCGTCGACTGGTCCGCCAGGAGGGTAGGGCACGATGATGGTGATGCTGCGGCTCGGAAAGCCCTGCGCACCGGCTCCGGAAGGAAAACCGAGCGCGGCCATGCCGGCGAGGGTTGCACGACGGGTAAGCATGGGAGATTCCGGCGAAAGCAGTCGCCCGGAACTCTATGTCGTCGCAGGTGTTTGGTCAAAGAGCCAGGAGGCCACCATGCAGGACCATATCTACAAAGTCGTAGAGCTCGTGGGCTCTTCCGAGACCAGCATCGAGGATGCCATCAGCGCTGCGATCAGCCGTGCCAACGAGACCGTTCGACATCTGCGATGGTTCGAGGTCGTGCAGACGCGGGGCCATGTAGAGAACGGCAAGATCTCGCACTATCAGGTGACGCTCAAGGTCGGTTTCACGATGGAGAAGGCGGATTGAGGTCCGCGCCCTCGTTGAGCGAGTCCCTTCGCCACAGTCCCGCGGCAGGGGGTCTGCTCGCGCGTTGCGTGCGTCGCCGCCATCTGGAGGGGGACGCTATGGTCGCAATCTCAGGCGCGAACATAGTTTTCGAGCTTGTCGAGCGTTCCGTTCCAGCCGCGAGCGTGGCGATCGCGGGCGGCCTCGTCGGCGAACTGTTCGTGCATTAGCGTCAGCAAGGTCCCTTCGCCGTCACGCCTGAGCGCGATCGTGACCAGCGACTCTCGTTCCGGGGTCGTACGCCAAGCCCAGGTGAATACCAGCTTTTCATTCGGCACCACCTCGCGGTAGGTGCCGCCCACGTCGTGTTCCTCGCCGTCGGGTCCACGAAAGACGATACGGAAGCGCCCGCCGACGCGCACGTCCGTCGTAGCGCGCAATACTTCGGCGTTCTCGGGGCCAAACCAGTGCGATATTTTCTTGGCGTCCGTCCAAGCCTCGTAGACTTTCGCCGGCGGTGCGTTCATGCGGCGCCTGAGGGTTAGACTGGGCTTGGTGGACACGCGCGCCTTCCTCCAGGTGAAGTGAGACGAGAGACGTATTGGGAGCGAAGCGATCGGTCAGAAATATGCCAAAATTCGACCGAGGCGCGCTTTCCCTTGGTACGGATGTGGGCCACGATGCCAGTTCCGTGCCTCCCGGCGATGTGGCGCGCTGAAGCCAAGACGGGACGCCTTGCGCCGGCTGCCCTGCGTCCGTAAGTAAGCCGGGGAGCTGCCATGACCGTCGTGCTCGACGCCACCAACAGACCGCGCCATCCGGAGAAAGCCCAGCGGCCCGACGCGGCGGCGCTGAAGAAGCCCGATTGGATCAGGGTGAGGGCGCCCATATCCAGGGGTTATGGCGACACCCGGGAGATCGTACGCGCGAACGGTTTGCACACGGTGTGTGAGGAGGCCGGCTGCCCCAATATCGGTGAGTGCTGGGACAAGCGGCACGCGACCTTCATGATCATGGGCGATACCTGTACCCGTGCCTGCGCCTTCTGCAACGTCAAGACCGGCCTGCCCGGCCCGCTTGATCCGGGGGAGCCGTCACGCGTCGCGGACGCCACCGCAAAGCTCAGGCTCAAGCACGTGGTCGTAACCTCGGTTGACCGCGACGATCTTGCCGACGGCGGCGGCGAGCACTTTGCGGCTGTCATCGGCGCGATCCGGGCGCAATGCCCGGCGACGACGATCGAGGTGCTCACGCCTGATTTCCTGCGCAAGACCGGCGCGGTCGAGATGGTGGTCACGGCAAAGCCCGACGTCGTCAACCACAACCTTGAGACCGTGCCGTCGAAATATCTCACGGTGCGGCCGGGCGCACGCTACTTCGCGTCGATACGCTTGTTGCAGCGGGCCAAGGAGATCGATCCCACGATCTTCACCAAGTCCGGGATCATGGTGGGCCTGGGCGAGCAGCGGAACGAGCTGCTCCAGGTCATGGATGATCTGCGTGCGGCGGATGTCGACTTCCTCACAATCGGTCAGTATCTGCAGCCGACGCGCAAGCACCACGCCGTCGAACGCTACGTCCATCCCGACGAGTTCAGGGCCTACGAGACCATCGCTTACGCCAAGGGCTTTCTGATGGTCTCCTCTTCCCCGCTCACGCGCTCCTCGCATCACGCGGGCGAGGATTTCGCACGATTGAAAGCGGCGCGGGAGGCCAAGCTTGGCGGCGTCTGAGGACCCGATTCGCTCCCTCACAGTGATCGGCAGCGGAGGATCCGGCACAGCCGCCGGAGTCGATTAATGCCGCAATTCTCGACCAAGCGTCGCGTGCGGCACTCGGCCGCCCACATGTTTGATCTAGTTGCCGACGTGGAGCGCTATCCTGAATTCGTGCCGTTGTGCCGTTCGCTCAAGGTGCGCCAGCGCATTCTCGAGCCTGAAGGAGTCGAGATTCTGGTCGCGGACATGACGGTGGCCTACAAGTTCATCCGGGAGACCTTCACCAGCCGGGTCACGCTCGACCGGCCCAATCTTCAGATCCTGGTCGAGTATCTCGACGGCCCGTTCAGCCGGTTGGAAAACCGTTGGGCCTTTCGCGCGACCGGCGACCACACGTGCGATGTTGAGTTTTTCATCTCCTATGATTTCAAGAGCCGGACGTTGGGCCTGATCATGGGGACGATGTTCGACGCGGCCTTCCGGCGCTTCGCCGGCGCCTTCGAGCGGCGCGCCGACCTGGTCTATGCGAAGTGAGCCGCGGCTGATCCGCCGGCCTGGTCAGCTCGCCATCGGAGAAGTCAGACCCGGCTGTTCCCCATCTGGCGGCCGAAACCGATCATCAACCGGATGAGGCCGCTTCTGTTGTGGCGAGGTCGTGCAGCATGTCGAGCGCCTCTATCACTGATGCGCGTCGCACTTGCGTGCGGCCGATGTCGCCGTAGTTGCGCTCGCGTGCGATCAGGCGGCCGGCATGAGATGCAGCCGCAAAATGCACGAGGCCGACGGGCTTGCCCGGCACCGCGCCTCCTGGTCCGGCGATCCCGGTGATCGACACGGCGAGATGGACCGGCGCATGCGCCAGTGCGCCGCTGGCCATGGCTTCCGCGGTCTCGCGGCTGACCGCCCCGTGACTTGCAAGCGTGGCCGACGTAACGCCGACCATCGCCTGCTTGGCCTCATTGCTGTAAGTGACGAAACCGCGCTCGAATACATCGGAGGAGCCGGCGATCTCGGTGAGGGTCGCTGCCAATAAGCCACCGGTGCAGGACTCGGCAGCGGCAATCGTGAGGCCTTTCGTTCGGCATAGATCGAGCAGCGTTCGCGCCCGCTCGACCAACTCCTGATCCATCTAATCGCTCCACGGAAGGCGAACGGTTGCATTGGCAAAGGCGGCCATGCCTTCGCCGCGGCCGGTGAAGCCCATTTTTTCGCTCGTGGTCGCCTTCACGCCCACCCGCTCAATGGGTATGCCGGCAAGCTCGGCGATGCGGGTCCGCATCTGATCGCGGTGAGGGCCGATCCGCGGGGCCTCGCAGACGATGGTGACGTCGATATGGGCGATTCGACCTCCGCGCGCATGCACCCGTTCGACCGCGAAAGCGAAAAAGCGATCCGAAGAGGCGCCTCGCCATCGGGCATCGGTGGGAGGAAAATGCACGCCGATATCACCTTCGGAAAGCGCGCCGAGAATGGCGTCTACGAGCGCGTGAAGGACGACATCGGCGTCGGAATGGCCCGACAATCCGCGCCCATGGGGGATGCGCACGCCGCCTAACATGACGTGATCGCCATCGCCGAATTGGTGGACATCGAAGCCAAAGCCAGTGCGCACATCGCTCAAGGCCGCAAGCTTGGCCACCTCGGCGCGGCTGAAGTCATCGTCTGTGGTCAGCTTCACGTTCCCAGCCTCACCCTTGAAGGTGGTGACCTTGAGGCCCGCCCATTCGGCGAGCGCGGCGTCGTCGGTAAAATCATCGCGCCCTGCGGCGGCGGCGCGTTGGTGCGCATCGAGGAGGACGGCAAAGCCGAACGCCTGCGGGGTCTGCACCATGCGCAATTGCGCTCGGTCGATCGTGCCGGTTACGCAGCCGGTCGCATCGACGGTTTTGACGGTGTCCGCAACCGCAATCACCGGCACCGCCGCGCCGCTCGTGCCCGCGGCCGCGATCGCCCGGGTGATCAGGGCGTCCGAGGCAAACGGCCGGGCGGCATCGTGCACCAGCACCACGTCCGGGCGATGACTCTCTAATGCCCGGAGGCCGGCGCGAACGGAAGCCTGCCGGGATGCGCCGCCGTGGACCGGCGGCAAGAGATCGATGCCCGCCACCGCCGCCTGGAAGAGCGCGTCATCATCGCCGTGGATCACCGGCTGGACGGCCGAGATTTCATTGTGCCCCGCCAAAGCGGCGAGGCTCGACCGGATCATAGGCTCGCCCAGAATGCACCGGTATTGCTTTGGCAGATCGCCGCCGGCACGGAGCCCGCGGCCCGCTGCCACAACCACGGCCGCCACTTTTACTGTCATGTCCGCAATCCGAAACACGATGTTGCAACATGGCTTTAGCCCGTCCGGGCGATACCGCAAACCCGGTCCGGGCCGGCCTGAACGATCTGTCTGCGGAAATGGGGATTTTTGCAGTGCAACACTTGCGTATCCGGCAAGGTTGGCTAAACTCTATGCAGCCTGAGAATGTCGCCTATTTCGTGTGCAAGGACCTCAAATCGCTGTGTTACCAACGCTTTTACCCCGGCAGCCGGTCGTCATCGGGAGCCTCACGCTGCCAAGTCCGGTGATTTTGGCGCCGATGTCAGGCGTGACGGACGCGCCGTTTCGACGCTTGGCAGCGGGCCTCGGGGCTGGGCTTGTGGTTTCGGAAATGACCGCGAGCGAGGCCCTGGCCGAGGGCTGTGCCGACGCCCTGGTACGAGCGGAGGGACGCGGCCTCGACGTGCACGTGGTGCAACTGGCGGGATGCGAGGCGCGCTGGATGGGAGAGGCCGCCCGCATCGCAGAGGGCTCCGGCGCAGCCGTCATTGACATTAACATGGGCTGTCCGGCGCGGCACGTCACTGGTGCGCAGTCGGGCTCCGCACTGATGCGTGATCTCGACCATGCCGTGACATTAATCGAAGCCACCGTAGGCGCGGTCTCGGTCCCGGTGACGCTCAAAATGCGGCTCGGGTGGGATGAGCGCTCGATCAACGCTCCTGAGCTCGCACGCCGTGCGCAGGACGCGGGCGTGCGACTGATCACGGTGCATGGACGCACGCGCTGCCAGTTCTACAAGGGCCGCGCAAATTGGGCCGCGGTGCGTGCTGTCAGGAAGAGCGTTTCGATTCCGCTCGTGGTGAACGGCGACATTTGCACTTTTGAGGACGCTACCGCCGCGCTGGAGGCTTCCGGCGCCGATGCGGTCATGGTGGGGCGTGGGGCGCAAGGCCGCCCGTGGCTGCCCGGGCAGATCGGTCGCCGCCTGGCCGGCGGAGGGCCCGAGAGCGCGCCGCCGCTCACCACGCAGTTCGCAATGATCCGTCTGCTCTACGACGATATGCTGTCGCACCACGGCCGCGCGATCGGCCGGCGCCATGCGCGCAAGCACCTCGGCTGGGCCCTCAACGCGGCGGCCGAGACCGCGGGGGCACCCGAGGGCATGCTCAAGGCACATCGTGAGCGGGTGCTGACCGCGGAAGAGCCGGCCGTTGTTCACCGTCACCTCGAGGAGGCCTACGGCGCATTCGGCGGGACGGCGAGGATGGCGGCATGAGCCGGCTCGAGCCTATGCCAACGCTGCCGTCCGGCACCGCCGACGCGGTGCTCGACGCGCTGCCGCATCCCGTCATCATGGTCTCGGCTGATGGCCGGGTGGCCAATGCCAATGCCGCCGCCGAATCGTTTTTCGAAGCCTCCCTGCCGCTCCTGCGCCGTCATCGTCTGGGCGACCTCGTGCCGTTTGGAAGCCCCTTGCTGGCTCTCATCGACCAGGTGCGCGCACGCGGAGCGGCGGTCAACGAGTACAAGGTCGATCTCGGCACGCCGCGTAATCCCGGCGAACGCCTCGTCGATCTGCATGTGGCGCCCCTGCCGGAGCGGCCGGACCACGTGGTCGTCATGCTGCAAGAACGCACGATCGCCGACAAGATGGATCGCCAGCTCACGCATCGCGGCGCGGCGCGTTCGGTGACCGCGCTCGCGGCCATGCTGGCGCACGAAATCAAGAATCCACTCTCCGGCATCCGCGGAGCAGCGCAGTTGCTCGAACAGTCGGTCGGCGACGAGGATCGCGCTTTGACACGCCTGATCTGCGACGAGGCCGATCGCATCGTCAAACTCGTCGACCGCATGGAAGTGTTCACCGACGAGCGGCCGGTCGAGCGCGAATCCGTCAACATTCACGTCGTGCTCGAGCACGTCAAACGGCTGACGCATTCGGGTATCGCGCGGCACATCAAATTCCTCGAGGAATACGATCCGTCGCTGCCCCCCGTGCTCGCCAATCGCGACCAACTCATCCAGGTGTTTCTCAATCTCGTGAAAAACGCCGCCGAGGCGATCGGGGAGAATGCAGCGGACGGCGAAATTCAGCTCTCCACCGCCTTCCGGCCGGGCGTGCGGCTCTCGCTTCCGGGCACCAAGACGCGCGTGTCGCTGCCGCTCGAATTCTGCGTGAAGGACAACGGGCCCGGAGTGCCCGAGGACATCTTGCCCCATCTCTTCGATCCGTTCGTGACGACGAAACCGACGGGCTCGGGCCTTGGCCTGGCGTTGGTGTCAAAGATCATCGGCGATCACGGCGGGATCATCGAGTGCGAGTCGCAACCGCGACGGACCATCTTTCGTGTACTCATGCCCATTTTCTTGGGTGACGACGCCGAGCCGGGCGACGCTACCTAACGAGGGATGCCAATGCCCGCTGGAAGCATACTGGTTGCTGACGACGACGCGGCAATCCGAACCGTGCTCAACCAAGCCCTTTCGCGCGCAGGATACGAAGTGCGCTCGACCAGCAATGCCGCGACGCTGTGGCGTTGGGTCAGTCAAGGAGAAGGCGATCTCGTCATCACCGACGTGATCATGCCGGACGAAAATGCGTTCGATCTCTTGCCGCGGATCAAGAAACTGCGGCCGCAGCTGCCGGTGATCATCATGAGCGCCCAGAATACGTTCATGACCGCGGTGCGCGCGTCCGAGCGCGGCGCCTACGAGTATCTGCCGAAGCCGTTCGATCTCAAGGAGCTCATCGGCATCGTAGGCCGCGCGTTGTCGGAGCCGAAGGAGCGCGCGCGTCCGGCCCCGAAGGCGGAGGACTTCGACTCCATTCCGCTCGTCGGCCGCTCGCCGGCGATGCAGGAGATCTATCGTGTGCTCGCGCGCCTGATGCAGACCGATCTCACCGTGATGATCACCGGCGAATCAGGAACCGGCAAGGAGCTGGTCGCCCGTGCACTGCACGATTACGGCAAGCGCCGAAATGGTCCTTTCGTGGCCATCAACATGGCGGCAATTCCTCGCGATCTCATCGAGTCGGAATTGTTCGGCCACGAGAAGGGCGCGTTCACGGGCGCCAATAGCCGCAGTTCCGGTCGCTTCGAGCAGGCCGAGGGCGGCACGCTATTCCTCGACGAGATCGGCGACATGCCGATGGAAGCGCAGACCCGGCTTCTGCGTGTGCTGCAACAGGGCGAATATACCACCGTGGGCGGGCGCACGCCGATCAAGGCCGACGTGCGCATCATCGCGGCCACCAACAAGGACCTGCGCATCCTGATCCAGCAGGGGTTGTTCCGGGAGGATCTGTTCTTCCGTCTCAATGTCGTGCCGCTACGGCTGCCGCCGCTGCGTGAACGTACCGAAGACGTGCCTGACCTGATCCGCCATTTCTTCACTCAGGTCGAGCGCGAAGGTCTGCCGGCGAAGCAACTTGATCAGGCAGCCCTCGAGCGGCTCAAACGGCATCGCTGGCCCGGCAATGTGCGCGAGCTCGAAAATCTCGCCCGTCGGCTCGCCGCGCTCTATCCCCAGGAGACCATTTCGGCTGCAGTGATCGACGCCGAGCTCTCGCAGCCCGCCATGGTGTCAGGGGACGAGGAGTCGCGGGCAGAGGAGGGGCTTTCGGGGGCCGTGGAGCGGCATCTGGCTTCCTATTTCGCGAGCTTCGGGGAGGAATTGCCACCGCCCGGCCTCTATCACCGTGTCCTGCGGGAGATCGAGCACCCGTTGTTGTCGGTGACCCTCGCGGCCACCCGGGGAAACCAGATCCGGGCCGCCGACCTGCTCGGGGTTAACCGCAACACGCTGCGGAAGAAGATCCGCGACCTCGATATTCAGGTCTTCCGCAGCAGCAATTGACGCGACTACCGGGTTCTCGACAGGCTTGGTGCCGAATGGCCACAGCCCGGTCGGCCACGCCCCGGATTTGTCGCAATCCAGCAACATTGTTGTATAAAAGCATCACTGGAAAATACCATCGATGATCTGGGGGGCGCCCAAGCGGGCGGTTTTGTCGCACCGTTTCGGGCTGCCGTTTGGGACGAGAAATCTTGATGACTGACGTCGGTCAGGCCGCCACCGCCGAGTTGGCGACCGCTGCCGCGGCGCCCGCGCCGGGATGGCTCCCACGGACGCTCGGCTTTGCGGCCGTTGCGCTCGCGCTGCTGTCGGCGCTGGTGACCTTTCTCGTGCTGGCCGGGCTCACGCCGATCGCGCCGACGCATGAGGTCGTGGTCACGCTCCTCCTGACCAACGCGGTCACGGTCTTTCTTCTCGTTGTGGTCATTGCACGCGAGGTCTGGGGTGTTGTGCAGGCGAGGCGCCGCGGGCGCGCCGCCGCAAGACTTCACGTGCGAATCGTTGCCCTGTTCTCCGTCATCGCTGCGGTTCCTGCGGTGCTGGTAGCCGTCGTGGCAAGCGTGACGCTCGACCGTGGCCTCGACCGGCTGTTCTCGCAACAGACACAATCGCTCATCGAGAACTCGTTGATCGTCGCCGACGCATATGTGCGCGAGCAGGTGCAATTCGTGCGCGCCGAAAGCATCGCTACCGCAATAGAGTTGGCGCGCGCCAAGCCGTTATTCGACCAGTCGCGCGAGCAGTTCCATCAATTCCTCGCGGTCCAGGCCTCGATCCGCGGATTGCCGGCCATCGTGCTGCTCGACAAGGATCTCAATGTCGTCGATGAGGTCGAGACGAAGGTCACCCAGGCCTTCGTTAAGCCGTCGGCAGAGGTGCTCGCTGGCATCAACGACACCGAGCCGCAAGTGGCGATGTTCCTCGACGCCAATCACGTCGCCTCGATCATCAAGCTGCGCGGTTACAACGACGTCTATCTGTATATCGCGCGGCTTCTCGACCCGCGGGTGCTGGCGCAATTGCGGGGGACGCAGGCCAGCGTCGCGCAGTACGCCGACCTCTCGGCGCGGCGCATCGGGATTCAGATCGCGTTCGGGTTGATGTACACGGTGATTGCACTGATCGTGCTGCTATCAGCAGTCTGGATCGGATTGAATTTCGCCAACTATCTGGTGGCGCCGATTCGACGCCTGATCGGGGCCGCTCAGGTCGTATCCACGGGCAATCTTTACGTTCAGGTGCCGACCCGGCGTTCCGAAGGCGATCTTGCGCAGCTCGGAGAGACCTTCAACAAGATGACTCAGGAACTGCGCACGCAACGCGACGACATCGTGCGCGCCCGCGACCTGATCGACAGCCGTCGCCGTTTCACCGAGGCCGTGCTCGCCGGAGCGAGCGCGGGGGTCATCGGCGTGGACGCCGAGAGCTGTATCAGCATCCTGAACCGGTCCGCCGAGCGACTGATCGGGAGTTCGGAAGCGGAGGCGCTCGGACGGCAATTGACCGATATCGTTCCCGAACTTGCCGAAATCTTCACCGCTGCGCGGTCCGGGTTGCAACGTTTGGTGCAGGGCCAGGTGACGATCAATCGCAACGGTCGCGAGCGCAACCTCTCGGTGCGCGTGACGAGCGAACAGTCGAGCGCGGCCGAGGGCGGGTACGTCGTGACGCTCGACGATATCACCGAACTCGTAGCCGCGCAGCGCACCTCCGCGTGGGCCGACGTGGCTCGCCGTATCGCCCACGAGATCAAGAACCCGCTCACGCCAATTCAGCTCTCCGCGGAGCGGTTGCGTCGAAAGTATGCCAGCGTCATCAAGGATGACGGGGGCATCTTCCAGCAATGTACCGACACCATCGTCCGCCAGGTCGACGATATCAAACGCATGGTGGACGAATTCTCGCGCTTTGCGCGCATGCCCAAGCCCGTGATGACGCCCGAGGACGTGGCCGATACAGTCCGCCAGGTCGTATTTCTGCAACGCGTCGGCAATGCCGATATCGATATCGAGGTCGAGATCGCCCAAGACCCGATGCCCGCGCAGTTCGACCGCCGGCTCATCTCACAAGCGCTGACCAACATCATCAAGAATGCGACCGAAGCGGTCACTGCCGTTCCACCGGACGAACTCGGCCGCGGCCGCATCCGCGTTTTCGCGGGCCGCGAAGGCAGCGATATAGTCATCGACGTGGTCGACAACGGTATCGGATTGCCGAAAGAGAATCGCAGCCGACTGCTCGAGCCCTACGTCACGACCCGGGAAAAGGGAACCGGGCTGGGCCTCGCGATCGTGGGCCGTATCATGGAGGATCACGGAGGCTGCATCGAACTCGGCGATGCCTCTGACAAGATCCCAGGCCAGCGCGGAGCTTGGATGCGGCTGCGCTTTGCAGCGGAAGCCGCGGCCGCGAAGGATATTCAGCCCGCGCGGCCGTCTCAATCCCCTCAACTTGCAACGAATGCGTAATTAGCCATGGCAGATGACATTCTCATTGTTGATGACGAAGCGGACATCCGGGAGCTCGTTTCCGGCATCCTGCAGGATGAAGGCTTTATCACGCGCTCCGCGCGTGATAGCGACGACGCGCTGGCGCATGTCGCTAGCCGCAGACCCAATCTCGTCTTCCTCGACATCTGGCTGCAGGGCAGCCGGCTCGACGGGCTGCAATTGCTCGATGCGATGAAGGGGCAGCATCCCGAACTCCCGATCGTGATGATTTCTGGTCACGGCAACATCGAAACCGCCGTGGCCGCCATCAAGCAAGGGGCGTACGACTTTATCGAGAAGCCGTTCAAGGCCGACCGGCTGGTGCTGGTTGCCCAGCGCGCGCTGGAGACGTCGCGGCTCAAGCGCGAAGTCAAGGCACTTAAACAGTTTGCGCCTTCCGCGGTGGTGGGCAAGTCGTCGTCGATAAATCAACTGCGTCAGACGGTGGAAAAAATCGCCCCCACCAACAGTCGCATCTTGATTGTCGGGCCTGCCGGCGCCGGCAAGGAACTGGCCGCTCGCGCGATCCATGCTCATTCGGCGCGCGCCAATGGACCGTTCATCGTGATCAATGCAGCGGCGATGATGCCCGAACGCATGGAACTCGAGATGTTTGGCGTCGAGCTGCCAACGGACGGGCAGGGGCGCAAGGTCGGCGCACTCGAAGAGGCTCACGGCGGTACGCTATTCATCGACGAAATCGCCGACATGCCGAGGGAGACCCAGAACAAGATCCTGCGGGTCCTGGTCGAGCAGACCTTCCAGCGCGTCGGCGGCACCCAGAAGGTTCAGGTCGACGTGCGCATTATCTCGTCGACCGGGCGCAATATCGAAGCTGAGATCGCCGCCGGCAAGTTCCGTGAAGACCTTTATCACCGCCTTTCGGTCGTGCCGATCCGCGTGCCGCCGCTGGCGGAGCGCCGCGAGGACATTCCCCATCTCATTGAATATTTCATGGAGCAGATTTCACTCGGGACCGGTTTGCCGAAGCGCCTGATCGGCGAGGACGCCATGGCCGTGCTGCAGTCGCACGACTGGCCCGGCAATGTGCGCCAGCTGCGCAATAATGTGGAGCGGCTGATGATTCTCGCCGGCGGCGACCCGGAGGCGGTGATCAATGCCGACATGCTGCCGCAGGATGTGGGATCCATGGTGCCCTCCATGCCCGGCGGCGACGGGGGTGAACACCTGATGGGATTGCCTCTGCGCGATGCGCGCGAGGTGTTCGAGCGCGAATATCTGGTTGCGCAGATCAGTCGATTTGGCGGTAACATTTCCCGGACGGCAGAGTTTGTCGGCATGGAGCGCTCCGCGCTCCACCGCAAGCTCAAGGCGCTCGGGATCGACTGACCAGAGGCGGGCGATAGGGGATGGGGATGGAGGACCGAAACCGTGGTGTCACTATTGAATCATCTCGCGGCCTCCGTCCGCCATCCGCTGTTCTCTGAATGTCACGCATTGCGTATGTGAATGGCCGCTACCTGCCGCTGCGGCAAGCCACCGTCCATATCGAGGATCGCGGCTATCAATTTTCAGACGGCGTCTACGAGGTCTGCGAAGTCAGGGACGGATACGTCATCGACCAGCGGCGCCATCTGGCACGGCTCCAACGTTCGCTTGATGAGCTCGGCATCGCCATGCCGATGTCGGAGACCGCGCTCGCGATCATCATGCGCGAATGCATGCGCCGGAACCGGTTGCACGATGGCATCATTTATCTGCAGATCACCCGAGGGGTGGCCCGAAGGGATCATGGCTTTCCGCCTCCGGGCACTCATCCCAGCGTCGTGGTGACCGCCCGCAGCATCGACTTCGCGGGCAATGAACGAACTGCAGCGGAAGGCCTGGCGATCATTACCGTGCCGGACAACCGGTGGCAGCGCGTCGACATCAAATCGATCTCGCTGCTGCCCAATGTGCTGGCCAAACAGGCGGCGCGCGAGCGGGGAGCCAAAGAGGCTTGGTTCGTCGACCAGGACGGCCACGTCACCGAAGGGTCGTCGAGCAATGCCTGGATCATCACCAAGGGCGGCAAGGTCGTCACTCGTCCCGCTGATAATGGAATCTTACGGGGTATCACCAGGACCGTGTTGATCGAGGTCATCGAGGCCCACGGCCTGCAATTCGAGGAACGGCCGTTTACGGTCGAGGAGGCGCAAGGCGCGCGCGAGGCCTTCCTGACCTCTGCCAGCCAAATCGTAATGCCTGTCGTCCGGATTGACGACCGACCGGTGGGGAACGGCGCGCCTGGGTCGGTGGCGACCGCGCTACGGGCCGAATTCCATCGCCACGCCGAACGGAGCTGACCCACCGATTTGCCCTCGACGGAGCACACTCTGCCCCCAACTTGTGCTTGCGCCGCCCGCGGACGTGCCCTGTAATGGCCCGGTCCGGGTCCTTTCGAGGGTGCAGCCTAGAAAATGGGCACAGCGACCTGGCAATAAAGCTCGCGGGAAGGGGCCCGTGAGCCAAAAAATGGAACAATGACAATGGCGGCCGAACGCGCACAAAACCTCCAAGACACCTTCCTCAACCATGTTCGCAAGAACAAGACACCGCTCACGATCTTCTTAGTGAACGGAGTGAAGTTGCAAGGCGTCGTGACCTGGTTCGACAATTTCTGCGTGCTACTGCGACGCGACGGGCACTCGCAACTTGTCTACAAGCATGCCATCTCAACGATCATGCCGGGTCACCCGATCCAGCTGTTCGAAGGGGCCGAGGAAGCATCGGCCGGAGACAAGGCCTGATTGGAACCGCGTCGGTTCGATAGCCACGGCGACCGCCTGAGTTCGCACAAGAGCTCGGAGACGGGCCGCGCACTTGTCATTGAGCCGCATCTGCGGGGGCGCATGCCGCTCTCGACGGATGCGCGCGCCCATGCAGCGTTACGCTCTCCCGAAGCGAGGCTAGAGGAGGCAGTGGGACTCGCGCGCGCGATCGACCTGAGCGTGGTGTCATCCGGAATCGTGCCCCTGAGCGGCATACGGCCCGCGACCTTCATCGGCAAGGGCAAGGTTGAGGAGATCGCCGGTTTGGTCAAAGCTGACGAGGCCGGAATCGTCGTGATGGACTGCGCCCTCTCGCCGGTGCAGCAGCGCAATCTCGAAAAAGCCTGGAGTGCAAAGGTGGTCGATCGCACCGGCTTGATCTTGGAGATTTTCGGGCGGCGCGCGCGCACGCGTGAAGGCGCCCTCCAGGTGGAGCTGGCGCATCTCACCTACCAGAAGAGCCGGCTGGTACGTACCTGGACGCATCTCGAGCGCCAGCGGGGCGGCTTTGGATTTCTCGGCGGCCCGGGCGAAACTCAGATCGAGTCGGACCGGCGCATGATCGAGGAGCGCATCGCGCGCATCGAGGCCGAGCTCGAGAAGGTCAAGCGCACGCGCAAACTTCACCGCGACAGTCGCAAGCGGGTCCCGTATCCGATCGTAGCGCTCGTGGGCTACACCAATGCCGGCAAATCGACCCTGTTCAATCGCATGAGCCGGGCGAGCGTGCTCTCCGCCGACATGCTGTTCGCAACCCTCGATCCGACTTTGCGCGCAGTCGAGCTGCCTCAAGGCTTGCGCGTCATCCTGTCCGACACCGTCGGCTTCATTTCCGATTTGCCGACCATGCTGGTCGCCGCGTTTCGCGCGACGCTCGAAGAGGTCATCGAGGCCGACCTCATCCTGCACGTACGCGACGTATCGCACGCGGACGCCGAAGCACAGTCGCTCGATGTCGAACAGGTTCTCAGGCAACTCGGCATCGCGCCAGACGACGGCGCGCGGCTGGTCGAGGTGTGGAACAAGATCGACCGGCTCGACCGCGACGCCAATATCCGTCTGCGCAATCGTGCCGAACGGCAGCCGGTCGAGCGACGTCCGGTGCTGGTTTCGGCGCTGAGCGGGGAGGGGATCGACCTCCTGGCGACGGAGATAGAAGCGCGACTCGCGACGCGGCGGGTGACGCTTGATCTGGTTATCGATGCTGCCGACGGTGCCGGGGTAAGTTGGTTGCATCGGAACACCGAAGTCATGACAAAGGTGTTGCGCGATGACGGCGCGCTCGCGATCACGGTTCGCTCCGACCCGGCGAACGCAGAGAAGGTGCGTGCCAAGTTCAACGCCTCCGGGGTTCCGTCCCACTGACGAGTGCGTCGAGTCAGAAGGTGCCGGGCGCAATGACACGGCTCTCGAAAGCAGGCATCGGCACTGCTCTGGCGGCGCTTCTATTTACGACGTTCGTGCCGGCAGCCCGTAGTCAAACGCTGACCCTCCGCTACGGCCAGGCCTATTCCGCGGCGCGGAGCATCTTCTCCTTGCCGGTCGCGATCGCCGAGCGGGAGGGCTTCTTTGCACGCGAAGGGCTCAACGTGCAGATTCTCCAGCCCATCCCGGGCGGAGCGGACCACCAGATTGCCGCGTTGCATAACGACAGCGTCGATCTCACTCATGTCGCCACGCCGTTCCTGATCCGGGCGGCGCTCGCCGGCTCTGATGCCGTCGCGGTGGCTGCCGAGTTCAAGAACCCGATCTACAGCGTGATCGCGAAGCCCGAAATAGCGACCTTTGCCGACCTCAAAGGCAGGCTGGTCGGGCTGGCGGACGAATACGGGACTATCACACTGTCCATTCGCAAACTCATGGGCCTGCATGGCTTGGCGCGCGGCGAGTTCGGCTTTCGCACCATCGAGGGAACCTCCGGTCGCTGGGCCTGCCTGCGCCGGGGCGACTGCGATGCGGTCGTACTGGGTCAACCACAGGATCTGATCGCCGTGGAGCAAGGGTTCCGCATGCTCGGGACATCAACCGAAGCGGTGCCAGAACTCCTCTACACGGTGACCGCGGTGCGGCGTTCCTGGGCGACGGCGAACAAGGACGCCGTGGTGCGTTACGTGCGTGCCCTTTCCGCAGCCTTCACGTTCATTCGCAATCCCTCCCACCGGGACCGCGTGGTGAGAACCGTGATGCAAAGCACGAATGCGTCGGAGACGATCGCGCAACAGACGTTGGCGCTGTTCTTCGATCCCGAACGCGGTGTTCTGCCGAAGCGAGCCGAGATCGATCTCGAGGGCCTTGCGCAGGTGATTGCGATGATGAGCGACGCGGGCGCGATCAAGACGCCATTGCCTTCACCCGAGCAGTTCGTGGATCTGCAATATCTGCGTGCGGCAGGGGTGCCATAGATTGAACTCGGCGTGAAAGAACGCCGCAGCGAACGCCGCTCGACAAATACGCGATCCAAGTCAGGATCGCTCAGGGCAGGGAACGATCGTGGGCAACATGGCGGGCGATATTATGCGCCAAGCGATCATCGGGGTGTGGATCTGTATCCCGATCGCGCCCGCGGCCGCTGACACCGTGACGCTCCGGTACGGGCAAATTCCCTCGACCGTAAGAAGCGTGTCGGCGCTCTATCTCTCTATCGCCCAGCAGAAAGGATTCTTCGCCCGCGAGGAGGTCAAGCTCGACCTCATTCCAATCGCGGGCGGCACCGACAAGATGATCGCCGCGCTCGATCACGGCACCGTAGATGTAACTCAGACCGCCACACCCTATCTGATCCGTGCGGTGCTCTCGGGTTCGGACGCGGTGGCGATCGCCGGTGAAACGGCCAATCCCGTCTACAGCCTGATCGTGAAGCCGCAGATCCAGCATTTTGCCGAACTCAAGGGCAAGACGCTCGGTCTCTCGCTACCCGTCGATACGATTTCGATCTCCATGCGCAAGCTGCTGGCGCTCAAGGGGCTCGGCGAGGCCGACTATTCCGTCAAGGAACTGGTGGGCACGCCGGTACGTTTCGATTGCCTCAAGCGGGGAGAGTGCGACGCGGTGCCTCTCGGTCAACCCGAGGATTTCGTCGCTATGGGGGAGGGCTACCGGAGATTGGGTGTGTCGACGGAGGCAGTGGCGGCATTCCAATTCCAGGTCGTTGCCGCGCGCCGGGCTTGGGCGCAGGAGAACAGGGACGCGGTCGTGCGTTTCGTGCGCGCTCTCGCCGCGGCGTTTCGGTTCATCCGCGACCCCGCCAATCGCGAGGAAGTAGCGACCGCAATCGTGAAATTGACCGGATCGCCTGACCAGGTCGCGCGGCAAACGCTCGCCCTTTATTTCGAGCCGGAAAGAGGCGTTCTCCCCAAGCAAGCTGAGATCGATCTCAACGGTCTGACCCAGGTGATTGCTTTCATGGGGGAGGGCGGAGCGATCAAGCCGCCTCTGCCTCAACCCGAACGGTTCGTGGATTTGCAGTATCTGCGTGCCGCCGGCGTCCAGTGACCCGCGGTCGCTAATATTTTTCGATGCCCTTGATATCCACCACCCGACTCCATCGCGCCGCATCACGCTCGATGTAGTCCTGCATCTGCTCCGGCGTGGAAGCCATCGGTATGTTGCCGACGCCGGCAAGCTTTTCGCGAATTTCCGGGAGCTTCAGGATCTCCCCGACCTCATGATTGAGCCGCTCGACGATCGGGCGCGGGACACCCGAAGGCGCTGCAAGGCCGAGCCACGACATGACCTCGAAACCCGGCAGCGTCTCGCCGATGGCAGGGATGTCGGGCTGCAGCACAAAGCGCTCGCGTGAGGAGACCGCTAGACCGCGCAGCAAGCCGCCCCTGATCTGGGCGAACGCGATTGTCCCTGTCTCGATCATCACATCGAGTCGGCCTCCCAACAGGTCCTGAACGATCTGGGTATTGCCGCGGTAAGGAATGCCGCGAAGCGAGGTCCCGGCTTCGACATTGATCAACTCGCCGGTCAGATGGTGCACGCTTCCGGGCAGGTTCATGCCATAGGTCACGTCGAAGGGTGCGGCCCTAGCGCGCGCGACGAGATCGGCGAAGGATTTGATCGGTGAGTTCGGTGCCGTCGCGACTACCATCGGGTAGCCGGACACCATTGTGATGAACGTGAAGTCCTTGATCGAATGGTAAGGGAGCGATTTGGCAACGGCTGCCCGCGCGGAGAAGGCGCCGGTTAACATGCTGACCAGATAGCCGTCAGGTTGGGATTTTGCGACGGCGTTCCACGCCGCTACACCCGTTGTTGCCGAATTTTCGATCACCACCGCTTGGCCGAGACGCTCGCTGAGTTTCTCTCCCAGTAGCCGGCTGACGAAATCCGGGCTTCCGCCTGCGGGCGTCCCGGTCACGATCCTGATCGCGCGCGTTGGCCATTGTTGCGCGGCAAGCGGCGAGGGGAGCACCCCCCCGAGTAGAATGGCGAGCAGACAAAAGGAGAGTTGCGTCAGTGGCATCATTGCTGAGCGCCGTTGGTCGGGACGGGGTGGGAGGTGAATGTTATCACCAGCCCCGGCAGCAGGGACAGGTACTTTGGGTCCTTCCGCGAGGTGATTTGCGGCTAACGGCGAATCGCACCCTCACGGCTTTTCCCCAGACTTCGCTTCGTTCCAAAGGTCGTCCATCTCCTCAAGGGTCGCCTCCTGCGGGGTCTTGCCGCGCTCTTCCAACGCCCGTTCGATGGCGGCGAAGCGACGTTCGAACTTGCGATTGGTTGCGCGTAACGTTGCCTCCGGATCGACGTCGAGATGGCGGGCAAGATTGACCACCGCGAACAGGAGGTCGCCGACCTCGCCGGCCGCCGCCGTCCTATCTCCTGCGGCGATCTCGGCCTCGATCTCGTCCGCTTCCTCTCGGATCTTGGCCAGCACCGCGAGCGGATCATTCCAATCGAAGCCGACCCTGCCGGCTTTAGCCTGCAATTTGAGCGCGCGCGTGACGGCAGGGAGTGCCACCGGAACGCCGGCGAGGGCGGCCGCCACTTGCTCGCCCGTTCGCCCATTTGCCTTCTGTGCACGCTCCTCGCGCTTGATCTGCTCCCATAGATCCTTGACCGCCTGGGGAGCGAGATCGCGTGCTTCGCCGAACACATGGGGATGGCGCCGGATGAGCTTTTCGCTCAGTGTTTGCACTACATCGGCAAAGTCGAACGCGCCTTGCTCCTGGGCCATCCGGGCATGAAAAATGACCTGTAGGAGAAGGTCGCCAAGCTCCTCGCGCAAATCTACGAGATCGCCGCGCGCGATGGCGTCGGCAACCTCGTAAGCCTCCTCAATCGTATAGGGCGCGATGGTCGCGAAATTCTGGTCGAGGTCCCACGGACAGCCCGTCCCCGGAGTACGGAGGGCGGCCATGATCTGAAGAAGATGGGCAATGTCGCGGGAAGGGCGCATTGGACGGCAGAGAGTGGGTCAGGAGCCAGCCCTCGAAGACGGGCAGGAGAGAATACGACCCTGGCTGCCTTCTGTCTCGACCCCTCTCTGCTGTCCGTACTGTTTCCGGGTCCGCCACTCGGTCAATGACCCGTGCGCTCGGCTGCGCGGCTTGCCTCGAACAGGAACCAGCAGCGTTTCTCGGCCTCGTCGATGAAGTTCTCCAGCAGGCTGGCAGTCGCCACGTCCTCGTGCTCGTCTGCGAGCTTGTGGGCTTCGCGCATGTGCTGAATTTGAGCCTTGTTGTCGTTCATGAGCTCGTTCAACATATCGATAGCCGCCACGTAATCCTTGTCGTTGTCTTTGACGCGCTGCAGCTTGGCGATCTGTCCGATCGAGCGGATCGTGGTGCCGCCGATCTTGCGGGCGCGTTCAGCGAGTATGTCGATACTGCCTTCCAGCTGCTCGCCTTGTTCGTCGAGCAGGAGGTGATAGTCGCGGAAATGCGGTCCGCTCACGTGCCAGTGGAAATTCTTCGTCTTGACATAGAGCGCAAACGTATCAGCCAGCAGCGCATTGAGCGCCCCGGAAACCTCGCGGACTGCATCGTCAGAAAGATCGGTCGGGGTATCGAGCCGCGCCGGAGCTGCGTGCGGTTCGAGCTTTCGCACCTTACTGGTCACAGGGCACCTCTGTTTAGGGAAGGGCATTCGTGGAGCGCCGGGGAACCTTTCTCAAACGCGCGGTCAGCTTCCGGGTTCCACCATTCGCATCCGGGTTCCACCATTCGCATAAGAGATATTATGGAATATTATTATCCAGCCTCTGGGAAACCGCGGTTTGTTGAGTGCATGGCCTGGCGAATGACGGGCCTCACGTATTCCTTTGAGACAGGCGGAGCATGTCTACCGAAGTCACCTGAGGTTTCCGCGATAACCCGCTGATTTTATAAAATAAAGCCATCATGTGTCGCATTCGACACCTCAACAAGAGTGTCGATATTTCATGGGGTTGCCCCATGTATCCTGCGATACGACTTCAAGACGGCGTTGCCGGCATTTCGATCGTGAGCCCGTCGAACCCGGGCTCCACATTGGCCGGCAGCTTGGCGCGCAGTGCCTCGTAGTCCAGATCGGAATGAAGGTTGGTCAGGACCGCTCGGGCCGGCTTGATCCGATCGATCCACGTCAATGCATCGTCGACGCTGAAATGGCTCGGATGCGGCTGATACCTGAGCGCGTCCACGACCCAGACCTCGATCCCTGCCAGGGCAGCCACACTGGACTGGGGCAGGCCGCTCAAGTCACAGGAATAGGCCAGGGCGCCGAACCGGAAGCCCAAGGAAGGAATATCCCCGTGCTCCTGGAGGATGGGGAGGATCACGATCGGACCGCCCTCCCCGTCGATGGTGACCGGCTGGCCGGGCTCGAGCCGATGCTCGGTCACGATCGGGGGGTATTCACTGCCGGGAGGCGACTGGAAGCAATAGCCGAAGCGGGCACGCAATGACTTCGACGTGGCTTCATCCACGTAGACGTCGACCCGTCGCCGGCGCTTGATAAAGAGCCCGCGCAAGTCGTCGATGCCATGGGTGTGATCGGCGTGTTCATGGGTGAAAAGCACGCCGTCGAGCGAGTCGACCTCAGCATCGAGGAGTTGCTCGCGCAGATCAGGCGACGTATCGATCAGCACGCGGGTGACCGCGCCTGCTTCCCGCCGCTCCACCAGGAGCGACGTCCGCCGCCGGCGGTTCTTGGGATTGCCGGGATCGCACGCTCCCCAGCCGAGCGCGGGGCGCGGGACGCCACCCGAGGAGCCGCAACCGAGGATCGTAAACTTCATGGTCATGCGTACGCAGTTACCCCAGCGCGGATTGCGTAAGGGTGTCTGCGCTGGCCTCGGGACCCGGGACCTTGCAGAAGAGGCGAAAGAAATTCTCGGTGGTCTGCCGGGCGATCTCGTCGGTCGATACCGCCCGCGTCTCGGCCAGAATTTTGGCCGTCTCGACCACGTAGGCGGGCTCGTTTCGCTTCCCTCGATATTGGCCGGGAGCCAGATAAGGCGCGTCGGTCTCGACCAGAACGCGCTCCGCGGGCAGGCTTCGCGCAATGGCGCGGAGGGCATCGGATTTCCTGAAAGTCAGGATTCCGGTGAACGAGATGAAGAGACCGAGCGCGATGGCACGCTGCGCGAGATCTGGGCCGCCGGTGAAGCAGTGCAGGACGGCGGGGAACGCGCCTTTTCCGGTTTCCTCCTCGAGGATCCGCGCCATGTCCTCATCGGCGTCACGCGAATGAATGACGAGCGGCAATCCGGTGGTGCGCGCGGCGGCGATGTGGTTGCGGAAGCCCCTCTCCTGCGCCTCACGCGGGCTCAGATCGTAATGGTAATCGAGCCCAGCCTCTCCGATCGCGACCACCTTGGGATGGCGCGTGCGGTCTATGAGGTCGTCCACCGTAACCTCGAGCTCCTCATGCGCATGGTGCGGGTGGGTGCCTACAGAGCAATA
>Ga0207691_10000923_pt1 | contig 29157 bp, 18 predicted proteins | sample KBSM13metaG_FD_184327 | JGI IMG/M metagenome (GOLD analysis project Ga0207691, IMG submission 184327) | Miscanthus rhizosphere microbial communities from Kellogg Biological Station, Michigan, USA - KBS M1-3 metaG (SPAdes) (version 2) | ecosystem: Host-associated > Plants > Roots > Rhizosphere >...
ACCGCATCGAAACCTGCGGCACGGAGGAGCGCCGCCGCATCGATCGCGAGATCGACGGTCGAAAAACCGTGGTCGGACACTACGATAAGATCGGTATTCGTTAGGGCCTTTTTCGCTTTCAGCGCAGCGAGCACTTTTGCGAGATTGGCGTCGCTGCTTTTGATCGCAGCGATGGAAGTTGGCGACCCGGGCGCGGTTTCGTGTTCGGAGAGATCCGGTTCGCTCAACCAGAGAAGAGAAAATTTTGGCACGTCCTTTTTCCAGAGAAACTGGGTCAGAGCGCGAGTGGTCCAGTCGTCTTCTTGGTCGTTAGGCAATCCTTTTCGCTTGGGAAACGGTCCGACTGCGGCAGTCAGCCCGGCTTGGGTGTTCGCGGGGAGAACTCTTCCGCGATAGATGACGATTGATTCGCGCTCGGCTTCCGTTTCGCGAAGACGGGAACGGTTTATGAGCTGCGCTACTGGCTTCGATCCCGCGATCGCAGTTCGGAAGCCCGCCTGCCGCACGATTTCGGCAACGGTTGGCACGGAGACGAATTTGCTCGTGAGCGTTTCGTCTCGGTCGAGCGCCGGAAAATCTGACGTATCAAATGGTTTATGCGGATCGATCTCAGCTCGATATTCCTGGTTCGCGATGACGCTGTTATGCGCAGGCTCACACCCGGTCGCGAGGACGACTCCATTCACATTGGTCGAGCTGGGAAACGCGGCGCGATTGTTCTTAAAGACGACACCCTCTCGTGTGAGTGTCGCCAGGGTGGGCGTGTTTTGATCCGTCACGAAATCAGGGCGCATTCCGTCCCAGACAAGCACGACGACATGTTGTGCCTTTCCTGATTTTTCATTCGCAAAAGCGCTTTCGCTGGCAAAGAGGAACGCAGCAGCGGCGATGAAGCACCGGAGAGACATGAGCGAAAATTGGCATGGGTACCGATCGAATTCGAGAGACTTATCGTGACGAACAGGTGACGGAGATGCAGAAGAGATTCCTTTAGTATGTTAGGCTGACCGCTTGATGAGCGACGCGCCTACCAAGCCCACGCGCTTCCATTTTCCCGCGGCGCGGCGGCTGAAATTGAGTCGCGACTTCACGCGGGTGCGAACGGAAGGGCGCACCGTCCGAGGCGCTTTGCTAACAATCGGCGTGCTGCCGGTAACGAATGAAACGCATTTTCGGGTCGGGCTGATAACGTCGAAACGGGTTGGGGGGGCGGTGGTGCGGAATCGAGTTCGGCGGCGACTGCGGGAAATAGTGCGGCGGCATCAACACGCCCTCGGAAGCGGGGTTTGGCTGGTAATAATTGCTCGTCCGGCGGCGGCCGCTGCGAGCTTCGCGGCGCTGGACGATGAATGGTTGCGACTTATGAAACGGGCCGGGTTGATGGAAACACCCTCTTTTTCGTAATCTTTCTCCTGCTCTTGCTCATGCTGGCTTTGGAATGCGATTGATTGGAATTAAGAGCAAGAGCAAGAGTGCAGAACAGGAAGGGGCGGCGGTTGCGTCGCGGAAGGGCTGCCCCTATCCTACGGCCCTGACGATGGTTTTGCTCGTTCGCCTCCTCATCCGTTCCTACCAATGGACGATTTCGCCTTTGCTTTCGTGGCTTGGCGGACCGTCCACCGGCTGCCGTTTTCATCCGACGTGTTCCGCCTATTTTCTCGAAGCGGTCGAGCGGCATGGCGCCCTGCGCGGGACTTGGCTGGGAATGAAACGTCTGGCGCGTTGTCACCCTTGGGGCGGGCAGGGAGAAGATCCTGTACCACAGCAATTTGGGGGGAACCATTGCGGCCCGATCGTCGCCGAGCCAAGGGCGTTTCCACCTTCGACGCAGCACGCCCACAGCCTCGTCTGTGAATAAACGAGCCGAACCGGTTTATGGACAGACAAGCCTGGATTGCCATTCTTCTTTGCTTCGTCGTATTGGCGGGCTGGCAGGTCTATGTGATGAAGCACGCGCCCCCGCCGCCGGCGCGGGCGCTCGTTTCACCGAGTCCTTCGTTGGCGCCGGAAGCGACAATTGCCCCTTCGCCATCTGCGGGGACTTCTAGCCCGACAGCGTCCCAGTCTACCGCGCCGAACGTTCCGCTTCCTGAAGTAACTCCGACCCCGAAGCCGTTCGCAGAGCAGACGACCACGCTGCGCAATGCCGATCTCGAATTGCTTTTAACTAACCGGGGCGGCGGCATTGCGGAGGCCGTTTTGCCGAAACATCGAGCCGAGAACGGTGGCCCGATAAGGCTGAATTCCGCCTCGCGTGTCCCGATCGGCGCCTTGCTTGATAAGCCGTCCGCGCGGCTGCTGGAGGAATTCACGATGGTCCCGGGGCAGGGGAGTGTGCAGTTCGAGCGGACGCTTCCTCAGAACGTGACCCTGCGAAAAAAGTTTATCCTACCGGAGCCTAAGGTTGTCGACAGTTACGTCGCGCAGCTGGAGCTTGATTTCCAGAACGGCGGCGCGACCGCGTATTCGAATCCGGGTTATTTCGTGGCGCTAGGCTCGGCGGAACCGATCCATCAAAACGATCTGCCGAATTACACTCGCGTCACCTGGTGCATCAACGGCAAGACTCGGGCGACCGACGTCAGTTGGTTCAACGCCCAGAATTATCCCTTTGTCGGTGTGCAAAAACGCGCCGCGCAGCAGTCCTTCGAGGAAAAAATCGGTGGCGCGGAATGGCTCGGAGTGAGCAATCAATTTTTCGCCATTCTCAGCACGCCGCTCGCAACCAAGGCAACAGGGGTTTGGGCGGAACGGTTTGAGACGCGGAAGGATAAGTCGGGACAGCCTGAGTACGGGATCGAAGGCGCAATGGGCATGCCCGGTTTTCAACTCCAGCCCGGGCAATCGACGACCGTGCAGTTCCAGCTTTATATCGGCCCGAAACTTTATCATCGCCTCGCAGAGCTGACGCACAACGAAGCCGAAATCATGGATTTCGGCATATGGAAACTGGTCAGCGAGGCCCTGCTCAACCTGATGAACCTGATTCACAGGTTGGTCGGCAATTACGCCGTCGCCATTCTCATCCTGACCGCGATCGTGAAGGGAATTCTCTGGCCCATCCAGACGAAGGCGAACAAATCGATGCGCCGCATGGCCGCACTCTCGCCCAAGATGCAGGAGCTGCGCGAAAAGTACAAGGACGACCCGACGAAGATGAACGCCGAGGTCATGAAACTTTACAAGGATTACGGGGTCAATCCGGTGAGCGGTTGTCTCCCGATGATGATCCAAATTCCAATTTTCTTCGGACTTTTCACGATGTTGCGACAGGCCGTTGAGCTTCGCAACGCCGGGTTCCTCTGGGTGAAAGATCTCTCTCAGCCGGACACCATCGGGCACATTCCCGGACTCGGGTGGCCGATCAACATTCTTCCCTTGATCATGGCCGGCACGAGTTTTTGGATGACGCACGTCACGCCGAAAAGTGGTGACGCGACCCAGCAACGCGTCATGATGTTCATGCCGCTGATTTTCGTGGTTTTCTGCTACAACTTTGCAGCCGCGCTCGCTTTGTATTATACAACACAGAACCTGTTTACGATTTTGCAGTTGTATCAGAACCGAAACCAACCCCTCCCGAAACTCGAGAAAGTGAATCAAGCCGCGAAGCGAAAAGGAAAAGGACGGTAATCATGAGCGCGGATGCCGGCCCCAAATTGAATGCGAAGGAGTTGCTCGACACGATGCTCGGGTACCTCGGTTTTGTTGTTCAAATTGAGGAAACAAAAAACGAAAGCGGAAGTCCGACACTCCAGATTTACACCGAAGAAGCGGATCGCCTGATCGGTCGCGACGGCGAAACGCTTGATGCGATTCAATTTTTGCTCAACCGACTGCTCCAGGGCAAAGATCCGGATGCCCCGAAATGGGTGGTTGACTGCGAAATGTATCGCTCGATGCGCGAAGACAAGATCGTGCATCATGTAAAACAGCTTGCGGAGCGGGTGCGGCTCTCGGGCCGGCCGTTGCAGCTCGAGCCGATGAATTCTTACGAGCGACGCATCGTGCACGAGGCCTTCAAGAATGACCCAGAGGTTGCGACCTGGAGTCCGTCTGATTCGGCGCGGATCAAGCAGATCACGCTTTTGAAACGTCAGGCGAAAGAGTCGCCTAAAGTTGAGAAGAACTGAGCGATCGCCCGGCGGCTTTGTAGGCCGCCGCGAGACTGTCCGCTTTCTGGGGAGCGCACGCGCCTCGCGTGCATCGTTCGGCGCCTCGCCGAACGACGAAGGTTCCATAGGCGGCGTCGTGGTGCTCTTTGTGCGCGCAACCCTGGTTGCGGCGAGGCGCCGCCAACAGCACGCGAGGCGCGTGCGCTCCCCAGAGCGGGCGCCAGACCGCAACGAATCCGTTTAGTCAAAGTCGCTGGACACCGACGGCGCGGTGTTCCGGACTTGAAACTTGCGCGGAATCCCAGCGACGATCTCCTCTCGTGAAGCTCGAAGAGTCGGAACGCCTCCTGCCGGATCGCGGCAGCTACTGGCTGACCCGCTTTGTCATCCTGCGTCTTCTCGGACTGATCTACCTGGTCGCGTTTCTTGTCGCCGCGAATCAGATTCTTCCGCTCATCGGCTCCGGTGGGCTGTTGCCGGTGAACGACTTTCTCGCGCAGATGCGGGAGACGTTCGGCGGATCGTTAGGCGGATTCCTTCGTTTGCCATCTTTTTTCTGGGTCAATTCTTCCGATTCGGCTCTGCTCGTCACTGCGTGGATTGGAGTGGCGCTTTCTGGCGTCGTGATGTGCGGATACGCCAATGCGATTTTGCTCGGACTGCTCTGGGTTCTCTACATGTCCTTCGTCCACGTCGGGCAGGAATGGTACGGCTACGGCTGGGAAATGCAGCTGCTCGAGACCGGCTTTCTCGCCATCTTTCTTTGCCCGCTGCTCGATGGGCGGCCGTTCCCGCGGAGGCCGCCGCCACTCATCGTCATCTGGCTTTTTCGCGCACTGATTTTTCGAATCATGTTTGGCGCCGGCATGATCAAAATCCGTGGCGACGAGAGCTGGCGCGATCTCAGCGCGCTCTACTATCACTTCGAGACGCAGCCGATCCCGAATGGTCTGAGCCGCTGGTTTCATTTCCTGCCGCGCGGAGTTCTGCGCGGCGGGACAGTTTTCAATCATGCGGCCGAACTGGTCGCGCCCTGGTTCGTCTTTTGGCCCCGGATCGCGCGCACGATCGCCGGAATCGTCATTGTTGCCTTTCAAGTCACAATTTTTCTCGGAGGCAACTTGTCGTTTCTGAATGTCCTAACGATTCTTCCCGCGCTCGCCTGCTTTGATGACCGCACTTGGGCGAAAGTGTTGCCACTTGCCCTAACGAAATGTGCCGAGGCGGCGCGCACTGCCTCCATCATCTCGCGGCCTATGCTCAGAACCGCGTGGGTCGTTGGGATCGTCGTCGCCGTGCTTAGCATTCAACCTGTGTTGAACATCTTTTCGCCCGATCAGATCATGAACACCTCCTTCGATCCGCTCGAGCTGGTGAATACCTACGGCGCTTTTGGTATCGTTGGAAAAGAACGCTACAATGTCGTTTTTGAAGGGACCGCGGCAGAATTCCCTAACGAGTCGGATTGGAAAGCGTATCCTTACAAAGGACTTCCGGTTGCACTCGACGAGCGTCCGCCCCAAATCGCGCCGTATCAGTTGCGGCTCGACTGGCAAATGTGGTTTGCGGCGATGAGTTCGCCGGCCGAATACCCTTGGACGCTGCACCTCATCTGGAAGCTGCTGCATAATGATCCCGGCGCAGTCGGACTTTTCCGCTCAAATCCCTTTCCAGATAAACCGCCGCTCTCTGTTCGCGCGGTCTTGTATCGATACTCATTTGTTAGGCCGAATCCGCAGGGCCTCTGGTGGAAACGGGAGCGCCTAAACGTCTGGCTGCCAGCGCTCTCTCGGGACAGCCGCGAGCTGCAGGAAATAGTCGGGCGAGCTGGCTGGCGCTAGCGGACCGTGCGTCCGTCGCCGCGCCGAGTTGCGTAGATTTGTGAATGTGCTAAAGGCATCGGCTTCGCCTGTCGGCTGTTCCCCAGCAGACCGGGCTTCCAAGGGTCGATAGCAGGGTGAAGTTGCTCGGTTAGCCCGGAGCAGGATTTGTTTTTATGTCGTTAAAGGATTTTGTTGCTCGAACTAACCGAATATCCCATAATCCGAGGCAAATGTTCCCCCTGTTAAAACTAGTGAAATTCGCTTTCCCGCTTGCTCTCCTACTCGCGCTTAGCACCGCCGCTGTTGCCGCCGATTGGCAGATCGTAAAGGTTGGCAATCGCGAGTACCTCACCGTCGATAACGTCGCCAAATTCTACGGCCTAACGGCCAGCACCAGGCCGGCGGAGAAGCATGTCCGCGTCAGCAACTCGCAAAATGCGGTGGAGTTCGAGCTCGATAGTCGTGAGGTCCTGATCAACGGTGTGCGCAACTGGCTCTGTTTCCCGGTTGCTGAAAGGGATGGGCAATACCTCGTTTCGCGCGTCGATCTTTCTAAAACGCTCGAGCCGCAGCTGCGTCCGGAGATGATCCCGAACCTTGGGCAGTTCAAGACCGTGGTACTCGATGCAGGTCACGGTGGCTACGACAAGGGTGCGGTCAGTAGTTATGGCTGCGAAGCGGACTTCGCCCTCGATGTCGCGCGCAACATTAAGCCGCTCCTTGAAGCGAAAGGTCTGAACGTGAAGATGACGCGTGACAGCGACATTTTTGTTCCGCTCGAGTTGCGCGCGCGAATCGCCAATGCGGCGAAGGATGCGATCTTCGTCAGCATCCATTTCAACGCAACCGATGCGAACCCGGCCGCAAGCGGTTTTGAAATTTTCTCACTTACACCGCGCGGCGCGCCGTCGACTGCGGACGACGCGCTCGCGCTCCGGTTTATGAATATGCAGGCGGGCAGCCCGGTGGATGCGCCGAGCCTCGCGCTTTCGATGAGCGTTTTTCATTCGATGGTTGGAAATTTCTCCGAGTTCGATCGCGGGATTAAGCGCGCGCGCTTCGCTGTCCTGCGTCTCACCCAAATTCCCGCAATTCTTGTTGAAGGCGGATTCCTGACCGAGCGAGGCGAGAGCCGGATGATTGCGCAAAGCAGCTATCGCCAAAAGCTCGCGCAATCGATTGCCACTGGCATCGTCAACTACAAGGGATTGGTCGACAACAAGGCGCGGCCGAAGATGGTCGCTGACTATCGACGCGAACTCGATGGCGTCGTCCTGAAGGACGTGGCGGTTTCGGCTCATCTGCAAGCGACGCCTGCGCCGGTTGTCATTCCGGCGAGCAACTAGCAACCGTTTCCCTTTCGGAGGGACATGCTTCTGCGTGTCCTGCACCTGCGGAAGCGCATCCCGCCAGAGTAGCGCGCGCCTCACGGCGACTCCGTTTCCGAAACCAACACGCAGCGGAAACCGTAAATCACATCGCGCTCGTTGCGATCAACCACATTGCGATAGGACGTAAGCAGCTCACTCCGCTGACTGTTCGCCCACGATCCACCGCGAAGCACGCCCCAGCGGCTGCCTGCCTTGTAGAGATCGAAACACCACTCCCAGACGTTGCCTCCCAAGTCGTAAATGCCTAACGAATTGGCCGCGAAGCTGCCGACGGGTGCGGTGGCGGCGAAACCATCATTACCAGCTTGGGTCACAGCATAGTTACCTGCGCCGTGCGGTGGGGGCCATTGGTTCCCCCAAGGAAATTGATCGCGTACTCGTCCGTCCCGCTCTTCCGGAGTTGCGCCAGTTTCGTTAGGCAAACCGGCGGCGCGGCTCCATTCTTGGTCGTTCGGCAGCCGATAGGTCTCCGTTTCGTCGAGCAGATTTTCGCGCCGCTCCTTTTCCGTCAGCCACTGGCAAAAATCCATCGCATCGCGCCAGTTCACTTTCACGACCGGATCAGTCTCACTTTGTTTGAAGTCCGGTGGCGTTGGCTTGCGATTTGTCGCGGCGCAAAATGCCTCCCAATCGCGCACCCGCGTCTCCCACGCGCTCATGTGCCAGTCGCCGACTGGAACAAACTTCATTCCGAGGGAATTTTTCCAGGCCTCGCCGCGCACCGCGCTGAGGTTTTTATCCAGCCGTGCTGCTAGAAACGTTTGTTCGTTAGGCAAGATTTCACCGCTTATCTCGGTTGGTTTGTAACCGGCCAGCTGGAGCTGGTAACGGACGGCCCCGGGTTTCACCTCATCGAGAAGCAATGGCGTTACGCCGAGTTCCTTTTCGCCTAACGAGACTTTTGCGCCGGTTGGCGCGCTGATGATTTTCACACTTCCATTGGCGAATCGAAAAGTCTTCACCGTCACTTCACCCCGCTTGATTTCGATTTTGTCCTTTAACTCCCAGTCGTCGCGTTTCGCTGCCAACTCGTAGACGCCTGTCGGCAGGTCACTCAACAGGACCGGCGTCTTGCCGTTGCGGGTCGGTTCGCCCGCGCGCCGCAATTCAAATGCCGCGCCGGCTGGCACGGAGCTTAATTGTGCGGACCCTTTGCTTCGTGCCAGTTTGAAAACCGGACTCAAACTTTGCGCCGCCCCGACCGACAACTCGGTTTCGATCGGATCGAAGTCGGGCAGCATCATGCGCAATGGGTATTTGCCCGGCGCAAGATCGTGGAAAGTCGCCGGACTGTGTTCCATACGGTCGCCCAGAATCACCATTGCTCCGGGCGGCTCCGTCGCGATGCTCGCAGTTGCGTGCGCGGAGGGACGCGCATATCGATCGAAAAACTGGCGCAGTGCGAAGATTGCGATCAGAAACGTCGCAGCGATTGCGAGGGGAACGATGATGCGAGCGAGACGAAATTTTTGTTTTCCGTCCGTAACGCGGGCGAGATCGCGCCGCATTTCATCGGCGCTCGCATATCGCCGACCGGGATTGTGGGCGCAGGCCTTGAGCAAGATTTGGTTGAGCTGGAGCAGGCGATCTTTATCGGCGCGCTCGTCGAGGTTGGTCCCGAGCTCGGGGAAATCGAGCCGATCCTTCCCCATGCTAATTTCGTAAAGCACTTTGCCGAGACTGTAGATGTCGGCTTGCGGTGTGCCTGGCCCTTCCGGCGGGACGTATCCTTCCGTCCCGACAAACGATTGTTGCCCGCTGGTTGCGACCAGGCCGATGTCCGCGAGTTTTGGAACACCCCGCACGAAGATAATGTTGGACGGTTTGATATCGCGATGCGCCAAACCCTCGCGATGCAATGCGCCCAGAGCATCGGCCAAGAGTTTCCCGATGCGCAGGCATTCATCAGCCGGCAATGTGTGGCCCAACTCCGCTTTGAGCGTCTTCGGTGTATATCGAGTGACTTCGATCTCAGCTCCGCTGACCTGATCGTCAGCTAGTTCCATCACGTAATAAAAAAAGCCGCCCGCGACGCTCCGGCCGACGTGCAGGATATCGACGAAGCCTTCGTGCGCGCGCGAGATTGGTTCGAAGGCTGACATCCCCGCGAACTCGCGATTGAAAGCGCGCTCCGTTTCAAAGGTGTCGCGGTAAACGACCTTCACCGCCCGCAGCGCGCCCGTTAGGCTGCGCGCCAGCCAGATTTCGCCGTATGCTCCGCGCCCGATGATCGCCAGCATTTCGTGATCGGGAATCGCCGGAATGCGCACGTCTTCTGGTTATACCGCTAACTCCCGCAGCGGTCTACGGAAGTCAGGCATCCTGCTCTGTATCTGCTTAGCGTCGAAGACGCCTCTCATTATTAGCCTGGGGCAACGCCCCCAGGATTACTTGGATCTGCCAGGGATCATTTTCTGGGGCGTTGCCCCACGCTAGGAATGATCAGGCGCCTTCAGCGCTGAACAGTTCCGATGACTGGCTTCCGTTCGCCGGGCAAAACTACCGAGCGCGCTCCAATCTTCCCAATTCCTTTTTCAACAGCGCGCTCAATCGATGTTTCGCGAGATACACCTGCGCAACGCTGACTCGCAATTCCTTCGCAACCTTTTGAACCGGCCATTGCTTCAGGACGTAGCAATCAAAAATCTGGTACTGCTTTCCGCTCACTTTCTTTTTCACGCGTTCAGTCGCGGCCTGTAACAAATGGCGATGCCATTCTTCATCCCACGCTGCGTCGAGATCGAACCCGGCTGGATCGGCGATTTTTTCGATTGTTGCCGTCTCGCGTTCATCGCGGCGCGTTTTGGCGGATTGTTCCTCGGCGCCTTTCCGTTTTCGAAATTGATCCGCAATCCGCCAGCGTGTGATGTTCAACAGCCAACCTTTGAATGAGCCGATAGCCGGATCGTATTTCAGCTGTTCGATTTTTTTTGCGACCGTAATGAGCGTTTCCTGGACAACCTCCTGCGCCTCGCTCTCGGTCAGACCGGCCTGACGGGCGGCACGGTGAATGAGTTTCCAGTAGGAATCGAAGAACTGCTGCCAGCGTTTCCGATCGTTCCAATCGGCCAGCCGCTCAACCAGGCTTCGGCGTGTCGCGAGGAATTCAGCGCGCGTGGCTGCCATGCGACGGTTCATAGCCAATCACACGTCATTTGTCATCCGTGCTCGCGAAGTGCACGGCGCCGCGTCAGGAGACGCGGACTACAACGTGACTTTTTGCCGCAGTTCTCATGGACCGCGAAGTTTTTTGCAAATCGTTGAAAGAACCTCGCTTCGCACCCCGTATTTATTGCAATATCCAAATCCAATTATGCTTAAACGTCTCCTTGCGTTCTTGTTCGGCAAGTTCAGCTGGACGGCCCCGCCGTGGCTGAAACGATCGAGTCTCTGGACGCGTACCCATCGCGCCATCTCCGTCGTTTTCTTCCTGCTCCTTGTCCTCGCGGTCGGCGGCGGCTGGTGGGGCTGGCGTTGGTATCAGGCGCGTCCGAAACCGCAGCGCGTTGTGGTTATCGCCGATCCGATCCCAGTCACGAAGTTGGAGAAGGAACTCAAACCGGCACCTCTCAACATTCGTTTCAGTGGCTCGGTCGCTCGCCTCGAACAAATCGGCAAGAAAGTTCCGCGCGGAGTTCATCTCGAGCCGTCCGCAGAAGGCGAGTGGTCGTGGATTTCAGATGCGCAACTCACGTTCAAGCCGAAGAACGATTGGCCGGCTGACCAAAAATATCATGTCACTTTCGAAAAGGGTTTTCTTCCGAAACGCATCCTGCTCGAGCGCGAAGACGTCGAAGTGACCACGCCGGCATTTTCCGGCGTTGTTCAAGAAATTCAGTTCTACCAGGATCCGAAGGATCCTGAAACGCGGCAGGTCGTCGCGACCTTGGCCTTCACCCATAGCGTCGATCACAAGGCTCTCGAGAATCACATCGCCCTTTCGATGATCGGCGGCTCGAACGTTTTTGCGGATAAGCCCGCGCCGTTTTTCAACGTGACCTACGGGTTGCACGATCGACTCGCTTATGTCCGGAGCATCCCGCTCGCATTGCCGGAGCACGAGGACTTCATGAAACTTGTCGTGAGCAAGGGCGTCGCGACGACCCAAGGTGGCGCGCAAACCGCGAGCGACGTGGACGACAAGGTGCGTGTTCCCGACGCTTCCAGTTTTTTCAAAGTCGACGAAAGCACCGCCAACGTCGTGCGCAATGCAGACGGCGATCCGGAACAAGTCCTGATCGTGAACACGTCGGCCGCAGCGAAATCGGATGAGATTCGCAAAGCGCTGCACGTTTATCTCCTGCCGAAAAAAGAAGCGGCCAAAGACGAAGAAGCGGCGGGTGACGATGAATCGTCGGCCAACTCTGAAGATGAATCGTCCACTGACAGTGGGGATGAATCGAGCGCGGAGGCATCGCCTAGTGAAAATGCGGACGAAGGCAGCGACGAAGACTCGTCAGAATCCGCTGCGACTGAAACCGCGACTACCTGGCAAAGTCCACGCGAAGTAACTGAAGACGTTTTGAAAAACGCCCGGCCGATCGCCATCACTGTCATTCCTTCCGAGCACGAGCAAACGCAGACTCACGCTTTCAAATTTAGTGTCGAAGAGGAAGGAAGCCTCTACGTGCGCATCGATAAAGGCGTCAAAGCTGTTGGCGGTTTTCCGTTGCCGCAGACCTATGACGCGATCGTCGCCGTGCCCGCTTTGCCGCGCGAAGTCCAGATTCAGGGCAAGGGCGGAATTCTCGCGCTCAGCGGCGAGCGAAAGCTTTCGATCAAATCGCGCGCCGTCGCTGAGATCGAATACGAAATTGCCCGTGTCGCCTCGAACCAGATCAATCATCTCGTCACGCAAACCAATGGCAGTTTCGAGGATCCGGAATTCTTTGGTGAGTTCGACGAGGAAAACATTTCGCGGATCGCGCTCGAGCATCAGGCGATCAATCTCGAGAACAAATTTCGGGCGAATTATTCCGCCTTCGATTTTTCCAGTCATCTCCAGGTGCCGGCTGACGGCGGGAGCGAGCGCGGCCTGTTTTTCGTGCGGGCGCGAGAATGGGATCCGGTTAAGAAAAGGGCGAACCGCGACATAAGCGATCGTCGTTTTATTCTCGTCACCGACATCGGCATGCTGGTGAAGAAGAATGCTGACGGGAGCAGCGACGTCTTCGTCCTTTCGATCAAGGCGGGTACGCCACTAGCCGGCGTCGGAGTGCAAATCCTGGGCAAGAACGGCGTGGCACTCGCGACCGGCACGAGCAGTGCGGATGGCCGGATCAATTTTCCCTCGTTAGGCAAACCAACGCCGAGCCACGAGAAACGCCCGGTCGCCTATGTCGCGCGCCTGGGTGACGACATTTCCTTCATGCCCTATTCGCGCTCCGATCGGGCGCTCGATTTTTCGCGCTTCGACACTGACGGGGTCGAGAATGTTTCGCCCGATCAGCTCGAGGCCTTCGTTTTTACCGAGCGCGGCGTTTATCGGCCGGGCGACGAGGTCCACATCGGTTGCATCGTGAAGCGGCACTCGTGGCAAGGAAAGCTCGAAGGTTTGCCGGTCGAGGTCGAAATTTTCGACGCGCGCGATCTCCAGGCGCAAGTGCGCCAGTTGCTTTTGCCGCCGATGGGATTCGCGGAGTTGAATTTTCAAACCGCCAACGAATCGCCGACTGGCGCCTACCGCGTCGAGGTTCATCTCCTCCGCAGCGGAAAGAAAGACGCTCTTCTTGGTTCGGGCGATTTTCATGTCGAAGAATTTTTGCCTGATCGGATGAAAATCGAGTCGCACCTGTCCCAAGAAGCGCCGCACGGTTGGATCGATCCGAAGGATGTGAAGGCCGCAGTCGTCCTGCGCAATCTCTACGGCACACCGGCGAGCAATCGTCGCATCGCGAGCAAGCTTGACCTCGCGCCCCGCAATTTCTCCTTCGACGAATTCAAAGGCTACACCTTTCACGATCCTTTGCGGGACGGGAAAGAGGAGCGGAACAACCAAACCGTCGACCTTGGCGATGCGACAACCGACGCTGAGGGCAAGGCGACGGTCGCGCTCAATCTTGAACGCTTCGCGGATGCGACCTACGAGATGACGTTCTCGACCGAGGGCTTCGAGGCCGAAGGCGGTCGTAGCGTGCATGCTTACAATACGCTCCTCGTTTCAGCTTTGCCCCGCGTCATCGGTTACAAGCCGGACGCGTCGCTCGATTACCTTCCGAAAGACAGCGCGCACAGCATCGACTTCATCGCGATCGATCGCGCGCTGAATAAAGTCGCGACCGAGAAACTGCAGTTCGACCTCATCGAGCAAACCTACGTTTCGATTTTGGCGAAAAAGGAGAACGGCAATTACGCTTATGAATCGGTCTTGAAAGAGCGACCGGTAAAGTCGGAGGCGATCAGCATCGATGCCGCCGGGTTCAAGTACCCGGTCCCGACCAGCGCGCCGGGGAATTACGTCCTCCAGATTCACGACGAGAGTGGCCGCATTTGGAACAAGCTTTCGTTCTCTGTCGTCGGCCTGGGTGAAGTCTCGCGCGCGCTCGACAAAAATTCCGAGCTGCAGGTGAAACTCAATCGATCAAGCTGCAATGCGGGCGACGAAATCGAAATCGCCATGACCGCGCCCTACACCGGCAGTGGGCTGATCACGATCGAGAGCGACAAGGTTTACGCGCATCAGTGGTTCACCAGCAACACGACGAGCAGCGTGCAACACATCCGCGTTCCGCAAGGTTTCGACGGGACTGGTTACGTGAATGTTTCATTCGTGCGCGGTCTTGATTCGAAGGAAATTTTCATGAGCCCGCTGAGCTACGCCGTTGTGCCGCTGACCGTGAACAAGGTGAAGCGCGCACTGCACGTCGATCTGCGCGCGAACGATCTCGCCAAACCGGGTGAGCCTTTGAAGATCGGTTATAAATCGGATCGACCGGCGAAGATTGTCGTCTTTGCGGTGGACAAAGGCATTCTCCAGGTAACCAATTTCCAAACGCCCGATCCGTTAGGCTATTTTTTTCGCAAGACGGCTCTCGCTGTCGAGACCGCCCAGATCGTCGATCTTATTTTGCCTGAGTTTTCCATCCTGCGCGCGGCGACCGCGGCAGGCGGTGACGGCGAGGCCGAGCAGCGTCTCAACCCGTTTAAACGTGTCACTGAGAAGCCCGTCGTCTTCTGGTCGGGAATCGTCGACGCCGACGCGACGGAACGCGAGGTGACCTACAACGTGCCCGATTATTTCGATGGGACGCTCACCATCATGGCAGTTGCCTTTGCCTCCGACTCGACCGGTTCGGGCGAAAAGGAATCGACCATTCGTGGTCCCTTCGTCATCACGCCGAGCGTGCCGACGATGGTCGCGCCTAACGATAAGTTTGAAGTCGGTGTAACGGTCGCTAACAACGTCGCCGGCTCCGGTGAAAACGCCGACGTCACGTTGACGGCGGAGCCATCGGCGCAACTGGAAATAGTGCAAGGCCCGGCGATGCCGCTGCATGTTTCTGAGGGGCGTGAAAGCACTGTTACATTCAGCGTTCACGTAAAAGATGATCTCGGCGCGGCCAGCCTTGCTTTTCACGCCTCCGCGTCGGGCGGCGAGACGACACGACGCGCGACATTGAGCGTGCGGCCGGCAGTTCCGTTCATGACCAAGGTGAGCAGCGGAAATTTCACCAACGGCAACGCGCAGGTGCCGATTGAGCGTCAGATGTACACGGAGTTCCGGGAATTGAATGCGACCGCTTCGGCGCTCCCGCTCGGTCTGGCGCGTGGTCTCGATTTTTATCTGAAGAATTTCCCGCATGGCTGCACGGAGCAGATCACAAGTGCCGCTTTCGCTCGTCTCGTTCTCGCTGACGAAGCCGACTTCGGATTAAGCCGAGCCCAGGTAAACGAGCAGCTCGAAAAAGAATTCGCGATGTTGCGCCGTCGGCAAAGCGATCAGGGTGCATTCGGTTATTGGTCGGCTGAGACCAGCCCGGAAACTGATTTCGTTTCCGTTTACGCGACGCATTTCATGAGTGAAGCGAAAGCGGCCGGTTTCGCGCCGCCGCCGGATATTTTCCAGAGCGCGTTGCGCAATTTGCAAACGATGGCCGCGCGTCCGCCGCGCGACCTGGCTGATGCGCGCACCATTGCCTATGCCATTTACGTCCTGACGCGGGAAGGCTTCATCACTACCAACTACGTCCTCAACCTGCGCGATTACCTCGACAAAAAATTCGAAAAAGAATGGCCGCAGGATCTGACGAGCGTTTATCTGGCCGGCGCCTGGTCGATGCTAAAGAAAGATGACGAGGCGAATCGCTTGATCGGTTCTTATCGTCTTGGCCAGCACGACAAGAGCGAGCGCACAGATTTCTATCAACCGCTCGGGGCGGATGCGCAGTATCTCGCAATCGTCGCCCGACATTTTCCCGACCGGCTTAAGAAAATCTCGGCGCAGGATTTCCAAGCGATCATGGGTCCGGTCAGTCAGGGTGACTTCAATACTCTTTCCGCGGCCTATGCCGTGTGGGCGTTGAAGGGCTATTCGCAAAGTATCGCTGGCCATCTGCCGGAAATCAGCCTTGCAGAAGTGGCAGGCGATAAACGCGAGACGCCGCTTTCTCTCGCGGGATCAGGCGTAAAGCGCGCGGCGTTTTCTCCTGCGGCCGCCGCGCTGCATTTCTCGGCGAGTGGTTCGCCGCCCGTGCTCGGCGTTTTTTATCAGGTGGTCGAAGCCGGCTACGACCGCACTTTGCCGGATAAAGCGATCACGCGTGGGCTCGAAATTTATCGCGAGCTGGTTGATGAAAATGGAGGCGCGGTCACTCAGGTGACGCTTGGGCAACCGATAACCGTGAAACTAACGGCGCGCAGCCTAACGAATGATGGAATCACAAACGTGGCCCTGATCGATCTGCTTCCCGGCGGATTCGAAATCCTGCGCGATACGGCACGCGCTCAGCAAGGGAAGGGGCCGTGCGATTACATCGATCTCCGGGAGGATCGGGCGATTTTCTACGCGACGATTCCGACGACAGCGCAAACGATTACTTATCAGATCAAGGCGACGAATCGTGGTGAGTTCGTTGTGCCGCCCTCCTATGCGGAATCGATGTACGAGCGCGGCGTGAACGCGCGCGGCACGGCGGGCAAGATCACAGTGGTCGATGCGAAATGAAGAAGCGCGTCGCTGCATCTGCGGGGGAGCGCACGCGCCTCGCGTGCAGTTTGCGGCGCCTCGCCGCAAACCGCGAGCGCGTTAACGAACTTGGAACGCCGGTTCGAACTTTCTTCCGTTCGGCGAGGCGCCGACACGGAGCACGCGAGGCGCGTGCGCTTCCCAGAGTTCTCGTCGCCATCTTCCTTGTAATCATTGGAATCTCCGCGGGAATCTGGCTCTGCCTCCCGAAACCGCCGCTGATGGACGACGTCACTTTTTCGCGACGCGTTTTTGATCGCGATGGCCACCAACTGCGAATGACTCTGAGCCGCGACGAAAAATACCGCGTCTTCACTCCGCTTGAGCAAATTTCGCCACAGCTCGTGCAGGCAACGCTCTTGCATGAAGACCGATTTTTTGGTGACCATCCGGGCGTCAATCCTATCGCAGTCGTACGTGCTGCGTGGTATTTCTGCTGGGGTCAGCAGCGAGGCGGCGCCTCCACGATCACGATGCAATTGGCACGGCTCCGCTTGCATCTCAAGACGCGCACTCTGCGCGGTAAGCTTAGCCAAATGCTGTACGCCCTCGAGCTCGAGCGACATTACAGCAAAACGCAATTACTCGAGGCGTATCTCAATCTCGCCCCTTACGGCCGAAACATCGAAGGGGTCGGCGCCGCCAGCGAAATCTATTTCGGCAAGGAGCCGGCGCAGCTCACTCTGCACGAGGCAATCACGCTCAGTCTCATTCCGCAAAGCCCGACGCGGCGCGCTTTGCAAGTGCACGGCGAGGCAAACGCGCAACTCACGGCTCGCAATAGTCTTTACGCTCGCCTAACGAAAAGCGACGCTGCGATCGACAAGTCATTCAGCGCTCGCGCCGAGCCGAAGCACGGAATGCTCGCGCCCCATTCCACTACAGAAATCCTGGCGCAGACCACCAAGCGCGAAGTTCAAAGTACACTCGATCTCGATTTGCAGCGGCTGTTCGAGCGTCGCGTGGCAAATTTCGTCGCGGCGAATCAACCGCGCGGCATCCACAACGCGGCTGCAATGCTTGTCGATTGCCGCACCATGGAAGTGCTCGCGCAGGTCGGGTCGGCCGACTTCGCGAACGAGGCGATCGATGGCCAGGTCGACGGCACGCGCAGCGCGCGCTCACCCGGGTCCACGCTCAAGCCGTTCGTTTACGCGCTCGCGCTCGATCAGGGGCTGATTCATCCGCTCACCATGTTGAAAGATGCGCCGCGCAGTTTCGGCGCGTTCGACCCGGAGAATTTTGATCGCGAATTTGTCGGCCCGATCAAGGCCGCCGACGCGCTCGCACGGAGCCGCAATATTCCCGCCGTCACGCTCGCTTCGGAACTGCGCGGCCCCACGCTTTACGGATTCTTGAAGACAGCTGGCGTCAATCTGCCGCGCGCCGAAAAATTCTACGGGCTCGCGCTTCCTCTCGGTGGCGCGGAAGTCACGATGGAAGACCTCGTTAGGATGTACGCCCTGCTTGCCAATGGCGGCGAACTGCGCCCGATCCGCCGTGTCCTCGAGGAAAAACCCGCCGAGCCAGCCAAGCAACTCGTTAGTCGCGAAGCCGCGTTTCTCACTCTCGAAATGCTCGGACAAATCCCGCGCCCTGGCATGAGCACGATCGCCGAGAGCGATCCGATCTTCTGGAAAACCGGCACGTCGCAAGGTTTTCACGATGCCTGGTCGGTCGCCGTTTTCGATCATTACGTTCTCGCCGTCTGGGTGGGAAACTTTGACGGCAAGAGCAATCCCGCTTTTGTCGGCCGCAGTTGCGCGGCGCCGTTGCTTTTCCAAATCGTCGACGCGATGCGAGCAACCGGCCGCGCGCGGGCCCGACCGCACGAGCCGCCACCGAACGCGAATCTGCGCCGCGTGGAATTCTGCGCGGTTTCCGGCGAACTCCCGTCTGCCGCCTGTACCCATCGCGTCACGGGTTGGTTTATCCCGGGCGTGTCGCCGATCAGCCAATGCGAGATTCATCGAGAAATCCTGATCGATGACGCGACCGGACTGCGTGTGCAAAGCGACGACGGCACGCGCAAATTGCGTCGCGAAGTTTACGAGTTTTGGCCCTCGGATTTGCTCGAGCTTTTTGCTCAGGCCGGACTCCCGCGCCGAACGCCGCCGCCATTTATGCCGGGCGATTCGATTGAGGAACTTTCCCGTCGCGGCCAAGCACCGCACATCGTTTCGCCGAAAAACAATGTTACCTACTCGTTAGGCGACGGCGACGATCGCGCGCTTTCCCTGCGCGCCGAGACCGAGCCGGACGTGGCGAAAATTTATTGGTTCGCCGATCGCGTCTTTCTCGGCACGAGCGATCACGGCACTCCGCTCTCCTGGCAGCCGAAACCGGGGAATTACAAAGTCATCGCACTGGATGACCACGGCCGTTCAGACGCGTGCGCGGTAACGTTCGCCCTGGCAGAGGCGAGCGGGCGACAGATCGCGCATTGACTCAATCCTTGGAAGGCTAATACCCTCCGACCAACTGGCTTGCGCTTCGGCTGAAAATTCCCAGTCGTGCGCGAGCCGCTACTTAACCATACGAAAGGACCCCAATGAAAAAGCTGATGAGTTACACATTGATTGCCTTGCTCGCGTCGATCGCCGTTTCGATCGCGTCACCGGACCAGGACATGATCATGGCAAAGGAAAAAGCGGCCTGGCAGGCGTTCAAGGACAAGAAACCCGACGACTTCAAGAAGGTCGTGGACGGCGACGTGGTTGGCGTTTACGCCGACAGTATCGCCGACATGGCGGCAGAGCTGTCCAGTATGCAGAAATGGGACATGAAATCGTTCACGATCAGTGGCTACAAGGCCATCTCCGACGAGAAGGATGTCATGGTCTCGACCTACACCGTCACGATTGAAGGAACCTATGATGGGAAAGACGCGTCCGGGACCTACAACGCCGGCAGCGTTTGGAAACTGGAGAACGGCAAGTGGCTCGCCATTTTCCACACCAACATCATGCAGGCTGGAGCAGTTGGGGACGCGCAGAAGAAGGAGTAACGGCGCGGCAGGTTCAATATTCCAAAGGCAGCGCGCCTAACGAGCGCGCTGCCTCGTCTCCTCAAGTCCTGTCATCCTGAGTCGCGAAGACGACGAACGGATCTCTGACTATTTCGGCGCAGTCAAGACAGCCGAGGAACCCTCCGGTGCTCGAACCCGCTAACAACCACTTCGTTTCCCCCACGCCAATCTGGTCACAGGTCACTTGTCACGGGTCACTGGCCGCAGTATTCTGCGGCACACAGCGGGGGAGCCAATGGCTGAGAGGTCCGAAGAAATTCGGACGACCCCTTAAACCTGATGCGGGTAATGCCGCCGTAGGGAGCGAGGAGTTCGAGATTTCAGCCATGCGTTTCCGCGCATGGCTTTTTAGTTTCAACCACGAATGGACGCTAATGAACACTAATTCCAACGGAAATGGAGGCACGCGCGCAGTCGCGTCCAAAGTCGAAGGAATCTCTGACCCTCTCCCAAAAACCATGATCGCATCCAAAGACACCCTCGAACCAAATGCCTCTGATTATGTGATGCCCAATTCAAAACGCATATACATCGAAGGCGAAATCCATCCCGATATCCGCGTCCCGTTTCGCGAAATAAGCCTCGCGCCGACCAAAGATTTCCACGGCAACCTCGAGCCTAACGAACCAGTGCGCGTCTACGACACGAGCGGGCCATGGGGTGATCAGAGCGTGACGGTCGATGCAGTTCAAGCGCTGCCACCGTTGCGGCGAGATTGGATTCTCGCGCGCGGAGATGCGGAGGAAGTCGAAGGCCGCAAAGTTCAACCAATTGATGATGGGTATCTGTCCGAGACGCATGCGGCCGCGCGGAATGGGAACGGAAACTCGAAACTCGAAATTCGAAATTCGAAATTGGAGCGCAAACCTCTGCGTGCAAGCGCAGGGCGGGCTGTGACGCAACTCTGGTATGCGCGCCAGGGGATCATCACGCCCGAGATGGAGTTCATCGCAATTCGCGAGAATCACGCGCGGGCAGGTTCCGCTCCGGGGAGCGCGGGCGCCTCGGCGAACGGCTCTGCAATCCATCGCAACGACCTTTCACACCAACATCTCGGCCACTCGTTCGGCGCTTCCATCCCGAAAGAAATCACCCCCGAATTCGTCCGCTCTGAAGTCGCGCGCGGCCGCGCGATAATTCCGGCTAACATCAACCACCCCGAATCCGAGCCGATGATCATCGGCCGCAATTTCCTGGTAAAGATCAACGCCAATATCGGCAACAGCGCCGTCGCGTCGTCGATCGAAGAAGAAGTGGAGAAGATGCGTTGGGCGACCAAATGGGGCGCCGACACCGTGATGGACCTGAGCACCGGGAAGAACATTCACGCCACCCGGGAATGGATCATTCGCAACAGTCCCGTGCCCATCGGCACCGTCCCAATCTATCAGGCGCTCGAGAAGGTTGGGGGACGCGCCGAAGAACTGACATGGGAGATTTATCGCGATACGTTAATCGAACAAGCCGAGCAAGGTGTGGATTATTTTACTGTGCATGCGGGAGTGCTTTTGCGCTATGTTCCGCTGACCGCAAGCCGCGCCACCGGCATCGTTTCGCGCGGCGGTTCGATCATGGCCAAATGGTGTCTCGCCCATCATCAGGAAAGTTTTCTCTACACTCATTGGGACGAAATCTGCGAGATCATGGCTGCGTACGACGTCAGCTTTTCGATCGGCGACGGTCTCCGGCCTGGCTCGATCGCGGACGCAAACGACGAAGCGCAGTTCGCGGAACTTTACACGCAAGGCGAACTGACCAAGCGCGCATGGGCGCAACACGTCCAGGTGATGAACGAAGGGCCGGGCCACATCCCGATGCACATGATCAAGGAGAACATGGAGAAACAGCTCGAGTGGTGCGACGAAGCGCCGTTCTACACTTTGGGTCCGTTAACGACCGACATCGCTCCCGGCTACGACCACATCACCAGCGCGATCGGAGCCGCCATGATCGGCTGGTACGGTTGCGCGATGTTGTGTTACGTCACGCCGAAGGAGCATCTCGGTTTGCCTAACAAGAAAGACGTCAAAGACGGCGTCATCGCCTACAAAATCGCCGCCCACGCGGCCGACCTGGCCAAAGGCCATCCCGGCGCTCAATACCGCGACAACGCGATTTCGAAGGCAAGATTTGAATTCAGATGGGAAGACCAGTTCAACCTAGCGCTCGATCCCGAAACCGCCCGCGAATTTCATGACGAAACCCTTCCGGCTGAAGGTGCCAAAACCGCCCATTTCTGCTCGATGTGCGGCCCACATTTCTGCAGCATGAAGATTACTGAGGACGTTCGGAAATACGCTGCCGAACACGGTGTCGCTGAAGAAACAGCACTCGAGGCAGGCTTGAAACAGAAGGCAACGGAGTTCACGAAGTCCGGCGCAGAAGTTTATGTTCCCGGGTAGGGTGGGCATCTTGCCCGCCGGTTTCGGCGTCTCGCCATTGCGAAATTGTGATTGAATGCCTTCGCTCTACGGACCCGCCTCTGCCGGAACTCGAAGCCGCCGAAAGCTCAAGACAACGTCAGCGTGAACCGATGGCTGGGAGCTCTTGTGGTACGCCGTTTCTGAGTAGTTCGGTTTGCAGCGTGACTTCCTGGGCAGTCATCGATTGAGCAGGGATCAGCTCCGCGAAGTAGCGTTCAGAACGGTTGGACTCGAAGTCGACGCTCACGCCATTTTCGGACGGATGCGCTTCGGTGATGACAGCGCCCTGCGAATCCACAATGCGAACGGTGGCGTCGCGTGGCAACCCCGCCAGCTTGAGCGTGACGCGGTCGAGTGGATTGTTTTCGGCGGGGTCCGGACAGCTCAGGCAGATTGGGATGGGGATGCGCAACGGTTCCCTCCAAATGAAGCGACGATTTTTCAACACGTCCAAAATAGCCAGGCAACGGATCGTTAGGTCGCCGTCCACCTTACGAGCGCAAACGGCGCAAAAAGGATCGGAGGTGCTTCGCATATGACAGATGTTTTGCGGGCGAAACATTCCGAACCGGTAATAGCCGCCGCCTTGCCACAATCCCACGACACCGGGCGGCAAGTCGGTGGTGGTGGGAAGAGCGGTCGCCGCGTCGATAAGGTCATGCCACTTGGTTGTCGCACGATCGGTATTATTGGTGATGTTGACTTCCAACGGATCGCCGCCGCTATAAGTGCGATTGTCGTCGCTACCATCACAGACATAGCAATCATATTCGTCGGCCAGCTCGCCGAGGCCGTGGCCGAGTTCGTGCGTGATGATGCCGTCGAAACCAGCGGCCAGGGACGAGCAGACGACGTCGCCGGCGCAACCGCCCCATTGTGTGTCATTCACGAGGACGAAGATCATATCGCGAGCTGGCGCGTTGGCTGCGGCTTCGAAACATTTCGCCGGCGAATCGGTAACGATGCAACGCTCGGCTTCCTTCGGCGTCGCCGAGGGATTTCCGTAGCGACAATCGAGCGCGGTATTTTTTGAAATGCCGTCCTTGGGATGATCGATGCCGCTGTCGGTGGAGAGCACGTTAACACGCCAGATGTTGAAGCCGCACATGTGCGCCGAGTAACCGGGACGATTCTGCAGCGCGGTGACCGCTTCGTTGACCTTGTTGTTGAAGAGGGTCTGGTCTGCTTCGCGAAAGCCATCGCCAATGAAGACGATGTCGAATCTCGAAGTCGCGCTGCCATTCACCAAAATGGGTGTGTAGGTTAGGCCCGTCGGCTGTACCTGCACGGGTACCGCGGCGCGGGCGACGACCGAGACGAATGTTACGACGACGAAATGAAAGACGATTCGTGTGTTCATGATGCCGGCTACTTCTCGAGCTTGATCTCGCCGACTGGCCTGCGGTTCCGTCGCGCGGTGGCGTCGAGCAGATTCACTTGCGGCGCGACGTCGTAAAACTTCACGGTCGCGCCGCTGGGCACGAGCGGCACTTTGAGTGCGAAGACGACCGGCCGTTCAGGGTGCGGCGGCTCGCGCCGAAGAATCGCTGATGGCGCGTTCGGTCCATCGAAAAGTTCCATATGCGCTTGCGCGGGATGATTGATTGAACCGGAGAAAACCAGCTCGCCTCGGGCATTGATGAGGTCATAGGAAAGCTGCGGCTCCTGGCTGCGAGCGGCAGCGTTCGGTTCGTCGGCCGTCGGATGCACCGCCACCAGATCGAATTTGCCGTCCTTCAACTGCAACACCAGTTCCTGGGCGCTCGCCGGCAGAACTGTGAACGGCGCCGTCCCGCTGACTTTCCCGCCACTCACTTTTACTTGCGATTCGCCCGCGGCGATGTTCGGGACGAGCACATCGACCTCCGTGCCGCTCACGAGTTTGATGATCGGCGCCAATTGGCCTCCGATCTCAACGCGCGCGGACGCCGTATCGGAAAATGCCGGTTGCCCACTGGTAATCCGCACCACCGTGCCGGGACTTCCGCCTTCGAGGGAAAGGGTCAGCGGTACCGCGTCGCTCTCTTTTTTCGTTCGGGGCTCGCAGCCGGTGAAGAGCGCGGCAAGAACGAGAACCGTCATCGTGATCCAGGAATAACTCTTCATTTGTCGCTGATTCCCTGCCTGGCAGATCCGCTATTTCTCGTCGGCGTTTCCGATAATGCGCACCAGCCCGACAGTGGCCAAGATTTTTCGCAACATTTTTTCGAAACCGAAGGCCTGACCGCCAACAGCGCATCTTTATTGAACGGCCGCGTTTCTGAAATGCTTGAGCGACGCCCATTGTTGCGAGTGCTATTTTTGAAACTCGACTGGTAAAACCAGTCGAGCTCGCAAGTCAGCGAGTCAGTTCCGAACCCTGTCGCATCATAAGCAGCTTATGATTGGTTTAGAGCCAGTTGAGAGTTCCTTGCTTTCGGATCGTTGGCAATCGCGCTGCTTGCCGAGAACATTTGACGGAGAACTCGGAGCGAGAGGGGAAGTCTTTCACGCGGTGGCGAAAAAGCTCGTAAGTGCCGTAAACATGACAAATGATCACAAGCGTTCGGGATAAGGTGACGAGACGGCGTGAGGCGAACCCTTTACGCGGTCCGCTGGAACGACAAAAGGAGAATCCTTTGAAAAAGATAACATGGTTAGCCTCTTTGAACTTCCTCTGTGTAATTCTTTTCCTGGTTGGCGCAGCGGGTGCGTTTGCTCAGACGGGCGGCGAAATAATCTGGAGCGTCGACCTCACCTACACAGCGCGCACGGCCGCGCCTCGCGTGGCTTTCAACGGAACCATCTACATTCACTCTGATGATTTGTATGCCATTTCTCCGACCGGGCAGATCAAGTGGAGGAAAAATTCTGCGGATCCCCACGCGGTGGATGTAGGTCCAAACGGGACAGTCTACTTCGGATCAGTCGGGACAATTTTCGCCTACACGCCGGCGGGCCAGTTACTCTGGAGCTTTACCGAACCGCCCGGAGGTCAGGGTCTGATGGCTGGGCCAACCGTGGGAACGGACGGAAATATCTATGCGGTGACCGATTTCGGCGGACTGGGTGCGTTGTCGCTAACTCCGGACGGCCAGTTGATTTGGAATCAACCGGGTTACAGCAACTTCCAGGGAACTGGTTTGACGCCGGTCCCGCTTACGCCTGCCCGGCTTTACTTTGCGGAGGATATGGTGCCGGGCTGCACCGGATTCAGTGAAGGGCTGACTGCGCTGGATCTAAGTGGCAACCTGCTCTGGTGCCATTCGTTCAGTGGCATCTCGCGCCCGATCGCTTCGCCTAACGGCGATGCCCTGGTGCATGACTTTGGCCTCCTCTACGACTACAACCCCGACGGATCGCTTGATTGGTTTTTTGACTTTGGCTTCCCCGCCGGGACGCTCATCGGTCCGAGCGCCGCACCAGACGGGACGATCTATATCTTTCACTCGAATACGAATCTCTGGTCGCTTACTGCGACTGGTCAGAAGCGGTGGGAAGCTGACGGGGTCGCTGGTAGTAACTTCCCCGAGGTTCCGACCGTGTCCCCCGACAATAGCGTGATTGTTTTCGGAACGTATTTCTCCTTTGGGGTGAACGGCAAGTTGGTCGCCGTTAACGCTGCCGACGGATCCGTCCTTTGGACGTTGCCAATCGCGGGACCTTCCGCGGGAATCGCAGGGCCGGTCTCCTTCAGCAATGACGGCAAGACTGTTTACGCCCCAATAACTGAGATCGGCGGGGTCAACAAACTGCTGGCCGTGAGCGTGGGCGGTAACGGCGGTGGCGGCATTCCATGCGAAGACCTGGTTTCCTTCCAGGCCCGTTGCCAGTCCAATGGCAGCGCCCACAGATTGCAGGCCAGGCTTACGCTCACTAACGCAAACCACTCCGGCGAGCAGGTGACTATCACAGTCGATGACCGCCCCTTTAGCGTGACGATCAACGGCAATCAGGCTCAACTTTCGCTCAACAACCCCGCGCTCGGGCAACACACGATTGTGCTTACGGATCCAGCTGGTTGCTTCCCTCCGAGAGTGCCTTCTTGTGACTAGCGGAGCCAACGAGACCGCGTGAGGCGAAGCCTTTTACGCGAAGTCCTTACGCGGTTCACGCCGCCTGAATGAACCGAACCGCTGGGAACAATGTGTGCAAGAGAGTTCCTCGCCTGCCTGGTTTTGAACTCGACCGTTTTAACCGGCCGAGTCTAAATCGCGTGCTTGGTTCTAGGGTGGGCTACTGGCGTACGCTCTCTGCCGGAAGGCGCGACGGTGGAGTTCGATGTAACCCAAGGTCCGAAGGGACTTCAGGCCGCGAACGTCACACCGGTCTAATCCGGATCCGGCCTCACTATCGGCATTTCACCGGGCGCTATCCTAATTGGAGCCGCGTGAGCCTAAGCCTTTTACGCGGTCAGCAAAGAAGCGCTTCGCTATCTCGGTTTCCTTCTGTAAACATCGCTGGAGAAAAAAGGAGAACGAATACCATGATCCGCCTTCGCCCCGCGACCGCGGGACTTTCGCCTACGTTGACTCCGGCGCGACAAGACGGCGTGATTCGTCCCGCTGACGGAGGCGAAAAATAAAACAACTAAAAGAAAGTGAACTATGAAAGTGATAAACATCCTTATTGGGTTGAGCAGGCCGTTGTTCGTGCAAAGCACGATGAAATTTATCCGATCCGTCACAGCTTGCGTTCTTTTGACCCTTTTTCTTTCGGTCGGGTCATTGGCCGCAGCGGGCACGGGGGGAAGAAAAGGATCGACAGAAGGGACCTTCGTCGGAATCGGCCGAGACGATCAGTCGCATTTTCTGATCAAGGACCGCGACGGTCGCGACCATTCGTTCCTCCTTCAGAGTCCGGATGAATCCGTAAAACCGTTTCTGGACAATCCCGCGAAATGCAAAGGCCGCCCGGTGAAGGTTTATTGGGTAACCAAATTAACGGGCGACGGTCTTACGTTCGTCGTCGTGAAAGTGGAGTAGGATATCGTCGCCTAACGACATCGGCGACTTGACCAACGCGCAAAAGAAAGCGCCGCGGAGCGCTAAGGAGTTGATCCTCCTTCGTCCCGCGACCGCGGGGCCCCGGCGCGCTAGGTCCGGGGAGCGCACGCGCCTCGCGTGCACCGTTTGGCGCCCTCGCCGAACGGACGAACGTTCGATGGCGGCATTGTAGGGCGAAAACATGATCCGCCTTCGTCCCGCGTCCGCGGGGACTACGACTCGATTCGTCCCGCTGACGGAGGCGAAAAAAATAAAGAGCCAAAGACGTAGTGAAAATTGCATTATCAATCATGAACATGAAATTCAGCGCCGCGTTTATCGGTGCACTTCTACTGACACAAGGCGGCCTGGTCACCGCGCAGATTCCCCCTGACGAACTTCCCCCGGCAGGGACTGATACGGGTCTCGAAGGTAAATACGATCCGGAGAATGGTATTGCGCAATTGATCCGTGATAAGAGCGCGGAAGCGGCTAAGTCCAAGATATTCGAGGACGATCATGTGCTCGTCTTCATGCCGCTGCCGGAGGAAGAGGTAGTCGCCCCAGGCCACGTGCTGGTGGTCCCGAAACGAATGGGCGCGCGTAATCTATTGGATCTGAAGCCGGACGAGATGCGCGATCTCTTGGTCGCGGTTCAAAAAGCTGCCATCGCGCAGAAAAAAGGACTAGGGGCAACTGGTTTTCGAGTTCAACAAAATAACGGGCTCAGTAGTAGCCAAACCGTTTATCATGCTCATTTCCACGTCATACCCTCTTTTGGAGGAAAAGCGCCCGGAACCCCCGCGCCACGGAGAAAGCTGCCGGAGGCGGAATATAAGGAGATAGCTGCGAAGCTGAAGGCGGCCTGGCCGAAATAAGGAAAGTGACCAGTGATCGGTGACAAGTGACAAGCAATAACCACGTAAAAGCTTTCGCTCACGTGGTTTCTAAGCGGAGGAGCCGCGTGAAGCGGAGCCTTTTACGCGGCTGGCGATTTTTGCTGTCGCCTATTCGTGTCTCGATGATACGCTGCCTTTCGGAGGAAGACGCGTCATGCTGCATTTACTTTGGTATATTGTCGTTGGCTTCATTGCCGGGTTCGTTGCCCGATCGGTCATGCACCTGCACAACATGACGCTTCTCTGGACGACTGTGCTCGGCCTCGTCGCCTCAATTTTGGGTGGGTTTATAGTGCACCTGTTCGACCGCCCAAAACCCGAGGCGAACTATCATCCAGCCGGAATTATCGTTTCCGCACTCTTCGCCTTGCTCGTGTTGTGGCTCTTAAGCAAATACCTCGCACTCACGCCGGACCAAATCTAATTGAGTTTGTAGGCCATCTGTCCTCAGATGGCGGGGTGTTGCCACCACACTTTCTGCCGGTCAGCAAACTGGAGTCACCACGAAGGTCACAGAGAACACGAAGGAAGGGAGAGTTCGACGGAATGAATCCGAATAGGGGGAATTCATTCTGAAACTTCGGCCTATTACGTCCGAAAGTCTTCGTGATCTTGGCCATGATCCTTCCTTCTGCACGAGTCCTTATTAACTCACGCTGCAAGGCGTGACTAGTTCATCAGCGAATTAAGACGTAAGATCACCGCCATGACGAAATTGCGAGCATGTGGCCGACTGAGAAAGCTTTGGCTGAGCGTGCTGCTGACAGTGTGGTCGACCATTTCACCCGCGCATTCACAGCTTGTTTCGGGAACGATGGATGTGCACTGGAACGAGGGTTCGGAAGACTGTGTGAAGAATCCGCAGCCGCCGATTCAAGTTCACCAATATAACGCACAGACTTTTATCCTCCGCGAGAGTCTGTGCGCGACTTACGAGGCGCCGTTCATCTATCTGTTAATTGGGAAAACCAAAGCGCTGGTGATCGACACTGGGGCCGTGGCTGATGCAAAGGCCATGCCGCTGGCTCAGACGGTGATTTCTTTGTTGCCGAACGGTGGGTCAAGGCTGCCGCTAATGGTCGCGCATACACATGGCCACCTCGATCATCGATCTGGTGACGATCAGTTTGGTGCCTTGCCGGATGTGGAAGTAGTGCCGACGGATCTCGAGAGTGTAAAAACCCGTTTGGGCATCGCGGACTGGCCAAGTGGTATCGGCCATATTGATCTCGGCGACCGCGTGATCGATGTGATCCCGACCCCGGGACACTACTCCTCACATGTTGCCTATTACGATCGGGAGACCGGACTCTTCTTCTCGGGAGATTTT
>Ga0207691_10000926_pt1 | contig 29127 bp, 33 predicted proteins | sample KBSM13metaG_FD_184327 | JGI IMG/M metagenome (GOLD analysis project Ga0207691, IMG submission 184327) | Miscanthus rhizosphere microbial communities from Kellogg Biological Station, Michigan, USA - KBS M1-3 metaG (SPAdes) (version 2) | ecosystem: Host-associated > Plants > Roots > Rhizosphere >...
CTTCAGAGGCAGCGCGTGCCATTCGCCGCCTGGATATTGGCGGCTCGATCGGGATCGACCTGCCGACCACCGGAAGCAAAGTCACGAGGCAGTCGGCCGCGCAGGCGATCGACGCCGTGCTTCCGCAGCCATTCGAGCGGACTTCGGTCAACGGCTTCGGCTTCGTCCAGATTGTGCGGCCGAGGACTCGAGCCTCGCTGATCGAGCTGGCGCTGGATCGAGCAGCGTTCGAAGCGCGCGCATTGCTACGCCGGGTGGCTCTCGAAAATGCGGGCCCCAAGAGGCTCGTCGGGTCGCCGGCTTTAATTGGGACGATCGAGGCACGGCCCGATTGGATCGAGGCGCTTTCGCGGCAGGTCGGGGGAGCCGTCGGCTTGCGGTCCGACCGCAATCTTCCCATGTCGGGCGGATATGCCGAAGCAGCCTGACAAGACGAAGATCTGCCCGCTTTGCGGCAAGGCGGAGGTGCCCGAGCACGCGCCGTTCTGCAGCCGGGGCTGCAAGGATCGCGACCTTTTGAAGTGGCTCGGCGAAGGTTATCGAATCGCCGGTCCGCCCAGCGAGCCCGAGAGGGTGGACAGCGATGATAGCGACGTTTAGGGAGCGCCTTCGCTTGAGCAGGCACCCCTGCCTGCTCCGAGAGCCCAGGTAGCTCAGTTGGTAGAGCACGTGACTGAAAATCACGGTGTCGGTGGTTCGATTCCGCCCCTGGGCACCATCTTCGACTTGCCCACGCCCGCCCTGCTCCTCGACCTTCCCAGGCTGGAGCGGAATGCCGCGCGCATGCGAGACAAGGCGCGGGAGCTCGGCGTCACTCTGCGGCCCCATGTGAAGACATCGAAATCGATTGATGTCCTCAACGTCCTCGCAGGCGGAGCGGACCTGCCGATCACTGTCTCGACACTGGCCGAGGCGCGCTATTTCTTCGAGCATGGCGTGCGCGACATTCTCTATGCGGTCGGAATTGCGCCGGTGAAGCTGCCGGAGGTCGCGGAACTGGTCCGCGCCGGCTGCAACTTGCGCATCATCCTCGACACGCTCGAGGCTGCCGAAGCAGTCCGCGCGTTCGTCGATACCGAGAATCTGCCGCTCCAGGTGCTGATCGAGATCGACAGTGACGGCCAGCGGGCCGGGGTAGCCTCCGACGACGCGCAGCTGATCGAGATAGGGCGCAGGCTTTCGAACAACCTCGGCGGGGTCATGACCCACGCCGGAGCGTCGTACGGCTGCCGTAATCTCGGCGAGTTCGAGGCCATGGCGGAGCAGGAGCGCGCGCTCACCGTGGCGGCTGCCGAACGCCTTCGGGCATCAGGGCTCGGCTGCCCGGTCGTCAGCGTCGGCTCAACCCCGACGGTCCATTACGGGCGCGCCCTCGACGGAGTTACCGAAGCACGCGCCGGCGTCTATGCGTTCGGCGACCTCGTCCAAGTCGAGCTTGGAACGTGCAGCGCCGAGGATATCGCCATCGGAGTGCTTGCCAGTGTCATCGGCCACAACCGGCAGCATGGGCGGGTGCTGATCGACGCCGGATTTCTGGCGTTGAGCCGCGACCGTGGAACCTCGGACCTGCCTGTCGACTGGGGTTATGGCGCTGTTTGCGACCCAGTGAGCGGCGCCATCATCGAAGGCGTGACCGTCTCATCGACCAATCAGGAGCATGGTATCATTACGAGCCGAAACAGTGCGATCGACCTCGGCCGATTCCCAGTGGGAAGCCGAGTGAAAATCCTTCCCAATCACGCCTGCGCCACGGCCGCCGCACACGATGTCTATCACGTGACTGCCGGCGGCGAGGAGATCGTTGGTACGTGGGACAGGGTCAACGGCTGGTAGATCAAGCGGGGAGCACGACCGCCTTCACGAAATTGCCCTCACGCTCGCGCGTCGCATCCAGTGCGTCCCCGAGGCGTTCCAGCGGAAAACGGTGCGTGATCAGGAGCTTTGGATCGATCAGTCCTGACTCAATCGCGGCGACCGCCTCGCACATGCCCTGCACTGAAACGGCCGGATCCCGTTCGTGAGCGTTGACGACGTCGAACCCGCGCCAGTTCCAAAGCTCCATATTCACCTGCCGGGGCCCGCCCAGGTGATAGCCCGCGATGACCAGCCGCCCACCTTGGCGCGTCAGCTCGGCCGAAAGGTCCAGCGGCCATTGCTTGCCGACGGCTTCTATGGCCCTTTCGCAGAATTTCCCGGCGGTCAGTTCGCGGACTCGTTCGATGATTTCCATATGGTCGTGCATCGGGACGGTGTGGCAAGGGCCCATGAGTGTCGCGAGCTTTAGCGATTCTTCGCGGCGCGAGATGGCGATCACTTTCGCGCCGGCATTGCATGCAAGGCCGACGAGAATTGCGCCGATGAATCCGATTCCGACAATGGCGACGGTGTGGCCCGCCTCAATGTGGCTGCGCCGGAAAATGTTCATTGCGCATCCGAAGGGCTCCAGCGGCAGGTCGAGCTTTTCCAGCTCCTTGGGCAAGCGAACCAGGTGGGAGGCGCTGGCGATGTCATATTCGGCGTAGGCCTTGCCTCCGATGAAGGCGACGCGCTCTCCGATCCCGACCGAGCTCACTCCCTCGCCGATGGCATCGACGATACCCCAGCCTTCGTGGCCGAACGCCCCCGGGTCCGTCGGAAACCGCATCCAGTCCGGGCCTTCCCACATCGTCAGGTTGGAAGAGCAGACCCCGCAGCCTTCGACCCGGATTCGGACCTGGCCGGGTCCCGGCTGCGGCAGGGGCACTTCCAGGATTTCATATTGTCCAGCACCGGTCAGCACTGCAGCGCGCATCGATCCCTCTATTCCGCCGCAGTCGCAATGGCCGGCAGATCGGCAAACATGGGCAATGGAACGCGGTTTGCTGCATCGCCGAACCAGGCGATCGTTGCTTCTAGCCCCGACTCGAGATCGACCGTTGGCCGCCACCCGAGGAGCTTCATGGCACGCGAAATGTCGGGCTTCCGCCGCCGCGGATCGTCTTCGGGCAACGGTTCGTAAACGACGCGAGATTCCGTCCCCGTCATCGCGACAACCAGGTCGACCAATTGCTTGATTGTCCGCTCGTCGGGATTGCCGAGATTGACGGGCATTCCGACCGCACGGTCGCTTTCCATCAATCGCGTCAGACCCTCGATCGTATCGTCGACGAAGCAGAAGCTGCGAGTCTGGGACCCATCGCCATAGATGGTCATATCTTCGCCCGAGAGCGCCTGGCAGACCAGGTTCGAAACCACGCGACCGTCGTCGCAGCGCATATTCGGACCGTAGGTGTTGAAGAGGCGCGCAACCCTGACATCGGCGCGACCGGCCCGGAGGAAATCGAACGTCAGCGTCTCCGCCGCGCGCTTCCCTTCATCATAGCAGGCGCGCGGGCCGGTGCAGCTGACCCAGCCACGATAATCCTCGACCTGCGGATGCAACTCGGGATCGCCATAAACTTCGCTGGTCGACGTCAGGAGGAACCGGGCACCGGTGCTCTCAGCCAGCCGAAGCAGGTTGCGCGTGCCCATGACGTTGGTGAGCAACGTATGCTCGGGATCGGCCTGGTAATGTAGAGGCGATGCGGCACAGGCCAGATGATAGATTCGCCTGAACTTCAAGCGTCCGTCCCCCAGCCAGGCAGGAAGATCATCGATCACGTCATGCTCGACGAACTCGAACCGGGGTTCGCGCTCGAGCCACCTTAGATTGTCGACGCGGCCCGTCTCGAGATTATCCAGGCAGACGACATATTCGCCTTCGGCGACGAGCTTTCCACAGAGGTTCGACCCAATGAAACCGGCGCCCCCGGTGACGAGGACGGCACCCCGATTCATAAGGCTCACGTGACCACCTTCGATAGTGTTTAGAAGTCTCATTCCCGCCCCCCGCAACGAACGGACACCCGATTTCGGTCCAACAGGCGAAAGCCGCCGGATTGTTCGTTGAAAGGACCCTTTTCGCAGCAAACCAGACTTGAGCAGGCACCTGGCATCGGCCTAAATCGATCCAGTCGGCGTGGGAGATCCGTTATGCGTACGAACATGTTTCTAGTGGTAATGGCGGCTGCGCCGGTGCTGATCGCCGCGGCTCCGGCATGGGAGCGGCAAGCCCTGGCTTCCGCAGCGCCCTTCATCGACAGATCAAACGAGGAATGGGCACAGGCGATCGTCGGCGGCGACGCCGGGGCGATGGCTGCTCCTTATGACGAGCATGGAATCTTCATTGGACCCGATGGAGTCGAAGTTCGCGGCCGCGACGCCGTCCGCGCCATGTATGCAAAACGCCGGGCCGACGTGAAGGTGCTCAACGCCCGCATCAAGAGCGAGGGGCGAACTGCAGCCGATCCCGACGATGTGTACGAATGGGGGAGTGCAACGATGACCGTCCAGAGCCGCGGCAAGACCCGTCAGGCTTCAGGACGCTACCTGACCGTGTGGCACCGAGCCGGCCAGCGCTGGGTCATCACGCACAACATTGCCTTCTGAGCGGAAGCGCAGCCCCTTTTTCGCGCTCGCAGCGGTCGTTAGACCGATCCTATGCGATGTTTCTGGGACGAACGTCAGAGGGCTCACAAGCCGGCCGCCGAATTCTTCAACGGCGGGCTGCACCCGGCTGCCGAGCATGACGGCCGCGTAGACGCCGTTCTCGCCTCCCTCGGGAGCACCGAAACGCCCGTGGACCTGGGCATGGAGCCGGTACGGCGAGTCCATGGCGACGATTATCTGGACCTGCTCCGCGACGCGCATGACGAATGGCTCGCCGCGGGGCGCGAGGGCGACGCGTTCCCCTACACATTCCCGATCGTGGGCAGGCGCCCGCTGAGCCTTTCCCGAATCGACGCAAGGCTTGGGCAGCACAGCTTCGACACATCGACCCCGATCGGCCCTGGAACGTGGGAGGCCAGCTACTGGAGCGTCCAGGCGGCGCTGGGCGCCCTGTCCGCCGTCATCGAGGAAGATCGCACCGCCTTTGCGTTCACTCGCCCGCCCGGACATCATGCTGGGCGGGATTATCTCGGCGGTTATTCCTATTTGAACCATGCGGCCATTGCCGCCGAGGACGCACTTGCGGCCGGGCGCACGCGCATCGCGATCCTCGACGTCGATTATCACCATGGGAACGGCACGCAGGACATTTTCGCCGGCCGGGAAGATGTCATCTTCGCGTCCATTCATGCCGATCCGTCGACGGACTATCCATTCTTCTGGGGCCACGCGGACGAGAGCGTGGGCAATATCCTGAACCTGCCTTTGCCCCGAGGCACCGACTGGAACCGTTATGAGCCGGCGCTGACCCACGCGATCGACTGGCTGGAGGAGAGCGCACCCGACCTGCTGATCGTCAGCTACGGGGCCGATACGCACGAAGCTGACCCGATTAGCCACTTCAAGCTCAAGACGAGCGATTACGCACCGATGGCACGGCGGATCGCGTCGATGGGCCTGCCGACCCTGATCGTGATGGAAGGCGGCTATGCGGTCGAGGCGCTCGGCGACAACGTCGCGAGCTTCCTCAGCGGCTTCTAGAGCTTCTCGGTCAGCTCCGGCACGATCTTGAACAGGTCGCCAACCAGTCCGATGTCCGCGACCTGGAAGATCGGCGCTTCTTCGTCCTTGTTGATGGCGATGATCGTCTTGGAATCCTTCATTCCGGCGAGGTGCTGGATCGCGCCGGAAATTCCGATCGCGATATAGACCTCGGGAGCGACGATCTTGCCGGTCTGGCCGACCTGGTAATCATTGGGCGCATAGCCAGCATCGACCGCTGCACGGCTTGCGCCGACACCAGCGCCGAGCTTGTCGGCGAGCGGATCGAGCAATGAATGGAACTGCTCGCTGCTGCCGAACGCGCGGCCACCCGAGACGATGACTTTTGCACTGGTGAGCTCAGGGCGCTCGCTTTCCGACGCTTCTGCGGAAACGAAGCTGCTGGAGCCCGGATCGCCGCCGGCATCGACCGGCTCGACGGCCGCAGATCCACCCTCGGAAGCAGCATTTTCGAACGCCGTGGTTCGGACGGTGATGACTTTCTTCGCGTCCTTCGTCTTCACCGTCGCAATCGCATTGCCCGCGTAGATCGGCCGCGTGAACGTGTCAGGACCTTCGACCGAAAGAATGTCGGTGATCTGCATCACGTCGAGCAGAGCCGCGACGCGTGGAGCGATATTCTTGCCGGTAGTCGTGGCCGGAGCGAGGAATGCGTCGTGGCTTTCCATGAGCTTCGCAACCACGGGAGCGACTGCTTCGGCGAGCTGGTGTTCGAGCGCAGCCGAATTGGCGACATAGACCTTCGCCACACCGGCGATCTTCGCTGCCGCCTGGGCTGCAGCATCGGCATTGTTGCCGGCAACCAGGGCGTGCACTTCGCCGAGCTTCGAGCCGGCCGTTACCGTCGCGAGTGTCGCGTCCTTGACGTGGCTTCCGTCATGTTCGACCAGGACAAGTACGCTCATTTCGCAATCCCCAGACCTTTGAGCTTTTCGACGAGCTCGTCGACGCTGCCCACCTTAATTCCCGCCTGGCGCTTTGCCGGCTCTGTCACTTTCAGAGTCTCGAGCCGGCGCGCAACGTCCACCCCGTAATCGGCGGGCGACTTGGTCGCGAGCGGCTTCGACTTGGCCTTCATGATGTTCGGCAAACTCGCGTAGCGCGGCTCGTTGAGGCGGAGGTCGGTAGTGACCACTGCCGGAAGCTGCAGCTTCACCGTCTCCAGCCCTCCGTCCACCTCGCGGGTCACGGTTGCGCTGTCGGAGATTTCAACCTTCGACGCGAAGGTCCCCTGCGGCCAGCCCAGCAGCGCCGCCAGCATCTGGCCGGTCGCATTGTTGTCATCGTCGATCGCCTGCTTGCCGAGGATGACGACCTGCGGCTGCTCGTCCGCGGCGATCTTTGCGATGATCTTCGCGACCGCCAGGGGCTCAACCTCCTCGTCCGTCTGGACAAGGATCGCCCGGTCGGCGCCCATCGCGAGCGCAGTGCGCAAGGTTTCCTGCGCCTTGGCCGGGCCGATCGACACTGCGACGATCTCGGTCACCACGCCTTTTTCCTTGAGGCGGATTGCCTCCTCGACCGCGATCTCGTCGAACGGATTCATGCTCATCTTGACGTTCATGAGATCGACGCCCGAACCGTCCATCTTCACGCGCGGCTTGACGTTGAAATCGATCACCCGCTTGACGGCGACAAGCACTTTCATCGGTTTCTCCAGTTCAGGCGGCGACGGGCGCTTTGACTTCCGCGACGATCTTCTTCGCCGCGTCGCCCAGATCGTTCGCCGGGATGATGGGCAAGCCGCTGGACGCCAGTATGTCCTTGCCCTGTTGAACATTGGTACCTTCTAGCCGCACGACCAGTGGAACATGCAGGTCGACTTCGCGGGCCGCCGCGACGATTCCTTCAGCGATGATGTCGCAGCGCATGATCCCGCCGAAGATGTTGACCAGAATGCCCTTCACAGCCGGATCGCTGAGGATGATCTTGAACGCCGCAGTGACTTTCTCTTTGGACGCCCCACCGCCGACATCGAGGAAGTTGGCCGGTTCGCCGCCTTCGAGCTTGATGATGTCCATCGTCGCCATGGCAAGGCCCGCGCCATTGACCATGCAGCCGATGCTCCCGTCGAGCTTGATGTAGCTGAGGTCGTATTTCGAGGCCTCGATCTCCATCGGCTCTTCTTCGGTGAGGTCGCGAAGTCCCTCGAGGTCCGGGTGACGGAACTCGGCATTGTTGTCGAACCCGACCTTGGCGTCGAGCACCAGCAGCCGGCTCTTTTCGTCCACTGCGAGCGGATTGATCTCGATTTGCGAGGCGTCCGTGCCGAGGAAAGCCTTGTACAGGCTTCCGAGCACCTTCCCCGCCTGCTTGGCGAGATCGCCCGTCAGGCCCAGCGCCGCGGCAACTGCACGCCCATGATGCGGCATCAGCCCGGTCGCCGGATCGATGGTGATCGTCGTGATCTTCTCCGGCGTTTCGTGGGCAACCTTTTCGATTTCCATTCCGCCCTCGGTCGAGGCGACCACCGCGATCCGTCCGGTCTCCCGGTCGACCAACAGCGCGAGATAGAATTCCTTCGCAATATCGACGCCGTCGGTGATGTAGAGGCGCTGGACCTGCTTGCCGGCAGGGCCCGTCTGGATCGTGACCAGGGTCTTGCCCAGCATCTCGGCCGCATGCTCGCGGACCTCGTCGATCGAATGGGCAAGGCGAACGCCGCCCTTGGCAGATTCGCCCAGTTCCTTGAAGCGGCCCTTGCCGCGCCCGCCGGCGTGGATCTGCGCTTTCACCACCCAAAGCGGCCCGGGCAGCTTCTTCGCCGCCTCGACCGCCTCATCGACGCTCATCGCCGCGTGGCCGGCTGGGACCGGAACGCCATAGCTCGCGAGCAATTCTTTCGCCTGATATTCGTGGATATTCATGGCGCGCGCCTTAAGCAGATAAGCGGCTAGATGCAAAGTGATGAGCGCCCTTTGAGGAAGATCATCCATGTCGACATGGACGCCTTCTACGCGTCGGTCGAACAGCGGGATGATCCGGAGATCCGGGGCAAGCCGGTGGCGGTCGGCGGGCAGCACCGCGGAGTCGTGATGGCCGCAAGTTATGAGGCACGGAGGTTCGGCGTGCGCTCGGCCATGCCGTCGGTCACGGCGAAACGGCGTTGCCCGGAACTCATCTTCGTGAAATCCCGCTTCGACGTCTACCGTGCGGTCTCGCAGCAAATCCGTGCGATCTTTCTGGACTATACCGACCTCGTCGAGCCGCTCAGTCTCGACGAAGCCTATCTCGATGTTACCGAGGACCGACTCGGGCTTGGCAGCGCCCGGGCGATCGCCGAGGACATCCGGCGCCGGATCCGGGAGGAGTGTCAGCTGACGGCCTCCGCCGGTGTTTCCTATTGCAAGTTCATCGCCAAGCTCGCCTCCGATCATCGAAAACCCGACGGGCTGTGCGTGATTACGCCGGAGAAAGGACCCGACTTCGTCGCTTCGCTGCCGGTTGCCCGCTTCCATGGCGTTGGGCCGGTTACAGCGCGAAAAATGGAGCGGCTGGGAATCCTGACCGGCGCGGACCTTCGCGAATGGAGCATACCCGCACTGCAGGCGCATTTCGGAAGCTCTGCTGATTGGTACTGGCGCATCTGCCGTGGAATCGACGAGCGCGAAGTAAAGCCGGACCGACCCTACAAATCGGTCAGCGCGGAAAGGACATTCGACGAAGACCTCACCGACCCGGATCGGCTCGCGGCCGAGCTGGCGCGGATCGCGGGCTACGCCTGGGACCGCATCAAGCGCGCCGAGGTCGTCGGGCGGACGGTCACGCTGAAGGTCAAATACGGCGATTTCACCGTGATCACCCGGTCGAAAAGCTTCGCTTCGCCGGTACCTGACCAGGAGGGCTTCGCCGCCGCCGGTCAAGGGTTGCTCGCGGCCCTGCACCCCTTAACGAAAGGTATAAGGTTGCTCGGATTGGGCCTACATAATTTAACTGAGATCAACTCTGAAATGCCGGCTCAGCTGGGACTCGCAATTTGAGGTCAGTTGTGATATAAAATTGTCATACAGGGCCGCCGCGATTCAGCTGCGGCCTTAAATTCAAGGGAAGTCACAAAATAGGCAGGGGAGCCACGACCACCGGGTCGTTTTGGGGGACGATGCGAGATGCACCGGCTCTCTTCCGCCGCATTTGGAAAGGTTAGCAATGGCTACAAAGGCGCTTAGCTTCGACGTAGGCGATTATGTTGTGTACCCCAAGCATGGCGTGGGCCGCGTCGTTGAGCTGCAAAGCACCGAAATCGCCGGAACCCGTCTCGATCTCTATGTCCTGCGCTTCGAAAAGGAAAAGATGACCCTTCGAGTCCCCGTCAACAAGGCGGACTCCGTGGGCATGCGCAAGCTTTCCTCCGACAAGACGATGAAGGACGCGCTCGAGACCCTGAAGGGCAAGCCGAAGGTCAAGCGCACCATGTGGTCGCGCCGCGCGCAGGAGTATGAGGCGAAGATCAATTCGGGCGATCTTACGTCGATCGCCGAGGTGGTCCGCGACCTGTTCCGCCCCGACGATGCTCCGGAGCAGAGCTATTCCGAGCGCCAGATTTTCGAAGCGGCTTCGTCGCGCCTTGCGCGCGAGCTCGGCGCCATGGAGCAGACCGATGAGAAGTCGGCGCTGGTGAAGATCCTGGAGATCCTCAACAAGGCAGCCCTCATCCATCACAAGACCAAAGAACTGGCCTAAGGGCTGCCGGGGGCAGTCCGCGGGTGGCGGGTCAAACCGTCGCTCCGGTCGACAGAGGAAGGGCGTCCCTAACCGGACGCCCTTTCTTTTTGCGCTTGCGGCCGATTTCGTGTCGGTGTATTGCGACGGTAATACACATGCAGGAGAGAAGCATGCGCAAGTCTGTCGCCGCGGTCATCGCCGCCAGTGTCGCCGTCTCCGGCTGCAGCCGAGTCCATGCGGAAGAGGGCGGAGCGACCATTTCGCGGAACTACCAGGTCGGCAACTTCCAGGAGATCGAGGTCGCCGGTCCCTATGACGTCGAAGTGCGCACCGGAGCGAACCCGAGCGTATCGGCGCGTGGGGCCGAAAAACTGCTCGAGCGAACCACCGTCGAGGTCAAGGGCGACAAGCTCGTCATCCGTCCGGAAAACAACCACAACTGGTTCCACTTCGGCTGGTCGTCGCACGGCAAGGCGAACTTCATCGTGACGGTCCCGCAGCTGAGCGGCGCGACGATCGCTGGATCCGGCGACGTTCACGTAGACAAGGTCCAGGGCGATCGCTTCGAGGGCACCGTCGCGGGCTCGGGCGGGATCAATGTGGCAAACATGGACGTCCAGAATTTGAAGCTCGCCATCGCCGGTTCGGGCGGAGTCAAGGCGGGCGGCAAGGCGAAGAATGCTCAGTATGACATTGCCGGTTCGGGCGGGATCGACGGGTCGGCGATCGTCTCCGAGCAAGCCAAGGTCAGCATCGCCGGGTCGGGCGACGTGAAAGCCCATGCCACCGGCACCGCGGACGTCAGCATCATGGGCTCCGGCGACGTCGACATTTCGGGCGGCGCGAAGTGCAACATCAGCAAGATGGGGTCGGGCAACGTTCGCTGCTCGTAAGTGGCCCTTAGAGCTGCGTTAACCATGAGCGTGGAAGGTGTGCGCATGCGCATCTTCCTCATTTCCACTTCGATCCTGCTCGCCTCTTCCTTCCCGGCGAGCGCTGCGACCCGCAATTTCGGGATCACCGGCTTCACCAAGATCCGCGTCGACGGCCCTTACAAGGTCAGCGTCGCCACGGGCGTCGCGCCGTTCGCAAAGGCCAGCGGCTCTTCACAGGCGCTCGACCGTGTGGCGATCGACATGAACGGCGATACGCTGGTCGTACATTCCAATACGTCATCGTGGGGCGGCTATCCCGGCAAGGACATTGGTCCTGTCGAGATCAGCGTTGGCACGCACGAGCTCTCGAACGCCTGGCTGAACGGTGCCGGCTCATTGTCGATCGATCGCGTCCAGGGGCTGAGCTTCGCGCTCTCGGTGCAGGGATCGGGCGGTGCGCAGATCGCGGATGTCCGCGCCGACCAGATGAACGTCGGCCTGGTCGGAAGCGCGAGCGCTGCCCTTGGTGGGAGTACGAAGAAGCTCACCGCGCTGATCCGCGGAATCTCGTCGCTCGATGCCGCCAAGCTTCAAAGCAAGGACGCGACGATCGCCGCGGAAGGTGCGGCGACAATCGATGTCGCGGTCTCCGATACGGCGAAGATCGATGCGACTGGCAATGCAACCATCCGGCTCGCTGGCCGGCCGACCTGCACCGTCAAGGCGGTGGGATCGGCCAGCATCAGCGGCTGCCGCTAGTTCACCGTCTCGCGGGCTTCTACGCCCGACAGGAAGGTCCAGAGGGCTCCGGCTAGCTCTTCGCCCGCAGCGACCGCCTCGGCTTTTTCCGTTTCGGGCAGACGGTCGAGCAGCTCGCGGCAAACCGAGCTATGTTCGACGTCTGCGGTCTCGTGAACGCGGAAGAAACGGAGCGTCTCCTCATCCTTGATGCCGTAGCGATCGATCAGGCCTTCGATCTTCGCGCTCGCGACACCCGGAAACTGGCTTTCATAGGCGTAAAGGGCGCCGAGGCCTGACGCATAGGAGCGCCGCGACAGCGTGCGGAAGGTATCGATCAAAGCCTGGGTCTCACCGTTCAGTTGCTGCCCGCGCACGCTTGCCTCGGCTTCTCCGAGCCCGGCAGCGAACATCAGCCAAAGCGTCGCATGATCCTGCTTGCCCGCTTCGATTCCCTCTTCTTCTGCAAGATTCTCGGCGAGCATCCGCCGTCCGTCGCGATCCGGGCACGCGCTGTGCACGGCGCTGACAGCGCGCGGGAAAGCCTCCACGTGGTGGAAATATTGCCGCGCATAGGCCCGCAACGTGTCGAGCGGCAGGCGGCCCTCGGTCCAAGCCTGGTAGAAGGGATGCTTGAGCATGGCCCTCTCAGCGACCTTCGAGTCGATCTGCGACGAGACGGTGGGCGTGGTCATGGCTGGAGCTCCCTGTTGGTTATGAAAGCGCCGATAGTTTCGCGGCCGGGAGTCGGCAAGGCGACACCGCCATAAAGAGCAACTGAATGGCCTGGATGATCGTTTAGACGTCGGGAACGGAACTGAGGGAGAGAAGCCATGTATCTCGGTATCGGCGGACTGATCCTCTTGATCATCATTCTCTACATCTTCCTGAGGTAGACCTCAGACCAGCGCCAAGGCTGCCAACCGGCCGTAGAGCTGCGGGGGCAGCAAGCCGAGGCCGCTGCCATCGTCTCCGGCGATCGGCGCGTCCGCCTGCTCAAGATAGCGCCATCCCTGATGTGCGCGCCGAGGCATAGGCGAAACGGTGATGAGCTCGGCTGAGCAGACGATATCGATCCGCCCGTCGTCGCGGTCCTCGAACCGCAGGATTTCGAGGCCGGCGACGATCATGTGCTTGACGATCCAGTACAGGTTGCCCCCGACCACCTCATCGGCTCGCCTGGGGCGCATTCGGGTCGCGACCCGAACCTCACCGTCGACCGCGCGGCGGGAAATGCGGTCCTGCAATGCAACGCGGTCGCGGCAAGCAAAGGCGACCTTCGTCAAATGAACTGTCGGCACGGATTTTCAGTGCCCAACAACCCCATGATTCGCAATGGCTTAGCGGCCGAGACCGACCAGTGCGGCTAGACCCAGGAAGCTGAAGAAGCCGGTGACGTCGGTTATCGTCGTCACGAACACGGCCGAGGATACGGCAGGGTCCACCCTGAACCGGTCGAGGGTGACCGGCACGAGAATGCCGCCCAGGCCAGCAGCAAGATTGTTGATGATCATTGCTGTACCCATCACCGCGCCGAGCAATGGGTTGTGGAAGATGATCGTGACTCCGGCGCCGATGAGCACTCCCAGCGAAAGGCCGTTCGCAAGCGCGATGGTCAACTCGCGGCCGAAGGCGCGAAGCGTGTTCGATTCGGTGAGCTGGTTGGTGGCAAGCGCCCGCACGGCAACGGCGAGAGTCTGGGTACCCGCATTGCCGCCCATTCCGGCAACGATCGGCATCAGCACGGCAAGCACGGCATATTTGCCGATCTCAGCCTGAAACAGGCTGACGACGCTCGCTGCGACAATCGCGGTCCCGAGATTGATGACGAGCCAGAACAAACGACGCCTGACAGTCATTTGAATCGGCTCGTTGATGTCGCCTTCGCCCGCACCGGACAGCAGCAGGACGTCCTCGCCCGCTTCTTCCTGAATGATGTGCACGATGTCGTCGACGGTTATCATGCCGACCAGCCTCCCCGAGTCATCCACCACCGCGGCGGACACGAGGGAGTATTTCTGGAAGCGGAGCGCGACATCTTCCTGGTCCAGATCGACCGGGATCAACGTCTGCTCCCGCACCATGATGTCGCTGACCGGCTTCGTGCGGGGGGTTCGAAGGATCGTCGAGAGCTTGCACGTTCCGACAGGGTGGTGACTCGGCCCCACCACGAAAACTTCCCAGAAGTCTGTCGGCAAGTCTTCCGTCGAGCGCAGATAGTCGATGACCTGCCCGACCTTCCAATGCTCCGGCACCGCACAAAGGTCCCGCTGCATGAGTCGGCCAGCCGATTCCTCCGGGTAGCTCAGCGCTTCTTCGACCGCAGCGCGGTCGTCGGGCTCCATCCGCTCGAGTACGGCCTGCTGCTCGTCGCGATCGAGGTCTTCGATCAGCGCAACGGCGTCGTCGGTGTCGAGCTGCCCCGCAATGTCCGCGACCTGCTGCGGCTCGAGCTCGTCGAGCAGGTCCTCGCGGACATATTCGTTCATTTCCGCGAGCACGTTCGGGCTGACGATGCCCGCGAGTGCCTTCACAAGGCCTTCGCGCTCGTCGCTTCGGGCAAGCTCGATCAGATCGGCGATGTCGGCGGGGTGAAGCGGCTGGACGAGGCGGCGAGCGGTCTCGTCGTCGCCCTCATCAACCGCGTCCAGGACCTTATGGACGAACTCCGGGCGCAGCCGATCCTCCTCGTCGACGGCAGAGTTCGTATCGTGCTGGGGACGGTCCGCGAATTGGTCGTTTTCGGCCATGTCGCTCCCCTCGATTGGACCCTGAAGCACTCCTATGGGCGAGCCCGCTCTGGCGCAACCACGGACACGCTCCTAAATCGCGGTTCTTTCGAACCTTGCATCCGGAGTTCATGCCATGGCCGACGCCGACCGCCTCACCCTTTCCCTCTCCACCGGCGGCGACGTCGTCATCAAGCTCAGGCCAGACCTGGCTCCGGGCCATGTCCAGCGGATCACCGACCTCGCCAATAGCGGCTTTTACGACGGCGTCGTGTTCCACCGCGTGATCCCCGGATTCATGGCTCAGGGCGGCGATCCGACGGGCACGGGAACCAGCGGGTCGAAGCTTCCTGACCTGAAGGCAGAATTCTCGCGCGAGCCGCACGTCCGCGGAACCGCATCCATGGCGCGCACCCCGAATCCGGACAGCGCCAACAGCCAGTTCTTCATTTGCTTCGACGACGCGCGCTTCCTCGACGGCCAATATACCGTCTGGGGCCAGGTCGAGAGCGGCATGGAGCATGTGGACGCGCTTCCTGTCGGCGAGCCGCCGCGAGAGCCGGGCAAGATCGTCAAGGCGACGGTTTCCTGAGCTTGAAGAAAGTCGCGCTCGTCACCGGCGCTTCGGCCGGGCTTGGTGTGGATTTCGCTCGCCAGCTTTCGAAGCGGGGCCATCCGCTGGTGCTGGCCGCCAGGCGCAAGGATCGCCTCCAGGCGCTGGCCAAAGAGCTCGGAAACGCCCGGGTCATCGCGATCGACCTTTCGAAAAAGGACGCTGCGGCAAAGCTAATGGCCGACCTGCAGGCAAAGAGCGAAGTCGTCGACCTCCTCGTCAACAATGCCGGCTTCGGGCTGATCGGCCGCTTCGCCGAGCTCGATGCGGGCCGAGAGCGGGAGATGATCGACCTCAACGTCGGGACGCTGACCGATCTTTGCAGGGCAGTTGCGCCGGGAATGATCGATCGAAAGTCGGGCGGGATCATCAACGTCGCATCGACTGCGGCATTTCAGCCCGGACCGAAGATGGCGGTCTATTTCGCGACCAAGGCCTTCGTCCTGTCTCTGACCGAAGCGCTCCACGAAGAGCTGAAGCCGCACGGAATCAAGGTCACTTGCCTCTGTCCGGGGCCTACCCGCACCGAATTCGGAGATGTCGCGGGTTTTGGAGGAAATGGTCTGTTCGATCGGATAGCTATGGAATCGCCAGAAGTCGTAGCGGCGGGCTTGAAGGGTCTCGACCGGAACCAGGCGGTCGTGGTCCCGGGATTCGTCAACAAGCTCACGGCCAGCAGCGGGCGCTTCGCGCCGCGGTCGGTCGTTCGCAAGATCGCGGGAGCGATCAAATATTGATCAGCTATTGCAACCGCGATGGTGTGCCGCCGTTTCGTATCCGGTATGAGAGCGGGGGTCAGGAGACGAAATGCCTGAAGCAGATACGATCGATCGAGTGAAATCACGCAAGGTGCAGGTCGCGAGCCTTCCTCCGGCCGACAGCGGCCGCGGCTTTGCTCGACTGTCCGACGGGCTGATGGAAGAGCTAGGCCTGAATGAAGGCGATGTGATCGAGATCGTCGGCAAAAGGTCGACGGCAGCCCGTGCGATCCGGCCCTACGGCGAAGACGAAGGGATCGACATCGTCAGGCTCGACGGCCTGCAGCGGGCCAATGCCGGAGTCGGATCGGGCGATTTCGTCGAGATCAGGAAGGGTGAGTCGAATCCAGCCACGCGCGTCGTCTTCGCGCCGGCTCAGCCCAACGTTCGGCTCCAGGGGTCAGCCGATGCGCTGAAGCGAACCTTTGCAGGCCGGCCGCTGGTCGAAGGCGATACCGTGGCGACGGCAGGTCACCAGCGCATCAATGCCGACATGCCGGACCACATCCGGCAGCTGTTGAACGCTCCGGCCTTCGCGCTTCAGGAACTTCGTCTCGTCGTCGTCTCGTCCGTGCCCAAGGGCATCGTCCACATCGACGGCAAGACGGCCGTCGAGCTCCTTCCGGAATATAAAGCAGGGGACGGCGAGCGCCGCGCCGACGTCACGTACGACGACCTCGGCGGAATGCGCGACACGATCGATGCGCTTCGCGAGATGGTCGAATTGCCCTTGCGGCACCCGGAATTGTTCCAGCGGCTGGGCGTCGACCCGCCGAAGGGCGTGCTGCTCCACGGCCCGCCCGGCACCGGGAAGACGCTTCTGGCGCGAGCAGTCGCAAACGAGAGCGCGGCGAAATTCTTCCACATAGCCGGCCCCGAGATCATGGGGTCCGCCTATGGCGAAAGCGAGCGTCGACTGCGGGAGATTTTCGAGGAAGCTGCCGCGAACGCTCCGTCGATCATCTTCATCGACGAGATCGATTCGATCGCGCCCAAGCGCGGCCAGGTCACCGGCGAGGCCGAGAAGCGCCTCGTTGCCCAGCTCCTGACCTTGCTCGACGGAATGGAGCCTCGCCAGAACACGGTCGTAATCGCGGCCACCAACCGGCCCGAGGCGATCGACGAGGCGCTTCGCCGGCCAGGCCGGTTCGATCGCGAAATCGTTATCGGCGTTCCCGACCAGCCGGGACGACGCGAGATCCTCGGCATCCACACTCGCGGAATGCCTCTGGCCAATGACGTGAACCTCGATGACCTTGCACGGCGCACCTACGGTTTCGTCGGGGCGGACATTGCTGCGCTTGCCCGCGAGGCCGCGCTGGAAGCTGTGCGCCGTATCATGCCGCGCATCAACCTCGCGGAAGAGACGATTCCGACCGAGGTCCTCGACGCTTTGTCGGTCGAGCTTCGCGACTTCGACAATGCGCTGAAGAGGGTCCAACCCTCCGCCATGCGCGAGGTCATGGTCGAAGCGCCGACCATCCGTTGGGACGATGTCGGCGGTCTCGACGCTGCTCGCGACCGGCTGAAGGAAGGTGTGGAGCTTCCACTGAAGCATCCCGAGGCATTCCGGCGTCTTGGCATTCGCCCGGCCAAGGGCTTCCTGCTCTATGGGCCGCCCGGAACCGGAAAGACGCTGCTCGCCAAGGCTGCAGCGCGCGAGGCGGAGGCAAATTTCATCGCCACCAAATCGTCCGACCTTCTCAGCAAATGGTATGGCGAGAGCGAGCAACAGATCGCCCGATTGTTCAATCGAGCGCGGCAAGTCGCGCCCACGATCATCTTCATCGATGAGCTCGACAGCCTCGTCCCCGCTCGCGGCGGCGGCCTAGGGGAGCCCCAAGTCACCGAGCGTGTGGTCAACACCATCCTGTCGGAAATGGACGGCCTCGAGGAGCTTCAGAACGTGGTCGTGATTGGAGCGACTAACCGGCCGACCTTGATTGATCCCGCGCTTCTGCGGCCAGGGCGGTTCGACGAGCTGATCTATGTCGGAGTGCCGGATACGGCCGGCCGGCGGCGCATCCTGGCAATCCACACCCATGGAATGCCGCTTGCCGACGACGTCGATCTTGAATCGATCGCGCGAAGGACCGAACGTTTCACCGGTGCCGACCTCGAGGATCTCGTCCGCCGGGCCGGCCTGACCGCGCTCCGCCGTGGTCTCGATGCGCATGACGTGAAGAAGGCCGATTTCGAGGCTGCGCTTGGCGAAACCCGCGCTTCGGTTACACCCGAGATGCTCGAGGAATATGAGAACATCCAGGCGACGCTGAAGAGCGAGGCAACGCGGCCGATGGGCGGCATCGGCTTCGTTCTTCCGGGAATGCTGAGGCCGAAGGCGGGCGGCAAGCAGCCCTAGGTGGCGAGCCGGCGCCGACCTACGGCCGCGAGGGCGAGCAGAAGCAGCGCGAACGCCGCGAACGGAAGGTAATGGTTCCAGCCGTAAAGGCTGATTCCGAGCGCAGGCGCGAGCACGTAGCTGATTCCGTTGGCGGACGTGATCACACCAGCGACCGCGCCCTGTTCGGCCAGGGGGACCGCGAGCGACGCACCTGCGGTAAAGCCCGGACGCGTGAAGCCGAAGCCGAGCGAGGCGACGGCAAAGCCTATCGTGATTTCATAGAGGTCCTGCGAGATCATGGTCCCCGCAAGGCCCGCGGCGGCGATCAATGCGCCCCAGAGGATCAACGCCCGGGGATTGAGGCCGAGCCGCGGAATCAGACCCCATTGTGCACCCAGGGTCGCGACGGCCCCAGCCATCATGACGATTGCGATCGGACCTTCGGAACCGGACGCTGGCAGGCCCAGGCGATCGATCACGAAGAACCCGATGCACGTCAGGATCGCCGCTTGCGCGTGGCCGGCGACCACTCCGGCAATGATCCACGGCCGGACCCGCGGATCCTTCCAGCTCAGCCGCTTCTGCCGGTGTGACGCGGTCGCGGCGGCGACGCTCGCGCCGGTCGGCGGGCTGGCTAGCGAGGGATAGCTCATCGCTGCGCCGTGCCCGACGCGGCGGCCATAACGGTCGTTCGGCAGCCATATCGCGATCGAGACCACGACCGCGAGCCCGATCAGGGCGAAGGCGAATAGCGGACCCGCAAGCCCGGCAATCGGAAGCACGAACAAGGGCGCGACTGCCGGGCCGATGATCGTCCCGAGGCCGAATGACGAGGATAGGGCCGAAAGCGCGGCGACCCGGCCGCTCCGCCGCGTCTTCGACGCGAGATAGGCCTGCGTCGCCGAAGGGGTGGCACAGCCGAGGCCGCCGTAAATCGCCCGAAAAATGGCGAACAGGCTGAACGTCAGTGCCCCGCTGATCCAACCGCGGAGACCACTGAACAAGGCGATGCCGCACAGGGTCATCGACACGATGAAACCGCAGACGCCCATCATCGTCAGGAGTTTGCGGCCGTGATGATCGCTCTTTTCCGCCCAGAATGGCGCGAGTAGCACCCAGAGCACCGCCGACCAGGTGTAGGCGATCGCAACGTAAAAATCCTTGAGCCCAATTTCGCGCCCAATCGCCGGCATGATCGACTGCAGCGCCGTATTGCCGGCAGCGGCGACCAGCATGGCAGCGTAAAGCAAACCGAAATGAGGTGCGGTCAGCGCCGCTTTTCCGACGCCGCCATTGCGCGCGATTGAGGCCACAAGCCTTATTGGGAAATGCCGGGCGACGAAGCAATCCGGAAGAAGCAAATGCTCGGTTCGTCGTTAGGAACCTTGCAAATCAGCAATGCTTTTGCCAACGCTCCGGTCCAAGCCTGCCCCCGAAAACGGAGCATTCATGCCGACTTCCACCGCGCGGACTCTGAAAGGGCCTCGCCGACTTCAGCGCCGCCGCGACCGCCGATCCCAAAGCCCGAAATGGCAGTTCCTTCGGGGTTTCCTCAAGAATCCGGTCATGGTTGGGTCGATCATCCCGTCCAGCCGAGTTCTGATCGACAAGATGCTGGACCCGGTCGACTGGGCGAACACCAAATTGTTCGTCGAATATGGACCCGGAGTCGGTACCTTCACCCGTCCCCTGCTAGATCGACTGGCGCCGGACGCGACCCTGGTAACGATCGACACGAACGCCGATTTCACCCACTACCTCAAGGAGCTTATCGATGACCCGCGCCTGGTGGCCGTGACCGGCTCGGCGGCGGACGTCGAGAAGATCCTAGCCGACCGGAATCTCGGTCAGGCCGACTATGTACTCTCCGGGCTTCCCTTCTCGACCTTGCCCCCGGGAGTCGGCGACGACATCGCCGAGGCGACGTCGAAGGTCATCCGCCCCGGAGGCGCATTCCTCGTTTATCAGTTCAGCCCGAAGGTGCGCGATTTCATCGCTCCCCACTTCGCGCCGATCAAACGTGGCTTCGAGTGGGTCAACGTCCCGCCTGCGACCTTGTTCTGGGCCTATAAGGGCCAGCCGAAGGACTAATGTTCGGGGCGGAAGTTTAGCCGCCTCGTCACCGTATAATCCATGACGTTCACGAGGAAGTGGGAGAAGGCCCACTTCAGTCTCCGCCACGGGTTGGATCGCTGCTTGTGGAGCGCCGGCGTGATCCAGGTGCAATCGTCCAGCTCACGCTCGAAATAGCCTCGCATCGCGTCCGCAAAGCCCGCGTCCTTGATCCGGAGCATGATCTCAAGATTGATGTAGAGACTGCGATAGTCGAAGTTCGATGAGCCGATGTGGACGATGTCGTCGACGATCGCGAGCTTGGTGTGCAGCTTCGCCGCTTGATATTCGTACATCTCGACGTGCCGGCGCAGCAGGCGGCTGTAGCTATGCCGAGCCGCTGCGATCGTTGCATTATTGTCGGACTTGGCGGCGGTGATGATCCGCGCGCGGCCGCGCCGCCCTATCCGCCCCAGCCGCCGCACCATCGCGCCCGGCGGGGCGAAATAAGCGAAGATCATGTCGAGCCGCGAACCGCGCCGGATGTCGCGGCCGATGCTGCGCCACCAGCTGTTTCGCATGCTCAGGGGTCCGCTGAACTTCCACTGCAGCGGCCCCCGCCATTCGCTGAACTCGGCAAGCTGGCGGCGTAGATACTGAAAGCCGGGGCGGCGCGTGCGCAGCGACCAGCGGAAGAGCGTGTCGAAGTAGCGGCTCGGCATCGCGACCTCGGGACCTTCGATCGTGAGCCACAGGTCGCGCCAATGCTTTGAACCGCGATCGCTCATATAGGTGCAATCGATGTTCGCGCCGCCGATGATCGCGACGCGATCGTCGATGATCATCAGCTTCTGATGATTGCGGAGCAGGTAGCGCCGTCCGTAGCTCGGGTTGAACACGCATTCCTCGGCGCCCGCCTCGTTGAGCACGTCGAAAAACTCAGGCGGGGCGGCGGATCCAAAGCCGTCGATCAGCAGCCGGACCTCCACCCCCCGGCGGGCAGCGTCGACCAGCGCATCGCGTACCTTCTCACCGGCCGCGTCCGGATTGAACATGTAAATCAGGATCTTGATGCACTTTTCGGCCCCGGCGATGAGATCGAGCAGAAGCCGTAGGCGCGCCTCTCCGCTCTCGATCAACTCGAGCATATTGCCGGCAATCTCCGCCCGGATCGGCGGCTTTGTCAGCGGCTCATCGGGTCCGTCGGCCATGGATAGTGGTTTCCTTGACTTTTCGGACTCTCGCAAGCTATTGGCGCTGCCTTCCTGAAATCCCATATTCCTTGGCGGATAGGCTTTGCGGAGCGACGAATGGCGCGCGTTACGGTTGAAGATTGTGTCGACAAAATCCCGAACAGGTTCGATCTGGTCCTGCTCGCGGCTCAGCGCGCGCGCCAGATTTCGGGCGGCGCGGACCTGACCATCGATCGCGACCGCGACAAGAATCCGGTCGTTGCCCTCCGCGAAATCGCCGAAGTGATGGTGAAGCCGCGCGACCTTGAGGAAGCGATCGTCACCAACCTCCAGAAGGTTCGGGTCGACGAGGAAGACGAGACGGAAGAGCTGGCGTCGCTGAGCGAGGCCGCCGAGGCGCTGAGGCTGACCGCAGCTGCCCCGCCCCGTCCGACTCCCTCGGGCGGCGATTACGAATAAGCCAAATTTATTCGGCTTGTCCTGACGAGCGGATCCTCGGCTCTGGAATGAGCCATCGCCTGCGGCTACACCCGCCGCATGGTTCCCTTTTCGTTCGCAGGCGAAACGTTCGAAGCGACGCCCGAAGGCGCACTTTACTGGCCGGCCCAGCAGGCGCTGCTGGTCGCCGATCTGCATCTCGAAAAAGCGAGCTGGTTCGCGAGGGTGGGTCAGTTCCTTCCGCCCTATGATTCGCATGCGACCCTGGCCGCGCTCGCAGCGGAGGTCGAACGCACTGGCGCTGCGCGGCTCTTCTGTCTTGGCGACAGCTTTCACGACCGCTTCGGCTGCGAGCGCCTTCCGGCCAGCGCGAGAGAGCTGCTGACCGACCTCACGGCGCGCCTCGACTGGACGTGGATCGTTGGGAATCACGATCCTGGCTTCGCGGACCATTGCGGCGGCCGAATCGAGGACGAGGTCGAGCAGTGCGGGATCGTTCTGCGGCACGAGGCAGTGCGCGGGGAGTCGCGCCCGGAGATCTCAGGCCATTTTCACCCCAAGCTTCGGCTTCACCTGAAAGGACGCCGCGTCTCGCGACGGTGCTTCGTGACCTCGGCGACCAAGATCATCATGCCGGCATTCGGGTCGCTGACCGGAGGCCTCGACGCCCATCATCCGGAAATCATGGGTTCGGTCGGCCCAAACCCTTCGGCGCTGGTTCCAGTCTCCGACCGGCTGCTGCGCTTTCCGCTGGCGGCCTAGGAGCTGCGGACCTCGATGGCCATTGCGCCGGTGGGCGACAGCACGAGACGCGCGGTCGCGGCCCTCCGTTTGCCGAAAGTCGCCGCCTGCAGTTCATTGCGCGCGGCATGACGGTCGAACTTGAACCCTTGCGCCTCCGCGGCTTTCATTAGCCGGTCCAGATGCTCGTCGAGGTTGGTCACCCCTTCGTCTGGGTCGAAATGCATCGTCTCTTCCAGGTCCCTCATCGCGCCTATTCATCGTCGGCTCTGCGACAAAGGACAAGGGGCGCAATTGCGCTCGCACAAGGCTGTTCCTAAACCCCGCTCATGACAGCCAAAACAACGCTCCTCATCGCCGCCCTTTTGATGTCCTCGCCAGCGTTCGCGCAACAGATCGATCCGAAGGTCCAGGCGCGGATCGACCGGATCCTCAAGTCCACGCCGATGATCGACGGTCATAACGATCTCGCCGAGCAGCTCCGCGAAAATTACGGCGGGAAGACGGAAGACCTCGCTAGTGGAACCGACGCGAGGAAGAAGCCGCTGATGACGGACATGGCGCGCCTTCATCAGGGCCGCGTCGGTGGGCAATTCTGGTCCGTCTTCATCCCGGCCGAGGTCGAAGGCGACCGGGCAATCCGCAACACGCTTGAAGAGATCGACATCGTGAAGCGCTTCATCGCGGCCTATCCGCGCGACCTGGAGCAGGCCTACACCGCCGAGGACGTGGTTCGCATCCACAAGACCGGCAAGGTCGCCTCGCTGATTGGCATCGAGGGGGGCCACCAGATGGGCCACAGCTTCGCGGCGCTCCGCCAGTTTTACAACCTCGGCGCCCGGTACATGACCCTCACTCACTTCAAAACGACCGACTGGGCGGATTCAGCCACGGACGTTCCGAAGCACAATGGACTGACGGATTACGGCAAAACGGTCGTCCACGAGATGAACCGTATCGGCATGCTTGTCGACCTCAGCCACGTCAGCGAAGGCACGATGATGTCTGCGCTCGATGTATCGAAGGCGCCTGTTATCTTCTCGCACTCGAGCGCCAAGGCGATCGACGGCCACCCCCGCAACGTCAGCGACGCAGTGCTACAGCGGCTTACGCAGAATGGCGGCGTGGTGATGGTCAATTTCGCGCCCGATTATGTGAATGAAGCCATCTGGAAATGGTCGGCGGACAGGGATGCCGAAAAGGCGCGGATCAGCCGCATGTACACAGGCCGGTCCCAGGCCGACATCGATGCAGCGGTCGATACCTGGGTGAAGGCCCATCCACAGCCGGTTGCAACCGTCGCCCAGGTTGCCGACCACGTCGAGCATGTCGCGAAGGTCGCCGGATACGACCATGTCGGAATCGGCGGCGATCTCGATGGGATCCCGAGCGTTCCGACCGGCCTGACCGGCGTTCAGGACTATCCCAACCTTTTCGCCGAACTTATTCGCCGCGGCTGGTCCGATCAAAACCTCGCCAAGCTCGCGGGCGGAAACATCCTTCGCGTGTTGCGTCAGGCGGAGGCAGTGTCGAAATCGATGGCGAACGAGCCGCCCGCGGTGGACCCGCTGACGCCCGATTATCAATGAGCGATCAGCCCCTTCGAGCGGCAATCATCCCGGTTACGCCGTTGCAGCAGAATTGCACCTTGCTCTGGTGCACTGCGACGATGCGCGCAGCGTTCGTCGATCCGGGCGGCGATCTGCCCAGGTTGAAAGCTGCAGCTACTCAGGCCGGGGTGACGATCGAGAAGATCCTGCTGACCCACGGCCATATCGATCATTGCGGAAGCGCCGGCATTTTCGCCGAGGAGTTGGAGGTTGAAATCGAGGGGCCGCATGAAGCGGACCGCTATTGGATCAACAAGCTCGCCGAAGACGGAGCGCGGTACGGAATTGCCGGCCGCCCATTCGAACCGGCACGCTGGCTCGTCGACGGCGACCAGGTGACGGTCGGCAACCTCACCTTCGACGTCCGGCATTGCCCGGGTCACACCCCGGGCCACGTGGTCTTCCACCATCCTGGATCCAAGCTCGCTCTCGTCGGCGACGTCTTGTTCAAGGGCTCGATCGGACGCTGGGACTTCCCGCATGGCAACCAGCAGGACCTCATCGGCTCGATCACGAAGCGGCTCTGGCCGATGGGCGACGACACGTCGTTCGTACCCGGACATGGGCCGATGTCGACCTTTGGCTATGAACGCCAGACCAACCCATTTGTCGGCGACGCCGCATTGGCGGCTGCCTGACTTGCAACTCCGCGCACTTTCGCTATAGGAGCCCCCGTTCGCGACGATCCAGCCGCCGCCTGCGGGTCATCCCGCTGAGATGAGGCGCAGATCGTCGCAATTTTTATTGTTGTCCCGATTGATTTGAAGGTGCCGCAATGGCTGTCCCCAAGAGAAAAACTTCGCCGTCGAAGCGAAACATGCGCCGTAGCCACCATGCGCTGAAGACGACGCAGTACCAGGAGTGCCCGAACTGCGGCGAGCTCAAGCTGCCGCACAACATGTGCTCGGCGTGCGGCCATTATAATGGCCGCGAAATCGTTTCGACCGAGGCCTAAGTCGACCAAGGGCCGATGACCGGGGGCCCACGCATTGCCATCGATGCCATGGGCGGCGACGCCGGCCCGGCAACGATCATTGGCGGCGCTTCGAGAGCGTTCAACAAGGACCGTTCGCTCCAGTTCGCCTTTTACGGCGACGAGCAAGCGGTGCGCACCGAGCTCGAGCGGCATCCAAACCTGCTGCGCGCCAGCAGCATTGTACACTCGCCCGAATCGATCGATGCGAGCGAAAAGCCGAGTCAGGCTATCCGCCGTGCCCGGACGACGTCGATGGGCATGGCGATCAATGCCGTGAAGGAGCAAATGGCCGACGCCGCGCTATCCGGCGGCAACACCGGCGCGCTGATGGCCATGTCCAAGCTGGCGCTGAGGACGATGCCGGGCATTGACCGGCCCGCGCTGGCTGCGCTTCTTCCGACGCTCGGCGAGACCGACGTCATCATGCTCGACCTCGGCGCCAACACGGAATGCGATGCCCAGAACCTCGTCCAGTTCGCGGTCATGGGTGCGGCTTATGCGCGCTGCGTCCTCGCCCTTTCGAGCCCGCGCGTGAAGCTGCTCAATATCGGCACCGAAGAACTAAAAGGCACAGATGAGCTGAAGGATGCTGCGGCGCTGCTGCGCGAGGCCGACTACTTACCCTTCCGCTTCGACGGATTCACCGAAGGCGACCAGCTGTCGCGCGGCGGGGTCGACGTGGTCGTGACCGACGGCTTTTCTGGCAATATCGCGCTCAAGACCGCGGAAGGGACCGCACGTTTCGTGACCGACCTGCTGCGCCGCGCCTTCAAGAGCTCGCTTCGATCGAAGGCGGGCTTCGCCCTTTCAAAGCCCGCGCTGAACCTGCTCAAGGTCCACCTCGACCCTAACAATCATAACGGCGCCGTCTTCCTTGGCCTCAATGGACTCGTCGTGAAGAGCCACGGTAGCGCCAATACAAAGGGCGTTTCGAACGCTATCCGCGTCGCTGCGAGCATGGTTCGAAACGACATCACCCGGAAGATCGGCGACGACCTCGACAATTTCCGGGCGCACGCATTTGCAAATGAGGCCGCGCAGTGACTCGACGTTCAGTGGTCGCAGGTGTCGGAAGTGCGTTGCCCAGGCGGCGGGTCACCAATGAGGAGCTCGCAGCGACGGTCGATACATCCGACGAATGGATCGTCGAGCGAACGGGCATCCGCAATCGCTACATCGCGTCCGATGACGAAACGACGGGAAGCCTTGCGGCGGAGGCCTCGCGGCGCGCACTGGATGATGCCGGACTCGATGCCCGGGACATCGACCTAATCGTGCTTGCGACGGCGACCCCGGACCAGACGTTTCCGTCGACTGCGACCAAGGTCCAGGCGGCGCTCGGGATCAACGATTGCATTGCGTTCGACGTGCACGCGGTCTGCACCGGCTTCCTCTATGCGCTGTCAGTCGCGGATTCGATGCTTCGTTCCGGCAATGCTGGAAAGGCGCTCGTCATTGGCGCGGAGACCTTCAGCCGGATTCTCGACTGGGAAGATCGCACGACATGCGTCCTCTTCGGTGACGGAGCGGGCGCACTCGTGCTCAGCGCCGAGGAGACGGAGTCGGGCATCCTCTCGACGAAGCTTCATGCTGACGGCCGACACAATGATTTGCTGTTCGTGGACGGTGGGCCGTCAACCACCGGAACCGTCGGCAAGCTTCGAATGAAAGGCCGCGAGGTTTTCCGACATGCGGTCATCAATCTCGCCGACGTGCTGAAGGAAGTGCTGTCGGATGCGGGACTGACATCGGCCGATGTCGACTGGGTGGTTCCGCACCAGGCCAATGCGCGGATTCTCGACGCGACGGCGAAGAAGCTGGGACTGCCGCCTGAAAAGGTGGTGGTCACGGTCGACCGACACGCCAATACTTCCGCGGCATCCGTTCCACTGGCACTGGACACCGCCGTCAAGGACGGCCGAATCAAGCGCGGTGACTTGGTCGTGCTGGAAGCGATGGGCGGTGGCTTTACATGGGGCGCGGCAGCGCTCAGGTATTGAAAAGTTTGGAATATCCGGCAAAACGTCGAAATTGCCGACAGAACGGATTTCCGTTACGAAAGCGTAATCGAAACGGCGGGGGCACGCCGTTCAAGGCGGGAGAAAAACATGGCCGATCTCGGCATCGCGCGCGTCGCCAAGGACGCAGACGCCGCAAATACCCTGACTCGTGCCGATCTGGCCGACGTCGTTCATCGTCGTCTCGGCCTGTCGCGCGCGGAGTCCGCCGGCGTTGTCGAGCGAGTCCTGCACCACATGTGCCACGCCTTGTCCGAGGGCCAGAACACGAAGATTTCCGGCTTCGGTACTTTCATCCTGCGCGATAAGGGCCAGCGTATCGGCCGTAACCCGAAGACGGGGATCGAAGTGCCGATCGCCCCGCGCCGGGTCATGACCTTCCGCGCCAGCCAGATCATGCGCGACCGGATCGCAAAGGGCTAGGGCCTTGGCCTCGGCCGGACAGAAGGACCCCGGCGCTCTTCTGACGATCAGCGAATTGTCGCGGGAGCTGGACGTGCCCCAGCACATCCTGCGCTATTGGGAGACGCGCTTTCCGCAACTGAAGCCGATGCAACGCGCCGGGAACCGACGCTACTATCGCCCTGCGGACGTCGACCTAGCCCGCCGAATCCATCGTTTGCTAAACCAGGAAGGCTATACCGTACGGGGCGTTCAGAAACTTCTGCGTGACAAGAGCGACAATCCCCCCTCGCCGATTTCCGAAATGCCGGCGCCAGTCGATCCCGCCGCCGCCGAATTGGCCGAAAGCAAGGGCGGCGTCGACGTGTTCCGGCTGATTTCGCTGCGCAACCGCCTCGCCGACGCGCTCGATTCCTAATCCAGCTCTTTCGGCAGGATCAGCTCCCTGATCACGCCGCTTCCCGGAGTTACATCCGCCCAGCGGTGCGCGGGAAACTCAACCGCAGCAAACGCCCCGGTCGGATATTTATGCGCTATTCGATGTCGCAGCCCGTCATCGTCATCGTGGGTAAGCCCGACGAGCAGGCGCTCCAGTCCGGGATTATGTCCGATGAGAAGCGGGCAGTGGATTTCTTGCGGCAACGCGCGGACCAACGACAGCAACGTCTCCTCACTTGCGAGATACATGCTCGGCTCGAACCGGACCTCGACGTTCAGTTCGAGCTTGTCGCGAATTCCGTCGAGCGTTTCCCTCGCGCGCGCGGCCATGCTCGACATAACGAGATCGAACCTCAGCTCGCGCTGCTTGAGCTCGCGCCCCATCCGCCCCGCCGCCTTCCAGCCGCGATCATTCAGCGGCCGGTTGAAGTCCTCTAAAGCAGGATCGTCCCAGCTGGATTTTGCGTGCCTCAGGACAAACAGTCGCTTCATTTCGCATATTCCATCGGCTGAGCGGCGGGTGTGGACAGCCGCTCCTCCACGCGCGCGATAGCCTGGTCCAGCGGAACACGACGGATGGGAACGCCGGGCGGGAAGGCAGCAAGCAGACGCGAAGGCATTGCCGCCGACAGGATGACGAAGACTCCGCAATCGCCCTGTCGGCGGATCAGCCGCCCGAATGCCTGGGCCAGGCGTGCACGGACGACCCGGTCGTCATAGGCGCTGCCTCCGCCGGCCATCCGTCGAGCCGCATGCAGGACGGTCGGCCTTGGCCAGGGCACGCGCTCCATCAGGACCAGCCGCAGCGACTCGCCAGGCACATCGACTCCATCGCGAAGCGCGTCGGTGCCGAGCAGCGACGCGCGCGGATCGTCCCGAAAGATGTCAACGAGAGTCCCGGCGTCGATCGGATCCACATGTTGGGCAAGCAGCGGAAGTCCCCCACGCGCAAGCCGATCGGCGATCCGCGCATGCACCGACTTCAGCCGCTGGATCGCGGTGAACAGGCCG
>Ga0207691_10000927_pt1 | contig 29118 bp, 23 predicted proteins | sample KBSM13metaG_FD_184327 | JGI IMG/M metagenome (GOLD analysis project Ga0207691, IMG submission 184327) | Miscanthus rhizosphere microbial communities from Kellogg Biological Station, Michigan, USA - KBS M1-3 metaG (SPAdes) (version 2) | ecosystem: Host-associated > Plants > Roots > Rhizosphere >...
AGCACTCGGACCACCACCGGCTGCCACGTCGTTCTGACATCCGTCGAGATCCGATCCTCGTGGGGGCGCGCGATCAATCGGCGATCGACTGGAGCACCAGTGTCTTGATCACTTCCCGATAGTGGCGGCGGATCGGTCCGGGCGTGTTGCCGAGATACACGACCGTCATCTCTTCCTTCGGATCGACCCAGAACATCGTCCCTTGCGCGCCGCTCCACAGAAACTCTCCAGGCGTGCCGGGCACGCCGGCGACGCCGGCCTGCCGCCGCACGGCAACACCGAGACCGAACCCGTATCCCGCGATGTGCTCGACGGCGAAGTTGTGCAACCGTTCGACGTTGACGTCCGGCCCGAGTTGATCTGAGGTCATGTACTCCACGGTCTTGCGACTGAGAATGCGCGTTCCACCGGCGGCGCCTTTGTTGAGCAGCATCATCGCGAATCGCGTGTAGTCCATTGCCGTTCCTGAGGCGCAGCCGCCGCCGCAGTCGAATTGCCACGGCGTGATGGGCTCGCGGAACGACGGTGGCGCACCGGTTTCGGGATCGCGCGGAAGCGGCCGGGCGATACGCGCGGCTTTCGACGAGGGCACGACGAACCCGGTGTCCACCATGCCAAGCGGCCCGAACACGCGCGCCTGCAGAAAGTCACCGAGCCGCTGCTTCGTCACCGCTTCCACCGCCAGGCCGGTGACGTCGAGGCCAAAGCTGTAATCCCACATCGTCCCGGGTTGATAGTGCAGCGGCAGCTTGCCGAGCGTGTCGAGGAACTGCGGACCGCTCATGGTGCCAGCCACGTTGCCACCGGGATATCGCTTGTGAAGTTCGGTGGTGCCCTGATTGCCGTAGGTCACGCCCGCAGTGTGGCGCATCATGTCCTGCAGCGTCGGCTGACGGCGCGCAGGTTCGGTGCCGGTCGCCGTCGCGACTTTCATGTCCTTGAGGGCAGGAAGGTAATTGCCGATCGGATCGTTGAGCAGCAGTTCGCTTCGCTCGGCGAGGATCAGCGCGGCGACAGACGCCATCGGCTTGGTCATCGATGCCAGGACGAAGATCGCGTCCTTGGCCATCGGCGTTCCGGCCGCCTTGTCCAGGTATCCAAACGACTCGTAATAGACGAGTTTTCCTCGTCGCGTGATCGCGATGACGGCGCCCGGCATGCGTCCGTGATCGATCTCGGCGCGCAGAACCTGTCCGATTCGATCGAGGCGAGCCGACGACAGGCCCACATCCTCGGGTTTTGCGGTCGGGATCGGCTCCGTCCCAGCCGTATGAACCAGTGCGCCGGAGAGCACGAGTACGGTAAAAAGGCGCCATCTCATGGCGCCGGATAGTAGCACCTCGCCGGCAAAGACTGTCGAGTCTGTTTTGGAGGTGGCAAATGAGACCAGGGCTCCCCCCGGTAATCGCAATTTCGATCCTGTGCTGCGCCGCATCTGCGTGTGAAGACTCTGACAAAACCGTCGCCCCATCACCTACAGCCTTCACGAATCAGCTCGATCTCGTGGGAGTCGCACCGTCCCCGTTGGGTCGCGATGGCATCCTTGCGCACTGTCCGGGGGTGTCGCCATTCCCGGTTCCTTTTGTTCTCAACGTCACTGCAGGCACACGACCGCTCACGCTCGCGGAAGTGCGCATCCAGCCGACGAATCCGTTCGGCCGCACCTCGCCGCCGACGATTTTCGATTCTTCGTCGCTCACACGCCAATTCGGCAGCCTGACGGTCGCCAGCTTTGGCGTGCGCCAGTTTCCCTTCACGCATCCGTTCACGTGTGACATGAGGGGGACATCGCTCATCGTGTCGGTGACCATGAGAGACGGTACCGGCATGAACCGCGTATCGTCATCCCAGGTCCCGGTGTATTGACCTTCAAAGAGGGCTTGTCAATTCCCAACGCCCAAAACCCAACTCCCAAGGACGCAAAGTTGGAAGTTGGCGGTTGGGAGTTGGGAGTTGACTAGCATCACCCTTGCGTGCCGCTGATGATCCGCAGGTAGTCGCGCCACGGACCGACTTCGTCCGAGTACTGTCGCGCGATCACTCTCGAGATCTGTACGACGTGATCCAGATCGTGCGCGACCCACGTGGCCAACAACTGGCGCAACGTGACGGTGCCAAGTTCAGGATGTCGGCCGCGTCGGTCGAGGTCATCCCCGCTCACGCGCAGCGACTCCAGCTCGCGCAGGTTTGCCTGACGCAGGGTCGCAAACTCGTCGAGCAGGCTGGCGAGTGTTCGCCCGCTCGAGTCGGCGAACTGCGCAAAGCGATCGAACTTCTCGAACGCGCGCGTTTCGCCATGCTCCAGGATGATCCGGGCACGCGGGATCCAGTCGGTCCGTTCACCGTGAATCAGATGTCCGATGACGTCGAAAGGACTCCACGTGTTCTCCCCTTCATTCGCGGCGATCCAGCCGTCTGGAAGGCCGCGTAGAAGGTCATCCAGTGTGCGTGGCGTTCGCGTGAGTATGGCCACCGCCTCTGCCATTACGAACGAGCGTCGAGTGCGATTTCTTTGTGAGTCCATGGTCACTCGTCCATCCAGCACAGAGTCACTGTCAACTCCCAACTCCGATTTCCTACTCCCAAACCACGAGAGTGCTTGGAAGTTGGGAGTTGGAGGTTGGGTGTTGATCCGTTTCCAGGCATCAATGACGCGCAATAACGGCCATTTGACTGGATCCCCTCTGCTTTCTAGCATGTAACGCCACATCGTTGTCGCAAACCTGTGCGGAACCCGCCAGAAGGAGAAAGCATGCTCGTGATGAGACGTGTGATGGTCGCCTTTGCGTCGTTCGTGATCCTGCCGGCAACCGTCTTTGCCCAGGCGACACTGTCTGGCTTCGTAAAGGACACCTCGGGCGCTGTGCTGCCCGGTGTGAACGTCGAAGCGTCGAGCCCGGTCCTGATCGAAAAGGTGCGAACCGGGGTCAGCGACTCAACCGGACTCTATCGAATTCCCGATCTGCCTCCAGGGATCTACAAGGTCACTTTTACGCTGCCCGGCTTTGCAACCGTCAGCCGCGAGGGCGTCGAGGTGACCGGCAGCGGCGTCACGACGATCAACGCGGACATGCGCGTCGGAGCCCTGACGGAAACAATCACCGTGACTGGTGAATCACCGGTCGTCGATACGCAGACCAGTACCCGAAGACAGATGGTGCTGTCGAATTCGGTGGTGCAGGCCATTCCCGCCTCGCGCGGCTACGGCAACCTCCTCGCGACGGTGCCGGGTATTCAGGCCACCGGCCTGGACGTCAGTTCCGGTGTCTCGACGAACTTCTTCACCGCGCGCGGCGGGCGCGGCAACGAAGGCACGATTCAGATCGACGGCATGAACGTCGGCTCCGCTTTCAACGGCGGCGGTGTAGCGGGGTTCGGCTATCCGATCGGCGAATCGTCCGAGATCCAGGTGACGATCTCAGGCGGACTCGGTGAGGTGGATCGCGGCGGCCCGGCGTTCAATCTCATCCCAAAGACCGGTGGAAACACCTTCAGCGGCACCGGCTTCCTGAGCGTTGCGGGCAAGTGGTCGCAGGGCAACAACCTCGACGACCAACTGATCGGCTACGGCCTGACTCAGGTCCCCGGATTGATCAAGAACTGGGACACCAACTTCGCCATCGGCGGCCCGATCATCAAAGACCGACTCTGGTTCTACAACAACGTCAGGAGCTACGGGAATCACCAGGAGATCCCTGGCCTGTTCGGCAACAAGAACGCGGGCGATCAGTCGAAGTGGTTCTACGACCGCGATGACACCCTCACGGCGCGCGGCGCAGCCGCAAAGATGATCGAGGCCATCCGCTTGACGGGACAGGCCACGCCGCGGAACAAGGTTGGCTTCTATCTCGACTACCAGAATGTCTGCAACGGATCGGCGTATGCCAAGGGCGCCCAGCAGTGCCGCGATCGGGGCGACAACTGGATTGCACTCGGCAGCGTCGGCGCTGGATTCTTCGGCGCGCTGGCGCCGGAGGCGGGCAACGTCTGGGACAACCGCGAGAAGATCACGCAGTTCACGTGGAGCTCCCCCTACTCGAACAAGCTGCTGCTCGAGGCCGGATTCTCGCAGTTCGCGAGCCGGTTCGGCGGTCAGATCCCGGGCGGTGCGCTGACTGACTTCATCCCGGTGCAGGAACAAAGCACGCTCGGCGGCGTACCGGTCGGCAACTTCACGTATCGCGGCTGGTCGTCAGCCGGCTCGAACGAGCAGTTCCACAACGTCTGGCGCGCCTCGGGCACCTATGTCACCGGTGCGCACAGCCTGAAGATCGGCTATCAGGCGGCGTTTCAAGTGCAGAAGAACTTCCAGAACGCCGGAAGCCAGATCAGCTACGTCTTCAACAACCGCACCCCGATTCAGTTCACGCTGCGCGATGCGCCGTTCTGGCAGAGCAATCGCACGCGCTTCGACGCCATCTACATTCAGGATCAGTGGACACGCGGACGACTCACGCTGCAAGGCGCCCTGCGCTACGAGCACGCGTGGAGCTGGTTCCCCGAGGGTGAGAACGGCGTCGTCGCCGACAACCAGTTCGGCACGAAGTATCTGTTTCCCGAGCAGGACGGCGTCACCGGATACCACGACATCACGCCTCGAATGGGCGCCGCCTACGACCTGTTTGGAAACGGCAAGACCTCGATCAAGGGCAACGTCAGCAAGTACCTGCAGGCCGCAAACAATGACGCACAGTACACCATCGCGAATCCAGCGGTCACCTTCCAGCAGACCACGAACCGGTCGTGGACCGACTCGAACAGCAACTTCCTCGTCGACTGCAATCTGTCGAGCAGAGTGGCTGAAGACAACCGGCCAACCGGCGGTGACGTCTGCGGCCCGTGGCAGAATTTGAACTTCGGCAACCCGCTCGTCACGACCGTCGTCAATCCCGATGTGCTCCACGGCTGGGGAGTTCGTCCCTATGACTGGCAGTACGGCATCTCGATCCAGCACGAGCTGCTGCCGCGAGTGTCGGTGGACGTCGCCTACAACCGCCGGGTGTGGGGCAATCACTTCTTCACCGACAACCGCGCGATTGGACCGCAGGACTTCGACACCGCCACGATCATTGCGCCCGGCAATCCCAACCTGCCGAACGGGGGCGGCTATCCGGTGACGTTCGTCACACGGAACTCGCGGTCACCGCTTGGCGCAACCGACAACTACTACACCTTCGCAAGTGACTATGGTGACGTCACGACCTACTGGCACGGCGTCGACCTCACGGTGAATGCGCGCACCAGCAACGGCATCACCTTCCAGGGCGGCACCAGCACCGGACGCGGCGTGCGTGATTACTGCGAGGTCACGAACGCTTTGCCCGAGATCTTCGTGACGCCGCTGTCCGTGCTTGCGAACGCGCAGAGTGCTGCCTGCGCCGTCACCGAACCGTGGCTGACGACGTTCCGCAGCTCGGTCACCTACACGCTTCCGCGGATCGACGTGCTCGTGGCGGGTTCGCTCAGGTCGACACCCAACACGGTGCCATCGACCGTCAACACGTTCGTCGCGACCAATGGCGCGTCGGTGCCCGCCAATTACAACGTCACCAGCGCCATCCTCCAGCAGTCGTCGCTCGGACGCCCGCTGGCGCCTGGCCTCGCGTTCCAGACGGTCGATCTGACCTTACCTGGCGACGTCTACCCCGATCGCATCAACTCGGTGGACATGCGAGTCGCGAAAGTGCTGCGATTCAGCGGGACGGTTACGACCGTCGGCTTCGACTTCTACAACCTGTTCAACGCAAACACCGGGACCGCGTTCAACCAGGTCTACGACGTCGTCTCGAATGGCGCGAGCTGGCTGAGACCCACGACGGTGCTCAACCCGCGCTTCGCGCGATTCAATCTGACGGTGAACTTCTAATCACGAAGGACACGAAGAGTACGCGGTCTTCGTGGTCCCGCGATATATCGCGGGAGCCTGCACGCTCGGTGAGACAATTCCTGGGACGCGAGTCCTGACCAGCGTAACTGCTGGTGATTCAGCGGGTCGTGCTGGGCACGCTGCGGATCCGAACTTGCCATGGTACGACTCCACAAGGAGGCCACCATGGCACGTCACAGTTGTCTCGCACTCGCGTGTGCCCTGCTCATCGTTGTGCCTGCATCGAACGGATTCGCGCAAGCGGCTCAGGACGCTGCCGCCGCCGCGGCCAAAGAGAGCCCGGGGCTCGTCGGCGAACTCTCGAAATCGATGAGCGCGACCCCTGAGCAGTCCGCTGGCGCGGCGGGAGCGCTTTTCGGCGTCGCGAAATCGCGTCTCAATGCCGATCAGTTCTCGCAGGTCGCCAAGGCAGTGCCCGGGATGGACTCGCTCCTCAAGGCGGCGCCGACAGGTGGCGGAGGCGGTGGCCTCGGCGGCGCGCTCGGAGCAGCTTCTCAGGTCGGCGGATCCGCCGGCGGCCTCGCCAACGCTGCAGCGGCGTTCTCGAAACTCGGGCTCAGCCCCGACATGGTCAGCAAGGCGGTGCCTGTGCTGGTCTCGTTTGTGACGAAATCAGGCGGCGCGAACGTCGGCAACCTGCTCGCGGGCGTATTGAAGTGAGAGATGGGCGGCGAATAGATCTATCGTGAGGGGATGAACCTCGCCGCCATCCCGACCTTTGCCAGCGACGACATCTTTCATGTGATCGTCGAGGCGCCACGCGGCTCAACGCTCAAGCTGAAGTACGAACCACGATGGGAGGCGATGTCCGTCTCCCGCCCTCTGCCGGCCGGCGTGACGTTCCCGTTCGACTGGGGATTTGTGCCGTCCACGGAAGCCAGCGACGGCGACCCGCTCGATGCCCTGCTGCTGTGGGACGTTCCATCGTTTCCCGGCGTGGTGATACCGTGCCGCGCGATTGGCGTTCTGCAGGTCGAACAGAATCGCCGGAAAGACGACCGCTCCGAACGCATTCGCAACGATCGCGTCCTGGCGATTCCCGTCGAGGCACGCCGTGAGCACGGCCTCGCCGATGTGCTGGCATTGCCGGCGCGAGTGCGTCAGGAACTGGAGACGTTCACGATCGCAGCGACCGCGCTGGAAGGCAAGGACGTCCGCATCGTCGGCTGGGGGGATGCCACCGTCGCGCTCCAACTCGTTCGCGACAGCATCAAGCGCTAACCGGACGCTAAAAATGCGTCAACACCCAAATTCCAACTCCCAACTCCCAAAACACCGGGTTGTTTGGGAGTTGGATCCTTGGGGAGTTGGGAATCGGCAACTCCGCGCGCTTACGCGTGCACCGCCACCGCCTTCGGTTGATAGCTCCCTACTACCGGGCGGAATGAAATCGACAAACGGTTCCAGCTGTTGATGACCACCACGGCGAAGGTCAGCGCGACAAGTTCTTCTTCGTTGAAGTGCTTCGAGACGCTCTCGTATACCTCGTCGGGTACGTGCGTATCGGCGACTCTCGTGACGGCCTCGGTCCACTCCAGCGCGGCGCGCTCGCGCTCGGTGAAAAACGGCGTCTCACGCCAGGCATCGAGGGCATAGATACGCTGCTCTGTTTCTCCCGCGGCCCGCGCATCCTTGGTGTGCATGTCGATGCAATAGGCGCAGCCGTTGATCTGAGACGCGCGAATCTCGATGAGATGGAAAAGCGCGGGGTCAATCCGCTTCTGCGTTTCGGCTGAGAGATTGAACAACGCACGGACTGGCGCAGACGAGATGTGTTTGGTGATATCGACCCTTGGGTTCATGTTCTTCTCCTCTTCTCTTACACCGGAGACGAACCACCGTCGCTCGGTGTGACAGGCCCCTTTTCCGCCAACTTGTCCGGGTTGACGACGGCGTACACGGCGTGGATGTGCTCTCCATCGGTCAGTATCGAGAGCGTGGCCGTGAGTCGATCGCCGTCGCGGATGCAAAGTCCTGTCTCGCCGTTAATCGTCGCGATCTCCATCGTGCGGCCCACCGCCCAGAACTTTTCCCGCAGACCGATGACGAGCTTCGCGATACGGTCTGCTCCCACAATCGGGTGGGGCGAAGCACCGGTCTTGCCGCCGCCGTCCGCGGTCCACGTGGCATCGGGCGCAAACAGCGCGAGCACTGCCTGCTCGTCACGTGCCTCGGTAGCCGCCATGAAGCGGTGAAGCAGGGCTTCCTTCGCGGTATCGGGCACTTCGAACCGCTTCCGATCGCCACGCACACGCTCGCGGGCACGGTGGACGACCTGACGACAGGCAGCCTCGGTTTTTTCGATAACTGCGGCAATCTCGGCGTAGCCGACGTCGAACACCTCGTGCAGGAGAAAGGCAGCTCGTTCGTCGGGCGCGAGCCGCTCGAGCAGCGTCAGGAACGCCATGGACAAGTCGTCGGCCAAATCGAGATGCCGGTCTGGCGGCGCGTGCGTCACGATCGGTTCCGGCAGCCACTGACCGATGTACGCCTCACGCTCGGTCTTCAGCCGCCGCAGCCGATCGATCGCCAGCCGGCTGGTTGTGGTCACCAGCCACGCTTCCGGGTTTTCGACACGAGACCGATCGACCTCGTGCCAGCGAAGATAAGCCTCCTGGACGATGTCCTCGGCGTCGGCGCGCGAACTCAGCATCCGGTACGCGAGGCCGAAGAGGCGTCCACGCAGTGTTTCGAAGGTTGTGGTTGAGATTCCCGTCTGGCTCACGCAAATACTCTCCGATCAAAAGACGGTCGACCTGCCGCCGGTGTGACAGGCTCACGGTCACTATCAACAGTACGACGCGACGCCGCATCATCCAGCCCGACCGGCACGCCCGCGCCCTGAATTCCGCCAACGTACGGCACGGCCGTGCCGTACGTCGTAAGGCACGGCCGGCGCCGTACGTCGTATGGCACGGCCTGTGCCACCAACATTTCGGGCGGACGCAGATCTGACCGTTTCTTGAGGAAATAGTCTCACCCTGCCCACGACACTCCGCGGATTCGAGCGAGACATCAATGGAAGATACCGCCACACTCGCGGTCACACACCTGTCGCGCTACGACGCGCTGCTTCGCATCTCCAAGACGCTTGCCACCCACCGCACGATGCGGGAACTGTTCGAGGTTCTCGCTGACAACCTGCACATGGTCGTCCCCTTCGACTACCTGGCGCTGATGCTGCACGATGCCCACACCGACGAGATGCGCCTGGTCGTGCTGGAACCGAATGAATCGGACCTTCCGTTTGTCTCGATGCCGCTCAACGAGCCGGGACCGGCGGCGACGGTCTGGCACACGCAAACGCCCGCGGTCATTCCCATCCCCGACGAGGGACAGCTGCATCCCGTGCTTGCCCTCATCCGCGACCGCGGCGGAAAGTCCACGAGTTGGCTGCCATTGACGACCGCGCACGGACGCATGGGCGTCCTCAGCTTTGGCAGCCGTTTGAGCGACGTTTACACGGACGACGTCGTTGCCTTCATGGAGCAGGTGGCTGCGACGGTGGCTATCGCTGTGGATAACGGGATCAACTGGGACCAGGCGCAACGTTATCAACGGGAAGTGCAGGAGGAACGCGACAACCTGCGGTTCCTGCTCGACGTCAATAACCTGCTCGTCTCACATCACGATTATCCGGGACTGGTGAAAGCGATTGCCGCCGCGGTGGAGCGGGTGGTCACACACGACCACGTCAGCATCGCCCTCTACGACGCTGAGAGCGGTCTGTTGCGGTTTCAGTGGGCGTATGACGATCAGAGAGGTCTCGTCGAGTCCGACGCCGCCATCGCGCTGGAGCGGTCCGCCGCAGGTATCGCCTTCGAGCGAGGCACGGCCTGCGTGTTCAGCCGATCGGAATTGGAGACGCTGGGATTGGATAGCGCTCCGCTGATGAAGGCTGCCGGTCTCGAGACGGTCTGTTGTGTTCCGCTGATGACTCGCACGGGCAAACTGGGTACGCTGAACGTTGGGAACTCACGGCCGGATGCGTTTTCAAAAGACGACATCACCCTGCTGGGTCACACCTCGACGCAGATCGCGATCGCGCTCGACAATGCGCGCGCCTACGATCAGATGGCGCATGTCAACGCGCAGCTGACCGACGAGAAGGATTACCTCGAGCGCGAACTGCGCCAGGAGTTTCGCGAGATCGTCGGCACGAGCCGCACGCTGCGGAAAGTGCTGAACGCGGTGAAGACAGTGGCGACGACCGACAGCACGGTGTTGCTCCTTGGTGAGACGGGAACCGGCAAGGAACTGATCGCGCGCGCCGTTCACAGCCACAGCCCGCGCCGGGATCGATCGTTCGTGCGGATGAGCGCGGCGGCGTTGCCCGCGACCCTGTTCGAGAGCGAGCTGTTTGGCCATGAGAAGGGCGCGTTTACGGGCGCGTCGATGAGTCGCGCCGGACGCCTCGAGCTGGCCAATCGCGGCACGCTCTTTCTCGACGAGGTGGGCGACATCCCCATCGAGATGCAGCCCAAGCTGCTGCGCGTCCTCCAGGAGCGCGAGTTCGAGCGGCTCGGCAGCACGCGAACCCAGCGTGTGGACGTGCGGGTCGTAGCCGCGACGAACCGCAATCTGTCGCAGATGGTCGCCGACGGATCGTTCCGAAGCGACCTCTACTACCGGCTCAATGTGTTTCCGATCATGGTCCCGGCGCTGCGCGAACGAGTCGAGGACATTCCGGCTCTGGCGGAACACTTCGCCCAGCAATGTTCCCGACGCATGGGCCGTCCTGTGCCCGTCATCACCGAGTCGGTGATGGAAGCCCTGAAGCGTTGGACCTGGCCCGGTAATATCCGCGAGCTGCAGAACGTGATCGAACGCGCGGTCATCCTGTCGACGGGGCCGAATCTGGTCCTGCCGATGCAGGACGTTCAGCCGCGGAAGGACGTTGAGCCGATCAGCAAGGAAGTGGAGACCGCCGGCTCGGCGCCAGTCACCACCTTTCAGGATGCGGAACGGGAAGCGATTCTTCGCGCCTTGCGCGACTCGAACGGCGTCGTCTCCGGAGCCGCACAGCGGCTCGGGCTGAGACGGACTACGCTGCAGTCCAAGATGCGACGGCTGGGAATTCGGCGTCCGTCGTTCTAATGGCTCAGTATAGGCCGGGCCCTGCTTTTCGACCGTAGGCCGGGTCCTGCTTTTTGGACCCGGCTCTATAATCCCCGACCATGGATCGACGGGACGTACTCCGCCTGCTCGCCGGCGCTGTGGCGACGCCTCTCCAGACGACTGGACCTGGTGGAGCATCGATCTTTCCAAGGGGCGCCATCATTCGAACGGTCTTGAAAGATGTGTCGCCGGACGCCATCACAAAGGCGACGCTCTTCCACGAGCATATGTCGTTCGAGTGGGCGCGAGTCGCTCCGCAATCGAACCGATCGGGACCCGCGAAAGATCCCGCTCCCGTCCTCGAACAGCTCGAGGTCGCTGCCACCGAAGGCGTCGGTTGCATCGTCGACGCCGGGACGACCGATGTTGGGCGTGACATGGACCTGCTGAGGCAAATCGCTTCGCGTACGAGCATCCACATCGTGGCGTGCGGCGGACTCTACATGGAACGCACGTATCCCCAGGACACCGCCACGAAGTCTGAAGATCAGATCGCTGACGACCTGGTGCGGGATGCGCAGGCGAGCCGGTACGGGGCATTCGGGGAAATCGGAGAGACTCCCAACGCAGCCATGAGCGCAGCGGAGCGCAAGGTGTTTCGCGCCGTCGGCAAGGCACATCTCCGCACGCGACTTCCAATCTTCACGCACAATGCGTACGGCACCGGACCCAACGTGCCCAGGGACGCCGGCCTCACGCAACTCGACGCGTTCGAGTCGGCCGGCGTTCGTCCCGATCGGGTGGCGATCGGTCACAGTTGCTGCCTGGACGATCCGACCGCTGACGTGATCAAGCAGATTGCCCGGCGTGGCGCGTTCGTGGGATTCGATCGCGTCACCGGCGGCCTCGTTCCCGACGACAAGAAGGTAACGATGATCCTGGCCTTCCTCGAGGCGGGTTATCTCGACCGCCTTCTACTCTCGGCGGATTACAACTTCACAGCGCGCAGCGATGCTCGTCCGGGATATGGCGTCACGCTGACAGTGTTCGGCCCGAAGCTGCGAAAGGCCGGCGTCACGGACGAGATGCTTCGCAAGATCACCATCGACAATCCACGTCGTTTCCTGTCATTCGTGCCACCTCGATAACTCCCAAATTCCAACTCCCAACTTCCAATGACGCGTCGGTTTAGGGCTTGGGATTGGGAGTTGGGAGTTGGTTTTTGGGAGTTAAGAGTTCGTATACTGGCGCGCATGAAGCGCCTCTCAGTCGGGTTCGCTCTCTGCGTGGTCCTGGTGACGGGCTTGTTCGTAGCGTCCGGCTTCCACCTTCGCGAAACGCTTCGGTGGACCACCGTAGCCTTGGCGGAGGTGGTCAGCCGGACCGTGATCTCGGGCGTAGTTTCCGGCCTTAGCCGGACCGTCTTTGCGGCCGATCAGCAGTGCGTCGATCACTCGAAGGATCCAGCAGGCTGCCAGCCGAGCACCTTCGACACGCCGATGGCGCAGATGCCGTCGGTGCGCGTGAATCGCCAGGGCGAGATCGATCCACATTCGTCTGAAGCGGACGCGAAGGCAGGTGCGTTCGAACTGGAGAAGCGACTCTTCCTCTTTCGCAACCTCGAGCACATTCACTGGGTGCCGCTCATCCCTTCCGAGCGCGATCCCGCCACGGGCGCATGGCGGGGCGGCGACCTGGATGGCGCTGGCGACGGCCGCGGCCTGGGCGTCGCCGGTAACTGCATCTTCGTTGGACACTCCAACGGCGCCGGTGTCAGGCACGCGATCAACATCCTGAAGATCCAGCCTGACCCCGCGAAGCAAGCCCCCATCGTCGTCGGAGAAATCCCGGCGATGGCGGAAGGCAACGAAGGCTTCGACGATCGCGAGCTTCGCTCGTTGATCTACAAGACGTCGCGCGGCGAAGACCGCTACATCCTCGTGCGCAACGCCGGGACCAACACGCTCGGGCGCATGGAGACGTATCGGATCGACATGAACACGTGTTTGCCGACCGCGAAAAGCGAAGTCGTCGATTTCTATTCGCAGTCGCACGAGTTCTTCCTCTGGCACGACCCGGCGAATGCGAACCGCGTCCTCGTCTACGTGACGAACTGGACCGGCGGCGTACCCGATCCGTCAAGCCCTGGGCTGAAAGTGCCCGACCTCCTGGTGATGGCGGTGACCGACGAAGAGACGGGCGAGATGCTGACCAAGCCGAGGTTTCTCGCAGGGTTCACGCTGCAGGAAGTGGGAGGGCCGCCGATCGATGAACGGCCGGATCCGACCGGGCTCTTCTCTGATGGGCGATTTCTGGATTTCAGCGATTCCAAGAACGGCCTTGGTCAAGCCGGCAACTTCCAGAACCGCGAGCAGAATCGCCTCCACTCGGTCTCGGTCACCGACGATGGCGAGCGAGTGTATGTGGCGGGGACGACGGCCGGATTCTATGTGATCGATTCGGAGGCCATCGCCCACGGTCGCAATGCGCAACTGGCCTCTGGTTCGGCTGGCTGCAACCAGCGATCGACGATCGCGTCCGTCAACGGCATCATCGACGCCGCGAAGCTGCCGCTCATCGCCAACGATTGTCTGCACATGGTCGTCAACAACGACCCGGGGCTCAAGGCTTTTCTCTCATCGAATGCGTCGCCGGAAACGAAGGCCGCCCGGTACCTGGTGTTGATGACACGCTCTCGTTTCGACGTGTATCCGCCAGTGAATGCGTCGCCGACGGGTACGCACAGCGCGGTGTTCGTTCCAAATCGGCCCGCTCGCGTTCGCGGCAACACCAAGGGGCGTCCCGCCTACGTGTGGCTGAGCGACGAGAACGGCGGCTGCCCGCTCAATTACGCGCGCCTGGTCTCGGTTGAATCCGAGCTCGTGCCGATCATGGTGGGGGCGTTTGCGATTCCCGACAACCAGGTCGAAGAATGCCTGACTCAGGCGACCACGGAGCCGAATGGTCAGCCTCGCCGGCGCATTCCGCAGCAGAACCATAACCCGACCGTCTTCAAGAACCTGGTCTTCACGACGTGGTACGGCCACGGCTTGCGTGTCATCGACATCTCGAATCCCTACGGGCCGCGTGAGGTCGGTCATGCGCTGACGGTGCCGCAAGGCGTGGCGCGCACGTATCCGGTCTTCAAGGACGGGCTGATTTATTGGGTGGACAACGACACGGGTCTTCACGTCGCGCGCTACACCGGCCCGCGCGCGGACGAACTGCCTGGCCCGGGCACGGGTACATATGAGGGAAATGCCACGAGCCCGCATCGCTGAGCACTGGAGAGGCCCCAGGCATGGAGCCTCTCGGGCAAGTCGCGTCACGGCCTTGATGGTGACGCTGACGCTCTGCTGGTTCGTCACGCTGTTCGTCCACGCGCAGCAATCTCCTTCCTCGACCAGTCTCGCCGATGCGGAAGCCACGGCGTTCGTGTGCCCGATGCACCCGGACTACACGCTCGACATCGCTGGCACCTGTCCGCGCTGCGGCATGGCACTGGTGCGAGGGGCCCCGTTCGACGTCCGCGACTACGGGCTCCAGCTCACCACCGAACCTGCTGTCGTGCAGGCAGGCAAGCCCGCGCGATGGCGTTTTCGCGTCTTTCATCCGGGCACCGGCGAACCGATCCTCAAGTTCGAGACGGTTCACGAGCGGCAGTACCACCTGTTCGTCATCAGTCAGGACATGACGCACTTCCAGCACATCCATCCTGAGTTGCAAGCCGATGGGACGTGGGTCATCGACGTCACGCTGCCAAAGGCGGGTTACTACAAGGTGCTGTCGGACTTCCTTCCCGCAGGTGGTGCGTCACAGTTCATCGCGCGCCCACTGGTGACCGCAGGTTACGACGGCGATCTCGCCGGCGACGCGGCGCGGCTCGTACCTGACGTCGAAACCAGTCAGACAGTCGACGATCTCACGGCGCGAGTCAGCTACGATCCGTCGCCATTTGTCGCCGGGCTCTACGGGCATCTCCAGTTCGTGCTGACCGACACGCTCACGAAGCAACCGGTCACAGATCTCCAGACCTACCTTGGCGCGTTCGGTCACACGCTCATCATGAGCGAGGACCTCAACGAGTACGTCCACTCTCATTCGCTCGATATCGTCCCCGGCGGAAACGATGACGAGGACATGCCGCAGTTCCTGATCCGGCCGGGCGCTGACCTCGAAAAACTGCGAGGCGGTCCGAGCGTGATCTTCGATGGCCTCATGCCGAAGCCTGGACGCTACCGCGCATGGACGCAGTTCAGACGCCACGACACGATCCACACGTTCGTCACGACGTTCGAGGTGAAGGAACGATGAGGCGGGCTCTGGGCTCCGGGCTTCTGGCTCTCGTCGTCGCGTTCGCCATCGTGTGGCCGCGCCCCGTCGAAACTCACGGCTCGTTGGCGACGACGGTGTTGTTCGATCGAGAGATCGTCCGGCTGCTAAACGATCGATGTGTGATGTGTCACGTGGACGGTGGCCTCGCGTTTCCACTGGAAACGTACGAGCAGACGTGGCTCCAGGGGCGCGCGATGCGGTCGTCCGTGCTGCGTCGCCATATGCCTCCCTGGTCGGCCGTGGCCGGCTATGGCGAGTTCATCAACGACAATCACCTGACGCTGCGCGAATCACAATTCCTGGTCGCATGGGTCGAAGGGCTCGGACCGCGAAACGCCGGCAAAGTGTTCCTCAACGTCGTCGATCCCAAGGCGGCGGCGCCACCGGAAATTCGTGCGACGCCTCACAGCGACCATTGGCAACTGGGCGAACCCGATCTGACACGTCGATTGACGCCGATGACAATCGAAGCCAGATCGCCGGACGTCGTGAGGCGCTCCGTTGTCGATCTCGATCTGACCTCCTCCCGGCAGGCTCGCGCCCTCGAATTCATGCCCGGCGATCGTCGTGTGGTACGGGCGGCAACGTTCAGTCTGGAAGGCACGGGCCAGTGGCTGGGGAGCTGGACTCCCTGGCATAGCTTCGTGAGCTTGCCCGACGATGTGGTCTATCGACTGCCCGCCAAGGCAAGGATCGTTGTTGACATTCACTATCGCGGGACGAATACGCCGGCAGTGGACGCCGGCACGCTCGGAGTGTTCTTCGCCGCGCCCCGATCGTCGTCGAGTCCCGAGTCCCGAGTCCCGAGTCCCGGATTGAAAGCCGCCACCGACCTCGTGGTCGACGCGAGACCCGTTGCTGGAACTCGAGCGCTGAAAGGCACGTCACTGCTCGCCAGTGATACACGCGTATGGGCTATCCAGCCGGAGATCGTCCCCGGCCTCTCCTCGCTGGAGATCTCCGCACGACGCCCCGACGGCGGCACCGACGTGCTGCTTGCCCTCACGGAACCGTCGGTTGAGTGGCCGACGCCGTACCTGCTCAAGGCACCGCGACTGCTCGCTCGCGGCACAGAGGTATTTGTCGCCGTCCGATTCTCAACCGCACCGCTTCGCCAGGTGCGAGTACGAATCAGCAAGTATTGAGCTGTCTTACGAGAGCGTATAATCGCGCCGCGTTACGACACAGGAGGGGCAATGCGAAACGTGTCTCTGGCCGGTTCGGTGCTGATGCTCGTCATTGCCGGCACCGCGATCCTCGCGTCGCAGTCTGGCTCCTCTGGCGCCGCTTTGTCGCGCCCCCTGGTGACAAAAGCTGAATACGAGCGTTGGCAGACGGAGCTCTCGAACTGGGGGCGCTGGGGCAAGGACGACGAGCTCGGCACGCTCAACCTGGTGACGCCGGCGAAGCGAACGCAGGCAGCCGCGCTCGTGAAAGATGGGGTCGCGGTGTCGCTCGCGTCGAATGCCGAGACCGAGAAGGGCGTTGACGTGCCCTGCCCGGTGGAATGGGCCATGGTCACGGCCACCGCATCAGCGGCGATGGATCGCATCGGCTATCCGTGCATCCATGGCGCCGGCACGACGCACCTCGATTCGTTCGCGCACGTCTTCTTCAACGGCAAGATGTGGAACGGGTATGCGGTCGACAAATTCGTCACCAAGGACGGCGGCGCGGCGAAGAACTCGATCCTGACGATGAAGAACGGGATCGTCACCCGCGGAGTGCTGTACGACATCCCAAGACTCAAGGGTGTGCCGTATCTCGAGCCGGGCACGCGGATCTTCGCGGAGGATCTCGAGGCCTGGGAAAAGATGTCCGGCGTGAAGGCGATGGCTGGCGATGCGATGCTGCTGCGCTGGGGTCGATGGACACGACGGTCCAAGCTGGGACCGTGGCCCATCAACGACGCGATGGCGGGGCTCGACAACTCCGTGATCCCGTGGCTGAAGAAACGCGACATCGCGATCCTCGGATGGGAGACGCCCGATTACGCGCCTCACCCGCCGGGCGATTTGCCGCCAAGCTCGCTGCATAATTTCGTGCTGACAATCCTCGGCGTGCATCTGCTCGATCGCGCCGACTTCGACGCGGTCAGTGAGGCGGCGGCGAGTCGCAAGCGATGGGAGTTCATGTTGACGATCGCGCCGCTCCCGATTCCTCGCGGAACGGGATCGCCCGTCAACCCGATCGCGATGTTCTGATCATGGTCAGCAAGCTCACGAACCCGCTCCGCTTCGCATGGTAGAGGCGCGTCTTCAGACGCGCCTCGATAGTCATCGCGCTCTCGCCAGGTCCATCACGACGTCGTACTGAAAACGGACGAATCGATGGAGCTCGCTCTCCAGGATTCGCTCCTGGTCGCTGTGCGCGCCAAAGCCCTTCCCCGCGTCCTCGGTGTCGATGGCAGGACCGATTCCGTAGCACTGAAGCCCCTTCGAGCGCATCTGCGACATGTCGGTCGCGCCCGTTCCCATGGTCGGGAGCGCGGCCGTGTTGTAGTGCGCCTTGAGCTGTGCCTGCAGCACGGTGAACGCCTCGGTGTTCAGACGCGACGCGCCGGCAGGCCGATAAGGATCTCGATACCAGCGCACCTCCACGCGTGGATCGTTGACCACTGCGCGGACGCGATCGAGAAACGTCTTCTGATCCTCTTCGGGGTGCAGACGGACATCGACGATCGCCTTCGCTTCAGATGGAATCACGTTGTAGCGATAGCCGCCCTCGATCACCGTCGGGACAAGCGACGTATGCAGCATGGACCAGTGCTGCGGCTCGTTCTCGAGCAACCATTCGTCCGCTGGTCCCGAGATCTTGGGATTCGGGTTCAGCACATCGCGATAACGCGCCGCGACGTCTGGTGGAACGAGCGGCGACAGCGTCCGGAAATACGCGACCGTCGTCTCATTGATCTGCAAGGGCGGCACCCACGTTGCGATCTTCGCCAACGCGTCGGAGAGGCGGACGACAGCGTTGTCCAATCTGGGCACCGAGCCGTGACCGGCCGCCCCGCGCGCGATCACCTCGATGGGGCGAGGCTCCTTCTCGGTCGTGCCGACGTTGGCTTGACGGGCCTGCCCGCCAGATCGCACGACACCGCCGCCTTCGGCGAAACAGTACTCGGCATCGATGGCGGCAAGGTGGTTATCGATCATGAACTGCGCTCCGAACTCCGGCGCACCCTCCTCGCCCGATTCAGCCAGGAAGACGACATCGCGGTCGAGCGCGGTTCCCGTGCGCTTGAGCGTCAGCATGAGCATGAGCCCGGCGACGACGCTGTCCTTGTCGTCGACGGCTCCCCGGCCGTATACGTATCCACCATCCCGCGTGGCGGAAAACGGGGGGAACGTCCACTTCTTCGGGTCCACTGTGACGACGTCGGTATGCCCCATCACGAGGATCGGCCGCTTCTTCCCATTGCCCTTGATGCGCGCCACGAGATTGGGGCGCTGCGGGTCTTTCGCGAAGACGTCGTACGAAATGCTCTCTCGCTTCAGAACCTGTGCGAGATACTCGACGGCACGGATCTCGTTTCCGGGCGGACTGCTGGTGTCGAGCCGCAGCAGCGCCTGAAAGTGCTGCATCGTCTCCTGTTCGATCGCAGCCGCATTCCACGGCGTCTGCGCACCAGGCATTGAAACCCATCCGGCCACGGCAAGCGCGATCAAGGTAAGCGCGCGCGCGCGCGTCTTCGAAGCAGTCATGCGTCGAAGAATATCGCAGTTAGGGCCGGAAGAACGTCAGTAGCCGGCCCGCCGACATCACGCCAATCCACGCGAGCAGCGATACGGCGCCGGCCATTCGCGCGGCCAGCGGCGGGGGCGTATCGGGAGGTGTCTCGAGCAGGCGGCGGAAGACGCCGGCGTAGAACACCATCACGTTCAGCCCGGCAATTGCGATGAAGGTGACTTTCCAGTAAAAGGCGCGATTGAACAGGTACTGATCGGGCGTGGCCGAGAGAAAGCAGAACCCGGTGATGAGGTTGATGACGAAACCGGAGATCCCGATCGGGATGAGGCGATGCAACGCGGCGATGGGGATGCGTCGCGCGAACCCGAGCAGTCGAAGATCGAAGACGCCAACCGTGCCGAGCAGCATCGACATGCCCGTGAAGTGAAGCGACTCGAAGATCGGCCACCCCCACTTCGCGGTCCGGAGGAACTCGCCCTGCGGCGTGTGTCGCAGGTAGGCCTCAACCGCGTGAAGTATCTGGTCTAGCACGTGGAGTCCACCGTCAGGCGCGTGCACGTGTACGCGAGCAGGCGTCCAGCGAAGATCACCGCAACCCAGCACCCCAGCGACACGGCGGCCAGTGTCCTGGCCGGTCTGGGCGCATCGCTATCAGCACGGACGTCCTGAACTCCGCGACGAATGCGCAACGCGAGCGCGATGCCCAGCCCGATCAGGGCGAGCTTTGCGTAGAAGAGCGGATTGGTGAGCGCCTTGGTCGGATACGCAATGAGCAGCAGCACGCCCGAGACCGCATTGATCCAGAAGCCCGCCCACATTACCAGGAAATACCGCCGCAGCGCGTCGAGTGGAATGCCCATGCTGAAGCCGAGGACGCGGACGTCCCACGCGACATTGGCGCCGACGAAGAACGCCAGCCCCACGGTGTGGAGGATCAGGACGAAGGGAAAGGCCCACAGCGATGGTGACTCCCGAAGCCACGTGCTGAGCGGCGTGGCCTCGAGCCATACAAAGAACGACTCCATGGTGGTTCCGCGCACATCCTAGCGGAGCCGTGTTCACGATGCGACTGAAGAGTTCCTGAATCAGAAGTCAGACTGTGGGGTCAGACCCCTCCCAGGTTTTCACTTCCAGGTCACTTCCATGCCGAAAAAGTGCATGAAGACCTCGCGATTCGGGCGATTCTTCGGGTTCTGTTGTGGACTGCGAATATAGAAGTCGATCTGCTGTGTAGCCGGGTTGACTTCTCCACCCGGCAGCTTTTTCCCTTCCATCGGGTAATTGACCTTGAGCGTCTTCCGATCGCGAATCCCCTGAGTGACCATGAAGTGCACTTCATAGTTCTCGTAGAGCGGTTTTCCGTTCAGTGTCGCGTGCCCATCGCCCCAGCCGGCCAGGTACACGAACGTCTTGGGCCAGTTGTTGTCGCCACAGCCGGAATCGGTCCCGTGCTCGTGCAGCGACGCCACGATCCCGCCATTCTGGCAGGGATTGAACTCGCGAAAGCGATCGAAGGCGACGATGAGATCCCCCTCGGGGATCTTCAGGCGGGCCTCGAACTTTCCGGTGTTCTTGATCTCGTCGACGTCGATCTCGACGGTGCCGGCAGCCGGACGCAGCGTTGCGGCCGCATTGTCCATATGGTCCCAGCCAGGGGCGTCCTTCAGGCCTCCGACCATATAGATGCGCGTGGCCGAGAGGATGAAGTGACCGTCGTACAAATCGTGCTGCTCGGGCGCGAACATCGTCACGCTTGCTCCCGGCTGCTGTCGTGGATTAGGTGCCTGTTGAGCGGCGACGGCCGCGGTCGCAGCCAGCCCGAAAATGAGAATGACAGTGCGCATGTCTCCCACGATAGCGCAATCCTGTGAAGGGGTCAGACCCCTTCACAGATCCTCCCCGGCTCACTTGGTCGAACGAAGATTCATGCGCACGGTCAAGCCAATCGTGCGCGGGTCTCCGGGCAAGCCGACGATCAGGCCTGAGTTGCCTGGCTGCGCCGTCAGGAATTCGAAGTATTGCTTGTCGAGCAGATTGCGCGACCACAGAAACACCGACCAGCCATCGCTCCAGCGGAAGCCTGCCCGCAGGTTGATCAAGCCGTATCCATCCACTGTCATGTAGCGCGAGGCCGAGGGACTCGACGAGAACTCCGAGCGGTAGCTCGTGTCGACGGCCCCGAAGAGCTCACCGAGCTGACTGAAGACCGTCGCAGGGTGGTTGTATTCACCACCAAACGTGAGTGCCCACTTGGAAATGCCCGGCAGGACCGATCCCGAGATGTCCTTCACCTGCGGACCGCCCGTGTCCTCGAGCGGCGGCGGCGCATCGGGGAACGACACGTAGATGCCGTCGGTGTAGGCAAGCGCGCCGTAGAACGAGAGCCGCCGGTTGACGCGCGCGTTGCCATCGAACTCAGCTCCTCTCACGCGCACCTTCTCGGCATTCGCGAGATAGCCGCGAAGTACACCGACCTGTGCGTTCACGACCTGTGTCTGGTAGTCCTTGATGCCCGTATTGAACACCGTGACGTTCGCCGTGTAGCCGGGATGGAACTCCGTCTTCACTCCGAATTCGACGTGATGGACATCTTCCGGCTTCACCGTGGCAGCAGACAGAACCGGATTGCCGAGTGCGTCGGTCGGCACGCCGTTCAGATTGAGACCGACCGACTTGAAACCGGTCGAGTACGTGCCGTACGTGTTGACAGCATCCGAAAGCTTGTAGGCGACCGTCACCTGCCCCGACGTGTTGGTGTCATCGACGTCGGCTCTGTATGCCTGGGGCGCCAGCACCGAGAGCTTCAGGGCGACGAGCACCGGATCGGTCGTCTGCAGTCCACCGTAGACCGTCTGGTTGAAATCGACGTTCTTCTGGTCGTAGTTGAATCGGAGGCCAGGCAGTACGCGAAGGCGATCCGTGACCAGCCATTCGATCTGGCCGAAGGCTGCAGCGCTCGTGTTGCGGAAGGTGAGGAACTGATCGAAGCCGTAGCCGTCGAGCAGGCCTGGTGTCGCAGCGGCAGCGCTCGGCGCGAGCAGGAATCGCGCAGCGGCCGATCCCTGCTCTTGCTTAAACGACGGATTGGAATCGAGCGCCTGGTTGAACGCGAAGATGCCGGTCACGAGGTTCACGCGAGGCGACAACGCGCCTGCATAGCGGACTTCCTGCGTCCACTGGTGTTGCTTCGAGGGCGCGGCCGAAATCGAGGTGACCGGCAGCCCGATGAAGTCACGGTCATTGGAGGGATCCCAGTGCCAGTAACGATACGCGGTTGTCGAGGTCACGCGCCCAGGTCCCACCGTCCAATCGACATTGACTGACGCGCCACCCAGATCCTGGTTGGATTGCCAGCTCGTGTCGGTATCTGTCAGGCGATCGAACGCGTTGTAGCTTGGCGGAGTGTAGTTGAGATCAGAGATTATTTGCGCCCATTGCCGATTCGCCGGACGGAGCGTCGGCGCCACACCTGCAATCACCTGCGCATATCCTTCCGGGCGCTGACGTGTGTGGTCGACCGAGACGTTCACGGCAACGCGCTTCGACGGCACGATCAGCATCTGCCCTCTGAAGCCGAGGTTGTTGAGCGTGTTGGTCTCGTTTTGCGTGACGGTGTTGAAGATGAACCCCTCGCGACCCGTACCCGAGAACGAGAGACGTCCAGCCACTTTGTCGCTGAGCGGGCCGGAGAGTGACGCCTTCGCCTGCATGAAGCTATCGCTGCCGTACGCGAGTTCGAGATTCGATTCCGGCGTGAAGTTCGGCCGCTTGCTGGTCACGTTGATCGCGCCCGCCGTCGTGTTCTTGCCGAACAGCGTCCCCTGCGGTCCGCGCAGCACCTCGACTTGTGCGACATCGAGGAAGTCGAGTGTCGCCGACGCTGGCCGCGCGTAGAACACGCCGTCGATATACATGCCCACGCCCGTCTCGATGCCGTCGTTGGTCAGCCCGAACGGTGAACCGATGCCGCGAATGGTGACACTGGAGTTGCGCGGATTGGACGAGTAAAACTGGACCGTCGGGATCAGTTCCTTCACGCGGTTCACGTTGAACGCGCCCGCGCTGGACACGAGCTCACCGCTCAGCACAGAGACTGGAATCGGCACTTCCTGAACGGCCTCTTCGACGCGGCGGGCCGTCACGACCACGCCCTCGGTCAGGCGAGCGGGCGTCAGCGTGATGTCGATCTTCGCAGCCTGTTGTCGTCCGTCAACGGCGCCACGAGCCACTGCTGGCTCGAAACCATCAAGGGTCGCTTCCACGCGATACTGGCCCGCCGCCAGGTCGGTAACCTGATAACTGCCCTCGGCGTCGCTCACTGCTTCCTGCGCAGCACCGGTGGCTTCGTTGATCACCCGAACCGTCGCGCCCGGGATGGCTCCCCCGAGTGAGTCGCGGACCAGGCCGCTGACAGTTCCACCAGTCTGAGCCAGGCCGGCTGCCGGCGTCAGTGCCGCGAACAGTACCGCGGCGAAGGTCAATCCTCTGCGAAACATCGAATCTCCTCTGGCCGATCGCGGATCGGCACCCCGAAAATCGCTGCGCACAGGCGCAGCCAACGTGTGTGATGAGGTGAATTGAGTGAGCCGAACGACCGGTGTGGCAAGTGGGAGCCGAACGATTCGAGAGCTAGCTCACCACCTGGTGGTCGTCGGCGTCATACATGTGCACCGACACGATGTGGGGCAACAGGGACATCGATGGGCAAGCGGAGACATCGCCACAGGGAGAGGCAAGACCTGGACCGTGGCAAATTCTGGGGCGAATTTGACTTCTCAGACCCGAATTGCCCTGCTTCTATCAAATACACTAGATTTACTGTCATAATACGCAGGTAATATCCGTCATATGTCACAGAAGCATAGGGTCGCCGTCGCATCACGACTCGCCGCGGACGTGCTCATCAACGGCGACGTCCGTGCCGGCGAAGAGCGGCTCATCGGCGGCGACACCGGCCTGGCCGCGGTCATGGGCCGTGCACGCATCGTGTCGCGAAGCGCCGCGCCGGTGCTGCTGTTCGGCGAAACCGGAACAGGCAAGGAGATCATCGCGCGCGCCGTTCACGAGCATTCCCCATTTCGAAATGGGCCGTTCCGGCGCGTGAACTGCGGCGCGATTCCCAGCGAACTGATCGACTCAGAGTTGTTCGGGCACGAGGCCGGCGCGTTCACCGGCGCCGTCAGCCGGCGCAAAGGCTGGTTCGAGCAGGCCGATGGCGGCACGCTGTTCCTCGACGAAATCGGCGAGCTCGCCCTGGCCGCACAGGTCCGACTCCTGCGCGTCGTGCAGGACTCGGAAGTGGTGCGGGTCGGCGGCGAACGGCCGCTCAAAGTCAACGTGCGAATCGTTGCCGCCACTCATCGCGATCTACCGGGAATGGTCGAGAAACAGACGTTTCGCGAGGATCTCTACTATCGCCTCTCGGTTTTTCCGATCGTGATCCCGCCGCTGCGCGACCGCCCCAGCGACATCCGCGCCTTTGCCGAGTACTTCGCGGAACGAGCCGCCAATCGCTTCGGCCTTCGTCCGATACCTATCTCCGATGACGATGTGCGGCGGCTTGCCGAGTATCAGTGGCCGGGAAACGTCCGCGAGATGGCGGCGGTCATGGATCGCGCCGTGCTCATCGGTCAGGGGCGGACGCTCAACGTCGCCGGCGCACTCGGGCAGGATTCGCTGAGCGCGAGCGCGGCGCCGGCTCGTTCCGCGGAGCAGCCCTCCGCTCGCATCGCCCCGCTCGACGTCGTGATCCGGCAGCACATCGAAGCGGCTCTCGAAGCCACCAACGGACGAGTTGAGGGTCCCCATGGCGCGGCTCGGCTGCTGCGTATCAACCCGCATACCCTGCGTGCGCGCATGCGCAAATTGAGAATCGACTGGCGCGGTTTCAAGCAGCCCCGTTGACAGCCATGCGGTAATCACGCAACGCTTACAGGCTCTACTCGACAGATGGACTCCTCGCAGTTAGCACTCGTCTTCATCACACTCGGCGCGGCCGTCGTCAATGGGGCGCTCGGGTACGGCTTCTCCTCGATCACCGTTCCGATCGCGCTCCTCTTCCTCACCAACCGTGTGCTCAACCCGGCGCTGGTGCCGATCGAGGTCGTGCTCAACGCGTACGTGCTCTGGGTCAATCGCGATGCGCTGCCGCGCGTGTGGCGCCGCGTGCTTCCGATCGTCATCGGTTTGCTGCCTGGCGTCGTTCTCGGCACAACGATCGTCTCGCAGGTCAACCCGGGCTGGCTTCGGTTCGGGACGTTCCTTGTGCTGTTGCCACTGATCCTTTTTCAAGCGGCAGGGTATCGGCGGCCAATCAAGTCTGAACAGTCGATCGGGTTCGTTTTCGGTGGCGGCGTCGGCGTGTTGTACTCGGTGACGACGATCTCGGGACCGCCGCTGGCAGTGATGTTGAGCAATCAGGGGCTGACGCAGAAAGACTTTCGCGCGGCGCTCGGGTTCATCCGGCTCGCAGAGTCCAGCTTTACGGCGGTGGCGTACGCGTATGCGGGATTGTACTCGGTGCAGAGCCTCGCGCTCATTCCGTACATCCTTCCGAGCATCCTGATCGGCGTCCCGATCGGCGGCCTGATCATCCGCCGCATCCGGCCGGAGACGTTCCGCCGGCTGTGTATGAGCTTCGACGCATGGATCGTGGGCTTCGGCCTCTCCACGCTCCTCAAAGATCTCCATCTCGTCGAAAGCAACCTCGCCTATCTCGTGCTCGTCGCCGTCGGGATTCTCGATAGCTTGCTACTCTACCGATTCTTCTCGGTGCAGTTGCCCGAGTACAAGCGTGCTGAGGAACGGGCGCGATCCGGAGCGCCGGCGCCCGACAGTGCGCGATCCGGGACGCAATGGCCCAACGCCGCGTCGCGATCGGCCACGGCGCAAGATTGACAGCATCTGACAGTAGTGGAGGTGGGTCTTAGACCCGCCTTCCCGCCTCCCGATCACCGCGACGCGACGACGAGAACGGCCGTCGCAGCATACGCACCCTGCTGACGCGCGACCTCGGAATACACTCCCTGCTTGATCGGATCGTTGTCGTTGAAGGTCCTTCGCTTTGAAACGTGCTGACGATAGGGCTGCCACTCTGCGAACACTTCCTTGTTGATCTCGTCGGGAAAGAAAATCTGACTCGCGACAACCTCTTTGTTCGCGAGAAAAACCTTGAAGTGAACGTGCGGCGTGCGGCCGCCGTACCAGCTCGGGAAGATCGTGCGGAACTGCACGTTCCCCTGTGCATCGGTGAACTGCGTGCCGCGCAGGTACTGTTTCCCCACGGCCGGCTCCGTGGAAACGCCGCCGACTCCGCTCTGCTTGGCGTAGCCCGAGTACAGTCCGATCGCGTCGGCGTGCCACACATCGACACGTGCCTTGGCCAGCGTCGCGCAGTCTCCCGCGCGCACAACTTGAAGAGCCAGCTCGAGCGGCGCACCAGGTTGTCCGGACGTGATGTCCGAGCGGAGCAGCTTGGGGTCGATGTAGTAGGGCCCTTCGCCTGCCTCCGGCGTCAGCACGCAACTGCGCGGACCCTGTGCCCATGCGCGCTCGACTCCCAGTGTCGATACGACGATGGCCGAGAGCCCGATGAGCGCGCGACGCCTGCCGATGTCGATCGAATTCGGCTGCCATACGGGATCGACCGGTTCAGATTCAGATGCCATTTCTACGTACTCCCTGGACATATCGACGACAGGATACCGCCGCAGACCTATCGAATCATGGCCATTTCGATCCCGCGCTCACACGGTCGATCGGTCATATAATCAGCCGGCAGCGGACGTTCGGAAACGAAGGGGAGGTGCGCAATGCGCAGCCTTGTCGTCGCTATGACCCTCGTCGTGTCAACGGTCCTCGTGCACGGCCAGCATTGGACCCCCCCGAAGACGCCGTGGGGTGATCCAGACATACAGGGCTACTGGCCAGGCGTGGCGATGTTGGGCGTTCCGCTCGAGCGTCCGGCGAGCCTCGGCACCAAGGCCAATCTCACCGACGAAGAATTCGCGCAGCTTCCCGAAAAGCGCCGGCTGACGAACGCGAACGACGCGTTCTTCGGCGAGTCGAGAGACCACTGGAGAGACTACGGTAAGCCGCAGCACCAGACGTCGCTGCTGGTGGATCCGCCAAACGGCAGATTTCCCGAGCTCACTCCAGACGGCGCGAAGCGCACCGCAGCCATCCCGAACGAAGCCCGCGGCCCCCTCAACGGTCCGGCCAACGTCGGGCCGCAAGGTCGCTGCATCTCACGCGGCGTGTTCGGTTCGATGCTGCCGATCGGCAACTCGAGCGGCAACCAGATCATTCAGGCGCCTGGTCTTGTCGTCATTCGCAACGAGATGATCCACGAGGCGCGCATCGTCTACCTCGATGGGCGACCGCACGTGGGTGCCGCCATCGACGAGTACATGGGTGACTCGCGAGGACGATGGCAAGGACAGACGCTCGTCATTGAAACGACCAACTTCAAAGAGGGCGGTGGCGTCAATCGCGCGTTTTCGCACAACGCGCGCATGACGGAGCGCTTCACGCGTATCGACGATCACACGCTGCACTATGAGGTGACCGTCGACGATCCGCAGACCTGGTCGAAACCGTGGACCGTGACGTTCCCGCTCGAGCAGGATCCGAGCTACTACCTCTTCGAGTTCGCATGTCATGAAGGCAATTACTGGAGCATGCGCTCGATGCTCGGAGGCGCGCGACGCGAAGACAAGTAGCCAGCAGGCGGGTCTGAAGACCCGCCTCTACTCGGGCAGCGCGAATGCCATGTAGGAGCTGGCGGGCGGTGGCGGAAGTGTGGGAAAGCGCGCAGGATTCCAGCCGTGCTGTGCGGCGACAGGAACAAGAATGAACTGTCGTCCACCTGCCTCATACGATGCGGGGACACCATCCGAGGCAGCGGGCAGCGTGTAGGTCCACACGACTTTCCCAGTGCGTCGATCGTAGGCGCGAAACGTCTTGTCCGATCCAGATGCGGCAAACAGCAGGCCGCCACCAGTCAACAGCAACCCTCCACGCGGCCAATGGGCACCGCTGTCGGCTTTGATGCCGAGCGCCGCGGGAGCCGCGACGCTTCCGTGCGGCACGCGCCATTTGATGTCGCCGGTGTTGAGATCGTACGCGACGATCTCCGACCACGGCGGTCCGATCGGGGACAAGTACGTGCTTGTGAACATGAAGTCGTACGGCGACGTGAAACGTAGCGGACCTTTGGAGAGCGCCTCGTTGGCAGCCCGCGTCAATCGCGCCTCTTCCGCGGAAGAAACGATCGTCGCTTCCCCTGTCCGTGACGATCCGGGCTCGCTCACACCCGGCATCACGATTCGGATCATCGTGGGCAAGGCCTTCGAGAGCACGTACAACTCTCCCCTGTCGGGATCCACGGCAACGCCACCCCAATTCGTGCCGCCGCTGTGACCCGGCATCTCGATCGAGCCGCGGAAGCTGGGTGGCGTAAACAGCCCGTCATTGCGGTAGCTGCGTAGCCTCTCTTGGATGGCTGTGCGTTCCGCCGCTGGCAGGTACGGGTTGATGTCGTTCTCGGTGAACGATTGACGCGCGAACGGTGCGGGCTTCGTGGGAAACGGCTGCGTCGGCCATGTGTGCTCGCCCGGCACATCCGACTGCGGCACGGGCCGCTCTTCGATCGGCCAGATCGGCTCGCCCGTCACGCGATCGAAGACGAACAGAAATCCGTGCTTGGTCGGCTGCGCGACGACATCCCGCGTGCGGCCTCCCTGGCGAATGGTCAGGAGCTTCGGTGCCACTGGCAGGTCGTAGTCCCACACGTCGTGATGAACGATCTGGTAATGCCACAGCCGCTTGCCCGTTCTCGCATCGAGCGCGACGATGCTGTTGGCGAAGAGATTCTGGCCGGGACGGTCGCCGCCATAGAAGTCGAAGCGTCCCGTACCGAAGGGCACGTAGGCGATTCCGCGTGCCTCGTCGACCGTCAGCTCGCTCCAGTTGTGCACACCTCCATGGTTGGCCCGCGCACCCTTCGGCCACGTGTCCGAGCCGACCTCGCCATCCTGCGGCAGCGAGCGGAACACCCATCGCAGCGCTCCTGTTCGCACGTCGTATGCGTGGATATCGCCTGGATTGGAGTCGTAGCCTGGAGCCTGCGCCGGCAGACTCACGATGAT
>Ga0207691_10000928_pt1 | contig 29105 bp, 22 predicted proteins | sample KBSM13metaG_FD_184327 | JGI IMG/M metagenome (GOLD analysis project Ga0207691, IMG submission 184327) | Miscanthus rhizosphere microbial communities from Kellogg Biological Station, Michigan, USA - KBS M1-3 metaG (SPAdes) (version 2) | ecosystem: Host-associated > Plants > Roots > Rhizosphere >...
CGACGTTGAGGAACGTGCGCACCAGCACGAGCCAGCCCAAGGGCACCGGCGCCAGCATCCATTGTTCCAGCGAGCCATCATCGGCATCGCCACGGAACAGGCTGTCCAGCGACAGCAGGCCGGCCAGCAGCACCGCCAGCCACAACACCGCCGACGCGACCCTGGACAGCTCCCGTGGTTCTCCACCAAGCGCGAGCGCGAACAGGACGACGACCAGCAGCGCAAGCAACGCAGGTTGCATGGCATCGCCACGCCGGCGCCACAGCAGGCGCAGGTCCCGCGCCATGAGGGCTTTGGTGGCCGGCCAGATCACGACGGCCTCTCCAGCGCCAGCATGCGCGTCCGCACCGGCGGCGCCGCATAGGCGCCATGGGTCGTCAGCAAGGCCGCGCCGCCATCGCGCAGGTGGGCCTGCACCATGCGGTTGACCAGGTTGATGCCGTCCAGATCGAGGTTGGCGTACGGCTCGTCCAGCAGCCAAAGGGGGGAGGGCGCCAACCACAGGCGCGCGAGCGACAGGCGCTTCTTCTGGCCCGCCGACAGCTGGCGCACCAGCGTGTCTTCGTAGCCCGCCAGCCCCACGATGGCCATCGCGTTGGCGGGCAGCTGCCCACGACGGCGTCCATGCAGGCCGCAGAGGAAATCGAGGTTTTCCAATGCCGTCAGATCGGCCTTGAGTGCGGGCAGGTGGCCCATGTAGGAGATCGCCCGCCCGCGTAGTGCGATGGTCGCCGGCCGGCCGTCGATGGCGACGTCACCCGAATCGGCGCGCAGCAACCCCGCCAGGACGCGAAGCAGAGTCGTCTTGCCGGCGCCGTTGTCGCCCTGAACGAGCAGGGCTTCCCCGGCGTCGACCGCGAAATCCAGCGGTCCGAACACTGGCTGTTCGTTTCGCGCGAAGGCGAGGCCGCGTGCGGCGAGCAGCGGCGGATGGTCTGAAGGGAATGCAGGCATGGCGGGCCGCGTGGCCGACGCGAAAGTCCGCGCATTCTACCGTCAGCATTCCGATGCGCCTCAACCGGCCCAGTCCACCCACAGCATGTCGGCAGCGTCCTCCGGCTCGTCGTGATACAGCCGCAGCCGCACGGGCTGTCCTGCCTGCCACGTCAAGACACCATCCTGGCCGAAGCGTCGCGCGAGGCGGTCGATGTCCTGCACCGGCAGGTCGAGGACCAGCCAGCCGTCCTCGCGGTGGCCGCCCTGGTCGTCCTGCGCATGTGCGCGCGATCGGCGCGCGCCCAGGCGATCCAGTTCGGCGACCAGTTCGCCGTCCGCGCGATCGTTGTTCATGCGCGATGCGGACGCCGAATCCGGATTCCACGCGGTGATGAATGCATAGCCTGCGGCGGGGACGCGCGATTCGAGTGCCGTCGCCTGCACGCCGACGTGCACGCGCCCGGCGTCGCCAAGGGCCGGCACGAGGTAATGCGCGGACGTGAACGCAGCGGCGAGAGCGGCAGTGTCGTCGGGATTGGCCATCGTCGGAGTCTCGCGCCGTGGATGCCCCACGCCAACCCTCTGCCAACGCGGTCTTGTCCTACACTCGCGATCCGCCCCCGACGCGCCGCACGATGACCGCACCGAATCCCGCGACCAAGCTGCCAAAAGTCGGCACCACGATCTTCACCGTGATGTCGCAACTGGCGATCGAACACAAAGCCGTCAACCTCGGGCAGGGCTTTCCGGATTTCCCGGTGCCGCCGCGCCTGGTCGACGAGTTGGACAACGCGATGCGTGCCGGGCACAACCAGTACGCACCGATGAGCGGTATACCGGCCTTGCGCGCGGCGATTGCCGCCAAGACCGAACGTTGCTACGGCTGGCGTCCGGATGCCGATACCGAAGTCACGGTCACCTCCGGCGCATCCGAGGCGATCTTCGATGCCGTGGCCGCCGTCGTGCGCGCGGGCGAGGAAGTGATCGTCCTGGATCCCTGTTACGACTGCTACGAGCCTGCGATCGAGCTCGCAGGCGGCGTGGCCGTGCACGTGCCACTGGATCCGCAAACGTTCGCGGCCGACTGGGACGCAGTGCGTGCCGCGATCACCCCGCGCACCCGGATGCTCATGATCAACACGCCGCACAATCCGTCCGGCGCCATGCTCGATGCCGACGACATGGCAGCGATCGAGGGCCTGCTGCATGGCACCGGTATCTGGCTGCTGTCCGACGAGGTCTACGAGCACATCGTCTTCGACGGCGCGCGACATGAATCGGTATTGCGGCATCAGCGGCTGCGCCAGCGCGCGTTCGTGATTTCCAGCTTCGGCAAGACCTACCACTGCACCGGCTGGAAGGTCGGCTACTGCATCGCACCGCCGGCGATGTCGTCCGAATTCCGCAAGGTCCACCAGTACAACACCTTCTGCAGCTTCACGCCTGCGCAATACGCGTTCGCGGCGATGATCGACGCCGAGCCCGAACATTACGAACAACTGGGCGCCTTCTACCAGGCCAAGCGCGATCACTTCCGCGAGCAATTGCTGACGACGAAGCTCAAACCGCTTCCGGTGCCGGGCGGATATTTCCAGCTGGTGGATTATTCGGCCGTCAGCGACCTCACCGACCTCGCGTTCTGCCGCTGGCTGACGAGCGAACACGGGGTGGCCGCGATTCCGTTATCCCCGTTCTACGCGGAGCCGCCCCCAGGCCAGCGCCTGGCGCGGCTGTGTTTCGCGAAGAACGAGGCGACGCTGGATGCGGCGATCGAGCGGTTGCAGAGGCTTTGACAGGAAAATCCATGCAGGACCTCCGCATCTCCCTCGTCCAGGGCGCGACCCGTTGGCACGATCCGGCTGGCAACCGCGATTATTACGCGCGATCGATGTCGCCGCTGAAAGGTGCGACCGACCTGGTCCTCCTGCCTGAAACCTTCACCAGCGGTTTCAGCAACGAGGCGATCCACAACGCCGAAACGATGGATGGCCCGACGGTCGACTGGCTGCGTGGGCAATCCCGCGAACTGGATGCCGCGATTACCGGCAGCGTGCAGCTGCGCACCGACGACGGTGTGTTCAATCGCCTGTTCTTCGCCACCCCGGATGGTTCGCTGAATCACTATGACAAGCGCCATCTGTTCCGATACGCGAAGGAACACGAACGTTATGCCGCCGGCCGCGACCGGTTGACGGTGGAGTGGAAGGGCTGGCGCATCTGTCCACTGGTCTGCTACGACCTGCGCTTTCCCGTGTATTCGCGCAACCGATTCGACGTCGAGCGTCCGGGCGGCCTGGACTACGACCTGCTGCTGTACGTCGCCAACTGGCCGGCGGCGCGCGCGCAGGCGTGGAAGGCACTGCTGCCGGCACGGGCGATCGAAAACCTGAGTTATGTCGCGGGCCTCAACCGCGTCGGCATCGACGGGAACGGCCTGCACTATTCGGGCGACAGTGCGGTGTTCGACTTCCTGGGGTCAACGCTCGTGGAACTCGGCGACCAGGAAACCGCGGCGACAACCGTGCTCAGTGGCGAAGGATTGATCGGCCACCGCGAGCGATTCCCGGCGATGCTCGACGGCGACGCGTTTTCCCTCGAGTCTGGCAACTCGCTTACTGCGTAATTTGCACCTGCATGGCGGTTTCAACCCGCCGGGCGCGGACCTGCAGCACTTTGGACCCGGCGCCCGTCGCCACGGTGATGCGGCCTTCGCCCGGGCGGCTCACGACGATGGTGACTTCGCCGCGTTTCCCCGGGGCGACCGTGATCATGTCGGGCGTGTCGACGGACCAGTCGCCTTTCAGGTCGATGTGCGTGCCACGGCTGTCGACATTCTGGGGCTTGGCCTGCACGACGAACCGCGGGCCGTCCTGCGCGAAGAAGTAGGTCGGCGGCGAAACCCAACGCTCGCCCATGAACATTCCATGCGTGAGTTCGGGATCGAGCAGGAAGGCGACGGCGAGGCGGGGTTTGGCTGCGAGCGGTTTCGGTTCCGCTGCGGTCAGCTCCTGCGCGGTTGCGGTAGTGGCTGCCGCCGCAGGCGTTGCGTCCGAGCGTCGCAAGCCATTGGCCAACGTGAATCCGATCGCCACCAACAGCACCACAACGCCGATCTGCATGGCCTTCATCGCTGCGCGCCGCCGGTGCGCGGACCAGACGCGCGACCTCCACACGCGTTTGCGTGTCCCTTATTGATCGAATTGATCATTGTCCGTGCCTGGGACAGGAGTGCTCGAGATGTTCATGAATGCCGGCAGGCGTTCAGGATGCCCGGCCGCGCCAACCGGGAGCAACCGGCGGAACGTTGGCGAACTGGCCAGAAGGCGGGACCTGCCTTGTCGATTTTCCGCCGACGATCCGGAGATCGGCAGGAAGATTTCCGGGCGATCGAACGGCGCCTGTTCATGCGCCACGCGTTCGTCGGTGAGGCTGAGCAGGAAATCCACCAGTGCGACGCGCTGGCCGGTGGTCAGCAAGGACTCCTTGTCCAGGTCCAGATTGACGATGTTGAAATCCTTGTGCTGGATGTTGGTGACCGGGAAGTCGCCACCGTGCGCATAGAAGTTGATCACCTGTCGCAACGTCAGCTTTCCACCGTTGTGGAAGTAGGGACCAGTCAATTCGACATTGCGAAGTTGTGGCACCTTGGCGCTTCCCATGCTGCCGACGCGATTGACATTGGGCCATGTGCCGAGCAGCCAGCTCGCGGCAGAATTGGTCGAGTCGTTGAGTCTGGCAGCCGGGTTGAACGGTCCCAGGATCGACAGGTATTCGCGGAGCAGCGGGACCTCCGTCAGCGTGTTGAGACCCGCGTCGACTTCACCGGCGAGGGGATGTGCCCTGCCGGCGGCGATGTCGTTCACCCAGGGTGCCAGGCTCGCAGGCAACTGTGGATTGAGCGGTCGGGTCGCAAATCCTGGGTTGATCAGATCATCCTGCCCGGTCTTGGGGAACAGGCCGCCGGCGACGCAATTTGGAGCGCATTGGTTGCTGGCACTGGGATCGAACGTCGGCAACGACGTCCCTGGCACCATGTCGACGCCGCCCAGGTTCTTGAGCATCAGCGCAGCGAGCGACAGCGGCCATCCCCAGGCATCGTTGCCGCCGCGCAGGATGTCCTCGTCGATGGGGCGCACGCCGATGTTGTACATGCCGTCGTCGAAGAACGCCGATCCTGCCGGCTTCGAGAAGCCGTCGGCGCCCGGAACCGCGGGAGTGCTGATCAGGTTGCGCGTGATTCCCCCTGGCGCATTGCTGTTGACCGCAGCTTCGAGCAGGAACCCAGAAGCCTGTCGAGTCTTGCCCCAGGGCTTGCGTGGCAGCTTGGATCCTGGCGTGAGGAAGTCCGGAACGAAGTCCGCCATCGACAAGCGGTTGCTGTTGTCGAAGCTGTTGTCGGTCAACGTGCTGCCCATGTGGCAGCCGCCGCAGCGCGCATTGCGGAAAGTCGGGTTGCGCTGGGTGAGGTTGGTCCCGAAGAAGATATCCATGCCCAGCAGTCGGTCCGGGGTTCCTGTCGGCGGCCTGGTGCGGACGAAGCCTTCGACCTCGGTCAGGCATGGCTGCGTGTTCGGCGGGCTGGTTGCGGAACAGAGTGGGATCGCAGTGCCATTGCGCGCCTTGAATGCCTGGGGATTTCGATCCAGGAATCGGTCGAATGGCGTGTCGTCGGAAACCTGCGTTTCGATGAAAGCCTGCAGGCCCAGGCCGGCGAAAAGCGCGAAATTGGCTTCCATCTGCGTGAACTGCAGGCGGTTGGTCGGCGCGGACGCGCCGCTGGCGATCGCAAGAGTGACCCCGTCGAAAGGATCGCACCCGGCCGGCGACACGACGCCATTGTGCGCGCCTGAGGTGCAGACGGCCGCTACGCGATTGAGGTGTTGCGACGTATTCGTCCACAGTTGCGGGAAGTACGCCTGCTGGATGATCTCGCGGTAGTTCAGGCACAGCCCGGGGCGATTGGCCGCTGTCGTGCGGCCATTGGCTTGGCACCAGGAGCCTCCCTGGTTGGAAAACGGTCCGAGCACGCTGTCGGAGGTGGACACCAACTGGTTGGCGAGCGGCGTCACGTTCGGCCGCGAGGCAGACCCGTCGCCCTGCAGCAGTTTCTTGGCGATGACCGGCCAACTGCGACCTTGGAACGACATCTCGAAATCCGACAACGCCGGACCGGTCATCTGCGAGGCGACGCTTGCGAACCGGATCAGCTGGCGGGTCTTCTGGAGCTGTCCGCCGGAATCGACGATCACATGGCTTTGCGGGTCAGAAGCGCCGAACACGCTGCCTCCGTTGAAGTCATGGCGCCCGCGTCCGTCCCAGAAACTGTCGTAGTTGAATGCCGAGTTGATCACCGTCGGCGTGTTGCGCGGTTCCACGCGCCGAATCCCCTGGAAAATCGGGATCGGATCCGTGACCAGGCTGCTGCTGTCCGGCAGCACCGCGCTGATTCCGCCGTTCGCAGGCGCAAACGCCGTGCTTCCCGGTGTCGGGATGTTCGTGAACTTGCGGAAGCGAATTCCCATCGAGCCGACGATGTCGTTGGTGTCGCTCACGACGTTGGATGGATTGAACAGGGGTTCGCCGCCCACCGAAGGATTGCGCAGCTGGTGCGTCGGAAAATCACTGGGGAGCAGTTCCTGGTTGGCGACCTGGTCGGTGTCCGCCGGTGGTGTATCGAGGTGCCGGTTGCGGTACAGCTGCAGCGTGCTGTCACCGGCCAGATGCCCCGGATTCAGGCTGTCGCGTGTTCGGGTGTCGGCTCCCGCAGTGAAGTGACACGTCGCACAGGCCTGCACGCCGTCGCTGCCGAGTTGCATGTCCCAGAACAGCGCCTTGCCGAGGACGACGGCCATCTGTCGATTCAGGTAGTAGTCGTCGGGATTCGACGGCTCCAGGTCCTGCGGACGGTTGGCCAGCGCTGCATCGGAGTTGACGATGTAGGCCTGTCCGATGGTCGGCTTGCGTAGCGACGTAATGATGCCGCGCGGCTGGCCAGTGACCACGTCGATCGTCGGATCGATCAGCTTGCCCGTGTTGCCGATGCAGGCCGCGCGCGTTTCCACCCAGCCGGACACCGGATCGTTTCCGCAGATCGCCGCGCCCGAATAGCCCGCGGGTTCGCCGGCATCGCCATTGGATTGCGAGTCGGCGACGAGCGGGCTGTTGTAATCGATTGCGGGCGCGTCGCCTGGGTGGATGCGAGTCGAACCTGCCGAGATCGGCCCGATGTCGACGCCGGAAGGCTTGAAGAAATGCGCCACCCCGGGAAATGCAGGATCAAGCAGCCTGGACTGCTCGCCCGTCACCGGGTTGTAGTTCAGCGGGTGCACCAGGAACGGCGGCAGCAACGCGTCGTTGCATGGCGGCAATCCGGTCGTCGGATCGTACGTGCAGCCGGCGGGTAGGTACGAATGCCGCCGCTGGATGGTGGCGCAGAGAGCGGCATACCCCTGGTTGTTGCCGAAATTGCGTCCGTCTGCGGGACACGTTCCCAGCGCGTAAGGGTTGTCGAGCAGTTGCTCGGCCTCGTGCCAGGTTGCGACTTCCTTCAAGGATGCGAAGGGAATTCCGGCGCGGAAAGCGAAATCCGGCTGGATGCCGTCGTTTTCATTCGGTGTCGTGATGCTCTGGCCAGTCGCGGCCACCAACACGCCAGCGAAGACGATTCCGAGTCCCAAAACAGCCATCAATGGCGACTTCATCCATTGCCCTGCGTTCATGGTTGCAACCTTCAAGCGTGACTAGAGGCACCAGGCGTAAGCGGAACTCCGCTGGCCGCGAACCTCACCAAGCAAAAACACTATGGCTCTACAGGTGAAAATCCGTTGATGTCGACGACTGTCCAGCCGAAGCATTCAGGCAGCGCGGCTCCATGCTCCGAAATTTCCGGTCGTTGGGAAGAGTTGAGATGCGACACAAACGCATAGCCCCTCGCATCACGTAGACCCAACGCACCTACTCGCGCACATCGGTCAGGCCGGGCGAACCGCTTGTCTGAGGAATTCATGAATTGGCAGACAAGCAGGACTCATGCCCAGTTGCGCACTTCGCATCGGCTTTGCGTGCAACGTTCCGCAGTCGTTCAAGTGCTGCCGTCGTTCAACATGTTTTCCTGCGCGCGCCGCGATTTCGGCATCGACTGTCGAGGCGCGGATGACTTCGGCGCGGATGGACCCACTCGGCAAACAGCAAAAAGAAAGGGCGCCATCGGCGCCCTGTTCGTTATCAGCGATTTCCGCCTTGTGGCCCGCGCCCGCCACCCGGGCGTCCACCGCCACGAGGGCCGCCGGGGCGCGGCGCGCCACCGGGACGCGGGCCGCCGCCGGGCCGCCCACCAGGACGCTGGCCCGGCCGCGGTGCACGCGGCTTGTCGGCGTACGGATTGAAGCTGCCGGGATTGGCGTGGTCGGACGGGAAGCTCGGCGCATTGCCAGGATGTCCATAGGGCCGCGGCGCACGCTGGCCTTGGCCTGGCCCACGTGGAGTCCGATCGGCTGCGCCGGGGCCGCCAGGGCCGCGTTCGCTGCGGCCAGGCCCCCCGGGCCGGCCACGTGCGCCCGGAGGACCCCCGGGTCGCGCACCAGCGGGTCCCGGACGGCCGGCGCCCGGTTTGTTGCCGTAGGGCTTGCGCGGGCCGCGCGCGCCGTCGGGATTGCGATGGCCCGACGGACCGGTCTCGACGCCGTCCGGCACGTACCAGGTGCGGAAAGCGGCCGGATTGCCGGCATCGTGTCCGGCGCCCGGCTGTCGATCGCCGCGCGGAGCGCGTTGTCCCGGTTGGCGCGGACCCTTGGGCTTGAATGCCTTGTTGACCTGCTTGGCGGCCGCTTCGCCGCTGACCGTCAAGCCACCGTGCTTGCGCGGTCCACCGCGTCCGCGGCCACGGTCTTCGCGCACATTGTCGAAGCGACGCAGTTCGCGACCTTCATCCGCCGTGCTATGGCCACCGACATAACCGTGCGAGCGGTGTTGGCCACCCACGTGCACGGTCGCCTTCGCCGCCTTGCGCTGGCCGATCACGGGTTGCAACGTCAGTGCCGACGGCGTGCCGTCCTCCAGTCCCAGCTCCTTGCGCAACGCGTCGACCTTCTCGGCAGGCAATTCCTGCGACTGTCCGCGCAGCAACGGCTGCGGCAGCTCGACCGCGCCATATCGGACGCGCTTGAGGCGGCTGACCTGGCAGCCCTGCGATTCCCACAGGCGGCGCACTTCGCGATTGCGTCCTTCCTTGAGCAGGACGCGGAACCAGTCGTGCGAATCGGTGCCGCCGATGCGTTCGACCTCGTCGAACTTCGCCGGTCCGTCCTCGAGTGCGACACCACGCTGCAGCCGGTCGACGAGTTTGTCGGACACGTGGTCTTCGCCTTCCGGGGCGCGAACGCGGCAGACGTATTCGCGCTCGACTTCGTGCGAGGGATGCATCATCGCGTTGGCAAGTTCGCCATCCGTGGTGAGCAGCAGCAGGCCGGTGGTGTTGATGTCCAGCCGGCCGACCGCGATCCATCGCGCACCCTTCAATGCCGGCAATGCTTCGAAAATCGTCGGACGCCCCTCGGGATCCTCGCGCGTGGTGACTTCGCCTTCGGGCTTGTTGTACATCAGCACGCGGCTGGGTTCGGTCAGCGCGCTGGCGACGAACGTGCGCCCGTCGATCTCGATCTTGTCGCCGCCGGTGACGCTCATGCCCACCTGCGCGGTCTCGCCATTGACCTTGACCAGCCCATCGGCGATGCGCTGCTCCAGCGCGCGGCGCGAACCCAGGCCTGCCTGCGCCAGCACCTTGTGCAGGCGTTCCTCCAGCCGCGGGGATTCGGCGGCGGCGTCGCTGTCGCGCTTGAGGGTCAGCGGACGACGTTGTTTCTCAGTCATGCATTGCTCCGGTCGCTGTCGCCGTCTTCGGCGAGGGCGGTGTCATTGGTTTCGTCTTGGGTTTCGTCTTGCCAGTCGTCCGCCGATTCGTCGTCGGAAGAAAAGGCGTCGTCGTCGTGCGTGTGTGCGGTGGAATCTGCGGCAGGCACTTCATCCAAACCTGCGGTCGAGATGTCCCCGATCGCCATTCCGTCGCCCGCATTGCCGTCGAACTGCAACTGCGGTTCGAGTTCACCGATGTCCTTGAGCTCGGACAGCGGCGGCAGTTCATCCAGGCGCTTGAGGCCGAAGTAGTCGAGGAATGCCTTGGTGGTGGCGAGAAGTTCAGGCTTGCCCGGCACGTCGCGATGGCCAACCACGCGGATCCACTCGCGTTCTTCGAGGGCCTTGATGATGTTGCTGTTGACCGCCACGCCGCGCACCTGTTCGATCTCGCCGCGCGTGATCGGCTGGCGATAGGCGATCAGCGCGAGCGTTTCCAACGTCGCGCGCGTGTAGCGCGTCTGCCGTTCGCTCCACAGTCGCGCGACCCACTGGTGCACGTCGGCCTTGACCTGGTAGCGGAAGCCCGATGCCAGTTCGACCAGTTCCACGCCGCGATCGGCGCAGTCGGCGCGCAGCGTCTCCAACGCCTGTTCGACGCTGCCATCGGGTGCCGGCTCGTCCAGCGAGAACAACCCATGCAGTTGCAGCAGTGTCAGCGGCTGGTTGGCCGCGAGCAGGGCGGCTTCGACGATTCGGGTAATTAAGGTCTGGTCCATGGGATCTGGGTTGACTCGTTATATCCGGACGAGCAGGGAGGTCATGATCGCGGGTCGTTGGCTGCGTCGGGCTCGTCGTCGAACTCGCTCGACAATTCCAGCGTCGAAGTATCGGCTTCGCCCACCGCCAATGACTTGACGTAGATCGGCGCCAGCGGAATTTCCTGGACGATGTCGAGCAAATGTTCCTTCGCCAGCTCCAGCAATGCGAGGAACGTCACCACCACGCCGAGCCTGCCCTCGCGCGCCTCGAACAACGATTCGAAGCGATGGAATGCACCGTCCTCCAATCGCGCCAGCAATTCGCCCATGCGCTGTCGCACGCTCAGCGCGTCGCGTTTGATCGCGTGCTGGGTGAACAGCTCCGCGCGCTTGAGTACGTCGTGCAGCGCCAGCAGCATCTCGCGCAGGTCGACCGGCGGCGGCAACTTGACCGACGCCCGATCCGGCACGAACGCACTGGCCGGCGTCGTGTCGCGATCCTGGCGGGGCAGGGAGTCGATGTCCTCGGCAGCCTGCTTGAAGCGCTCGTACTCCTGCAGGCGGCGGACGAGCTCGGCGCGCGGATCGCCTTCCTCGCTCTCGTCCATGGTCGAACGCGGCAGCAGCATGCGCGACTTGATCTCGGCCAGGATCGCGGCCATCACCAGGTATTCGGCGGCCAGCTCGAAGCGCATCTCGTGCATGGCCTGGATGTAGTCGACGTACTGCCGGGTGATCTCGGCGACGGGGATGTCGAGGATGTCCAGGTTCTGGCGACGGATCAGGTACAGCAGCAGGTCCAGCGGCCCTTCGAAGGCGTCGAGGATGATCTCCAGCGCATCCGGCGGGATGTAGAGATCCTGGGGGATCTGCAGCACTGGCTGGCCGAGCACGACCGCCAGCGGCATTTCCTGCTGCCGCGGGGCGTGCTGCTGCGTGGCATGCTCGAGGGAAGCATGCGTGGCCTGGTTTTGCGGGATCGCGTCGGGCGCGCTTTCGACTGTCATGCGTCAGTGGTCGTGGAACAGTGGCCTGACCGGCCACGGAGTATCGCGGGAGCACGCGCTTGTGGGCGCGGCCGAGGTCTCACATGGATCACGTTTGTCGTGGATCACGTCGGTTGCGACGTCGCGAAGCCGCGTCCTGCGCCAGTACGCCCCTGTCCAAACGCCACGTGCGTCGCAGTCGCGACGAACAGCGGTCAAGGTGTCTTGAAGGGCCGCGCGGGTCGGTGGCTGGCAGCGGGTCGATTCGGCCGGAATGACTGGCCGCGCCGGAGCTTGATGGAGCAGGCCGCTGCGATCCGGCCTCGAGCAATGGACCTAGGGTACGGGCTGGGCTGGAACGTGTCCAGCCTCGCCACCGGCCTCGCCGGCAACGCAGCGCGTGCGGGGCGGCCGGTACAATCGCCCGCTTTTCCGGGCAGGTGGCGCGCATGTGGTACGCGATCGAAGGATTCGACGGAGCGGACGTGCTGGCGCAGCGCACCGCCGCGCGCCCGGAGCACCTGGCGCGCCTGCACGCGCTGCGCGATGCCGGGCGACTGCTGCTGGCCGGCCCGTGTCCGGCGATCGACGCCGAGGATCCGGGTCCGGCGGGCTTCACCGGCAGCATCGTGATCGCGGAGTTTCCTTCGCTCGCCGACGCGCGTGCGTGGGCCGCCGAGGATCCCTATGTCGCAGCCGGCGTGTACCAGCGGGTCGAGGTGCGACCGTTCCGTCGCGTATTGCCGTGAGCATTCCAGCCGCGAACGCCGAGCGGATGGTTCGCATGCGGCGCCTGCTGGAAACGGCGTTCGCGTCGGCGGCGATCGAGGTCATCGACGACAGTCACCGGCACATCGGCCACGCCGGCGCGCGCGACGGGCGTGGACATTTCATCGTCGACATCGTCAGCGACCGTTTTGAGGGACTCTCATCGCTGGCGCGGCACCGTGCGATCTACGCGGCGCTGGGCGACATGATGTCGACAGACATCCACGCGCTTTCGATCCGCGCGGCGACGCCTGCCGAGCATGCCGCCCGCGCACCGACCACGGGAAGCGCGTAGCGCCGCGTCGCTCAAGCGCACCAGTACACGTCCAGCGTTGCGCCGGGCGTCGTGAACGCGATGCGCACCGGCAATTCGTGTGGGTCGGTGCCGGCCAGCGCCTGCTCGAACACCACCCGCTTGTCGGCCCCACGCAGCAGCAGGATGCGGCTATTCGCCGGAGCCAGTCCTGCAGGGGTCAGGCTGATCCTGCGCAACCATGCCCCGGCGCCGGGGCAACCGCTTGCATCCACCGCCACATAGCTCTCGTGGCTGGTGAGCGCGGCATCCAGGCCATGCATGCCCGGGAACAACGATGCGGTATGACCGTCGCCGCCCATGCCGAGCACGATCACGCCAGCCGATTGCCGTGCGTGCAGGTTGGCGGCCGCGACCGCGGCCTCGATGCCGCGGCCGGCGCGGGTCAGTGGTTGGAAACGGGCCGCTGCCGCCTTGTTGCGAAGTAGATGTGCCTGCACGAGGTGTGCATTGCTGTCCAGGTCGCTGGGAAGCAGCCAGCGCTCATCGACGAGGCTGATGTCCACGCGTTGCCAGTCGAGCGGTGCCTGCGAGAGCGCCCGGAAAACGGGTGCCGGCGTCGTGCCCCCGGACAGCAGCAGCCGCGCGCGCGGCAATGGATCGTTCTCCCGCGGCTGCAGTTCGCGCCGGAGCGCAGCGGTGATCGCGACGGCCGACGCCCAGGTCCAGGCATCGTCGTTCCGGCACTCGTGGAAGTACGGCATGCGCACGTTCGGCAATGCGTTCATCGCGCACGCTCGCGGGCGATGTCACAGGCGATTGCCGCCGCGCCCAGCAACCCCGGCTGCGGATGCACAACGGCTGACGTGGGGACCCGCGCCAGCGCCTCCGCGTAACGGCCCTTGGCTTCGAAGCGTGCGCGGAACGCCGACCGTTGCAGCTCCGACAGGAGCCGCGGCACCAGACCTCCGCTGAGATACACGCCATCCCAGGCGCCCAGCGCCAGCGTCATGTCGCCGGCGACGGAGCCGAAGACGTCGCAGAACAACTCGATCGCGCGCACACACAGTGCGTCGCCAGCCTCGGCGCCTGCGGTGATGTCGGCCGGTTGCGCGTCCTGGTCGCACGGTATGTCCGCGATTTCCGCGAGCGCGCAATGCAGGTTGACCAGTCCGCCGCCGCTGACCAGCCGCTCGTTGGACACATGACCGAAACGCGCCGCGAGTCGTTGCAGCACGGCGACTTCTTCGTCGGTTCCCGGAGCGAAGCCGACATGTCCGCCCTCGGTCGCGAGTGCGATCGTGTGGCCGCCGCGCACGATCAGCGCAGCGACGCCAAGGCCCGTTCCGGGCCCCAGGACGCCGCAGGTGCGCGAGCCCGCGTCCGCCGGAGCGGCCGGTCGTGGACCAATCGGCAGCAGGTCCTCTTCCCGCAGCAGCCGCACGGCCATCGCCTGCGCGACGAAATCGTTGACAAGTTCAAGCGCGTCAAGGCCAAGCTTGTCCTGGAGCAATCGACGCGATACGACCCAGGGATGGTTGGTCATCCGCGCCTCGTCGCGTTCGACCCGCCCCGCGATGGCGAAGACGCCGTGCGTTGCACGTACGCCGTTGGCATCCAGGTAATGCCGCGCTGCGTCGGCAAGCGACAGGTAATCCGCGACCGCGTATGTCTGGATGCTATCCAGCGAGAGCGGCGCACTGGCCGCGGGATCGGCGAGCGCAAAGCGGACATTGGTGCCTCCCACGTCGGCGAGCAGGGCGCGTTCGCTCACCTGCCGCCTCGCTCTCGTGCAGTACGTGTACGCGTAGGGTCGCTGCGCATGACGTCGTCCGGTCCGGAGCGGAGGGCGCCGATGGAACGCGCCGGCCGATGGCCCGCATTCATGCGGCGAAAGTCCGAAGATACCAAAGCGGTCGTAACCCGAGCGCCGAAGCGGCCGTGACCGTCGGACAAGCCGCGACGTGGACCGGACGCACGGCTTAATCCCGCCGGGGATCTGAAGTCCGCCACTGCAAGTCGCGATTGGAATCAACGACGCGGCGCGTGGCCTGCTGGGAAGCTGTTGCGCATCGTTCTTTGCGGGAGGTGGGCACTTCCGCCAACCGTGATCGTGTGACCAGCGTCTGCTGCAATGCAGCACATTCCCGTACTGACCTTCGTACTCGCACGGCCGTCATAACAACGGCTTTACAGTTTTTGGTGAAAACGTTTACATTCCGACCAAGGGGCTCTCGCCCCGTGGAGCGACGATGGGGGACGCCGTCACCATCAAGGACGTCGCGCGCCGAGCGAATGTCTCGGTCGCGACCGTGTCCCGCGCGCTCAACGGCCACCACAACGTGGCCATGGCAGTCCGCGAACGCGTACTCGGCATCGCCGGCGAACTCCAATACCGCCCTCACCATGCCGCCCGCAGCCTCAGCAGCCGGCGCACCCACACTATCGGCGTGGTGCTGCCGGATCTGCACGGTGAGTTTTTCTCCGAACTGATCCGGGGCATCGACGGCGTCGCCCGCGAACGCGGCCTGCACCTGCTGGTGTCCAGTTGCCATGGGCATCCCGAGGAGCAGGGCGAGGCGGTGCGCGCGATGCGTGGGCGCGTCGACGGGTTGCTCGTGATGTCGCCCTTCGTCGACGACGTGGGCCTCCTGCGCGATTGCCTGTCCCCGACGCTTCCCGCCGTGTTCGTCAATTCGCACTGGTCCGGGGTGGGCCATCGCGCGCTCGGCATCGATCACTACGGTGGCGCCCGCACGATGATGCGACATCTCGCCGGGTGCGGTTATCGGCGGATCGCGTTCATCGCCGGTCCCGAAGACAACGCCGATGCGCGCGAACGGCTGCGCGGATATCACGACGCCCTCGCTGACCTCAAGGGCGCGAAACCGTGGGTGCTCCCGGGGGGCTTCGATGAAGCCTCCGGCCATGCGGCTGGGCGGCGTCTGCTGACGTCGATGAAACGTCCGGACGCGGTATTCGCCGCCAACGACATGATGGCGCTTGGCTGCCTGTTCGCCTTCAGCGAAGCGGGCATCCGCGTCCCGGACGACATCGCGGTTGCCGGCTTCGACGACATTCCGCTGGCGCGCTACGTACATCCGGCGCTTACGACGATGCGGGTGGACATCGCCGATCTCGGCACCCGCGCATTGCGCGCGCTGCTCGAACCAGATGCTCCGCTCGACGCCACCGTGACCGCCACCTTGGCGGCGCGCGCCTCGACGCAGGTCCGCAACGACAGTTCATAGCGCGATACGCCCCTGCAGTTGATCGCTCGAACGTCCACATACCAGACAGCTCGACCGGAGGAAACGTCATGAAGCAGCCGAATCGTGTGGCGCGTCGCTACAACCGCACCGTGCTCTGTTGTGCGTTGGCGAGCTGCCTGGCGGTCGCAGCGCCCGCTGCGCTGGCCCAGTCCGCCAACGCCATCCTGCGTGGCCAGGTCAGCGGCGCCAGTGGCGCGACCGAAATCACCGCGCGGAACATCGCCACCGGCGCGGTGCGCCGCACCCGCAGCGCAGCCGACGGCAGCTACACCCTGGTCGGCCTGGAGCCGGGCACCTACAGCGTGGAGGCCGACTCCGGACCCGCACAGACCGTGCGCCTGTCGGTCGCGTCCACCGCGACGCTGAACCTCAGCGCCGCCGGAGGCGCGGTACCCGGCACGCCCAGCACCCTGGAGGCCGTGGTGGTGACGGGCTCGCCCGTCGAGGTCAAGACCTCCGAAGTCGGCAAGACCGTCTCGCTGCACCAGATCCAGCAGACGCCGCAGATCACGCGCAACTTCCTCGAGTTCGCGGATGCGGTTCCGGGCATGATCTTCACCAGTGACAAAGAGGGGCATACCAAGCTCACCGGCGGTGGTCAGAACGCCAGTTCGACGAACGTGTACATCGACGGCGTCGGCCAGAAGAGCTACGTCAAGGAAGGAGGCGTGGCAGGCCAGTTCGCCAGCGCAGGCAATCCGTTCCCGCAGCTGGCAATCGGCGAATACAAGGTCATTACCTCGAACTACAAGGCCGAATACGGCCAGATTTCGAGCGCTGCTGTGACAGCCGTGACCAAGTCGGGCACCAACGACTTCCACGGAGAGGCTTTCTATCGGTACACCGACGACAACATGCGGGCGCGTACCGCGTCGGAAGATCAGCCGGGGCAGGAAAAGGTCTCGTCCAGCGAGAAGGAGTATGGGTTCGCCGTAGGCGGCCCGATCATCCAGGACCGCCTGCATTTCTTCTTCACGTACGAGGCGAAGCGCTTCTCCCTTCCCACCACGGTCGTGGCTGACAACGGCGCGGACGGTGGCGTTCCGTCGTTGCCCCCCGAGGCCGCCGCGTTCTTCGGTCCGGCGACGAAGCCATTCCAGGAAGACCTGTACTTCGGCAAGCTCGACTGGGAACTCACCGATGCCGACCGGCTCGAGCTCTCCGGGCAATACCGGGATGAGGCGCAGGAGGACTTCACCGGAAGCAATTCCCGCCAACATGGCACCGTGACCGACAACCACGACAAGCGTTTTTCGCTGCGGTGGGAACACAGTGCGGACCGCTGGTTCAACGAGGTGCTGGCAACCCACGAAGACTCGTTCAATAACCCCGTGCCGATTACCGATGGCAACGGTTTCATCTATCAATGGGGCGCCACGAACGATCCGACCATCATCCAGATCGGCGGCGCGTCGCCGCTCGCGGCGCAGACCAAGGGGCAGAAGGGCTGGAGCCTCGAGGACAATCTCACTTTCAACAACTTTGATTGGCACGGCGGACACACCGTCAAGATGGGTGCGCGCTACAAGGACATCGATCTGCATGCAGCCGATGCGCTAGACATCAACCCGCAGTTCTATTTCACGCTCGACAATCCAACCTTCACCAGCGACGTTCCTTACAAGGCCTTCTTCACCAAGCCGGTGACGGGCGTCGGTGGCCTGAGTCCGTCGGTGGTGACCAGTGCCAAGCAATACGGCCTGTACATCCAGGACGACTGGGCGGTGAACGAGCACCTGCTGCTCAACCTGGGCCTGCGTTGGGACTACGAGGAGAACCCGGCCTACCTGGACTTCGTCACGCCGGACAACGTGGTGGCGGCTCTCAACGCGCAGGATCCGAACGCGCCGGCCGGGCAGACCTACGCACAGTCGCTCGCCAATGGCGGCATCGACATCAACGACTACATCGGCACCGGCAGCAACCGCAGCGCCCCCAAAGACGAATGGCAGCCGCGGCTGGGCTTCTCGTACGACATCGGTGCCGACGAAAACCATGTGGTGCATGGCGGCGCGGGCCGCTCCTACGACCGCGACCTCTACGACTACCTGCAACTCGAGATCACCAAGGCGGCGCTGCCGCAGTTCACGGTCTACTTCCAGGATCCCACGACAGGTGCATGCCGCGGAGACCCGTGCTTCGTCTGGGACCCCAACTACCTCAACGGCCTTGGCACCCTGCAGGGCTTGGTGCAGGCGGGGAACGGCGGCGAGGTCGACATGCTCAACAACGACCTCAAGGTGCCGTATTCCGACCAGTTCAGCCTGGGCATGACAAACAAGATCGGGGACTGGGTTACCGATGCGACGGTCGCTCGCATCCTGAGCTACGACGGATTCGTGTTCACCTTGGGCAACCGCTACCCCAATGGCGATTTCTTCGAAAATGGAAGCCAGCCCTGGGGCAACGGCGTGCCGGGCTTCGGCGCGTTGATCCTGGGCAGCAACGGCATCGAGACCAAGACCACCCAACTCCTGTTGTCGGCGCAGAAGCCATATTCGAAGGAGTCAGGCTGGGCGGCGTCGATTGCGTACACCTATACCAACGCCATCCAGAACCGCGACATCAACGAGCACTATTCGTTCGACAGGGCGACGATCGCGGATTACCCCTTCATCCGCTCGAACGCGGCTCCACGCAATCGAATCGTCATGATCGGTTCGTACGACATCCCGTGGGGCATCACGCTGGGCGCGAAGATCACGTTGGCCACGCCCACCCCGGGCAACACCTTCGCGTGCCACTTCGTCGCACCCACCACGCCTCCTACGACTGAGCTTCCCTGTCAGCCGGTCGGGGTTGCGCCATCGGGCAACGGGCGGTTCATCATCGGCGGCCAGTACTGGGGTTATCGCTCGGTGGATCTCCAGGCGACCAAGGAGTTCCCGATCGGCGACCAAGTCACCGCCTTCGGCAGGCTCGACGCCATCAACATCTTCGACTTCCATAACTATTCGGACATCAACTACGTGACGATGCCCGATGGATCGCTGGAGGCGACCTACAACCCCACCGGCAACATCACCAGCGTCCCGCGCATGGTCAAGCTCGAGGTCGGATTGCGGTTCTGATGCAAACGCAGCACCCGCGGTGCGCGGTGGTCCATCCGCCGCGTACCGCGTATTTCCTTCCCGACAGCACGCCCCCATGACCGACAACTCCATCCGCAGCATCGTCATCGTCGGCGGGGGTACCGCCGGCTGGATGGCTGCCGCCGCCTTCGCCAAGGTTCTTGGGCCTCGCTACGACATACGACTGATCGAATCGGAACTGATCGGGACGATCGGCGTCGGCGAGGCATCGGTGCCGCACCTCAAGGCGTTCAACAACCTGCTGCAGATCGACGAGATCGACTTCGTCCGCAAGACACAGGGCACCTTCAAGCTGGGCATCCAGTTCCACGACTGGGGCCGCATCGGCAGTACCTACGTGCACGGCTTCGGCACGGCGATCGGGCGCGACCTCGGCCTGCTGCCGTTCCATCAATACTGGATCAAGGCGCGCCAGGCGGGCCGTGCCGCCGACATCGGCGCCTACTCGCTCAACACGCTGGCTGCGCCGCGCGGTAGGTTCATGGCCTCCGCGAGCGACGTGCCGCCGTCCTCGCCGCTGGCGAACATCGCCTATGCCTACCACTTCGACGCCGGACTGTACGCCCGCTACCTGCGTGCGTATTCCGAGGCGCGCGGCGTGCGGCGCACGGAAGGCCTCATCGAGGAAGTCGTGCTGGCGCCGGAGAGCGGCTTCGTCACTGCCGTGCGGCTGAAGGACGGCGAGGTGGTCGCTGGCGATCTGTTCATCGACTGCTCGGGTTTCCGCGGCCTGCTGATCGAGGAGGCGCTGCACACCGGCTACGAAGATTTCAGCCACTGGCTGCCCTGCGACCGGGCGCTCGCCGTGCAGTCCGAGAAGGTCGGGCCGCCGACGCCGTACACGCGATCGACCGCGCGCGAGGCCGGCTGGCAGTGGCGCATTCCGCTGCAGCACCGCACCGGCAACGGCTACGTCTACTCCAGCCGCCACATCAGCGACGACGAGGCCGCGGCCGTGCTCCTGCGCAACCTCGACGCGCGCGCGCTCAGCGATCCGCGCCCGCTGCGCTTCACCATCGGCCGGCGGCGCAAGTGCTGGAACCGCAACGTGGTCGCGCTCGGCCTCGCCAGCGGCTTCATGGAGCCGCTGGAGTCCACCAGCATCCACCTCGTGCAGTCGGGCATCTCCAAGCTGCTCAACCTGTTCCCGCGCCAAGGCATCAGCGAGGTACTGGTCGACCGCTACAACGCGCAACTGGCGTTCGAGTTCGATCGCATCCGCGACTTCCTCGTGCTGCACTACCACGCGACCGAACGGGACGACAGCGCGTTCTGGCGGCAGTGCCGCGACATGTCGATCCCGCCGGAGCTGCAGGCGACCATCGACCTGTTCCGCGATAGCGGCCGCTTCTTCCGCAACGCCGACGAGATGTTCGCCGAGATCAGCTGGGTCCAGGTGATGCTGGGGCAGGGCATCCTGCCGAAGGCCTACCACCCGCTGGTCGACCAGGTGGCGGACGCCGACATGTACCGCTTCATCGAAGGCGTCGGCCAAACCATCGCCCGCTGCGTGGACGCGATGCCGGACCACCAGGCGTTCATCGACCGCTTCTGCGCGGCCGAGGTACCCGCGTGAGATCGGGGTACACGCTGGCGGCGGGCTGCGTGCTCGCGCTCGTCGGGGCGTGCCAGCGGCAGCCCGCGCCACCGCCGCCTCCAGCGCAGGCGACGGCGGCGGCTCCGTCGCAATCCGGGCGTCCGGTCCCGCCGCTGATCGACGACCTCGAACACCGCACATTCGACTATTTCTGGGAGCTGACGAATCCGTCGAACGGCCTCGTGCCCGATCGCTGGCCGACGCCGTCGCCCTCCAGCATCGCCGCGGTCGGCTTCGGCCTTACCGCCTATGGCGTCGGCGCGGAGCGTGGCTGGATCACCCGCGACCAGGCACTGGACCGCACGCTGGCCACGCTGCGCTTCTTCGCGCGCGCACCGCAGGGCCCAGACGAGCATGGCGCCGCCGGCTACAAGGGCTTCTACTACCACTTCCTCGAGATGGACAGCGGGCTTCGCTCGGGCAACAGCGAGCTGTCGACGGTGGACACGACACTGTTGCTGGGTGGCGTGCTGTTCGCACAGTCGTACTTCGACCGCGACGAGCCGCGCGAGGCGGAGGTGCGACGGCTCGCCGAGAAGATCTACGGGCGCGTGCAGTGGGACTGGGCGCAGCCGCGTCCGCCGCTGGAATCGATGGGGTGGCGTCCGGAGGAAGGCCAGCTCAACAACGACTGGCAGGGCTACAACGAGGCGATCCTCGTCTACATCCTCGCGCTCGGTTCGCCGACGCATCCGCTCGACAAAGCGGCGTACGACGCCTGGACGTCGACCTACGACCGCACCTGGGGCACCTACTACGGGCAGGAGCAGCTGAGCTTCCCGCCGCTGTTCGGCCACCAGTATTCCGCGATCTGGGTCGACTTCCGCGGTATCCGGGACGACTACATGCGCCGCCGCGGTATCGACTACTTCGAGAACAGCCGGCGCGCGACGATGTCGCAGCAGGCGTACGCGAAAGACAACCCGGGCGGCTGGGCGGGCTACGGCGCGGACGTGTGGGGCCTGAGTGCGTGCGACGGGCCGATCGACGCCAGCTTCGAGTTCAAGGGCCAGTCCCGGCTGTTCCACACCTACGCCGCGCGCGGCGCCGGGATCGAGTACGTGCTCGACGACGGCACCATCGCGCCGACGGCGGCGATCGGTTCCATCGCCTTCGCGCCGGAGATCGTCATTCCCACGATCGAGGCGATGCACCGGCGCTACGGCGCCGACATCTACGGCGAGTACGGATTCCTCGATGCCTTCAACCCGAGTTTCACCTTCACCGAGGCGCAATTGCACCACGGCCATCTCGCGGCGAAGACCGGCTGGGTGGACAACGACTACCTGGGCATCGACCAGGGACCGATCGTGCTGATGATCGAGAACTACCGCAGCGATTTCGTCTGGCGGGTCATGCGCGCCAATCCGCACATCCGTCGTGGCCTGCAGCGCGCCGGTTTCGCAGGCGGCTGGCTGCAGTCTGCAGCGGGCGCCGCGCCCGCGCGGTAGGCATCAACGTGCACACACGCCTGCTCGCCGCGTGCGCCCTGCTGCTCGCATGCATCGGCGCCGGCTGCACGGGAACGCAGGCGGACCGGCGCGAGGTCGTGCGCTTCTGGGCGATGGGCTACGAGGGCGAGGTGGTTGCCCAGTTGCTGCCGGAGTTCGAGCGCGCCAATCCCGGCATCCGCGTCGACCTGCAGCAGCAGCCCTGGACCGCCGCGCACGAAAAGCTGCTGACCGCCTTTGCCGGTGATGCGCTGCCCGACCTCTGCGCGCTCGGCAACACATGGGTACCGGAATTCGCCGCGCTCGGCGCGCTCGAACCGCTCGACGCACGCATCGCGACTTCGCCTGCCATCGACAAGGCGGACTACTTCGCGGGCATCTGGGACACCGGCGTCGTCGACGGCCGCGTCTATGGCCTGCCGTGGTACACCGAGACGCGCGTGCCGTACTACCGGCGCGACCTGCTGGCGCGCGCAGGCATCGCCCGACCGCCGCGCGACTGGAAGGAATGGGAAGTCGCGCTCGCGGCGGTGAAGCGCCAAGCGGGGCCGCAGCGCTACGCCATCCTGCTGCCGCTCAACGAGTTCGAGCCGCTGCTCAACCTCGCCATCCAGCAACCCGATCCGCTGCTGCGCGACGACGGCCGCTACGGCAACTTCCGCAGTCCGGGTTACCGGCGCGCGCTGGCGTTCTACAAGGCGATGTTCGACCGCGGCTGGGCGCCACGCGTCAGCAACACGCAGATTTCCAACGTGTGGGACGAGTTCGGCAACGGCTACTACGCGTTCTACATCTCCGGCCCCTGGAACATCGCCGAGTTCCGCAAGCGCCTGCCGGCCACGCAGCAGGGCGATTGGATGACGATGCCCTTGCCCGGCCCCGACGGTCCGGGAGCCTCCGTCGCCGGCGGCACGACCCTGGTCGTGTTTTCGCGTTCTTCGCACAAGACGGCGGCGTGGAAACTGGTCGAGTACCTGTCGCAGCCGCGGGTGCAGGAACGCTTCCACGCCCTGACCGGCGACCTGCCGCCGCGACGCACGCCATGGGCGACACCGGCGTTGGCCAACGATCCCTATGCGCACGCGTTCCGCGACCAGCTCGAACGCGCCCGGCCCACGCCGAAGGTGCCCGAATGGGAGCGCATCGCGACCGAGATCCGCCTTGTCGCCGAGGAAATGGCGAACGGCCGCCTCACGGTCGACCAGGCCGCCGCCGAAACCGACCGCCGCGCCGATGCCATCCTCGAGAAGCGCCGCTGGATGCTCGACCACGGCGCGGCGGGGAGCCGCACGCCATGAGGCCCGCGCTCGCCGGCTGGGCGTTCGCCGCACCGGCGCTCGCGGCGATCCTGGTGTTCTTCCTGCTGCCGGTGCTCGCGGCACTCGCCCTGAGCCTGACCGACTTCGACATCTACGCGCTCGCCGACCTGCGCAACCTGCGCTTCGTCGGCCTGCACAATTACGCCGCGCTGCTGCAGGATCCGCTGTTCTGGCAGGCGCTCGGCAACACGCTGTATTTCGTCGTGGTCGGCGTGCCGCTTTCGATCGCAGTGTCGCTCGGCGCGGCGCTGCTGTTGCATTCTCGACTGGGCGTGTTCCGCCCGTTCTTCCGCACCGCGTTCTTCGCGCCGGTGGTGACCACGGTGGTGGCGGTGGCGGTGATCTGGCGCTATCTCTTCCATACCCGCTACGGGCTGGTGAACTGGGCGCTGTCGTGGCTCGACATCCATCCCGTCGACTGGCTCGGCGATCCGCGCTGGGCGATGCCGACGATCATCCTGTTCGCTGTGTGGAAGAACTTCGGCTACAACATGATCATCTTCCTCGCCGGGCTGCAGTCGATTCCGGAGGACCTGTACGAGGCCGCGCGCATCGATGGCGCGTCACGCTGGCGCCAGTTTCTCCACATCACGCTGCCGATGCTCGGACCAACCCTGGTGCTGGTCGGCATCCTGACCCTGGCCGGTTACTTCCAGCTCTTCGCCGAGCCCTACGTGATGACCCAGGGCGGCCCGCTGCAGAGCACCGTCAGCGTGCTCTACCTGATGTACGAGCAGGGCTTCAAATGGTGGAATCTCGGCGTCGCCTCGGCCGTCGCGTTCCTGCTGTTCCTGCTGATGAGCGGCGTGACCAGCGGACTGCTGTGGATGGCGCGGCGCAAGGGGGTGGAATGAACGACCGGCTGTCCCGTGTCGTCGTCAACGGCCTGCTGCTCGGCCTCGCCGTGCTCAGCCTGGCGCCTCTGATGTGGATGCTGTCGGTGTCCTTCATGCAGCCGGGCGAGGCCAGCCATTTTCCGCCGCCGCTGCTGCCGAGCGCGCCCACGCTCGCGAACTACCGCGAGCTGTTCCTGCGCGCGGGCATGGGACGCGACTTGTTCAACAGTGCCGCGATCGCCACGCTGACGACGTTGATGTCGCTGCTGTTCAACACGCTGGCGGGGTACGCGTTCGCCAAGCTGCGCTTCGCCGGGCGCGATCAGGTGTTCCGTGCACTGCTCGCGGCGCTGGTGATCCCGGCGCAGGTGGCGATGATGCCGCTGTTCCTGCTGCTGAAGCAGTTGCACCTGGTGAACACCTATGCCGGCGCGGTGGTGCCGGGCATGGCGGGCGTATTCGGCATCTTCCTGGTACGTCAGTACGCACGTTCGCTGCCGGACGAACTGCTCGAAGCCGCCCGCATCGACGGGGCAGGCGAGCTGCGCATCTTCTGGCAGATCGTGCTGCCGACGCTCAAGCCGATCCTGGTGACGCTCGCCATCTTCAGCTTCCTCGGCGCCTGGAACGATTTCATGTGGCCATTGATCGTGCTGAGCGACGAGCACCTGCACACGCTGCCGGTGGCGCTGGCCTCCCTCTCGCGCGAGCACGTGCAGGACAACGAACTGATGATGGCGGGCGCGGTGGTGACGGTGGTGCCGGTGCTGGCGCTGTTCCTCGCGCTGCAGCGCTATTACCTGCAAGGTCTGCTGGTGGGGAGTGTCAAGGGATGAAAGGCGGCCTGCTTCCGGAGACGGTTCTGGCTCTGGTTGCGCTGCTCGTCGTGCCAACGGCCGTCCTGGCGCAGGAGTCGCCACGCCTGCTCGACACCTTCGACGACATCGCGCCGTGGCAGGCGGTGGCATCCGATGGCGTCTCGGCGACGCTGCGCCAGGTCGACGGTGCAGATGGCCGCGCGCTCTGCCTGGTGTACGACTTCCACGGCGTCTCCGGCTACGCGGTCGCGCGGCGGACGTTGCCGATGACGTATCCGGTGAACTACGAGTACTCGCTGCAGCTGCGCGGTAGCGGGCCGCCGAACAACCTCGAGTTCAAGCTCGGCGATGCCAGCGGCGACAACGTCTGGTGGATCCAGAAGCGCGACTTGATGCTCCCGTCGCAGTGGACGACGACCAAGCTCAAGCAGCGCCAGATCGCCTTCGCCTGGGGGCCGACCACCGACAAGGTGCTGCACACCTCGCAGACCTTCGAGATGACGGTCAGCGCCGGCAAGGGCGGCAAAGGCGAAGCGTGCATCGACCAGCTCGCCTTCCGCGCCTTGCCTCCCGCAGATCAGGCGCCACCGCGTCCGCGGGCCACGGCCAGCGCGACGCTGCGCGGACATCCCGCGTCCTATGCCGTCGACGGCGATGCGACCACCGCATGGCAGACGCCAAAACGCGGTACGCCGACGCTGGTGGTCGACCTAGGCCGCGCGCGTGAATTCGGTGGACTGACCCTGCAGTGGCTGCCGGGCCGGCATGCCTCGCGCTACCGCGTCGACCTCTCCGACGATGGCAGCGGATGGCGTGAGGTGCGCCGCGTCGACGCGGGCGACGGCGGCGGCGACCCGATCGCGCTGCCCGAATCGGAAGCCCGCTACCTGCGACTGCAGCTCGACGACGGACCGGGTGGCGATTACGCCTTGGCGGAGCTGCGTATCGAGGACCTCGCGTTCGCGGAAACGCCGAACGCGTTCCTCGAGGCCGTGGCTGCGACGAAACCGCGGGGGTGGTATCCACGCGGCTTTGTCGGCGAGCAGCCGTACTGGACGTTGATCGGCATCGACGGGGGGCATGCGCAAGGGTTGCTGGGCGAGGACGGCGCGATCGAGCTGGCGCGGGGTGGGCCGAGTGTCGAACCTTTCCTGGTTGTGGACGGTCGGCGGGTGGGTTGGGCTGACGTGCAGGCATCGCAGACGCTGCAGGACGGCGACCTGCCGATTCCGTCGGTGCACTGGCGGCATGCCGCGTTCGCGCTCGACATCACTGTGTTCGCGCAGGGCGCGACCGCGTCGTCGCAACTGGTTGCGCGCTACCGGCTGCGCAATACCGGCGCCACGGCAGGTGACTACACCCTCGCGCTCGCGCTGCGGCCGCTGCAGGTCAACCCGCCGAGCCAGTTCCTCAACACGCCCGGCGGATTCAGCCGGATCGACGCGCTCGGCTTCGTCGGCGACACCGCGCTCGTCGGCGGCCAACCGCGGCTGCGCGCGCTGGCGGCGCCCGATGCCGTTTTCGCCACCGCCTTCGACGCGGGAGACGTGGTCGCGCACCTTTCCGTGGACGCGCTGCCTCCGGAACGCAACGTGTCGGACCCGACCGGGCTCGCTTCGGGCGCATGGGTGTACCGCGTGCACCTCGCGCCTGGCGAAGCCCGCGAGGTCGCGTGGATCGCGCCGCTCACCGGGACGCTGCCGACTGGTTCGGTCGACGTCGAAGGCGCACAACGTGCCGTTGCCGCGTCCTGGCGAAAGACCTTCGATCGCGTCCGCATCCGCGTGCCCGATGACGGGCGGCGCGTGGTCGACACGCTGCACACCGCGCTGGCGCACATGCTGATGTCCCGCGACGGACCGCGCCTGCAACCTGGTACGCGTTCCTATGCGCGGGCGTGGATCCGCGATGGCGCGATGATCAACGATGCACTGCTGCGCATGGGGCGCACCGACGTCGCTGCCGATTTCGTGCGCTGGTACGCGCCCTACCAGTTCGCCAACGGCAAAGTGCCCTGCTGCGTTGACGATCGCGGCAGCGATCCGGTTCCTGAAAACGACAGCCAGGGCGAGTTGATCCACGCCGTCGCGCAGTTGTACCGCTACACCGGCGACCACGCGCTGCTCGCTTCCCTGTGGCCGCACGTGGAGGCCGCGGCGCGCTACATGGACACGCTCCGCGCCAGCGAGCGGACCGACGCCAACCGCGCGCGCAATCCGGCCTTCTACGGCCTGATGCCGGCCTCGATCAGCCACGAAGGGTATTCGGCCAAGCCGATGCACTCCTACTGGGACGATTTCTGGGCGCTGCGCGGCTACCGCGACGCCGTGCAGATCGCATCGTGGCTCGGGCGCGACACTGACGCGTCGTGGTTGGCGGCGTCGCGCGACCAGTTCGAGAGCGACCTGCATGCCTCGATCGCGACGGCACTGAGGCAGACCGGTCTGGACGTGCTGCCTGGCTCGGCCGAGCTCGGCGATTTCGACGCGACCTCGAGCACGATCGCGCTGGCGCCCGGCGATGAGCAGGGGCGTCTGCCCGATGCGCTGCTGCGCAACACCTTCGAGCGTTACTGGACCGAGTTCGTCGCTCGCCGCGACAACCGCCGCGAGTGGAAGGATTTCACTCCGTACGAGCTGCGCACGGTCGGCAGCTTCGTGCGCCTGGGCTGGCGCGACCGCGCCTGGCAGGCGCTCGACTTCTTCCTCGACCACCGCCAGCCGCCGGCATGGAACCAGTGGGCGGAAGTCGTCTCGCACACACCGCGCACGCCGTTCTTCCTCGGCGACTTGCCACACGCCTGGGTGGAGTCGGACTACGTGCGCTCGGTGCTGGACTTGTTCGCCTACGAGCGCGCGCAGGACGATGCGCTGGTGCTCGCCGCCGGCGTGCCGTCGGCCTGGATGGACGGGCAGGGCGTCGCGATCGAGGGCCTGCGCACACCGTACGGACCGCTCGCGTATACGTTGCGGCGTCACGACGGGGTGCTGGAGCTGCGTGTTCCCGCGGGGCTGCGCCTCCCACCGGGTGGGCTGGTCCTGCCGTGGCCCGGCGACGTACCGCCCGCGTGGGTGCGCCTCGATGGCAAACGGGTGCGACTTGAACACGGCGAGATGCGCATCCGCGCGCTGCCGGCACGGGTGGAGATCGCGTCGCGCTAGCCGGTGCCGCGGACCCTCACGGGCACCAGTGCACCTGCAACTGCGCGCCGGGCGTCTGGAAAGCGATCCGCACGGGCAGCTCGACGGGATCGTCGCCGGCCAGAGCGCGGTCGATCACCTGCCGCTTGCGGTCGCCGCGGATCAGCAACAGGCGGGTATGCGCCTGCGCCAGGCCACTGGGCGTCAGGCTGATGCGCCGTAACCACTGGCCCGCTCCCGGGCAGCCGCTGGCATCGACCGGGACATAGGCGTTGGAAGTGGAAAGGGCGAATCCCAGGTCGCGCATGTACGGGAACAGCGAGGCAGTGTGGCCGTCGTCGCCCATGCCGAGCAGCACGATGCCGGCGCGCCGGCGCGCGTGCAGGTTGGCGACAGCGACGGCCTCCTCGATTCTGCGGCCGGATTGCGTCAGGGTCTCGAGGCGGGCGACCGCGGCGCGGTTGCGCAACAACTGTGTGCGAGCGAGGTAAGCGTTGCTCTCCTCGTCCTCCGGCAGCAACCAGCGCTCGTCGACCAGGCCGACTTCCACGCGATCCCATTCCAGCGGCGCCTGCGACAGGGCACGGAAGGCCGGTGCCGGCGTGGTCCCGCCCGAGACCAGCAGGCGGGCGCGTGCGTGCTGCTCGAGTTCGCGCCGCAGTTCGGCGGCGACCACCACGGCGATCGCCCACGCCCACTTGTCTTCATTGCGGTAGGCGTAGAAGCGCAACGGCTCCGCGGGCTCGCCAGGGGAGCGGGTGCCCTGCATCATCAGCCTTCGCCAATCGCAGCGGGCGGGGCGGCGAGTGCAGCGGCGCCGAGCAGGCCGGAATAGGAATGGACGGTCGCGAGGGTCGACACATGCGCCATCGCCGGTGCATGGCGGCCCTTGCTTTCGAAACGTTGCCGGACGCCGGAATGCTGCAGCGACGGCAGCAGCGCCAAGGCGAACCGCGCATAGGTGCCTCCGATGTCTCCCAGCAGGACCGGGTCCGAATCCATCTGCAGCTCAGTAGGGGAGCGGCT